>Ga0070733_10000916_pt1 | contig 22721 bp, 29 predicted proteins | sample Coa_R1_9_FD_66450 | JGI IMG/M metagenome (GOLD analysis project Ga0070733, IMG submission 66450) | Surface soil microbial communities from Centralia Pennsylvania, which are recovering from an underground coalmine fire - Coalmine... | ecosystem: Environmental > Terrestrial > Soil > Unclassified ...
GCACGCGGAAGGTCGGGGGTTCAATTCCCCCCCGGTCCACTTCTTGGAGCTCGTTTCAACATCTTCTGGGACATCTCGGGTTCCGCTCCCAAATAGGGGTTATTCGCTATGGTCTACTTTTCGCCTGAAGGGGAACTGGATTGTCAGAGGCTCAGCCCCTTGTCAGATACTCTGCCGCCAACCTGAATTCACAAGATAGCATTCTGTCGTAGAAGAAGTCATCTGAACCTTCATATCTGGACTCGCATCTCGCACAGAGGCCGCTTCTCCACGATAGATTCCGCTGCTCTCCTTGCAACCCACTCACAACGCCGACCCGCGGATTGGTTCCGCTCCAGACGCCGAATATTTATTTAACGATTCATGATACCATAATGCGTTTGCTGAGGAAAACGGGGTCACTTGCTCTCCTTGTTCTTCTCGTTATGGCCGGAACGGTTTCGCTTTCCATTGTCCCCCCTGCCCACGCATCCGGAGGTAGCCTCTGTCCCACTGGGACAACCTTCAATTCGTCTACGAATCAATGTCAAGCAAGTCCAACGTGCTCTGCTAATCTGACTTTCAATTCTGCGGACAACAAGTGCGAAGTCTCCCCCAGCTGCCCCACAGGTACGTCACTCAGCAATGGGATATGCACCGGTGATGCTTCGACTCTATGTCCAAGTGACACGACTTTTGTGTCAGGCGTAGGCTGCGAGGCCACACCATCATGCCCCTCTGGGTATGCCCCCGACGCGTCGGGTCGTTGTCAGGACGGAGGTGAGGGATGCCCCTCTGGCTTCGATTTTGCTGTTACCGGCCTCGTTGGTTACTGCTTTGACGGGGCCCCCCCCTGTGCGACAAGCACGGCCATAGTCGTCGACGGCGTATGCGTCTTGAACGGCCCGACCACCTGTCCGTCCGGCTACACAATGCTGGAATTATACGCCAGTGGCGCTGGCCCTTGCACCGACGGGGTGCCGACGTGCTCAACATCTGGCGACTCATTCAGCACATCGACCGGTCTCTGCGAGCCTTCGGGTGCGACCCCCAACTGTCCGTCGGGCACCGACTACATCTTCAAGGAAATCGGTTCGTGCATCTATCAGAATACGGTTGTCTGTCCTTCAAGCACCGACTACTTCTCTGGTGGGGAATGCATATACCAGAACGAATTCCCTGACGTTTGTCCCTCCGGCACGACGGTGAATTACACCGGCGAATGTGTAGGGGCCCCTGCCTGTCCGGCCGGCACGTCTTTCGACGGCACCAGTTCTTGCACTGGTAGCGCTCAGAACTTCTGCCCCTCGGGGACCACCTTCAACTCAGGCAATAGCGAATGTCAGAGTACCCCTATCTGCCCGACAGGGACGGCATTCAACGCAACCTCTCATGAGTGTCTGTTGCAGATCATCAACATAGCAATCAAACCTCTGTCTTCGCCTTCCCCAATCAACATCAAGAAGGGCAGCATCGTGACGGTCGCCATCCTCGGGAGCAGTTCCTTCAGTGTCTATGCAATTACGTCCTCTCCTTTGTCAGCAGCTCCGAAGTTCGGAGGGTCGACTCCACAGTCACCGGTTCGCGCAACTTATCAGGATGTAAACAACGATGGCATAACGGACTTGGTCTTGCAGTTCCAGTCATCGGGGCTCGGATTCACAACGAGCAGCACGCAAGGGTGCGTTTCGGGAACCCTGGCGGGTGGGACCCCGCTGCTTGGCTGTGCTCCGGTGAAGATAATTAGCTAGTATTAGTCACTCAGTTCTCAACGAAGGACCATCAGGACAGCCCGTCAGAACCGAGGTATAACCAAGCGAAGAGAGTAATCTGAGAGTCGTTCTCTTCTTCTGCCTAGCAATGATGAGATAATCGATTCGATCCCGAGGGTTATGCCTGTGCAGATAGAACCTCATCAGGTATTCGGGCGTGGTGCCCACGAGGTAGCGTAGTTCTTCGTCACGATTGGAGCGGCCATGGCTCCCCTTAGCGATGCCGTGGGCAGAGGGAACTCCTCGACGAACCTCTCTTTGACCTCGGGAATGGAAATGAAGCTTGTTAGGCTCATGCCTCTCACCACTATCCGTATTTTCTGACGGGTTGGAGAAACTCATTGATGAGCCGGTGCCTTATTGCATGCTTGATGACTGTGTCCCTGGTGAGAACGCGCACTTGCGTTCCGCCCCATATGTGGGCTAATCCCCCCGGTCCACCTCTTTGGAACATTCTCGACCTTAAATAATCAAAACAAGTTTACCGGCAGGCACATCGGTTGCGGGCGTCCAGAGCTCTCGGGCTGCTGTCCGGAATCCTGCTTGTTGCGGCCGCCCTCACAGGAGCCCTCCCCGTGGCATCCGCCGTGGGCCTGAGAGTCTCAGTGGGCCAGATTTCGGTGTCGGGATGTTGCTCAGCTTCGGTGCCGTTAACACTTACCAACGGAGGATTCCTCGCCCTCAACGGACTGAAGATTCAGGCGACTTTGCTTGACTCGTCTGGTTCAGCCATAGGGTCTGGTACGAGCAACACGGTGGACGTGCCTGTGGGTAGTGCGACGCCCCTCACTGTCACGGTATCGAGTTCCGGTGGAGCGAGTCTGGCATCTACCTCGAAGGTGCAGGTGCAAGCCATGACTAACATCGGCGGTCTCCTCCCGGTGACCACTTTCCTTTCGGTCCCAATCCAGCTTTCAGGAGGAGGTCCTGCCCCAGTCGCGCAGACTCCAATCGAGCACGTCGTCGTGGTGATGATGGAGAACCACGCCTTTGACAACATTTTTGGGGTGTATCCCACGGCCAACGGCACTGTCTCCTCCCCCCTGGCGTCGCAGATTCAGACCCCAGACAACCTCCTCGGAACAAATGCGCCAAAGGGAATCGTCGCCTTGGCGCCCGGGACGTTTTCCACCCCGGACATTCCCCATGATACTGCCAGCGAGACCGCTGCCTGGGACAACGGAGCCATGGATGGGTTCGTTTCGCACATGGGGAGCAACAGCCTCACCTACTTCACGAATTCACAGTTGGCAGGAGAATGGAATCTCGCGGAACAGTACGGACTGGGAGATTCCTATTTCCAGTCTGTCCTCGGACCGACCATTCCAAACAGGGTAATGGCTCTGACGGGAAGTCCAGCCGACCCTTCTCTCGCTGATGCGTCGTCAATCAACAGCTCCGCGGTGACCGCTGTCGCTCTGAAGAGTGTGTTCGCCGAACTTACCTCCAGCCAATTGAGCTGGGGATATTATTCCGAAGGAGGCGCTGGAGCACTTGCCTCTCTGGCCCAGAGCTCCCAGGTGCCATTTCCGCCTGGTTCCTTGGGAAGCGTGAATGACTTCTACAACAGCCTGTCGAACGGGTCGATGCATGCAGTCTCCTGGCTCGACCCCTTCAGTTGGACGTCTGAGGCCAACGGTCAGAACATCCAGTTCAGTCAGCATCCACCATACAACGTGACCCAGGGGGAGCAGTGGATGCTCGGCATAGTGAACCACGTTGAGAACTCCCGTTTCTGGAACAGCTCTGCGATATTCATCACCTACGACGAGAGTGGCGGCTACTACGACCACGTCGCGCCCCCGAAGTTGGACGGCAATCAGCTGGGTTTCAGGGTACCGTTGATCGTTGTTTCCCCATATGCGAAAGAGGGATATGTGTCACACACGGTCCTGACACACAGTTCTCTGCTTGCCTTCATCGACTACAACTGGAAGCTGAAAGGACTCAGCCAGCTGGTGCTGGATTCCAACCTGCCGCTGGATTTCTTCGACTTCGATTCTGCACGCTCGGCGAACCCAATAGACCCGGCTGCGGCCTTCCCAATGAGCCCGCAGACTCCCTACGCGAGTCTGGGGTACCAGAGAACCGGGTCCTCCAGTCAGACACTCAGCCAGATGGGCGTTGGGCTGTGGAACGGGGTGCCTTGAGGGGGTTGGCCAAATGAGAATAAGCGCCGGAGGTCTGATAATCGGGCTGGTAATTGCAGCGATAGACGTACTGCTGTTGGTGTACCTCCCGAGCGTGGCGAACCAATACATCAAAGGGTTCGGGGCCGACATAGGCGGGACCCTGGGCACAGTGTTCCTGTCTTCATTGGCTGTCGCCCTTGCCCTGGCGTTGGCGATACTTGCGATCCCCAGTAGGGCGGTGAAGGACGCGCCCAAGATATCAGGCGGCGCTAAGCTATTGCAGGGAGTGATCCTTGCCATCTACTATTACGTAATCCTCAACGGAGGGACCGTGTCACTGTCGCTCCTCTACAGCAATGTGAACTTGGTGATTACGGCCACGCTCCTGATCACCCTGGCGCTCTTGGAACTATCAGCTGTTTTCAGGATGCTTCAGGGAGCGTTCGAGATGAGGGAACATCCTGCCAAACCGATGCCTTTGCCCACTCCCGGTTCCCCTGTGTCTCCGTCTCCCGCTCCGAAGTAGGTTCTCCTCTAATCAGCGAGGTCGCCCTTCGCGACGTACTGGACTCTCCCCCCGACTCTGACTTCGATGCTCGCGCCCTTCCTGCTGGCTCTCAGTAGCAGGAGAGATCTGCGGCCGATTTCGTACCCCTGTTCGACCTTTACATCGATGGTGTCTTTGTCGAAATACCTGTGTTTGACTAGGTAAGCTGCAAGGCTCCCGTTGCCCGAACCAGTGGCCGGGTCCTCGGGAATCGACGGCGAAGGGCCTAGGACCCTTACGTTCAGGTCGTTCTCCTTTGAATAGGTCTCCGGGCTGAAGACGAGGAACCCGATCGCCTTCGCGCTCTTCAGATACCTGTCGGTGGCGGCTCTGTCGAGAATGACGCGCCTGACCGCCTTCAACGATTTCAACGGCGCTATGGCGAACCAGAGTCCGGTCGAGACTTCCATTATCGGAAACCGCTGGTCGAAGTCTGAGGCGTCCACGCCTAGGAGGGGTGCGACCTCGGATGGGTCGAAGATGCGGCCGAAGGCAGGTTCCTTCTGTTTCATCCAGAGGATGTCGGCAACTCCTCTTCTGTAGGTGAAAGCGACCGGGATCTGGCCCACCTTCATGTCGAGCTTCACTTCGGAGACCGGCTTCCGGATGATCAGGGATTGTACGATGTACGCGGTCCCAAGTGTGGGATGGCCTGCGAAGGGGAGCTCCTGGTCCGGAGTGAAGACTCTTACCTCATAGCCACCGTCAGATTTCTTCTTCGGCCACACGAATGTCGTCTCTGAGAAGTGCATCTCCTGGGCTATCTGCTGCATCCCTTCCGCGCTGACAGCGCCCCTGGGCACTGCTACAGCCAATTGGTTTCCAGCGAACTTCGACTCGGCGAAGACGTCTACGATATGGAATCGCAAGTCCGGGGAGCTTGCTAAGAGGCGACTATTTGAGGCTCGGGTTCCGCGAGTCCGAGGTCCTTCCCAAGATCGGCCCGCAGGCCCTTGTACCTGTTCCTCACGGTAACCTCTGTGACCCCAGCTGCTTCGGCAATCTCCTTCTGGGTCTTGACCTCACCCTCGATCACGCCGGCGAGGTAGAGGGCGCTGGCGGCCAGCCCCATCGGGGACTTCCCTGCGGAGATCTCCTTCGCCTCCGTCAGCCTGATGATTTCGACGGCCTTCCGCGATGCCCGCTCGCTGAAGCCGACGCTGGATGCGATCCTGTTGACGTTCCTCGCAGCGTCTGCGACAGGCATGCTCAGGTCCATCTCCCTTAGGAGGATCCTGTAGTCCCTGGCCACTGACTTCTTGTCCAAGTTGTTCACCGAGGCGATGTCCTTCAGAGTCCTCGGCGTTTCAGTGTCGCGCATGGCAGCATAGAGTGAGGCGGCTGAGATTCCGATGATGGAGCGACCCCTGAGCAGACCTCTGTCGAGGGCCTTCCTGTAGATGTAGGCAGCGCGTTCACGGACCGCTTGGGAGACGCCGAGCTTGTCGGCCATCTTCTCCAGTTCGCGCATGGCGACGCTGAGGTTCTTCTCCTTAGACCCGAAGGCCGGTGACCTGTTGTCCCACTTCCTTAGCCTGTCGATGGTGCTGCGCATGGGGGAGTCGAAGGAACGTCCCGAAGCATCCCTGTTCGACCTGCCGATCATAGTCGAGAGTCCCATGTCTCGGTAGGTTATCGAAGTCGGAGCTCCGGTTCGAGCTCTGTTCTCACCCTTCTCGTCGCTGAACGAACGCCATTCCGGGCTCTGGTCGACGGCGCGTTCCGCGACCACGTATCCGCAGTTGTTGCATGAAAGCTCCCCTGTGTGGGCGTCTTCAACAAGCGAACGCTTACCGCACTGGGGGCATCGGTCGGAAACTTGCAGGGCAGAAGTTCTTGGATATCTCAAATTACACCATACAGTTGTATACCGATAGCATATTTAAAGGTAGTAGTATTTTTTGACTTGCTTAGTAAGCCTGATTTGACTTATGGGTTTGCGGGGGTCAGCTGTGAGCAGGCTTCCGGGCTAACTGCGTCCCACAGACTGGGCAGGTGGTCAGCTTGGGGTTGGTGTACTGTTTCCCACATCCGCGACAGTAGAGCTTCCAGGTGATGTTCTTCCATTCGCCCCCCTTTAGTGCAGATGGGGCGAGGTGTATTGAAAGCACGTCGGCGACGTTTCGGACTGCAAAGTCGTCTGACACCAGACTTGCTCCTCCGTCTGCGCTCGACAGGTCTAGAGCAAGAGCGAGCAGAGAGATGTCTGTCTGGGAGAGCGCCCCGAGGTCGCCGGTCTTCGAGGCTGTAGCCTTGACCTTGGCGATCGCATCAGGGGATGGCTCAGTCACCTGGACGCGTGTGTGGACCAAAGAAGAGCCGACGCTGTGGTGCTTCACTTCCTCGAGAACGAGGTATGTGGTGAAGTATCGCCCGTTCCCCTGGTAGGGAATCCCTGCATAGAACGCTGTGGAATCGAGGACGAACGCCGGCTCAGACAAGCAATGGAACCTTCAATCGATTGTTCTAGCCTACAAAATGAAAACAGGCCGGCGCGCTTGATGGCATTTGTTCTTCGGTGCTCTTGAGTCTGATGATGAGACGTTTATTTAGTTTACACAAAGAGGCACGCGCGTATACGTTTGAGCAGGCCAGCCGATCTAGGCAGTGTCAAAGAAGGAAGCTACATCATTTTGGACGGCGAGCCCTGCAGAGTCGTCAGCCGCGAGCACTTCAAACCTGGGAAGCACGGGAGCGCGAAGGTGAGGCTTGTCGCCATATCGATCTTCACCGGGAGCAAGAAGAGCTACGTCTCGCCCGCTGAGTCTCGCGTTGACATCCCGATGATCGACAAACGCTCGGGGCAGGTAACTTCGGTGATGAACGACGCAGTGCAGCTGATGGACCTCGAGAACTTCGAGGTCTTTGAGACCCCGAAACCCACCCCCGAGGAGATGACCGAACTCGGAGGACGCTTGGAGGCTGGGATGGAGGTAGAATACTGGGATATGATGGGGCGCAAGAAGATAATGAGGGTCAAGGGCGGAGGCTAAGGGCCTCAAACCTAGAAGCGCCCTTTCACAAATTCCTAGAACAGAGCTGGCAAGACCCCTCTCTGCGTTCAAAAGCGTTGGTTTAACGCGCAACCTGAAGCTGCAAACTACAATGAAAACACGCGCAGAGAAAATTCTGCCTCTAGCAGCTCTAGCCATCCTGGTAATCTCTACTGTACCTTCAGCTTTCGCGTCCACCCTTACGGTCAACCTGAACCCGGCCACGAAGACCGCCCAGGTGACCATGGACAGCTACACCAACATCATACTCACCTACCCCAACGGGTCTCAGATGTCTAACTACCTCAAAGGCGTCAATTCTTCGATCTCCCTCAAGGGCAACTTCGCCAGCAGCGACGAAGGAGTCCAGGTCTTGCAAGGGAGCTTCCATGAAGACGACCAAGAGAGCAACGCGGTCGTGAAGAACATGTCCGTTTCGTTCAGCTATTCGGCCAAGGGGAACGCGACCGCCCTTGTGCTACACAAACAGACCAACATCACCGCGACTGTCACAGGTGTGTTCTCCGTCGTGAACGGCTCGGTGAAGGCGGACCTCAAGTGGAGGTCGTTCGTCGTCAGGTCGGCACTGAACCTCAACCTTGGCGACCACACTGAGGACATCAACTACGTCGGACCTACTACGGAGGATTCGCTGAGCGGTCACGCTCTGGCGGCCGCATTCCTCCTACACATGTTCGGCGGCTCAGAGATTTGGAACACCCCTACGCTGAACTACTCTCAGCTCAGCACGCCGCTGAGCACGTGGACGAAGAACTTCGATTCCTCGACCAACACCACCACGTTCTCCAAGACCATTACCGGGAGCTCGACGTTCACTTCCTCAGCCGACAATAACGGTCAGAAGTACTCCTTCTCGGCCGTCTCAGACCCGTCTGCAGTCGTCTCGATGAAAGGGTACGCAACCGCGTCGGGAGATTCGCTGACGGTCACCCAGGCACCCCCCATGTCGGCTGTGCCTACGCTCCTGGTGGCTGCGGCCGCCGGAATCGTAGTAGTGGCCGGAGTGGCGTACCTCGCCATGAGGTCTAGGGCCTCAAGGGCGAAGCCCGTCTCCGTTCCCACACCCTCAGTGAACTAGAGCAAGTATTGGAGGGCCCAAGCGGCTCTCCTTCCCTTTTCTTGACGTCTCTTTGGATGCTCTATCGATGGTTTGGCTCTTCATCGGCTATCTCAGACGGCTCTTCCCGAAAACCCCTTCATCTAGAGCGAAGGGTCCGACCCGCGCGAAAGATTTAGGCTTTCCCCGAGGGCTTGGGGACCAGGGTCGCGTGTAGTATCTCCAGGTACCCTGAGTCGCCTTTCCAGTGTTTGGCAGATTCATCGATCCGGATCGCTCTGGCGAACAATGGGCAGTCGGTTACGAACGTTTCTCCTTCGCCCCCTTCCAGAGCTACGTGGAACTTGTACCTGGCGCCCAGGGCCACGAGTTCGTCTATGGCCGCTCCGTCAAGTGTACGCCCGAGCCACGACTCGTCCAGGCCAAGCGCCGACACGCTGACGACCACCGAAGTGAATCCGTCTATCAGCAGCTTGCGAAGGTGCGTTTCAGGGTCGACCCCCCAGAGTGGTGAGATGCAGGCAAGGCCGAGTTTCTCGCAGATCCTTTCGACCCTTGTCTTCTGATAGACGCTGGCAAGGGCACCTGTGTAGATGCCTTCAACTCCGTATCGGTCTTTGGCTGCCCCCAGAGCATGGCTGAGGTCCTCTAACTCCTCCTCTTTCACCCCGGCCGTGTCCGTTGTAACCTGCGGCAACCCCATGGCCTCCGACTGCAGGCTGGTCCATCTCGAATTGGGGTAATGGAACATGTACGATGCGTCTGACTTCGAGAAGAGGGTGATCAGGCACACGACGTCGTCCTTCTTCGAGGCCAGCCACGCGGCATAGGTCGAATCCTTCCCCCCCGAGAACAGAACCCCCACTTTCGTCTTGGTCGCCTGCGGGCTCGGTTCAGATTTCTGATAATTAGGTTGTCGATACCAAAAGCAGGCGAGAGAGAGTTCCTGCAAGAACGTATAAGGCTCGCCGGGTGGCTCGATCAACCATGCCCATGCCAGCGGTCTGCTGCTGCGCTCCGGCATGTACCTGCTCGTGCGCGTCTTGCGCCTGTACCGTGGCGCCGATGATGGTGAGCCCCATGATAGTCACTGCGGCACTGTCTACAGGATATGCCCATACGGTCGACCAATGCTGTGGCCACGAAGAAACGGAAGAGCACAACCCCAAAGCCGTGAAACAGGAAACAAAGGGGAAGACCCTTTGGCAAAGGATCGAGCGCGCCCTGTGAAATAGGGATTTTTCTCCTTAAGATAATAAATACGCGGAAGGTGGTCGGCCGAAAAGGATGCTCGACTCTCTTAGGGACGGGCTGCAGGCTGCGGTCAAGAAGCTGGTCGGAGCTAACACGGTCGATGAGAAGGCCGTCAAGGAGTTCGTGAGGGACCTTCAGCGAGCTCTAATCCAATCAGACGTGAACGTCAAGCTCGCCCTCGAAGTCACAGAGAGGGTCCAGAAGAGGGCCCTGGAAGAAAAGCCGCCGGCAGGGGTGACCAAGAAAGACCAAGTGGTGTCGATCCTGTATGAGGAGCTCTCACGTCTCCTTGGAGGCGAAGGAGGACTGCTTCTAGATAAGAACAAGGTCACCGTCCTCGTCATGCTCGGAGTCCAGGGTTCGGGTAAGACGACCACGTCGGGGAAGCTTGCAAGGTACTACGCCAAACGCGGGTACAGAGTGGGAATAGTCGCGGCCGACACCTTCAGGCCCGGAGCGGTCGCACAGCTCAGGACGCTGGCGTCGGCCGTAGGCGTCGAGATATTCAGCGACGAGAAGCAGAAGGACTCGGTGAAGATCGCCGTTGAAGGGAAGAAGAAGTTCACGGAGACCAAGAACCTGATCATCATAGACACTGCAGGGAGGCACAAGGAGGAGAAGGGACTCCTGCAAGAGATGAAGGAGATAGTGAGCGGAGTGAAGCCAGACGCGACTCTGTTGGTTATAGATGGCACGATTGGACAGCAGTGCTACAGCCAAGCTGAGGCCTTCCACAAAGCAGCCCCGGTGGGGGGCATCATAGTAACGAAGTTGGACGGAGCCGCCAGAGGAGGCGGAGCCCTGGCAGCTTCAGCCGCAACCGGAGCCAAGGTATGCTTCATCGGCACCGGCGAACGTGTAGACGACCTCGAAGAGTTCGCGCCCACCAGGTTCGTCGGACGGATGCTGGGCATGGGTGACCTGAGGGCCCTCATGGACGCAGTCAGAGACGCGGAGGTGGAGGTCGACGAGAAAAGAGTGCAGAGGATGATGTCCGGGAAGCTGACCATGGATGACTTGATGTACCAGTTCGACCAGATGAAGAAGTTCGGTTCGCTGAAGAAGGTCCTGGAGCACATTCCGGGGTTCTCGGGTCAGGTCAACGCCCAGGAGCTCGACAAAGCCGAGGACAGGGTCAAGGTGTACAGGTCGATCATCCAGTCGATGACCGGCGCGGAGAAGTCGGACCCCGATGTCATCAATTCATCGAGGCTGAAGAGGATCGCCAAAGGGTCGGGGAGGAGCGAGAAGGACGTCAGGGAGTTGCTGTCCAGGTACAAACAGATGAAGACACTCGTGAAGACGAGCAAGGGCCGCGAAATGAGGCAGATGATGCGGCGAATGGGAGACCAGTAGTCGACAAATGGGAGGACGGGCCTACCAGCTCTGCAGTCACTGCGCTTCGAGGCAGGGGGGAGGCTTCGACGTGGTCGAAGGGAGTGGGTGTTTCATCTGCGGAGGGATGATGCAGAGGGTTCCATCTATGGCATCTTCCGCCGCCAAGGTCGCGAAGCGCTACGATTTCTCCACCTTCTCCGTGGGGGTGTCACTCCCTGAGGGTATCCAGGAGAGGGAGGATGAGCTCAGGGCGGACCTGAAGCTCAAAGGGAGCGAGACGGTCAGGACCCAAGCTGCGAGGCTTGTGGCAGAGGAATTCGTCTCAAAGCTTCCGAGGAGGGCGGACAAGCAGAGGCCCGACCTGATGCTTCTGGCCGACTTCGAGGGAGGCGAAGTGACCGCGACATCGAGACCGGTCTTCTACACGGGTCGGTACTCGAAGCCCCCGGGGGTGGCCCAAAGGAGAGAGCCCTGCTCATCGTGCGGCGGAGGCGGGTGCAAACGGTGCCGGCGCACTGGGACAGAACCCGGGCCGAGCGTGGAGGCCTTGCTTAGGCGCAAGTTCCTTGAATTCACAGGGAGTGACAGGCTGACTTTTACGTGGCTCGGGAGCGAAGACAGAGAGAGCCGGGTGTATCCCCCTGGAAGGCCGTTCGTAGCCGAGGTCAAGAACCCGCTGAGGAGAAAGGTCCCAGGCAGGTTCGGGGCCCGGTTCAGGGGGGGACAGGTGGGCGTGACTCAGGGGAGAGTCCTGGCCGCGAAGCCCATCAAGCTGCCTTCGTTCAGGATTAGGACAGAGATCGTCGGGACGGCCGCAGCAAGGGTCGGGCCGAGCGGCTTCGCCGAGCTCAGCAGGGCTTTCAGAAAGTCGACAGTCAGGTTCGACCGCCCCCACGACAAACCCACGAACAAGACCGTCTACAGAGCCTCTGGGAAGGCGAGGGGGAAGACCGTCTGGCTGGACATAGAGCTGGACGGGGGCCTTCCCGTCAAGAGGTTCGTGAGCGGGGACCTCGTTTCACCTTCGGTGTCGGAAGTCTTAAAAACGGAAGTGAGGTGCCGCCAATTTGACATCTGCGAAGTCAAAGTGAAAGGTAGATTCGAGTTTGCCGAAATCCCACGGGTCACGAAGAAGAACTAGGTCACTTCTGAGGTCCTCACAGAAGAAAGGCCTGAGCAGCCTCCTGGTCGAGTATGCGCCCAACGACAGGGTTGTCATCAAGATCGACCCGGCCCAGGTCAAGGGGATGCCTCACCGCAGGTTCAACGGCCTGGTGGGCACGGTGACAGAAGTCGGAAGGAGGGCCGTCACGGTAGACATCAACGTGGGTGACAAGGTGAAGAAACTGGTCGCAAGGAAGGAGCACGTCGTAAGGATGGAGGCGAGCTGATGTCAGAGAAGCCTGCAAAGAGACTCCTGACGACCCCGGAAGCAAACCAGATACTCGAGAAGATAGACGTAGAGAAGGCCGACCAGATACAGAAGAGGACACTCGACTACACGACGAAGTTTTCGAAGGTTCCTGCGGAATCGGCGAAGAAGCTCAGGAAGGAGCTAGAGACTGACTGCGGCCTGAGCGAAGAAGAGTCAGTCGAACTTGTCAACATCATGCCGAAGTCGATCGAAGAGCTAAGGACGTTCACTTCTGGTTGGAGGAAGCTGCTTTCAACCGAGACCCTCGAGAAGATACTGAAGATACTTCATCAGAAGGCCTGAACTCCCAACATTAAATAAGAAGCCGGCGCTCAAACGATAGAGAGGCAAGGGACCCAAAATGGTGTTCTTGGTTATTCTTCACGCCGCGGAGCCTCTTCTCGTCTAGGCAAGTCCGAGGTGCCAGTCCCGGGATTGATGTCAGCGGACAAGAAATACGAAGAGTTTGCTTACGTCTTGGACTTTCTCCCAAGGGGAAAGTCGGTGGTGATCAAGGGGAGAGAGGGCCCCATGGTCCAGGCCGTGGGAGAGGAGAGGCTGACGCTTCTTGAGCTACTAGGGATGGAGAACCAGGACTTCGAGCCGGGCGAGAAGGTCAAGATAGGCAAGGAGGGGCGCGAGAAGGTGTCCAGCGTGCTCGGGAAGTTGACCTACGAAGAGCTCACTCCGGAGTCAAAGGGCGTCCTGCCGAAGGTGGTGGAGGACCTGGTCAGGCAGAACGAGGCCAGGTACGTCGCGGCCTTCAACGACCTTCAGCCGCTTACTCCCAGGCTCCACGGCCTCGAACTGATCCCCGGGATCGGCAAGACATTCATGAAGGAGATAGTCGAGATGAGGGAGAAGCAGCCCTTCTCCAGCTTCGAAGACATCCAGAAGAGAGTCGGTCTCCGCGAGCCGGCCAAGATGATAGCCAAGAGGATAGTTGAGGAGCTCGAAGGGGACTCCAGAGTTAGCATCTTCGTGAAGAAATGAAACGCCGCCGGCTGGGGCAGCACTATCTGGTCGATGATGAGGTCGCAGAGAGGATGGTAGGATACGCTGACATCAGACCGGGGGACAGGGTGCTTGAGATCGGGACGGGCCGAGGTAACCTGACGACGAAGCTGGCAGTGCTGGCGGGTTCCTTGGAGGCATACGAGATCGACACGGACAACTATGCTGCGACCAAAGATGCTTTGACCGGCTCGAGGGTCCGACTCCACCTTGGGGACGGGTTCGCCTCGAAGCATCAGTTCGACGTCCTGGTATCCAGCCTCCCCTACTCTGAGTCTTCGACCTTCGTGGAATGGCTGGCGGGCTCAGACTACAAGAGGGCTGTAGTCCTCCTGCAGGAGGACTTCGTGCGGAAGCTCACCGCTTCTCCCGGGACCAGGGACTACAGGGGGATTTCCGCCTTGGCTCAGATATCAGCGAGGATTACGGAGTTGGAGCGGGTGGGGAGGAGGGCATTCTCGCCTGCGCCGAAGGTGACCTCTGTGGTGACCTTGTTCCAGCCTTTGCTCAAAGTGTCACATACTGAGGCGTCGAGGATAGGGAAGCTGTTCTCCCTGAGGAGGAGACAGGTCGATTCGGTGCTGGCAGAGCTCGGGATTGGAAGGTCCTCAGTGAGATATGGTACAAGGAGGGTCTACGCGCTTGACCCCGGCGAAGTCCATAGTCTCTGCACCGCCTGAGGCGCCATGGATTTTATCTCCTGTTGGGGAGAGGGCGCGTGCTTCCCCGCGGCGTGTCAGTGACGCTGGTAGAGCCCAAGGGCCCCGTGAACGTGGGCCAGATTGCCAGGCTCGTCAAGAACTTTGGCGTGGAGAAGCTCTACTTGGTCAACCCGAAGTTCGACGTCTCGGTCGCTGCCATGTACGCCTCGCACGCTGCCGATGTGCTGGACACGGCGACGGTGACGTCATTCCAGAAGGTCAGAGAGCAAAACGAGATGCTCGTGGCGACGACCGCCGTTAGGGCACGCAGGAAGTCGAACCTGATCAGGCGGACTGTTTCTCCCGGAGCAGTCAGAGCGCTCCTTTCCGCGGCCAAGACTTCCTCCCTCGTCTTCGGGAGGGACTCGACCGGGCTGACGAATGAAGAGATAGGCATGTGCGACGCGACCACCACCATCGAGACTTCCACTGCCTACAGGTCCCTCAACCTGGGACATGCCGTGGCGATACTCCTCTATCTCGTCTACAGCGGCGGGGGAGGGAAGAGACCGACCCAGAGCAGGAAGGCGAGGGAAGTATTCGCGAGGAACCTCATCGACCTCGGGACAGCCTCTAAGATGCCAGACCACAAGGTCAGACATCTCTTCGATGCGGGAAAGAGGGTGGCTGCGACGTCGGGGCTCACCGACAGCCAGCTGAACCTCCTCTCTGGGGTGCTCAGGAAGGCCGTCGAGAGGATCGACTTCCTTCAGGACAAGGACTCGAAGGCATAGACCGCCCTGCGGACCCACCTCGTGCTCTCGAAGGAGAGTCTGATCGGATACTCGAAGCCCACGGGGCCGGGTTGGAGGAGCTTGAGCCCCAGCTTGCGGCCCTCGAGGACGAAGGAAGCTTCGTCGCCCTCCATGGTGAGGATGACGGGGACGACCACGATTATTCGACCGCCTGGGATAAGCGAGTCAGCCATGGAGGAGAGCGCCCTTGCGTACACGTCGCTGGCCTCGTCGAGCATCACCTTCGCGGTTGCCAGCTTGGGCCTGGCTTCGAGCCGCGGGAGAAGAAGGGGCTCTGACACTATGGCGTTGACCTTAGATCCGTGTAGGAGGCGGTAGAGCTCCCTGGCGTCTCCCTTCCTTATGTCGTAGTTCGAGGCGTTCGAACCCGGTGTCGTCCATCGCAGATTCTCCCTGGCGTCCTGGACTCGGCTTGCGCTTGAATCCAAGCCTAGGCAGCGCATGGACATGGAATAGGCCTCGGCGAGTATGGTACCCGAACCGCAGAAGGGGTCGAGGATAGTCTGGCCTGGTTCGAGTCCGGCAAGGTTCACCAGCACCCGGGCTAGCCTTGGGGAGAGGGAGATGTCGGGGTGGGGTGACGGTTTCTTGGTCCCCCGAGAGCGCATGGAGGTCGAGTCGGGTACCCATGTCGTCGGCCCCAGGGCTATGGAGCCGTGGCGCGGAAAGGCGATGACATCGACAGCCTCTCTTGAGAGGACCTGCTCTGCCAGGAGCTCGCCTCCTTTCGGCCTCAGCAGCCTGACCTTCCGGAGCCCTGAGTTCCTGATTCCATCGAGCAGAGACCTTACCAGTTCGTCGTACTCGTCTTCGTCGATGCCGTACCCGCTCAGCGAGACGTTCGATTTCTCTTCGAGGAGGTCGGAGAGGAGGCCTACGAGCTTCGCCGGCTCCGAGGCGGAGGACTCGACCGAGTCGACCAGGGGCGCGCATTTGTGCGCCCCGGCCAGCCGTGCGATGTTGTCGGGGGAGACCCTGTCGACTGTGAGGACGGAAACGCGTTCGGTGGGCGCCTCGGCCCTGTGTATAGAGTGACCCAGGACTGCGCATGACTCTAGGACCGAGAGCTTCCCATAGGCGAGGACGAGTGCCAGCTCGTCCGCTTCGATGAGGCTTGGAGGGAGGACGAAGGGCACTTGAAACGCGACCGGATTTCGCGGTATTAAGCGTGAAGATTAATTAGGGGTGCGAGTCGGCGCGGGAAACCGAAACTGAGATTCTATGCACGGTAAGAACTACAGACAATGGAAGGGAATGGCATACACCAGCAAGAAGTTCGCCCCGGGGGCGCCGAACCCGAAGGTTGCGAGGTTCACCACTGGAAAGGCTAACCCTGACTACGACTTCATTTTGAAGCTCATCTCCGAGGGTAAGGTGCAGATCAGGCACAATGCGCTGGAAGCTGCCAGGGTCGCCGCCAGCAAGAAGGTGGCGCTTGTCGGGGAGGAGAACTTCTTCCTCAAGGTAGTGACCTATCCTCACGTGATACTCAGAGAGAACAAGATGATAGCCACGGCGGGTGCAGACAGGCTCCAGGAGGGGATGCGCAAGGCCTTCGGAAAGCCAATCGGATTGGCGGCGAGAGTCGACATCGGAGACACCGTGCTCGAGCTGAGCTTGAAGGCAGAGAACTTGGAAAAGGGGAAGAGCGCGATGTGGGCTGCTGCAACGAAGCTCCCCATGAAGACGAAGGTCGAAGTACTCAAACTAGAAAAGAAGATGGTCAGTTGACCATCCGCATAGTTGAGGCCAAGGTCTTCGAGACAATCGAAGCCAAGAGGCCCAAGGTCGTTGTGCTGAACGCTCCAGGAGGGCTTCTCAGACAAACCAAGGAACTGATGGCAAGGCTCGAAGAGAAGTATGGAATCAAGTGTATCCTTGCTGGTGACAGCTGCTACGGCATCTGCGACACGGTGGATGATGAGGTGGAGAAGCTACAGGCTGACCTCGCCCTGCACATCGGCCATAACGCAGCGGTCAAGGAGGTTGGGGATTACACCGTGCTTATCGACGCCGTGGACGACATCGACTTCTCCCCTGTCGTGAAAGCAGCCGTTCAGACACTTTCGGGATACAAGCGCATCGGCCTGGCGACTTTCAGCCAGCATCTGCACCAGCTTGAGCCCGTGAAGGCGCAGTTTGAGAAAGCAGGGTTCGATGTGACCATCGGCAGGGGGAACAACCTCATGCTGGAAGGGCAGGTCTTCGGGTGCGACTTCTCGACAGCCTTCCCGGTCAGAGACCAAGTGGACGCCTTCGCCTTCCTGGGCGAGAGCGAGTTCCACGCCGTAGGCCTCGCGCTAGCGACAGGAAAGCCGACATTCATGCTCGACCCCTACATGGAGGAAGTCACGGACATGCAGAGAGCGGCCGATGAGAGGAGGAAGAGGGCGGTCCTCGGAGTCTACAAGGCCCTGGACGCACGGGTGTTCGGAGTGATAACCGGGCTGAAGGAAGGGCAGAAGATGCTGGGTAGGAGCGGGTGGATTTCGAAGAGGCTCGAAATGAACGGGAGGAAGGTCATCCAGATAGCCCTCAGAGACGTCACGGCGGAACGGCTCGCCCCCCATAGGGAGATCGAAGCGTTCATTCAGACCGCTTGCCCGCGAATATCGGTGGACGGTTTCACCTTCGACAGGCCCGTCCTTTCCATTCCGCAGGCCGATGCGCTGGTCGCTCTTATGGAAGGCAGAGAACCCGGAGAGTTCTTAGAAAGAGCCAAATGGATCGAATTGACGGTGGGGTTGATCAAGAAATGAGCGGCGGAAAGAAGGCGTCTGAAGTCCTCCCTGGCGACAAGCTGGCAGTCTCGGAGGAGTTCCTTCCTGGACCTCACACCTATGATTCTTCGGGGCTCATCAGAGCCCTTGTCGTCGGGACGGTTGAGAAGGATGCCAAGAAGATGGAGATATCAGTCAAGCCTTCTGCGGTCCACGAGTCGATCAAGGTCGACGACTGGGTGACTGGCCAGGTGGAAGCAGTCCAGTCGAACTCTGCCAACGTTCACCTGTACTTCCACAACGGCAATCGCACGCACAAAGACTTCTCAGGAATGCTGACCCTGAGGGGCCTCACCGGGGCCAGGGGGCAGCGGAGGATGACCCCAGTAAAGTCGGGGGACGTGGTCAGATGCAGGGTCTACAGCCTGGTCAATGGGATAATCCACCTGACGATTGACGAGCCTGACATGGGAGTGGTGTCGGCTTTGTGCGGCAACTGTGGGAGGCCCCTGCTCAGGGGGAACGCCACCCGGGCCAAATGTGATGAATGCGGGAACGTCGAGGAACGGAAGCTGGCCAGGGACTTCGGGACGACCCCAATCCAACCGTGAGCTTAATAACAAGAAACCTCGGGCGGGTAAAAGAATTGCAAGTCCAGACGACCAACGAGGATGAGAAGGGGCTCACAGTCGAGATAACAGGAGAGGACTACTCGCTTGCAGAGATCGTCCACCACGAGCTCCTGGAGGAGAAGAGCGTCACCTTCGCAGGTGTCCTGCCTCCGCATCCGCTGATCAAGAAGCTCGTCCTGAAAGTGAGGTCTCAGCGCATCAAGCCTGAGAAGGCATTCGCCAACAGTGTTGAGAGGGCCATGGAGACAACTCATGAGCTCTTGGACGGTGTCAACAAGGCCCTTGGCGGTGGGTCCGACTGAAGTTCTGCCCGAAATGCGGCACCCGTCTTAAACTGAAACAGGTCAAGGGCGCCCGCGAGCTTTCGATAACCTACCTTTGCGATAACTGCGGCTACTCGAACAAGGCTGGGAAGACTGTGCTCCAGACCACCGAGGAGGAGTTCTCAGAATCGAACCAGATCAAAGTCGTAGGCGACAAGGAAGCGAAACTCAATTCTCTCCCCACGACCAAAATCGAATGCCCCAAGTGCGGGCACAACGAAGCCTTCTGGTGGTTCCTGCAGACTAGGAGCGGCGACGAGCCGCCGACCCAGTTCTACAGGTGCGTGAAGTGCAACCACACGTGGCGATCCTACTCCTAGGCGTCGTCTCTTGTGTGTACTTCGACTGCGTCTCCCCCTGTGACCAATATTTCCGCGCTGGCAGCGGGGATGGATGCGACATCATCTCTTTCGAAGGGCCCGTAGCGCCTAAGGTCTAGGCCCACAAGTTCTCCGACAGGCTTGGTGAAGCGGACGACCATGTTCCTGTCTGCTTCTACCATGTGGGCGAATTCTATGAACGAGGGCTTTCCGCTCGAAACGGCGCTGACGAATGTTTCGAAACGTCGCCTGTGTTTCTGCTCAGCCGAGCAGACGTATCTCTCCTCAGGCAGCAGTTGGAGTGCTGCGCCGAGTTTCGTCGCCTTCGCGATCCTGAGTCCCAAGAGGGCCCCAGTCAACGAGTCGATCATCCGAGCCTGTGAGGCGGCCAGGCGGACCGCCACCTCCGACGCGCCCGAGCCCGAAGACCGTTTCAGCCTCTGGGAGTAAGCCGCGAGCTTCGAGTAGAAATCCCCTGGGAGGACTGTCAGGGCTTTGGACTCCGACTCTGACTCAAGGTGTCTCTTCAGCGACTCGAGGACAGATTCTGCCAACCTATTCAACCTCCCCCAGCCCCCTTGTTAAGATGGAGACCGCCGCATAGGCTGGGAGTTCGGCGGTTTCTGACTTGTAGGAGCCGAAGACTTTGCCTTTGATGCTGAAACGAGGGAAGTAGCCGATTGCGAGCTTCACCGTCTGCCCTGTGAGCACCACCGGGTCGCGCTGGGGGTCGAACGTCTCGAGGGACCGAACCCTCGTCTTAGCCATACCCGTGTTGCCGTGCAGAGTCCCGGCCAGCCTGAAGACCCTGTGGATGTCCGTGGTGACCGAGGAATCGACCAGGGCCCTTTGAGTAGAGACGGCCTCCGAGACCAGCTTCTGCAGCGTCCCTTCGAAGGTCTGGCGGCGCTCGTCGACATATCCGGTTATCCTGCGAGTCCATCCTCTTCCCTGGGGGCCGCCCCCCTGGGGGGTCCTTCTCAGAGTGGAAGCTATTGTCTGGCTGAGGGGGAGTGAGGACCCCCTGACGTATTCGGCGATCTCGCTACGCCCCAGCTGGTCCAGTAGTGCGAACCTTTCGTCGTAGACCTGAAGGTGGTATCCCCTGTTCCCCGAGAAGTACACCCTGACGGCTTCATCCGGCACTCCGAAGTCATCTGCTAGGAATCTCAGCAGCCTGGAGGTGTGTTCTTTGGCTGCGGCTAGGCAGACTTCGCAGGTGCCATGGAACTCCTCGGTGGACCCTCCGCACTTCGGGCACTTCGCAGGCCGGGGGAGCTTTCCCGAGGCTCTGCATTTGTCGCAGAACCAGACGTCGTGGCTCCTCTTGCAGGGCGTAGGGATATCGGTGGCGTCGATGTCGAAGATCAGTTCGGCTCCTAGCCATCCTTTCTCTTCTATGGGGCGTGTCGGATATTCGTACCTCGCGTTCGAGCAGTAGACCGACGATGGCGACTGCTTCAGGATTTCAGCGACTGCTTCCCCTCTGTTCCTGAAACCAAGATGCCGGACCATCCCTCCGCCGAAGGGAATGTAGCCGAACTCCCTCGACCCTATGTCATCCGGGAACTCTATCGAATCGGAGCCCCTGAAGTAGTATTCCTTGTATGCCGATTTCAGGAAAGATTTCGAGGCTTCGTTCAAGAGTCCCGTTTCTTCCGAGGCCCGCTGATAAGCAATCCGGGCCAAGAGCAGGTGGAGGTTATCTTTGCTGAGCAGATTGATGCCGGATGCGGATACCGCTAGAATCCTACATGGGCCCCGAAGGCTCGAAGGTCTACTCATTGGTCGCATCGGTCCCGTTTTCTCCGATGGACATGGACATAGGCCACCTGGCGAGGGGCGAGTGGAACATAGCTACGGACAGGTTCAGGGTGTGGTTTCTCCCCGGAGATGGATCGGAAGGGGAGAGACCCATGTGCTACTTGATGGTCCGGAAGTTCGACCCCCACGACATGGTGGTGGTCTACCTGCACCTTGTTGTCAATCTGGGAGCCAAACCAAAAGGGCGGGACGACGACATGTTCACACTTGGAATCCTCTGCAACGATGACGTGAGGGCGAGGGCGGCTCTGAATTCCATGCTCGACATACCTCCGGCGTTCCACCATAGGAGCAGCGTCACACTGCTCGAGAGGCGCTGGAGGGATGACCCGGATGCCGTCCTGAGATACATGGCAAACGTCCACTCCGCGCTGGCGGCCCCGGGGCCAGGCGGTGGCTCCTACGTGCTCAGGATGGAGCCCCCACCAGGGATCATAGGAGAGCTCAAGCGTGGGATGGGGACGTGGTGGGAGAAGCCGAAGTGAGAAACCGGATTCTAGTCTGATACCCGCGGCGCAAGGAAGTACCAGACGGTCGCGCCCTGGTCGTTCAGCTTCAGCTGCAATCGTACCGGTTTCTTGGTGCTCATTTCCATCTGAACGGTGTCCGTGACTCCTCCGAGGGCTTTGAGGATGCCGAGGATGTAGTCGATCGAATAGGTCGCCTTGCTGTCTGCCCCCACCTGAAGGTCGAGGACGTCGGCGTCGTTCTTTGCGAGGCCTATCTCCGCTTTCCCCACGTCCGACTTTCCTGAAAACATCAGTTTCTCCTTCGAGGCCTGGATTGTAACCTGGTCAGACACCACAGAGATGTCCCCGAGCACCTTCTCGAGGATGCTCTTGGTCAGCGTGGCTTTCGTATCGAACTCGAGCTTGGGGAGTGGGGCCGCGCCGCCGCTGCTCTCGATCAGATGGATTGTGAATTCTCGTTTGTACCCGTTGCTGAACTTCACGGCGATGGCGTCCTCCTCAGTGGAAGAGAACTCTACGCTGTCCTTTGTGTCGCTCCTGCCTATGAGCTTGACAAGGTCCTCGACCCGAAGGCTGAACTTGAACGGCTTGTCCACTTCATACTTCTCGAAGGAGACGTTTGGCATCTGAAGGTCGACCAGTGCCACGTGCGACGGGTCCATCGCCCTGAAAGTCAGGGCCTCGCTTGTGGCTTCGAAGGTAGCCTCTTCGACAAGAGTCTTTACTGCGGCAGCGACTGCACGCCACTCGGCGCTGGTTGCTGTCTTTGCGAAAAACATCCAATCATGCCACGAAGGAAGTTGGTAAATAACCGTATTGACATTGACTCGGTCTCCAGCTCCGGGGTTGGCCGGAACTGTGCCCCAGCTTTGCTCATTCTTGGCGCAGATGGGTTGTAGATGAGATGAACCCGGACCAACCTTAAAAGCACGAGAAGAAGCGGGGCAATCCGACTTCGTGAGACGATGAAATTCCCCAAAGAGATGCGCACGAATTGCCCCTGGTGTAAGAAGCACACCATTCACTCCGTCGCCCTTTACAAGAGAGGGAAGGAGCGAGCGGGGTCATGGGGCGCGCGACGCCAGGCAGGAAGGAAGAGGGGATACGGAGGCCAGAAGTTCCCCGAGCTGATCAGGACTGCCAAGACCACGAAGAAGGCTACGCTCAGGCTGAAATGCAAGGAGTGCAACCGTGAAATCATGAGAGACGGGATCAGATTGAGGAAGGCGGAGATAGCGGCTTGAAGCGCGAACGTGAGCCGATCCCCAAAGTGAGGAGCTCGTTCCTCCTTGTGAAATGCCCTGACTGCCAGGAAGAGAGGATACTCTTCTCGAACTCTGCCAAGGACGTGGGATGCAGAGGATGTGGCAGGAAGCTCGCCGAAAGCAGGGGCGGAAAGTCGATGGTGCTCGCCACCGTCGTGAAGAGGCTCGGCTAGGGCCGAATCTCCTTATA
>Ga0070733_10000917_pt1 | contig 22682 bp, 20 predicted proteins | sample Coa_R1_9_FD_66450 | JGI IMG/M metagenome (GOLD analysis project Ga0070733, IMG submission 66450) | Surface soil microbial communities from Centralia Pennsylvania, which are recovering from an underground coalmine fire - Coalmine... | ecosystem: Environmental > Terrestrial > Soil > Unclassified ...
GGGGGCGGGGGCGGCTGATCGGACGGGGGCTGCTGCTGGCCGGGAACGCCGGGCGCCGTACGCGGGCCGGCAGGCGCCGTGACGCCGCCGGGCCCGGGCGGAACGTTCGATCCCTCGGGCGGGCCGGCCGGAGCGGCGACCGGCGGGGGCGGCGGCGGTTGCTTGCCCCGGTCGTCGGTGCCGGGCGGCGACGGCTTCTGCCCGGGAGCGGGAGCCGGCTTGGGGATCTGCAACATCCCCTTGCCTTGCTTGCCCGATTTCTCCGGCGACTTGTAGGCCTGGTAGAACTCGACGAAGCGCGCGTAGTTGGCGCGCACCTCGCGGTTCTCGGGGGCGAGTTGCAGCGCCCGCTTGTAGTGGGCGAGGGCGCTGTCGAAGTCACCCTGAGCCTCGTAGGCGACTCCCAGGTTGTTCTGCACGCGCGGATTCTGCGGATCGGCCTTCTCGGCCTCGTGGAAGCGGAAGAGCGCCTCGCTCCACAGGCCGCGGCGGGCCATGTCGACCCCGAAGGAAAGCTCGGTGGACGGTTGGTTCGGTTTGCCGTATCCGGAGCACGCCGCCAGCGGCAGGACGCACGCGAGCGGGCCGAGGAGGGCGAGGACGGCGGGTAGCTGCTGGAAACGTCTCAAAATCGGACCCCCTCGCTGGCAGAGTTTGCCGCGGTTGCCAAGTATACACATACCCTGCCACCTGCCATGCCCGCCGCCAAGTGGCCGCCGGCGGCAGCTCTGGCCCACGACTCCCGAACCCCCACCAGCCTGGGTCCCCGGCCGGCGCGGACCCGTTCAATGGCACTGCCGGCAGGCCTGCTGGCGGGCACCGCGGGCAGGCCAGTTCGCGGGCGCCGCCGGCAGGCCAGCCAGCTGGCGCCGACGGTCGGCCGCCACGCCCGTGGCCGGCCGGGGCCGACCTCCCGGCGGGCCCCCGGTTGTCCTCTTCCGGCGACCCGCCCGTCCTCTTCCGGCGACCCGTTTTGCGTCTTATCTGGTAGGTGAGAACCGCACCATGAGCGAGCTGCCCACACCGCGCGAGCTGCTGATCGCCCTGCACGCCGACTGGCGGCTGTCACGCCGGGAGCTCGGCCGGCTGGTGGCCAAGGTCGTGGGCGGCGCGCCAGCGGCGCAGGCCGGGGGTGAGCCGGCGTCCGGGCTGGCGCGGTCGGCTCTGCCGGCCCAGACGGCCACCGGCGTTGGCGAGGCGCCGGCCTCGCCGGAGGTGTCGACGGCATCGCTGCCGGCGTCGCCGGCAATGGCGGCATCCGCGGCATTGGCGGCCTTGGCGGCGGCGGCCGCGGCGCCGGCCCGCGGCGGAACCGACTCGCCGCCGCCGGCCTGGGCGACGGCCGGCGGCGCCATCGCCGCGGCCGCCGGCGAGGTCGCGGCCGCCGCCGCGCTCGGCGCGCGGGTGATCACGCTTCTCGACCAGGACTACCCAGCGAGCCTGGCCGCGATCCCGCAGCCGCCGCCGGTGCTCATGGTGCGCGGCGCGCTGCCGCCGGGGCCGGCGGTGGCCATCGTCGGCTCGCGCCTGGCGGACGGCTACGGCCTCGAGGTCGCCGGCTATTTCTCGCGCACCCTGGCCGCCGCCGGCGTGGTGGTGGTCTCGGGGCTGGCGCGCGGCATCGATGCCGCGGCGCACGAGGGCGCCATGGCGGTGCCGGCGGGACGGACGGTTGCCGTCCTCGGTTGCGGGCTGGGCTTCGACTATCCGCGCGGCCACGCCTGGCTGGCGGCGGCGATCGCCGCCCACGGCGCCCTGGTGAGCGAGTTTCCGTGCGCGGCGGCGGCGCAGCCCTGGCGCTTCCCGCTGCGCAACCGGACGATCGCCGGTCTCGCCGCCGCGACGCTGGTGGTCCAGGCGACGCCGCGTTCCGGATCGCTGGGCACCGCCCGCCACGCCCGCGAGCTCGGCCGCGTGGTGTTCGCCGTGCCCGGACCGGTGCTGGCGCCGCTGTCGTGGGGACCCCACGAGCTGCTGCGCCGCGGCGCCCGGCTCGCCGGCCATCCCGAAGACGTCCTCGAAGTGCTGGCGCCCGCTGGCGAGAGCCCGGCGAGCGCCGAGAGCGAGGTGGACACGACGGCCGCCGCCGGCGTGCTGGCCGCGCTGGGACCGCGCGCCGCGCGCACCGTCAAGACCGTCGAGCAGATCGCGGCCCTTGCCGGCCTCGCCACCGGCGCCGCGCTCTCCACTCTGCTCGCGCTGGAGCTCGCCGGGCGCGTCCAGCGCCTGCCCGGGCTGGGCTATCGGCTGGCGAGAAATCCCGCTCCTTGCGGCCGTCGGCGGGCCGATGGTACTGTCCGCGCTCCAAACCGTCCCGCGACGCACACTCGAAATAAGGAGGGCGCCCCGCGGCGTTGGTAAGCACCGTGGCCAAGAACCTACTGATCGTCGAGAGCCCCGCCAAGACCCGGACGCTGAAAAAGTTCCTGGGCCGCCAGTACGCGGTCGAGGCGTCCGTCGGACACATCCGTGACCTGGTGAAGAAGGACATGGGTATCGGTCCGCAATACGAGCCGCACTACGAGGTGATCGCCAAGAAAAAGGACGTCGTCAAGAAACTGCGCGAGGCCGCGAAGAAAGCGGAGATCGTCTACCTGGCCCCCGACCCCGACCGCGAGGGCGAGGCGATCGCCTGGCACATCTTCGAGGTGCTCGGCAAGGACCCCGAGGCGGTGCGGCGGGTCACCTTCAACGAGATCACGCGGCGGGCCGTGCTGCAGGCGCTCGAGCAGCCGGGCGACATCGATTTCAAGAAGGTCGACGCCCAGCAGGCGCGTCGCGTGCTCGACCGGTTGATGGGCTTCCGCCTGTCGCCGCTGCTCTGGCAGAAGGTCAAGCAGGGGCTCTCGGCAGGCCGCGTCCAGTCGGTCGCCCTGAAGATGGTCTGCGATCGCCAAGCCGAGATCGAGGCTTTCCTGCCCGAGGAGTACTGGACGATCGGCGCCGAGCTCGCCGCGGCCGCCGGCAAGCGTTCGGCGCCGTTTTTCGCCCGCCTCCATCGCATCGATGGCAAGAAGGCCGAGGTCGGCAACGGCGAGCAGGCCGCCGCCATCGTGCGCGATCTCGAGAGCGGCAGTTTCGTGGTGCGGGCCGTCGAGCGCAAGGAAGCCCAGCAGAAGCCGGGCGCGCCGTTCATCACCAGCCGCCTGCAGCAGGAGGCCGCCCGGCGCTTCGGCTTCTCGGTGAAGCGCACGATGGCGCTGGCGCAGGGCCTCTACGAGGGCAGCGAGATCGGCGACCGCGGCGCGGTCGGCCTGATCACCTACATGCGCACCGATTCCACCCGGGTGGCCGAGGAGGCGCTGGCAGCGGCGCGCGACGTCATCGCCGCCACCTACGGCCCGGCCTCGCTCCCCGACGCCGCCAACCGCTACGCCTCGAAGAAGGGCGCCCAGGACGCCCACGAGGCGATCCGGCCGACCACCTTCGATCTGCCTCCCGATGCGGTCAGGGACTTCCTCAAGGCCGACGAGTGGAAGCTCTACAAGCTGATCTGGGACCGTTTCATCGCCTCGCAGATGCTGCCGGCGCTGTTCGACGTGACGCAGGTGGACGTCGCCAGCGGCAGCTATACGCTGCGCGCCGCCGGCCGGGTGCCGAAGCGTCCCGGATATCTCGCCGTCTACCGCGAGACGCCCGACGAGATCGACGAGCCCCGCGATCATGCCGGCGGCGTTGCGGCCACCGGCGCCGGCGGTGCGGGCGGCAATGGCGGCAATGGTGGCGCCAATGGCGACGAGCTCGCCGTCGCGGCGGACGGCGCCCAGGGCGCCCAGGGCATCGCGCTGCCGCCGCTGCGCGAGGGCGAGCCGCTCGAGCTGCGGCGGGTGGACAGCGAGCAGAAGTTCACCCAGCCGCCTGCCCAGTTCAGCGAGGCGACACTGGTCAAGGCCCTGGAGGAGAACGGTATCGGGCGGCCCTCGACCTATGCCAGCATCCTCGCCACCCTGACCGAGCGCGACTACGTGGAGAAGGCGGAGGCCCGCTTCCACCCCAGCGCCCTGGGCCGGCTGGTCAACGGCATGCTGCAGCAGGGCTTCCACGACATCCTCAACGAGGGCTATACCGCGGCGCTCGAAGTGCAGCTCGACGAGATCGAGGAGGGGCGCCTCGACTGGCGGCAGGCGATCGCCAACTTCGACGAGAAGTTCACCCGGGACCTCGAGGCGGCCGGCGAGCGGATGCCCAACGTCAAGCGCGACGGCGTGCCGCTGGACGAGACCTGCCCCGATTGCGGCTCGCAGCTGCTGATGCGCTTCGGCCGCTACGGCGCCTTCGTGGCCTGTAGCAACTACCCGACCTGCAAGTACACCCGCGACCTGGAACCCGCCGCAGGCGCTCCCGCCGCCGGTCCCGCCAGCGACGGCAAGGGCGCTCAGGCAGCGGCGGCCGGCAGCGGCGCCGCCGGCGCGAGCGGCTCTCCGGGCACCCAGGCCTCGCCGGCCGGCACGGCCGACGGCGCGGCGGCCGGCGCCGCCGAGGAGATCCCGCCCTGCGAGGAGTGCGGCAGGCCGATGGCGCTGCGCCGCAGCCGCTTCGGCACTTTCTATGGCTGCACCGGCTATCCCGAGTGCAAGGGGCTGCGCAAGATCGGACCCAAGGCCGAGCCGCCGCAGCCGACCGGAGTCGCCTGTCCGGAATGCGGCAAGGGGGAGATCGAAGCGAAGCGCTCCCGCCGGGGCAAGGTCTTCTACTCCTGCAACCGCTTTCCCGACTGCAAGTTCGCCCTCTGGAACCGGCCCGTGCCCAAACCCTGCCCCGACTGCGGCGCGGCCTTCCTGGTCGAAAAGACCACCAAGCGCGCCGGCACCCGCCTGATCTGCAACACGGAAGGCTGCGGCCATTCCGAGCAGGTCGAGCCGGCCGCCTGAGGGGATCCGCGGTGAGGCGGTGAGAACGCTCGCGCACCACCTGGCGCTCCCCGCTGCGATCACCGCGATCGCCGCCATCGCCGCGATCACCGCGATCACCGCAATCGACGCGGCAATGGTGTCGCCCGCGGCGGCGCCGGCGCTCGCGGCGGCCGCGCCTGCCCCTCACGGCTCCACGACCGCCGCGCTCCCGGATTACGCCGCCTGGAACCAGCTCCTGGCGCGCTGGTACGACCCGGTGCGCGGCATGGATTACCAGGACCTCAAGGCCAAGGACGGCAAGAGCCTGGCCGACCTGCGTCAACACCTGGCGGCGGTCGACGCGGCGGCGCTGGCGCCGGCCGATCGCCTCGCCTACTGGATCAACGTCTACAACGTCAACGTCGTCGGCACCGTCGTCGACCATTATCCGGTCGCCTCGATCCGCGACATCTCGACCGATTGGATCACCCACCTCAACGTCTTCAAGAAGGAGACGGTGCCGGTCCTGGGCGGCATGACCTCTCTCGACGAGATCGAGAACGTCAAGATCCGTCAGGGGTTCAAGGACCCGCGCATCCATTTTGCGATCAACTGCGCCGCGATCAGCTGCCCGCCGATCCGCACCGAGGCGTTCACCGGCGCCCGGGTTGGCGAGCAACTCGACGACCAGGCGCGGCGGTTCCTGAACGACCCGCGGCGGGGCGTCCAGATCGAGTCCCGGGCCGGCGGCATCGTGCTCCACGTCACCAAGGTGGTGGACTGGTTCGCCGACGACTTCAAGCAGTGGGGCGGCGGCCAGGTGGCCTTCATCCGCAGATACCTGACGCCCGACAAGCAGCGCCAGATCGACGCCGCCAAGGGCAACGTCACGCTCGACTTCTATTCCTACGACTGGGCGCTCAACGACGCGTCGCCGAAGTGAGCGCGGCCGTCCGCGGGGGGCGCTACGACTTCGCCGGCGGCCAATCGCCGAGCAGGCGGCGGAGCGCGACGATCTGGCCCAGGTGATAGGAGTTGTGGTCGGCGGCGAGCAGCGCCTCGCGCAGCAGGGTCTGCCCCTTGCCATGCGGGAACGGGGCGAACAGGTCGGCCGCCGGGTCCGCCACCAGACGCTCCATCGCCTCGAGATCGGCGAGGAAGGCCGCGACGGCGCCGTCCCAGGCCGCGGCGTCGGGCGGCTCGGCGCCGCCGGCCGGCCAGTAGCCTCGAGGCCAGGGCGGCGACTCGTGGGCGGGGTTGCGGCTGAACTCGAGGATGTCCCATTGCGCCAGGCGCAGGTGCTCGAGCAGCTGCCACAACGAGTGCTCGGCGCCGTCGGGCGTGGCGCCGCGCAGCCCCGGCGGCACGTTGCGGAGGGCCGGCGCGAAGCCGACGTGGGCGTGCTCGCCGCGCAGCAGCTCGATCAGGTGCTCCCGCAGCGCGGTGTCCGCAGGGTGCGCAGGGTGCGCAGGGTGCGCAGGGTGCGCAGGGTGCGAGGTGTTCTTGTCCTTGGTTGACTCGCTCATCGGCGCATTCTAGAAGCAAACCTTCCGGAGCGGCGCCTTTTGCCATAATGGGTGGCGCATGCTCGATCCCGTGCACATCGTCGGCGGCGGTCTCGCCGGCTCGGAATGCGCCTACCAGCTCGCCCGCCGCGGGGTGCCGGTGGTGCTGCACGAGATGCGGCCGCGCCTGCCGACGCCCGCCCACAAGACCGGCGACCTGGCCGAGCTGGTGTGCAGCAACTCGCTGCGCAGCGACGATCCGCTGCACGCCGCCGGGCTGCTCAAACGCGAGATGGAAGCCTTCGACTCGCTGGTCATCGCCGCGGCGCGGGCCGCCGCGGTGCCGGCCGGCAGCGCCCTGGCGGTCGACCGCGAGCGCTTCGCGGCCCGGGTCACCGGCACGCTCGCGGCGCACCCGCTGGTGGAGCTGCGGCGCGAGGAGGTGACCGAGATCCTCGCCGGCGGCGCGGCGGACCGCGACCTGGTGATCGCCACCGGCCCCCTGACCTCGCCGGCGATGGCGGCGGCGCTGCAAGGGCTGCTGGGCAGCGAGTATCTCTACTTCTACGACGCCATCGCGCCGATCGTGGAAGCCGACAGCCTCGACACCAGCCAGCTGTTCTGGCAGTCGCGCTACGGCAAGGGCGGCGACGACTACCTCAACGCGCCGTTCGACCGCGAGCGCTACGCGACCTTCCACGCCGCCCTCCTCGCCGCCGAGGTGCTGGTACCGCACGAGTTCGAGCAGGCGATCTTTTTCGAGGGCTGCCTGCCGATCGAGGAGCTGGCGCGCCGCGGCGTCGACACCCTGCGCTATGGTCCGATGAAGCCGGTAGGGCTGCGCGGCCCGGACGGCCGGCGCCCCTGGGCGGTCGTGCAGCTGCGCCAGGAGACCCTGGCGAAGCGCCAGTTCAACCTCGTCGGCTTCCAGTCGCGGATGAAATGGGGCGAGCAGCAGCGGGTGCTGCGCCTCATCCCCGGGTTCGAGCAGGCGGTCTTCGTGCGCTTCGGCCAGATCCACCGCAACACCTTCATCAACGCCCCGAGCCATCTCGACCCGCACTACCGGGTGCGGAGCGCGCCGCGGGTACGGCTCGCCGGCCAGATCACCGGCGTCGAGGGCTACCTCGAGTCGGCGGCCACCGGCCTCGCGATCGGCCTCTACCTGAGCCTCGAGCGGCAGGGGCGGACGGCCGAGCCGCTGCCCGCCGCGACCGCCCTCGGCTCCCTCGCCCGCCACCTGACCGAGTCCGACCCGAGGCACTTCCAACCCGCCAACGTCAACTACGGGCTGTTCCCCGAGCTGACGGAGAGGCCACCGCGGCCGGGACGCTCAGCTGGGGGCGGCGGTGGCGCCGGCCATGCCGGCGGCGCCTCCCAGGGGCGCCGTGCCGCCTTCGCGGCCCGCGCCGGCGAGGAGCTGGCCGCCTGGGCCGCCCGCCAGGGGATCCCGCTGCGCGGCGGGCAACTCGCCGCCCCTGAGATCGCAGCCGACATCTCCGCCGGGGCCGCCGAAGTCGCCGCCGGGAGCGAGGCCTGAGGTGCGGCGCCTGATCCATCGCTTCCTCGAGCATCTCGAAGGGGAGCGCGGCCTCTCGCCGCACACCCTGAGGGCCTACGAGGGGGACCTGCTGCGCTTCCTCGAGTTCTTGGCGCGCGACTTCCTCGCGCGGCCGCCGGAGGAGGTGCGCCCCGAGGAGGTGGACGGCCTGGCGGTGCGGTCGTTCCTGGCCTCGCTCCACGCCCAGGGTCTCGAGCGCCGCAGCCAGGCGCGGGCGCTGTCGGCGGTGCGCAGCCTGCTGCGCTTCGCCTGCCGCGAAGGCACGCTGGCCTCCAACCCGGCGCAGGGCGTGCCGACGCCGAAGCTGCCGAAGACGCTGCCTCGCCACCTGCGCCCCGGCGAGGTGGAGATCCTGCTGGCGGCTCCGGCCGGCGCCGCGGCGGCCCTGGCGCCCGCAGGAGATGCAACGATGGCGGGGGCGCCGGCCGCAGCGCACGGCAGGACGCCCGCCGTGCTCGCCGCGGCCCTGGCGCGGCGCGACAGTGCGCTGTTCGAGGTGCTCTACGCTGCCGGCCTGCGCGTCGGCGAGCTGGTCGGGCTCGACTGGGGCGCGATCGACCTGCCGGGCCGCGTGCTGCGGGTCATGGGCAAGGGAGGCAAGGAGCGCATGGTGCCGTTCGGCAGGCCGGCGGCCGCGGCGCTGCGACGTTGGCTGGACGACTGGGAAGCGGTGCGGCGGCTGCACGGAGGGGCCGGAGGGGCGCACGGCGCGCGCGAGGGCGGCAGGGGAGGAGGCGCTGGCGGCGGCGGCGCGGGCGAGGAGCCGGTCTTCCTCAATCACCGCGGCGGCCGGCTGAGCGACCGCTCGGTGCGGCGCATCCTCGACCACTGGATCGAGCAGACGGCGCTCGCCCGGGGCGTCCACCCGCACACCCTGCGGCACACCTTCGCCACCCACCTGCTGGAGGGCGGCGCCGACCTGCGGGCGATCCAGGAGCTGCTCGGGCACGCCTCGCTCTCGACCACCCAGAAATACACCCACGTCGAGGTGGAGCGGCTGCTTACGGTCTACCGCGGCGCGCACCCGCGCGCCCGCCGCGGCGCCTGAGCGCGCCACTCCGCGGGCCGCGGCGGCCCTGGGGCGGCGGCGCCGACCGGGGTGGCCCTGGTACAATCCTGCCTCCATGGATACTTTCGCCTCGACGACCGTGTTGCTGGTACGCCGCAACGGGCGGGTCTGTATGGCCAGCGACGGCCAGGTCACCATGAACAACAGCACGGTGATGAAGAGCGGCGCCCACAAGGTGCGCCGGGCCGGCAAGGGCCAGGTGCTGGTGGGCTTCGCCGGCGGCGGCGCCGACGCGCTGGCGCTCTTCAGCCGCCTCGAGGCGAAGCTCGACGAGTTCGGCGGCAATCTCGAGCGGGCGGTGGTGGAGCTCGCCAAGGAATGGCGGACCGACCGCGCGCTGCGCCAGCTGCAGGCGGTGATCCTGGTCACCGACCGCGAGCGCACCTTCCTGGTCTCCGGCGCCGGCGAGCTGTTGCAGCCCGACGAGGAGGACGCGACGCTCGCCATCGGCTCGGGCGCCAACTATGCGCTCGCCGCGGCGCGCGCCCTGCTGCGGCACACCGAGTTGGGCGCCGTCGAGGTGGTGCGCGAGGCGATGAAGATCGCGGCCGAGATCTGCATCTTCACCAACGATCGCCTGACCCTCGAGGAGCTCTAAGCGGCGATGGCCATCCAGATCTCCGGCGAGGCCTTGCCGGGCCTCATCCTCGAGGACATGACGCCGCGCCAGGTGGTCGCCGAGCTCGACAAGTTCGTGGTCGGCCAGCGCCAGGCCAAGCGCGCGGTGGCGATCGCGCTGCGCAACCGCTGGCGGCGCCAGCAGCTGCCGGCCGAGATCGCCGACGAGATCGCGCCCAAGAACATCCTGATGATCGGCCCCACCGGGGTCGGCAAGACCGAGATCGCCCGCCGCCTGGCGCGCCTCGCCAAGGCGCCGTTCCTCAAGGTCGAGGCGAGCAAGTTCACCGAGGTCGGCTACGTCGGCCGCGACTGCGAGTCGATGGTGCGCGACCTGGTCGAGATCGCCGTCGGCATGGTCAAGGAGGAGAAGCGCGAGGCGGTGCAGGAGGCGGCGGCGACGCGCGCCGAGGAACGGCTGCTGCAGCTGCTGGTGCCGCCGCGCCCGATCAGCAGCTACCTGAAGAACGATCCCGAGGACGACGAGGACGACGAGCTCGCCGCCACCCGCGAGAAGTTCCGCGACAAGCTGCGCTCCGGCGCGCTCGACCACCGGCGGGTGGAGATCGAGGTCGACGAGTCCTCCTATCCCAGCCTCGAGATGTTCACGCCGCAGGGGGTCGAGGAGGTCGGCATCAACATCAAGGACATGCTGCCCGGCCTGTTCGGCCGCAAGAAGAAGCAGCAGGTGTCGGTGGTCGAGGCGCGCGAGATCCTGCAACAGCAGGAGGCCGAGAAGCTGATCGACCGCACCCAGGTCGCCCGCGAGGCGCGCCAGCGGGTCGAGCAGGGCGGCATGATCTTCCTCGACGAGATCGACAAGATCGCCGGGCGCGAGAGCGGCCGCGGCCCCGACATCTCGCGCGAGGGCGTGCAGCGCGACCTGCTGCCGATCGTCGAAGGCACCAACGTCTCGACTAAATACGGCATGGTCAAGACCGATCACATCCTGTTCATCGCCGCCGGCGCCTTCCACGTCAGCAAGCCCTCCGACCTGATCCCCGAGATGCAGGGGCGCTTCCCCATCCGGGTCGAGCTCGACGCTCTGACCGAGCACGATTTCGTGCGCATCCTGACCGAGCCCGAGACCGCCCTGACCAAGCAGTACTCGGCGCTGCTGTCGACCGAGGGCGTCACCGTCGAGTTCACCGAAGACTCGGTGGCCGAGATCGCGCGCCTGGCGGTCGAGGTCAACTCCACCACCGAAAACATCGGCGCGCGGCGCCTCTCCACCCTGCTCGAGCGGCTGCTCGACGAGGTGTCCTTCGATGCCCCCGAGATGGCCGGCAGCCACGTGCGCGTGGATGCCGAGTACGTGCGGCGGGCGCTCTCCGACATCGTCAAGGATCAGGATCTCTCCCGCTATGTCCTATGACCTGAGGCGGCGGGGCGGCATCGCCCCGGCCGCGCGATTCGCCGCCCGCCCGGCGAGCAAGGCGGCGTTGGCTCTGGCGGCCGTGCTGGGCGCGCTGGGGATCCTGGCGGCGTTGGCCGCGGTCGGCTGCGGCAAGGAGGGACCGCCGACGCCGCCGCTGCGCGCGGTGCCGGCGCCGACCAAGGACCTGGTGGTCCGCCAGCGGGGGACGCACGTGCTGTTGAGCTTTACCTATCCGCAAACCACTCCCGGCGGCAGGGCCTTGAACGGCGTGTCCAAGGTGGAGGTCTACGAGGCGATCGTGCCGCCGCCGGCGCCGCCCAAGCCGGCGAAGCCATCGAAGAAGGGGACGCTTAGCGCGGCGGCGGCCGACAAGGGCGCGGCGACGACGGCGGCGGGCAAGGGCGCGACGGCGACGACCACGACGGCGACGGCGGCCGCGGCCGCGACGCCGGGAGCGGCGGCGGGGAGCTCGGTAGCCACGGCGGCTGCGGCCCCGGGGACGGCGACCGCGGAGGCGGCGGGAGCGGCGGCGGGAAGCGCGCCGGCGGGAAGCACGCCGGCGGAGACCTCGGGCGCGGCGGCGGGGACCTCCACGGCGACGACGCCTGGGGCGGCGGCGGGCACGGCGACGGGTACGCCGGGCTCGGCGGCGGGCGCCCCTGGCACGGGCGCGCCGGGCAAGGCGGCGGGTAGTCCGGGCGGGCCGGCTGGCGTGGCGCCGGAGGAAGAGCAGGCGCTCGACCCGCGGATCTTCGAGCATCTGGCGAAGGTGCGCCTGACGCTGACCGGCAAGGAACTGGGCGCGGCGACGCTCGGCAATCAGCTGATCGTCGATCTGACGCTGCCCGAGCCGCTGCCGGCGACCACGGACAAGGGCGCGACGCGCGAGTACGCGGTGCGCTCCTACGGGCCGCAGGGCGACCGCTCCGGGTTCTCGAACCAGGTCCGGCTGCTGCCGAAGACACCGCCGCAGCCGCCGGCGGCGGTGACGGTGGCGCCCCAGGCCGACGGCATCCTGGTCGAATGGAAACCGGTAACCGGCGCCGGCGGCTATGCCGTCTACCGCCGCGCCGCCACCGAGCGTTTCAGCAGCAAGCCGCTCGCCGTGGTCAAGCCGCCTGCGACCAGGCACCTCGACCAGAGCGCCCACTTCGGGCAGAGCTACATCTATTCGGTGACGGCGGTGGACGCCAAGCAGCCGCTGATCGAGAGCGCGATCAAGTCCGAGCAGGAGATCCATTACGTCGACCGCTATCCGCCACCGGTTCCCGAGGAGCTGGTGGTGGTGACCGAGGCCGGCCGGGCGCGCCTGGTATGGCGGCCGAGCGAGGCGCCGGACCTGGCCGGCTACATCGTCTACCGCAAGGGCGCCAGCGGCGACTTCGTGCGCCTCACGGCCAAGCCGATCCTGGCCACCAGCTACGTCGACGCCACCGTCGTCTCGGGCCAGGCCTACGACTACCGGGTGACGGCCATCGACCAGACCGGCAACGAGAGCGCTCCCGGCGAGGTCCACGCGGCGGTCCCATGACCGCCTTCTACAAGGTCTCGGGCAGCGGCAACGACTTCGTGGCACTGGCCGAGCCGGCGGCCGATCCCGGACCCGAGCAGATCCGCGCCTGGTGCCGGCGCGGTGTGTCGGTCGGCGCCGACGGAGTGTTCGTGCTGCGGCGGGCCGCAGCCCCGGGCGGCGGGGGCGGGGGCGGGGATCGCGGCGAAACGGTAGCGCCTGGCGCGGTCGTGGAAGTCGCGATGCGCTACTGGAACGCCGGCGGCGACGCGGCGGACCTCTGCCTCAACGGCACCCGCTGCGCGGCCCAGCTCGCTTGCCACCTCGGTTGGGCGGAGAGCGAGGTACGGGTGCGCACCGGCGCCGGCGCCTTCCGCGCCCGGCGGCTGGACCCGCGCCGCATCGCCCTCGAGCTCGACGTCGAGGTGACGGCGCCGCGGGAGCTGGCCGCGAGCCTCGACGGCACCTCGCACCCGGGCTGGAGCGTCACGGTCGGCGTGCCGCATTTCCTGCTGCCCTGGGCGGGCGATCTCGCCGCCGCTCCGGTCGTCGCGCTGGGGCGGCCGCTGCGCCATCACCCGCTCTTCCAGCCCGCGGGCACCAACGTCGACTTCGTCCAGTTCTCCGGTGGGGGCCATCTCGACATCCGCACCTACGAGCGCGGCGTCGAGGACGAGACCCTCTCCTGCGGCACCGGGGTGGTCGCCGCCGCCGCCCTCGGCCTCGCCACCGGCAGGCTCAGCGGGCCGGTCACCGCCGCCACCCGCGGCGGCTTCGAGCTGGTGGTCGATCGCGATCCCGCCAGCGGCAACTTCACCCTGGCCGGCGATGCCCGCGTCGTCGCCGCCGGCGAGCTGCTCGCCGGCGCCGAGGACTGAGCCACCGCCATGGAACCGACGACCACCGAGGGCGCCGCGGGGCGGCGGGAGTTCCCGCCGGTCGCCGACCAGATGGAGCTGTTGACGCGCGGCGCCGTCGACCTGGTCGACGAGGCGCAGCTGCGCGCCAAGCTCGAGCGTTCGGCGCGGACCGGCGAGCCGCTCACCGTCAAGACCGGCTTCGATCCCTCGACCCCCGACCTCCACCTGGGGCACACGGTGCTGCTGCGCAAGATGCGGCATTTCCAGCAGCTGGGGCATCGCGTGGTGTTCCTGATCGGCGACTTCACCGCGCTGATCGGCGATCCCACCGGCAAGAAGACGACGCGGCCGCAGCTCACCCAGGCCGAGGTGGCAGCCAACGCCACCACCTACCAGCGTCAGGTATGGAAGGTGCTGGACGAGCGCCGGACGGTGGTGGATCACAACAGTCGCTGGCTGGTGGCGCTGGGATCGGTGGGCCTGGTGCGGCTGGCCGGCCGCTACACCTTGGCGCGGATGATGGAGCGCGAGGACTTCCGCACCCGTTTCGAGCAGAACCGGCCGATCCATCTGCACGAGCTGCTCTACCCGCTGGCCCAGGGCTACGATTCGGTGGCGCTCGAGGCCGACGTCGAGCTGGGCGGCCACGACCAGATCTTCAACCTGCTGGTGGGCCGCGACCTGATGCGGGAGGAGGGCCTCGAACCGCAGGTGGTGCTGACCGTGCCGCTGCTGGTGGGCACCGACGGCAGCGACAAGATGTCCAAGAGCCTCGGCAACGCCATCGCCGTCGAGGATCCGCCGCAGGAGATCTACGGCAAGGCGATGTCGATCCCGGACTCGCTGCTATGGGATTGGTTCCTGCTGCTCACCGACCTTCCCGGCCCCGAGATCGACCGCCGCCGCGCGGCGGTCGCCGCCGGCGAGCTGCACCCCAAGGGCGTCAAGCAGGACCTGGCACGGCTGCTGGTGGCCGCCTATCACGGCGAGGAGGCGGCCCGTCAGGCCGAGGCGGAGTTCGAGAAGGTCTTCTCTGCCGGCGGCCTGCCCGAGGATCTACCCGAGCACCGCCTGGAGGGCGCGCGCACCCTGCTCAAGGCCCTCGCCGAGACCGGCCTGGCGGCCAGCAACGGCGAGGCGCGCCGCCTCGTCGAGCAGGGCGCGGTCGCCATCGACGGCGCCCGCGCTCCCGATCCCTTCCGACAGCTGCCGCCGCGCGCCGAGCCTTACCTGTTCAAGGTCGGCAAGCGGCGCTTCGCCCGCGTCCACATCCGCTGAGCGCCTTCGCGAGCACCGCGAGGCGACTCAGGAGCGCCGGGCGGGTTCGGGCCGCGACAACGCCGCGCCGACCTGCCATGATGGGGATCGTGAGGGTCGTGCTGGCGTCTGAGGTTCACCGGCCGCGGCCGTGGCTCGCCGCGGCGGCTGCCCTCGCCGTTTTCACGGCGTTGGGGGTGTCGGTGCCGGCAGCGCCCGCCGCGGCGCCGCGCACCGCGCCGCCGGTTGCCGCGCCGCCGGCGGCCTCGCCCGCGCCGGCAACCCCGCAGTCGATCGTGGCGGTGCCGGCGCCGATCGTGACGCCGGCGCCACCTGGTGCGACGCCCCCGGCCACCGCCAAGTCCGCCGCTTCACCCGTCCATCCCCTGCGCGCCAGCGCACCGGCATTCGGCGCCACGCTGGAAGTGGAGGTTCGCGACCTGCCCCGCGAGGCGGCCGACGCCGCCATCCAGGCCGTCGCCACGGAGGTCGGCGAGGTCGAGCGCCTGACCGATCCCGACCGCCTCGATGGCGAGCTGGCAACGCTCAACGCCGCGGCCGGCAAGGGGCCGCGCCCCGTCGATGCGCGCCTCTTCGCCGCGCTTACCCGCGCGCTCAACTTCTGTTTCTGGTCGGACGGCAAGGAGGGGCCCCTGGGCCGCGACCTGAACCGTCTCTGGGGCCGCGGCGCCGCGGCGCCCCCGGCGGCGAAGCCGACCCCCGACCAGGTGAACGCCGCCGTCGCCGCCGCCAGCTGCAAGCGCCTGCAGCTCGACGGCCGCAAGCAGACCGCGACCCTGGCCGCCGGCAGCGCCCTCGACCTGGCGGACTTCCGCATCGGCATGGCGATCGATCGCGCCATCGAGGTGCTGCGCCAGCACGGCTCGGCCAACGCCCAGATTCTGATCGGCGACGTCCGCCGCGGTATCGGCCTCGGCCGCGACGGGCGCGGGTGGTTGGTGGACCTACCTGCCATCAGCGGCCTGACGGGTCCCCTCGGCCGCATCTTTCTCCGCGATCGCTCCCTGGCGATCGCCGGCCCGGAAGCCGCCCCGCCGCAGGAAGGCCATCAGCCCCCTATCTACGTGAATCAAAGTACCGGCCTGCCTGCCGGTGAAGGCATCCTGGCCACCCTGGCCCTCACCGAGCTGGCCATCGACGCCCAGGCTCTGGCCGCCACCATGACCATCACGGGAGCCCAGGAGGGCGAGATGCTGACCGGCTCCGTCCGCCCCCGCCCCGCCATCCTCTGGCTGATGGGAAGCGGTACCGGCATCCCGGTGATGGTGCCCTACCGCTGGGACGAGGTGCCGCGGAGATAGCGGCAGGGCGTTTGAGCGCCCTCGGCGCGCGCCACGGTATCGCGCCGAGGGCTGGATTGGATTAGAGGAGGCCGTAGCGCAAGGTCTCGATTGACCCTGTTTTACAGGCACTGCGTTCGGCCTTCTGGGCAGGCAGAAGGGCTCAGCAGCCGAGGCAGGTCTGCGGATTCGGGCAGCTGATGTAGTTGGTGTTCTCGCGCCAGGCGGCGCGCACCTCGTCGAGCGTGCCATCGGTCAGATGCTTCAGGGTTTCGCGCTGCAGGCGGATGGGCTTCACTGTCTTTTTCATGGGCTTCTCCTTTCCGGCTTCGAGTAGCCTTCCCATCAAGTCGGGTGCCCACGCCTCCCGGATGCGAGACAGCGAGGGGCGGTGCCTCGGCGTTGCGGTAGCTCGGTAGCTCGGTCCGCATGACCCGGCGGCGGGCTCTCTGCTAGGCTGGGGCGCATGCGAAATCTAGCCTGCCTCCTGCTGGCCTTTGGTGTCGGTTCGTCGGCCCCCGGCCCGGATGCCTCCGTGGCCGACCGAGTGGGGAAACAGAACGCGTTGTTCGAGGAGTACTACCAGGCCGTCCTGAAGAGCGCACCGATCCAGGCCACCGCGATCGGGGATTATCGCTACAACGCGCAGCTCGACGATGTGTCGCTGGCCGGGATCGCGCGCCAGCATGCGGAAAACGACGACTTCCTGGCGCGACTCCGCGCCATCCCGACCGCCGGCATGGCGGAGAGCGACCAGCTGTCGCACGAGCTGCTGGAGCGCCAGCTCACCCGCGCCGACGTCAACTACGAGCTCAAGAACTACGAGATGCCGATCAACCAGCAGAGCGGCATTCAAACCGCCCTGGCCGACCTGCCGCTGAGCGTGCCGCTGGATTCGGTACGGCACTACGAGGACTACGTCGAGCGCCTGCATCAGATCCCGCGGGCCTTGCAGCAGACCACCGAGGTGCTGCGAGCCGGCGAGAGAGACGGCCTGATGCCGCCCAAGATCGTCGTCGACCAGTTGCCGGGGCAGTGCGAGGGGATCGTCTCCTCGGATCCCTTCCTGTTGCCGCTCAAGAAGCTCCCGGCGAGCTTCGCGGAGGCGGACAAGCAGCGGCTCAGCGCGGCGGTCACCAAGGTGGCCACGGAGGAGGTGCTTCCCGCCTACCAAGCGTTCGCGGCGTTCCTGCGCGACGAGTACGCGCCGAAAGGTCGGGCCGCGATCTCGGTCGAGAGCCTGCCCGACGGTAAGCGACGCTACCGCGAGGCGGTGAAAACGATGACCACGGTGGACATCACGCCGGAAGCCGTCCACGAGCTGGGCCTGAAGGAGGTGGCGCGGATCACGGCCGAGATGACCAGGCTGGCGCAAGCGCAGGGCTACAAGGACCTGGCCGCCTTCCGTGCCGCCGTCAAGGGCGATCCCAAGTGGACGCCGAAGAGCGAAGACCAGATCGTTGCCGACTTCAAAAAATACATCGACCAGATGCAGCCAAGGCTGCCGGAGCTCTTCGGGCAGCTGCCGAAAGCGCCGGTGACCGTCGAGGCCATCCCCGATTTCGACAAGGCCGCATCGACGCACTATGTCCGCGGCACTCCGGACGGCAAGCGGGCTGGACGCGTGGTGGTCGCCGTCGCCGATCCGACCCACCGCACGCTGGTGAACGACGAGGCGGTCGCCTATCACGAAGGCGTGCCCGGGCACCATCTGCAGATCAGCTTGGCGCAGCAGTTGCGGAGCATCCCGAGATTCCGCCTGCTGAGTCGCGGCCTGTCCGCTTACACCGAAGGTTGGGCGTTGTATGCGGAAGAGCTGGGCAAGGAGATTGGTCTGTACCGGGACCCGGTGTCTGACTACGGCCGGCTCAACTCGGAGCTGTTCCGCGCGGTGCGGCTGGTGGTCGACACCGGCATTCACGACCAGGGTTGGACACGTGACCAGGTTATCGCCTACATGCGGGAGAACGACGTCAACGACGTCCTCGCCCAGACGGAAACCGACCGCTATATCGCATGGCCGGGGCAGGCCCTGGCCTACAAGATGGGGCAGTTGAAGATCCGCGAGCTGCGTGAACGGGCGAAGGCACGGCTCGGGGCGCGTTTCGACCTCAAGGCGTTCCATGACGAGATCCTGGACGGCGGAGCGCTGCCGCTCGACCTCCTCGACGAGCGCGTGGATGGCTGGATAAAGACCCGGTCGCAGGCGACCACCACACGCTGAGGACCTCCGCCTCGTCGTCGCGCTCGCGGGAGCGGACCCCGCCCCCTCGTGGCAGCTGCGCTCGGCATCGAGGTTCGGGTCTGGTATGTGGGCCTGAGCACCCCGGAGTTGCACATCGCGCGAGTGCGAGCGAGGGTCGCCAGGGGAGGGCACGACATCCCCGAGGCCGACATCCGCCGGCGATGGGATACGAGCCGGCTGAACGTGATCCGTCTCCTGCCCACGCTGACGGAATTGCGCACCTACGACAACAGCGGCAACGCCGATCCCCAAGCCGGCGCCGCCCCGGTCCCGGTGCTGGTCCTCCACCTCAGACGGGGGAGGATCGTGGCTCCGCGCGATCTGAGCGCCACCCCCGCCTGGGCCAAGCCACTCGTCGCCGCAGCGATGCAGATCGATGCTGGAACGCGCCGGCGGCCCGCGTAGTCCCGGCGGCTTGGACCGGCTGTCATCCAAACTCCCCCGGGAGCACGGATCGGCGTCGAGGACGCGGAGGCCCGGGGCTGCGGCCTCCGCGGCGCGGGCCTCAGGGGCAGGTCTTATAGCAGGTGGGGTAGCCGATGTGGGTCGGGCAGGGCTTGCAGATGGTGGGGACCGGGCATGTCGTGCTGATGCCACCCTTAGCCTGCCGCAGCTCTCCGCCGGCGGTGCCGAGCCCGCGCAGCGTCTCACGATGCAGCGTGATCTTCTTCCTCACTGGATCTCCTTTCACCAAGGGCTCCGCCGCCCGTGGCGTTCGCGACGCTCGCCCCGCCCCCCGACCGGCTCGAAGCCCACGAAAAGCAAGGTGCGCCGCCGGCGATGAAAGGTGGCACGCGGAGGCCCGGGCCTGCGGCCTCCGCGGCGGCGGTCACTTGCAGGTGGGATAGCCGAAGTGCGTGTAGCAGGACTTGCAGATCGAAGGGATCTGGCAGGTCGCGCTCTGCACACCGATGGCCTGCCGCAGCTCTTGGCTCGTGTAGTCGAGCGCGCACAGCGTCTCGCGATGCAGCGTCATCTTTTTCACTGGCTCTCCTTTCGAGAAGGGGCGCCGTCGTGCCGCGGGCGTTCACGATGCTCGCCCCTCCGCGGACGACCGGGCGCCCACGAGATACAGTGCCTGCACAGGCGCCGAAAGCGCCCGCCCGACCCGGTCCCGGCCGGCTGCGGGACGCAGGGCGGCTGCTATGATGGCGCAGGGCATGCAAAGGCATGCAGAAGCCATCGTCATGACCACCGCCTCTCTGCTCTCCTGGCTGGTTTCCGGCGCCCTCGCCACCGGCGCCGCCGCCCTCCTGTTGCTGCTGCTCGCGGCCGTGGCGTCGCTCGTGCTCTTCGTGCTGCTGGTCCTGGGCACGATGGCGGCCTATGTGACGCTGATCGTCGTGGTGGTCGTGGCGATCGCCAACGACGCCTCCCGGCGACCGCCCGCCACTCCTGCCGCTCCCGCAGCCCCGTCTTAGGAAAGCATCACGGCGCCTGCAGGTCGCCGTCCGCCGCGCCGGCGGACGGCGGGCAGCAGCCTTCGCCCGCCGGCGCGATCGGCCGGCCGTGCGGGCAGAGCGCCGGGTGACCCAGGAAGGCGCAGACCTGGTCCTCGATGCCGGCGGCGACCGGCGCGGCACGACCGCACTGGCCTGGCACGGCCCCCGGGGCAAGGGTCTTGGCCAGCAGCGCTTCGGCGAGACGGACGCGCCGCACGGCGGCGGCAGCCTGGGCGCGGCCGCGGTCGGTGAAGGCGATGCGGCCTTCGGCGAAAGCCAGGAGACCCTGGGACAGGAGGTCGGCGATGCCGCGGCCGGTGACCGGGACGGGGCGCCCATCCTCCTCGAGGGCGCGCCAGAGCTCCACCAGGACGGCCTGCAGCTCGGCGCTGCCGGGATCCTCGAGCTGCGCGAGGCGGCCGTGCTCGAGGCGGATCTCGCGGCCGGCGCGGCCGGCGATGGTGGGGTCGTGAGTCACCAGCACCAGCGTATGGCCACGGCGGTTGAGGTCGGCGAGGAGGGTCATCACCACCGCCTCGTTGACGGCGTCGAGGTTGCCGGTCGGCTCGTCGGCGAGGATCAGGGGCGGCTGGTTGATCAGCGCCCGGGCGATGCAGACGCGCTGCTGCTCGCCGCCGGAGAGCTGGCTCGGCAGGTGGTCGAGGCGCTCGCCGAGGCCCACCTGGCGCAGCGCCTCCTCGGCCTCGCCGCGGTCGGTGGTGCTGTGGAGGTACTGCGCCAGCATCACGTTCTCGAAAGCGTTGAGGTAGGGAATCAGGTGGAACTGCTGGAACACCAGCCCGACCGTCCGCTGGCGGTAGCGTGCCAGCTCGCGATTGCCCAGGCCCGCCAGGTCCAGGCCGCCGACCCGCACTCTGCCTGCCGACGGGCGGTCGAGGCCGGCGAGGAGGTTGAGGAGGGTGGTCTTGCCCGAACCCGAGGGACCGGTGACCGCCACCCACTCGCCCTCGGCGATGTCGAGCGAAAGGTCGTCGAGCGCCCGCAGCGACCCGAAGCGACGGCTCAAACTCTCGATCTCGACCAGCGGCACCGCGCTCTCCCTCACTCGCCGCGCAGCACGACGGCCGCGTTCAGGCGCTCGATCCGGCGCAGCGCCACGGCCAGCGAGGTGCCCACCACCAGCGCCGCCACCGCCGCCGCTCCGGCCAGCCCACTCCAGGTCAGCACCGGTCCGCCGGCGCCTCCCAGCAGGTGCCGCTCGAGGCCGCCGGCGGCGGCCTCGCCCAACAGCTCGCCAGCCAGCGCCGCGATCAGCGCCGCGGCGAGCAGCTCGACGGCGAGCATGGCCCCGATCCGGCGGCCGGAATAGCCCAGCGCCAGCATCAAGCCGACCTCCACCCGCCGCTCCCCCACCAGCGCCGCGGTGGCGGCGCCCACCGCCAGCAACGCCAGCAGGAACGAGACACCGCTGACCGCCACCAGCACCAGCGTCAGCCGGTGCATCAGCCGGGCGTCGGAGGCGCTGGTCTTGAGCAACGGCGTCGCCTCCACGCCTTCCACCCGTTCCTCGATCGCCCTGGCCACGGCCGCCAGCCGCGCCGGCTCGGCCCGCACCTCGAGGCGCTGCGCCGCGCCCTCGCCGCCACCGCCAGCCCTTGCCGCGCCGGCGGGTTCGCCGCCGGTCCATGCGTCCGCCGATCCGCTCGCCAGGGCGCTCACCGCCAGCACTCCCGGAATCGCCCGGACCCGTGCCAGGGCACTGGCGGGGATGCTGTCCGGTCCCCCGACCTGCGGGCGCACCACCAGGTTGGGGCCGAAAGCCGCGAGGCCGGCGCCCAGGCGCTCTTCGACCCGCGCCGAGAAGGCGGCGAGCGTCGCCACCGTCGCCGCCGCCACCAGCACCGCCGCCAGGATCAGCGCCAGCTGGCGCGGGCGGCGGCGCAGGCTGGCCAGCACCAGGCGCCCGATCACGCCGCGGCTCGCTTGAGCAGCGCCGCCGGGTAGCGGCCGAGCGCCCGCGACACCGGCGCCGCGCTGGCGAGCGCCGCCACCAGCAAGCCGAGCAGTACCGCGAAGGGCAGCAGCACCGGCTTCCACGGCACCTGCACCCCCAGCGCCCCGGCGCCCAGCAGCCGGCCGGCGGCAAGGCCGAGGCCGCCGCCGAGCAGGCCGCCGACGCCGCCGAGCAGCGCCGCCTCGATCAGGAAGAACAGCACCACCCGCCGCCGCGCCGCGCCGATGGCCACCATCAACCCGGCCTCGAGCCGGCGCTCGAGCACGGTGGCGGTCATCGCCGCGGTGACGCCGACGGCGGCGCCGACCAGCGCCACGGCCGCCAGCGCCAGCAGCACGCCGCGCAGCTTGCCAAGCACGTCGGCGGTGGCGGCGGTGACGCCGTGGACCACCCGCGCCTCCGCCTCCGGCAGCGCCTGACGCAGCTGGAAGGCAACCGAGGACGGGTAGGCGGTGCAGTACCAGGTCTCGTACTCCTTTGCCGTCATGCGGCGAGGATCGCGGCGATTCCGCTGATTACCGTTCTCCGGATTGGTCTGGGCGAAGATCTCGGCGCGCAGGAACCGCCCCGGCTGACCCGCCAGGCGCTCGACCACCGGCAGGGGCACGAACGCCTGGTCGTCCTCCTCGCCGCCGCTGGTCACGACGCCCACCACCGCCAGCTCGGCCTCCCGGCTCCCGAGCTCCGCCCGCAGGCGGCCGCCGATTCCCAGCCCGAGCCGCGCCGCCAGCCGCCGGCCGAGCACCGCCTGGTCGCCGCCACGGTCGCCGTCGCCGCCCCCCGTCACCGGCGGCGCGGCGCCGCCGGCCGGACGAAGCGTCTCGTCGCGTGGCCAGCGCCCGGCCACCCGCAGCGTCGGCCTGGTGGCCGGCAGCCCCGTTCGCCAGCCCGGTTCCAGCGCCTGGTGGAACCAGGTGCCCACCACCTCCGCGACCACCTCGGGCGCCGCGGCCGTAGGCGCCGGCGCCGGCGGGACCTCTGCCGCCAGCCGCAGGCGCAAGGGGTAGAGCGGCGCCAGGGCGACGATGTTGTTGCGCCAGAAGATCCTGCGCACCAGCGGCAGGCGCGCGACGGCGAGCGTCTGGCGCCCGGGACCGGGCACCAGCTCGAGGTTGGCGCCATAGGAGGC
>Ga0070733_10000918_pt1 | contig 22671 bp, 19 predicted proteins | sample Coa_R1_9_FD_66450 | JGI IMG/M metagenome (GOLD analysis project Ga0070733, IMG submission 66450) | Surface soil microbial communities from Centralia Pennsylvania, which are recovering from an underground coalmine fire - Coalmine... | ecosystem: Environmental > Terrestrial > Soil > Unclassified ...
GGCATCTCGCCGCCGATGCCGATACCCTGCACCATGCGATACGCCACCAGCGCGTTGAAATTCTGCGCCAGCGCGCAGGCCAGGCTCATCGCGGCGATGATCGCGACCGCGATGGATGCGCTCCGCACTCGCCCATATCGCTCAGCCATCCAGCTGAACAGAAAGGCGCCACAGAGTTGCCCCACGTATGTCGCGCCGATCAGCACCCCGCCTTGCTGCGGTGAAATATGCCACAGCCGGTTGAGCACCGGCAGAGCGAAAGCAAGCGACAGCGCGCCGAAGGCGTCGAAAAACGTCGCGCTGCCCATGACGACACGCGCCTTGATGTGCCAGCGCGTGAACGGCACATTCTCCAACCTGGCGAGGAGTTGCCCGGCCGAGATCTCCGAAGCCTGAGCGTCCGCGTCCATTACGCAGGTAACGCCGCGTGCCAGGCGTCGTAGCCGTAGAGCCAACTCGTATCGTCGTCGCCGCCCTTCATCCAGGTATTGGCTCTCGAAATGGCCTGAATGCGCGATGCGCGCGGCTTGCGGTGGGCTTCATAACGCTGAAAAGCCGCCTGCATGTCTTCGCCTGCGACCTCTGCAACGCAGCGCGCCAGCACCGCGGCGTCCTCGATGGCGGTCGCCGCGCCCTGGGCCATGTACGGCGTCATCGGATGGCAGGCGTCGCCCAGCAGCACCACGCGCCCCTCGCTCCACCGCGGCAGCGGATCGCGATCCAGAATCGCCCATTTGTGGCAATCGGGGCACGCTTCGAGCACTGCGCGAACATCGTGGTGGAAACCCTCGTACGCCTTTCGCAGTTCCCCAACGTCGCCCTTCGCTGACCACGATTCGCGCGTCATCCATTCGGCCGGTTCCGGCACGCTGGTCACGAAATACACTTCGCTGCGCACCGTGTTGACGTAGTAGATCACGATATGGCGGTCGGGTCCCCACCATTTGGTGCGCGACGCGCCGACATCGAGACCCTGCATCAGGGCGGAGGGAAACACCGCGCGATAAGCGATCCGCCCGCCATGAATCGGCATATCCGGCCCGATGATCATTTCGCGCACGGCCGAATGAACGCCATCGGCGCCGACCACCGCATCGGCCTCTGCCCGCGTACCATCCGCAAACCGCACCTCGACGCACGTTCCCCGTTGTTCCAGTCCCACCAGCTTCTTATCGAGATGAACGATCTCCGCGGGAAGCGCATCGAGCAGCGCGTTATGTAGATCCGCGCGATGCATGCACAGGTAGGGCGCGCCGAACATTTCCTCCGGCATCGGCAATTCCCGCATGACGCGTCCCGTGTCCCATTCACGGTTCAGATGGGAGTACGGCTGAAATGCCACGCGCCGCAACGGTTGTTCCACGCCGATCCCGCGCAGGACCTTCATCGAGTTCGGCATCATCTGGATTCCGGCGCCCACGCGGTCGAACGCCTGTGCTTGTTCGTATACCTGCACATCGAAGCCCGCCTGGCGTAGGGTCGCCGCGACAGCCAGCCCGCCCATGCCGGCGCCGACAATCGCCAGAGATGCCTTCTTTTTGCTCATTTCAGAATGACGTCGGCGAACTACTTCATCTGGTCGTAAACAACTTTTCCGTCGACAACCGTCAACACCGATTTCAGGCGTTTGATTCCCTCGTCGGGTACTTTCTTCGGATCGAGATAATCGTCGCTCAGCACGACCAGATCGCCGAACTTGCCCGGCTCGATGGTTCCGGTCTTGTCTTCCTCATGCGTGTACCAGCCGTTCTCCGCTGTATAGAGACGCAACGCTTCCATGCGCGTGATCTGCTGCCCGTCGTTGATCAGTTCCCCGGCCGCGTTCCTGCCGGTGACCATGTAATACATTTCCAGCCACGGATCGAAGACCGACACCGCCGCTGCATCGGATCCTGCACCAACATGAATCCCGCTGTCCACAATCGTGCGGAAGGGAGGGCCGCCGTTCGTGGGCGTGCCCGACAGGTAGAGCCATCCATGCACCGCGACGCCGGCCCCGATCGCCTTCAGCCGGTCCAGTGTGGGCCGGTCGATTTTCGGCACATGGCCAATCGCCCAGTGCAGATCGGCGATGGGCGTGACCGCGTTCACCTTCTCGAACGTGCTGGTGGTGAACTTATCTTCGTTCAGCGAAAGCGTGTGCTGCTGAAAAGCCCACCCATACTTCGCTACAAGCTGCAGGGCGGTTTCATAGTTGGCCGGTGTCGCGCCGTTTTGAAAGCGCCATGCCGCGGCAAACTCGCCGATGCCCGAGATCTTCATCATGTCGTCGCCGAAATCCCGGAAGGCGTTGAGCAAACGCTCTTTGAGAATCGGCACATCCGGCGCCGTATCCTGACTCAGAAAAAAAATACGCAGCCGCGAGGTCATTTTGCCTTCCCGGTGTAGCGCCAGGAACGCATCGTAAGCCGTCCACACATTCAGGCTCTCCACGCCATCGGCGAGCGCCGCGCCTTTCATATCCGGCGTCGAAGGGAGCACAAACATCCCCATGTCCGAGCTGGACGTGATCCCGAGGCTCACCAGATACGCCATCGCATCGAGCGTCCCCTGCTTCATATCGTCGAATGTCTGTATGGCGCGCAACGCGTTCAATGCCTTGAGAAAATCCGGGTTCGCAATAACACCCGCGGGACTGACCGTAATTCCCTTGCCTCCGAAAAAAGCCTTGCCGCGGCTATTCGTCACTGATCCGCCACCGCCATTCATCAGATACGGATGGTCGGGCAGCGCCTGATCCAACTCCGTCAGCGTTGGCAGACGTTTTTCGGCGAACTGTTTCACATTCCAATCGCCAAGTGTTGTGATGAACGCACCGGCCGGGACGGTGTTTGTTCTTGCCTTCAGCGCGGCCTGAACCTCGGCGATCGACGCCGCCGTCTCGATGCGTATATCGTGACCCGGCCGCATTCCCAGCAGAACGATGTGGTTGTGATTATCGATAATCCCCGGAATCGCCGTGCGGCCCCGGAGATTGATTACCTTCGTACAGGAACTGGCCGGTGTGCCCTTAGCAGCGACCACGCCGTTCTGAATGGTGACTTCGGACAGCACCGTATTGCGCTTGTCCATTGTCACGATCTTCCCGTTGACGAACTTAAGATCGCGCGCGCCCGCGCATCGGTCCGTCGTACCGGCGGCAAACGCACGCGTTCCCAACACGATGACGGCCAGTAGCCCGATAAGCCAGCGTCTCTTCATCAGGCGATAGTGTATCCTACCCCGGTAATGTCCATTCTGGCCATTTGCCAATGGCTCGAACACTCAGCGCTCGGAATGGGGATCCGCGACTCGGACTGGATCTTCTACCTGATCGAGTCGATCCACGTTTTCGGCATCGTCCTGATGGTCGGAACCGTCGCCACGGTCGACCTGCGGCTGCTCGGCACCGGCATTATGCGAAGGCGGCCGGTCTCCCAGGTAGCCGGACAACTGTTGCCTCTTACGTGGATCGGCTTCGGCATGCAACTCGTGACCGGCTCGTTTCTGCTGATCTCCGAAGCCGCCACGAAGTTATATGTCAGCCCGTCATTCTGGATCAAAATGGCCCTGATCGTTCTCGCGGGAATCAATATGACCGTATTTCATTTCACTGTCTACCGCAATGTGAGTAAGTGGGACAACGCGCCTGCAGCACCGGCGCGCGCCCGAGCGGCCGCATGGATCTCGCTGACTCTCTGGACAGGCGTAGTCTTCGCAGGGCGGGGAATCGCATACTACTAATCCCCATCATTGAATGCCCTTTCTCCACTTCTGCCAATGGATCGAAAAATCGCCTCTCGGCGCGGGCGTCCGCGATTCCGTCTGGATTTTCCCCGTCATCGAATCGATCCACATTCTCGGAATCGTCCTGCTCGCATTCACGGCTTCCCTGATCGACCTGCGACTTCTGGGAACGGGACTGCTCCGCCGCCAGCCGCTCGCCGAAGTATCCCGGCAACTTCTGCCATGGGCATGGCGAGCTATGGTCCTCATGATCGTTACTGGAATTCTCCTCTTCTCCTCCGAAGCTGCATCGAAATGTTATGAGAGCAAGGCGTTTTACGTCAAAATGACTTTGCTCGCTTTGGCGATAGTCAATGCCGCCTTCGCATATTTCGCTGTGAACCGGCATGCGGTTCAATGGGATTCCGCTCCGCCCTCCCGAATCAAAATCATGGCGGTTTTCTCGCTGGTGGCGTGGGCCGGCGTAGTCTTCGCCGGGCGGGCAATCGCCTACTTTTGATATGATGTCGAACCAGAGAGTTCCGATGAAAATGAAATCTCAGCTTTTAGTTGTGATGTTCGGACTGGCACTGGTCGGGACCACCGAACCTCTGCTTGCGCATCATTCGACCGCGATGTACGACATGGCGGCGCCAATCACCGTGACCGGTGTCGTGAAGCGGTTTGAATGGACCAATCCGCACGCGTTCATTTATCTGGATGTCAAAGACGACAAGGGCAACGTCGAGGAATGGGCCATCGAAATGATGAGCCTGAACCACCTCAAGTCCTACGGCTGGGCGCGCGATCTCGTCAAACCCGGCGATGTGATCAGTTGCACCGGTGGACGAGCCAAGAGCGGGGCTCCCACCATGCTCAGCTCCCTGATGAAGCTGGCCGACGGCCGCATGATCAAGTCTTAATGACAATCCAAACAGTTTCCACTGCCGCGCTGGCCGTGTGCATTTTGTCATCCGCGGCTTTCGGTCAGATAGTCCCCGGTGGCGCACCCGCGTATCAGCAGGCCGGCAAGCTTCCCGCGCGGATTCTCAGTTTTACGGCTGAACCAGCCGCGATCCAGCCCGGACAATCGGTATTACTACGATGGGACGCCGAAAACGGGCAGGGGCCAAACATCGATCAGGGGATCGGACCGGTAACTCCCCGAGGTTCCCTTCGCTTGACCCCTAAAGCTACTACCACTTACACATTCGCCGTGACCGGAACCAATGGGACTCTGACAAAGGATGTTACTGTGACCGTCGCGGGAACAACTCCCCTGACCGCGTCTGCTCCTGCGGAAACGGCTAAGAAAGAGGTGCCGCACACCCCGGATGGCAAACCCGATCTGTCGGGCGTCTATAACTTCTCTTTCGGAGGTGGCGGACGCGGACGCGGCGCCGCTGCGCCAGCACCCGGCGGGATGGCGACCACACCCACACTCAAGCCGGGCGCGGAAAAATTCAAAGTCGTCCGCCCTCCCGACGACCCTGGGCTGACCTCCGACTGTATGCCGCTCGGCGTACCTGGCTCGTTCAACGTGCCTTATCCGTTCCAGATCATTCAGGCGCGGACCATGCTGACCATTTTCTACGAATATCCGAACACATTCCGCATCATTCCGATCGACGGGCGTCCACATCCTGTCGACCCGGACCCGACATGGATGGGTAACTCGGTCGGCCATTGGGATGGAGACACGCTCGTCGTCGATTCGATCGGCTTCAACGAGAAGACGGAAGTCAGCGGCTACCACCATACAGAGGCGCTGCACGTGGTCGAGCGTTTCCGACGCCAGGATTTCGCGACTCTGCACTATGAAGTGACCATAGAAGATCCCAATGTTTTTGTGGGGCCATGGACCGAAACCAGGAACTACGCTCTGCGTCCAGAGTTGGAAAAGATCGACGAATTCGTCTGCGAGAACAACCGGGATTACAAGCCGCTTTTCAAAAAGCAGTAGCCATGCGCATCTTAGGCGGCTTCGCCATCGCCGGGGTTCTGCTGGCGCAGGACGCCGCCGCGCCACCAGGTCCTTCAACTACCATCCAGAGGCGCGCCGCGCCCCCAGCCCGCATAACCAGCTTCAAAGCGGAGCCCGATTCCATTCATCCCGGGCAAACTGCCACGCTGACCTTGGGCGGTTGAAAATCCACAAGGTACAGCCATCGATCCCGGCATAGGAGTAGTAACACCTCGAGGCAGCCGCCGAGTGACTCCCATTGCTACAACCACTTACACTCTATCTACAAAAGGGCCGAACGGAGTAGTTAGCAAAGAAATAATTGTTACAGTTGCCGGAACGACACCAGTTACAACGACCGCCTCGGCCGAAGCACCAATAAAAGAACTCCCGCGCCTGCAAAACGGCAAACCCGACTTCTCCGGGGTCTACGGTTTCGCCGGAGGTCGCGGTGGACCGCAACCCATTCTGAAACCCGGCGCGGAAAAATTCAAAGTCGTTCGCGGCCCCGACGACACCGGACTCTATGCGGACTGCATGCCGCCCGGCGTACCCCAGTCCTTCAGCGCGCCTTATCCGTTTCAGATCGTGCAGAACCCGCAAGTGGTCGTGATCTTCTACGAGTACCCGAATGTATTCCGCATCATCCCCGCGGATGGCCGCCCACATCCCGACGATCCCGATCCCACCTGGATGGGTAACTCGGTCGCTCACTGGGAAGAGGACGCACTCGTAATCGACAGTATCGGTTTCAACGAAAAGACCGAAGTCAACGGCTACCGGCACACCGAAAAGCTGCACGTGGTCGAGAGGCTGCGCCGTTTGGAAAACGGCAATCTGCAGTACGATGTGACCGTCGAGGATCCGAATGTCTTCGCGGCTCCCTGGGTTATGGCGCAGAGAACTTTTCCCCTGCGCCCGGAACTGGAAAAGATCGACGAATTCGTCTGCGAAAACAACCGCGACTACAGAGCGCTTTTTAAGAAGTAGCTCACTCAACGCGCTCCGATCTGTTTGACGATCCCATTCACCAGCGCGTTCGGGATGGGCACGGAAAGGTTGTATTGGGCGATTTTCCACTTCCCGCCGGTTAACACAAGAACACCTGACCCGCGGCACAGCCCGAGATTCGGCGTATCCAGCATCTCATCGAACCACGCTGTCCTGCGATCGGCTGAAAGCTCGACGTGGCGCTCGCGCGGCTTGAAACTCCACGCCGCTTTCCGCCTGAATTGAGGTTTTGCCCATTCGCGAAACTCCGCCACGGTCCAGCGTTCCGTCGCGTCGGTACCCATAAAGACTCCGTTGGGCGCGAAGTAACCGAAATACCGGGCCTCGGCGGCAACGGATGCTGCCTGATGCCAGTCGTCCAGCACAGCCGCAACCTGCTGCTGCGGAGTCTGTGCCGATGCCGCGGCGGTGGCGAACACAAGACAGCAATAAGCGAAACCTCTCAGCAGCCAGGTCATTACGCCCTTCTTTCAACGGCCGAAATCAAGATACCCGCGCTCCGGATCGGTCGACAGCAGAGTTACCTGAAGCTTATCGCCCACATCCGCGCCCTCCTGCCCGCGGCAAAGAATTCCTTCCACCGGTGGATTCAGCACCCGGACAAACGTCCCTTTCGGCGTAACTCCGGTAACTACTGCCGCAAACTGCTGCCCAATGCGATCGTGCATGGCGACCGCCGCAACACGCTTCGCCACCACTCGCTCCACCTTCCTCGCCGCGTCTTCCTTCAGCGTGCAGTTACTGGCGATCGATTCCAGCGCGGAGTCGGAGTACGGCGCGGCGCTCTTTGTCAAAACGGCTTTAATCAACCGCTGCGTGACGAGATCCGCGTAACGGCGATTCGGAGCGGTGGAATGCGTGTAGTCCTGCGCGGCCAGGCTGAAATGCCCGGGGCTGGGGTCGCCCGCCCTCGACATGACATATTCACCGGGGCCCAAAAGCTTGATGACGGCCAGCGACATATCCGCGTAATGTATCGGATCGGCTTGTCGGCGGCTTTCAAGAAATCCGCTCAATGCAGCCGCATCCGGGTTCGCGGGCAGGTGCGCGCCATACCGCGCCGCAAGCTCCACGATGCGCGGCCATCGCTCCGGTGACCGCACGAGGCGCCGGATCGACGATGCGCCGTTCTCTTTCAGCGTCCGCGCCATCACTCCGTTGGCGGCGATCATGAAGTCCTCGATCAGATCGCTCGCGCGCGTTTTCCGCGCCGCTTGAATGCTGGAAACATGTCCGTCGCTTACGGTCGCCACAGCCTCGACGCGGTCGAAATTGAGCGCGCCGAGACGATGCCGCTGTCCGCGCAGGGCAGTCGCAGCGTCGTCCTGTAACTTCAGTTGAGCCTGTAAGTCAGCGTTCGCCCCCACTTTCGCATCGGGTCCGCTCCGCCCCTCGAGCCACGCGCCGACAGCGTTGTAAGTCAGCTGCGCCTTGTTACGAACGATGGCCCGGTAAATACTTGAGGACGTCACCGACCCGTTCGAATCGACAACCATCTCGATCACAACCGCCAGCCGGTCCTGATTCTCCGCCAGCGAAGTCAGATTGGTGGACAAGACTTCGGGAAGCATGGGGAAATTTTTGACCGCTGTATAAACCGTGACGGTCTCCCTAGCGGCGTGGCCGTCAATGGGCGACTCCGGCGAAACATCCGAATCGACATCCGCAATCCCCACCAGCACGCGAATGCCGTTCGAAACCCGCTCGGCCACTTCAATCTGATCCAGATCTTTCGACGTATCGTTGTCGATGGAGGACCACAGAAGTCGCCGCAGATCGCGAATCGGGTCCACCGGCGCAGGCGCGGCCTTCAGTTTGAGCGCGGCAAGCTGCTGATCCGTCCCAGCCGCGAAATCGGGATCGAAACCATTCCGGATCATCTCCGCGCGCGCGGACGCAGCAAGGTCGAAGTTAGCTTTGAACATTAAAGATTCCGTTTCAGGAACGAACAGATCTGATATCCGGCCACGAATTTGAACGGCGCTTCGCCCAGCGTGTAATGGCCGCAGGGCATCACCACCAGCTTGTGATCGAGTCCGCGCTGGCGTACGTGATCCAGCACCTGCCGCGAGAATTCCGGCAGGAAAGTCGTGTCATAAGTGGCGTAGAGGAAAAAAGATCGTTTGTCCATCTTCGCGAAACGGTCCATGTAGTGAACGGGGCTGACGCAGTCCCATGCCGTGCGCAGGCGGTCCAGATCGATCTGCCCCTCGATGCCGCGACGGATGTGACGCGTGGAAAGGCCGGTCCAAACGACATCGGCCACATACGTCGAACAATGATTGAAAACGTTCACGCGGATACGCGGGTCGTGCGACGATGCGAGAAAAGCATAGCAGGAGCCGAGGCTCGTGCCTACGATCCCGAGATCCGTATAGCCGCGATGCTGCAGCCAGTCATAGCAGGAACGCGTGTCGATCACGGCCTGGCGCGTGGCGTCGATCGTGCGGCCGATGTTGGCTGAAACCGCGTAGTCGGCGCGGGTCAGTTCGGTCGGCATCCGCTTGTCGTGATAAGGCAGGCTGATGCGCAGCGCCGAAATTCCCAGTTTGGCGATGGCCTCGCAAAGCGCCACGTGCTGCTGCGGGCTGGCATTCCAGTGCGGAAGCACCACAACCGCCTTGGGTCCTCGCTTGAACCGCGGGCTGGCGGGGAAGTAGCGCGCATGAACCGTATTGTTCTCGTGGTACGGCGTCTCGACCGCGGATGTAAAGCGGAGCCAGGAATTTTCGATCCGGAAATCGGAAGGCGGCCTGTAGGCGAAAAACTCCCCGCTCCCGGCAATCGCGAGACGATTCAATTCGCGGATACGCGTTTCCGGATCCGCTTCATCGGAATGGACTGGCCATCCGGCGGTCCAGTCGAGACCCCAATCGAACGGCCGCACCACGCGATCCGTAGAACGCGTCGCGAGATCCATCTCCCAGGCGTTCATTCGCCGGCCGTACCAGGCTTTTACCATTCACGGACTCTCATCATTGCAGAAATTGCAGAAACGCTTCGTCGCGCTTCAATTTCGATTGTCTCCCGACCAGCGGGCGATTGAGGAATTCGATAAACGGCGTCATCGCTTCGATGCGCGACACAAGCTCGCCGAGCAGCCCTGGAGTGGTGGCCAACTTCGGATCGAGCGCGGCATCGAGCAGGTATTGCCTGCGTCGCACGAGGTCCGCCGCGGGATGATCCGGATCGAATCCCTTCGGTACACGGGATACGCTTTCGCCCTGCAGTTCTCCCAGCAGCTTTTTCACCTTCGGCGCACCGAATGTCGCGCGGAACTGCTTGTGATTGTCCGCGATGTACTGCCGAACCGCGAGCAGGACGTCCCGGTCCGGCGTGTAAAGGCCGCCCGCGACCTCGACATTTTCCGGCGACACCGCAAAATAGTAAGCCGCGCCGCCCGTATACTTATCGAACCCGTTGCGCAGGAAGAGCGCCGACGCGTATGTCTTGTAGGGTGTCTTGTCTTTCGAGAACCGGGTGTCGCGATAAATCCGGTAAACACACTTCGCCGGCTCGCCAACATATTGGGGAGCGAACCGCAGCATCTCGGAATGGATGGCGCTCACCAGCTCGATCATCGGCTGCCGCACGGTAGCCTCAAAAGTCGATTTACGCGGCGTGAACCATTCTCGTTCGTTGTTCTTCTTCAGCGTACGCAGGAACGCCATGCCCTCTTTGGGAAATCCGGGAAACTTAGCCTTCATAATTTGTATCGCGAACAACGGACCCTTCGGTCTGTGCGCTCATTCACCTATCTCTATAATTAAAGCAATGAACCGCGTGAGAAGCGCAAAGGGCACTGAGTGACCCGTTTTTCGCGTGTGATCGAAGAGACTCTTGAGAAGCTCTCCGCCCTGCCCGACACCATAGTTCTTCGCGACGCTCTCCTTTCAAATTACACGCGGTTCGGCATCGGCGGACCAGCCGATCTTTTCGCCGAAACGCACGACCCCGCCCGTTTCATCGAAGCCTGGCATATCGCCCGCGCCAGTGGACTGGATACGGTCGTCATTGGCGGTGGAACCAATCTGATCGTTTCCGACGCCGGTTTTCGCGGCGTGGTGCTCAAGCTCTCGAACAATCGAATCCGCTCCGAACGGGAGACCGTCTATGTCGAGAGCGGCGCGTCGTTACAGGCGCTCGTCGATTTCACGGTCGATGCGGGATTGAAAGGTCTCGAGACCATGACGGGCATCCCCGGGTCGGTGGGCGCGGCGGTTTACGGCAACGCGGGCGCCTACGGGCACTCCATCGCGGAACGCTTGACTCGCGCGACGTTCTTCGATGGTTCCGATATCCGCGAATTCGACAACGCGCAGTGTGAATTTCACTATCGCGAGAGCATTTTCAAACAGCACAAGGAATGGATTATCGTCTCCACGGACCTCACCATGGAGTGCGGCGATCGAGCCACGCTGCGGGAGGCTGCGGACAAGATCCTGGCGATCCGCAACAAGAAATATCCTCCCACCATGAAATGCGCGGGCAGCATTTTCAAGAATTTTCTCCTCGCCGAGCTGCCGCCTCGCGTGGTGAATGAGATCCCTGCGAACGTTATCATCGAAGGTAAAGTCCCCTCGGCATGGTTTCTCGAACAAGTGGGCGCCAAAGGGATGCAGGCGGGTGACATCCACGTCGCCGACTATCACGCGAACCTGATTTACAACGCGGGTCAGGGCATCGCGCGCGATCTGGTGGAAATCATCGTCGAACTGAAGCAGCGTGTGGAGCGCCGCTGGGGCATCCCGCTCGAGGAGGAAGTGCAGTACGTCGGTTTTCCTGTCACAATTTAAGTCATGCGCCCCCGTTTTTTCGCCGCACTCGCCATTACAGCTTCTCTTACTCTGGCCGCTGACATGCCCTCCGGCGAGAGTCTCCTGCAACGCTACATCGACGTTACCGGCGGTGCTCAGGCTTGGGCGAAAGCGAAGAACGTGACGAGGATCGGGACCGTCGAAATGCCGGCGCAGAACATCTCCGGCACTGTCTCGACCTTCGAGACAGGGGAGAAAAACTACACTGTTATGGAGTTTCCCGGCATTGGGAAAATCGAGCAGGGCTTCGACGGCGAAACCGCCTGGGAAAACAGCGCGCTCACCGGCCCGCGAATCTTAGATGGCCCCGAGAAGATCGAAGCCAAACAGGCTGCGGCACTTTCGCGGATTACGGCCTGGCGCGAAGTTTACAAAGAGGCCCGCACCGTGGGCTCTGAAGATCTCGATGGTAAACCGGCTTGGCGCGTCGAGATGACCCCGAAGGAAGGCAAACCGGAAACATTCTTCTTCGACCGGGACTCCGGTCTGCTGGTCCGGACCTCCGCGGTTCATTCCACCGCGCTCGGAGACATCGCAGCCGATTCGATCATGTCCGACTTCCGTCCTGCCGACGGCATTCTAACGCCCTTCGTTTTGACCGAAAAAGCAATGAGTCAAACCATTGTCATGCGGCTCAGCAGTGTCTCCTACAGCGCCGCTGTGCCCAAGGACCGTTTCGATCTCCCCGCCGCGATCAAAGAACTGGCCTCCCGCAAAAAATAAGAGGACTGTGGGACAGACCATCGTCTTGTGTGGTCTGCCGACGACGGCCGACGACGCAAAACGATCGTCGGCCCCACGTTGTCAAACCTCTTCCAGAAACGTCTTCAGCCGATAACTCCGACTCGGGTGCCGCAGTTTCCGCAGAGCCTTCGCTTCAATCTGCCGGATGCGCTCCCGTGTGACGGCAAAATTCTGCCCCACTTCTTCCAGCGTATGTTCGCTGCCATCCTCCAGGCCGAACCGCAGCCGGATAATCTTTTCCTCGCGCGGCGAAAGCGTCTTGAGGACCTCCGCGGTCTGCTCATGCAGATTCAGATTGATGACCTGCTCGGAAGGCGAGAGCGTCGCCTGGTCCACGATGAAATCTCCCAGATGCGATTCGTCTTCCTCGCCCACCGGCGTTTCGAGCGAAATCGGCTCCTGGGCGACACGCATAACTCGCCGGATCTTCTGCACCGGCAGTTCCATCCGGGCGGCAAGTTCCTCGCTGGTAGGCTCGCGCCCCAGTTCCTGCACCAGAACCCGCGACGTTCGGATCAGCTTGTTAATGGTCTCAATCATGTGCACCGGGATCCGGATGGTCCGCGCCTGATCCGCGATGGCGCGCGTGATCGCCTGCCTCACCCACCACGTCGCATACGTCGAAAACTTGTAGCCGCGGCGGTATTCGAACTTCTCCACCGCCTTCATCAACCCGATATTGCCTTCCTGAATCAGGTCCAGAAACTGCAGGCCGCGATTGTTGTAGCGTTTCGCGATGCTCACCACCAGCCTGAGGTTGGCTTCAATCAATTCCTGGCGGGCATTCTCGGCCTCGCGGTCGGAGCGATTGACCAGCTCCAGCGAGCGCCGAAGCTCGGTCGCCGGAGAAGCATACTTGTCTTCGAGCTCCTGTATCGCCGCGGCCAGATGGCGCTGCTCCTTGCGCAATTCCCGCATCACTTCCGCGGGAGCGGACCCCGCGGCCTCGATAGCCCTTTGATTCCGCGCGATCCTTTGCTCGATCGGCCTCACTTCTTCCACCGCCGCGCGCAGTTTGCAGATCAGACTCTTAACCGACTGGTGCTGCAGCTGGATAGAGCAGGAATGCCGCGAAATCTGCACCGCGAGCCTGCCCAGTTCCCATCGGAGCCTGCGATTCTGTTTTGGTTTCGTCTGGCGGGGCACCGCGACCAGCTTTTGCTTCAATTGCAGAAATCGCTTGCGCAGCCTGGCCAGTTCTTCGCAGGTCGCCATCATGGCCTGCGCCCCCGCTTCATATGTTTCGTCCGTCGGAATCGGATCGTTGTACAGAAGAATATCGCGCGCCGAGAGAGCGCCCGAGCGAACTTCTTCTCCCAACCGCACCATTTCCTGAATGATCACCGGGCAACGCGACAGAATCCGCCGCGTCTTCGTCTGGCCCCGTTCGATCCTGCGTGCGATGCCGATTTCGCCGTCCCGGTTAAGAAGCGGCACTGAGCCCATTTCACGCAGATAGAGGCGGACCGGATCGTGGGTCTTGTCGAGGCTCTCGATTTCGACGAATTCGTCGGTCTCTTCGAAGCGGCGATCGCCCTGCTTATCCTCGGGCCGGTCTTCGACTACCAGCGGCGCGTCAAGCACCAGAACGTCGAGTGCCAACCCGTCCACTTCGGCGGGTATCAGCTCGATCGAATCCTCGAACAGCACATACCCCTGCTCCCGGCTTACGCGAGCAAGAGGATCGACGGCTTCAAACTTGTCTTCCGCCACTGGAGTGAAGTCCCTGATACGCGACGAATGGATTTATTGTACCTGAATATGCGCAGCTACTCTAACGGTGTGGCGGGGAGATTGCTTTTGTTTCAGGCAAATTGCGAGAGTTGTTGCATCAATGCAATCGCCTCGGCGAGCCGGCCTTCCCGCTCTGCCGATTTTATGCGGCTTTTCAATTCGCGCAAAAGGGCATCGCGATCTTCCCGGCGCAGCGCTTCCACGCAGGCCAGTCCGTCCTCCAGCGTGGCCGCGCTCCCGGAACCGGAATCCAGTACAATGGCCGACAGAACGTCCTGCATCGACGGATGGAGGCGTGCGTGGAGCGTATTGAAACTGACAGTCTCCCCGGCATCGTGCATCGTGATGAGCGTGTCATAAATCGGCCCCGTACTCATCTGTGTTAACGCGGGAATATCGCGCAGCCGATCGATTAACTGCTCTCGTGCCTCGCGGTCATTTACCAGCAGTGGCATAAGAATACGGTCGGTCGCCCGGGAGGGCTCCGTTTTCGGCACAGGTGACCGCTCCACCCGATCCGCCGCGGCTTTCCGGAAATGATCCAGCACCAGCCCGGGTGCGACCCCCAGATAGGAACCCAGATCGTTTGCCACCGCCACGCGCTCCAGCTTGTCGTTGAGCCCCTGAATGGCCGGCAACAGGAATTGAAACGCATCCACGCGGCCCTGCGGTTCGCGCATGTTGAACCGTGCGCGCGCCCTGTCCGCCAGCCAGTAGAAATACGTTTTCGCGCTCGCGATGCGCTGGTGGTAGGCTTCGGCGCCGTGTTGTTTGCAGTATTCGTCGGGGTCGAGACCGCCTTCCAGTTCCACGATCCGCACCCTCATATTCTCGTCGAGCAGCAGTTTGATGGAACGCTCCGCCGCGTTCGCCCCCGCCGCATCGGGATCGAAATTCAGATGCAGGTTCTGCGAATGCCGCTTCATCGCCCGGATCTGCTCCGTTGTGAGCGCCGTGCCGCATGAAGCAACCACTTCGGTGACACCCGCCTGCCAGGCGCCGATCGCATCCATGTAACCTTCCACCAGAACGATCCGGTCCGCCTTCATGGCCGTTTCTTTGGCGCGGTTCAAATTAAAAAGAACGTTCGATTTCTTATAAATCTTCGTTTCCGGCGAGTTCAGATACTTCGCTTTGTCTTCGGGATCGAGCGCCCGTCCGCCGAAAGCAATTACCTTTCCGGATTCGTTCTGAATAGGGAAAATCAGCCTGTTGCGAAACCTGTCGTAAAAAGACCCGTCGTCGCGTTTGCCCACCAGACCGGAAACTTCCAGTTGGTCGGGCTTGAAACCGCGCTGCTCCAGAAGGCGCAGCATGGCACGTCCGGAGCCGTCGGCAAGTCCCAGACCGAATTTCTGCACCGACGTTTCGGTGACGCCGCGCTTCGCGATGTAAGCCCGCGCGCTCTCTCCGCTCGAGCCAGCCAGATTCTTTCGGAAATGCTCGAACGCGATTTCGTGCATCTCGTACAGCGCAGCGCGCAGCCGGGTTTCTTCGTCGCTCGCCATCGACTGCTTCGGCAGAGCGATGCCATGCTGGTCGGCAAGCTTCTTGAGCGCCTCCCAGAACGTGAGGCCTTCGATCATCATTACGAAACTGAAAACGTCGCCCTTCGCGTCGCATCCGAAACACCGGAAAAACTGATGTTCCGCCGAGATCGAAAACGAAGGCGTCTTCTCGTTGTGGAACGGGCACAGTCCCGAGTACCGGTTGCCCACCCGCCGCAGCCGCACGTAGTCGGAAGCGACGCGGACGATATCGACTTGCGCCCTGAGCTGCTCCTTGAAATCCATCGGAGACGTTTTCAACCCATTATCGCGTCTCGCAGCCACCCGCGACGATTCGAAATCTGTAGGGCGGGCAATTTTGCCTGCAGCCGCCTTTCGGGGCGGCCTTTCGGGCCTTGGTTCCGTTCCGGCGGTTTACCTCGGTTCGTTTTCATCGGCGGAATTTCGGAAGTGGAAACGTTAGCGATTGGCAAGTCAATTCGCGAGCTCCCGCGCCTTCAAAAACTGTATGGCAAGGGCCGTTGGCGGAAACGAAAGGGCCTCGCTGACGTGAAATTGCCTAATGGTACTATGCGGAAAGCGGAACTTCATTGGTACGAAGCATCCGGTATCGGCAAGAAGGAATTCAAGATCAAGCGCTTCCTGGAATAGCCATGCGGTCTCGTCGAATAAAACCGAAGGATTTTGCCGTGTGCATCCGCAATACCGGATTCGGCGCATCACTTGAGGTGAGAAAGTTGTATCCGGTAGTGGACGACCCCGACGCCGAAGCGAACGATCTCATCCGTGTGGTAGATGAATCGGGCGGGGACTACGTCTATCCAGCCGGCCTCTTCCAGCGGCTGGCGCTGCCCGGCGAACTTCAGCGGGCCTTACTTCCGGCGTCGTAGACCGCCCGCACCGTTTTGTTTTGGCGGGGCACGTGAGAGTCGGGACACACGGCTGTTAAAATTGAAAACACGGCGATTTATCGCGTAGACTGCTGGACGCGCCGGATTGCTGCTACTTCTTCAGTGCCGCCTGCCAGTTGCTCACTACGGTGAAAGGCTGGGCCGCGGCTGCCGTCTCGCCGCCCGCTGGAAGGTTCACCAGGAAGCGCTGGCCGTCGCGTGACGGCTGGTAGGCGAAGCCCGCGCCTGGGGTACGCGCCACCGGGAAGAGCGGCTGTGGGGTGCCGGCCTCGACTGTCGCGCCGAGTTTGACCGGCACGGCCATCAGCTTCTGATCGGCCGAGATGTAGAACAACTCTTTCCCGTCCCGGCGCCACTGGGGCAAACCGCCGCCCGACGACGAAATCTGGTACTTCGCCCCGATGGCCGGAACGGCCTGCGCGTAGACCTGAAACTGGCCGGACTCATTGGATCGATAAGCCACCCACTTTCCGTCCGGGGAGAATTTCGCGTTGCTCTCGTCGAAAGGAGTCTGCAGGTATGGTACTGGCTTCCGATCGCCGCTCAGGGGCAACGGAAACAGGTCGGCCGCTGTCTGCTGGCCGGTCTTCTCATATACGATCCACTTCCCGTCGGGCGACCAGTCTTCCGGAAGGCCGTTAATGCCGGCATGAAGCAGAAGCTCCTCCTGGCCGTTCCCGCGCGCAGGTTTCTGGTAGATGTCGGAGGAATACGCGCCCAGAACCTGCGCCGCAAAAACAACACGGCTGCCATCGGGGGACCACACGGGGTCTCTGATGGTTCCGGGGCGGAAGGTAAATCGGGAGAGCACGCCTCGCCCCATGTCCTCCAGCCAGATATCGGACTGAGAACCATTGCCGACCCGCACCGCCAGGATTTTCTCATCCGGCGAAACCGCGAACCCCATGAACGCGCCTGGTTTGCCAACCACGCCGAGGCGCTTACCCGTGCGATCCATCCAGACCAGTTCACGGCCGGACTGGTTGGCTCCTGAGCCGAAGACCAGAAGGCCGTTTAGCGAAACCGAAAATGCGCCGAATCCGTTGTTGCCGCTTCTCGGCACCTGCTCCGCAATCGGGAACGCGTCCCCGGCGGTCTTGAGGCGCCTCGCGTCGAAAGGCTGCGCCATGAGTGTATCTTCGCGTCGAAACAGGATGTATCCGGGGCCGCCCCGCGCGGCGGACGATGAGTAGAGCACATTGCTGACGTCGGGCAGTAACCGCGACGGCGTGTTGCCGTCCAATGACCCCACAAAAACACCGGCGGCATCCGGTTTGTTCGATCCGGCGTTATAAAGAAAGTGAACTCCGTCGGGCAGAAAAACCGGGAATCGGTTGCCTTCGCCGGAGTTGTTCCCCGCCAGTTTGGTTACGGGAACCGGTGTGCCTCCGGCGGCTGGTACGCGGAAAATCGGGCTGGCTGGGCCAGGAGAGAACAGGATCACGTCGTCGCGATTCCACGTTCCGCCCCGGCCCGAGGTGGAATCGCACAAGGTCTGGGACGGGCCGCCGGCGACAGCGATTTTCTTCAGCTTGCCTCCCGTGAAAAATCCAAGGTATGCGCCGTCAGGCGACCAGAACGGATAGGTCGCACCGTCTGTGCCCGCCAGTGGCTTCGCTTCCAGCGTGTCCATGGTGCGGACCCACACTTGATTTCCCCCGCCGTTGTTCGAGACAAACGCCAGGTGACGCCCATCCGACGACAACGCTGGAAACTGGGCGTCCACTGTGCCCGGCGTCGGGATCTGATAGCGCAGGCTCTGCTCGACCGGAGGCTTCTCGCGAAAATGCACGAACCCCAGCGCCAGAACGGCGAGCAGCAGCAGTCCGGCTGTTGCCCACGACATCCAGGCGAACCGTGAGCGGAAAGGTGCGGTCGGCGCAGCGGGTTGGCCAGGATCGTCGGCTCGCAATAACTTCCACGCATCCCCGATATCCCGCAGCCGCTTCTTCGGGTCTTTCTCCAGACAGCTTTCGATCAGCGGCCGGACTTTCCCCGGAATCGCCGCAAAACTCGGCTGCTCCTTGATGATCGAAGCCAGGGTGTCGGAAACGGTCTCGCCTTCGAACAACCTCTTGCCCGTGACCATTTCGTACAGCACCACGCCAAACGCCCAGATATCGGCCCGCTTGTCGACATCTTTTCCCCGCGCCTGCTCCGGCGCCATATAGCCCGCCGTGCCCAGTATCATGCCCGGTATGGACATCATGGTCGGGGAGTCCGCCGTCAGCTCAGCCGCCTCGCCCGACTTGGCCAGCCCGAAATCCAATACCTTCACCGATCCATCGGGCTTGATCTTGACGTTGGCCGGTTTCAGATCTCGATGCACGATGCCCTTGTCATGCGCAGCCTCCAGAGCATCGGCAACTTGTTTCGCGATAACGAGCGCATCGTCCACTGAGATCGGTCCCTGCGCAATCCGCTCTCCCAAGGTCGTGCCCGTGACCAGTTCCATCACCAGGTAATTCGGCCCGACGTCATAGAGTGTGCAGATGTTCGGATGATTCAGAGCAGCAATCGCCCGCGCCTCGCGTTCGAAGCGGTCGCTGAACTGCTGTGCCGAAACTTTGATCGCGACCTCGCGTCCCAGCCGCGGATCGCGCGCCTTCCACACCTCACCCATGCCACCTTTGCCGATGGCGGAAACGATTTCGTAAGGTCCGAGCCGGTCTCCTGGGGACAGTGGCATCTGCGCGATCCAGTCAAGTTTACCCCACGGGATGAGGATACGGAACGTGCGCAAGGGCCGCCCTACTTCTTCAAAGCGGCCTGCCAGTTGACCACAACCGTCAGCGGAACGCTTCCCCCCGCCTGGTCCTGCGGGACGTGGATGAGGAAGCGGCCGTCTTTGCCCACGTCGAACTGGTCCGCCTCGCGCACTTCAAACAGCGGCCTGGGAACGCCCGCCTGCAATTTCTTACCGTCGTTTTTCACTTCAACCGCCATCATCTTCCGATCCGCGGAGATGAAGTACAACTCGCGGCCATCGCGGCTCCAGACAGGGAGAGTGCCGCCTCCCGTCGAGATCTGCCACTTGCCGCCGTGCTCAGGGAATGTCTGGACGTACACTTCGAAGCGTTTGGATTCGTCGGATTGATAGGCCAAAAACTCGCCGTTCGGAGAAAGTTTGGCGTTTACCTCGTGGAACTCGGTATTTGCGTATGGGAAAGGTTTCCGGTCGCCGAACGTTGGGACCACCAGGATGTCGCTGCTGGTTTTGGGATCGAACACATCCTCGATCAGGTAGCGGCCATCGCGCGACCAGTCTTCCACCCGGTGGCTCCGCGAATCTTTGTTCAGAGCCTCCTCCTGGCTGACTCCGTTCACGGGTTTCTTGTAGGGCTGGTTGTAGCCGCTCCGTTGCGAACTGAAGGTCAGCTCACTGCCGTCCGGAGACCAGGCCGGGTAGAGACTGGAGACCGGCCCGAAGGTGAAGCGTGTGGCCGTGCCGCGCGCCAAGTCGTGCAGCCAGATGTCCCACAATCCCGACGCATCCTGGCGGTCGGCGGCGACCATCGATCCGTCGGGCGAGACAGTGGCCCAATCAATCCGGCCGGAGGGGCCGACGGTGCTACCGGCCTTGCCCGTCCGATCGAACCATGTGAGTTGCACGTTTTCGCCGGCGGCGGCGCCCGAGGTGTACACCAGTATGCCGTTCTTTGACGCGGAGAATTGACCTTGGCCATTGGCTGGAATGTAATCCACCTGTTCGCCGACAGGCACCGCGTCTCCGGTGGTTCTGGCCGTGCCGGCATCGAAGGCCTGAGCCATCAACGTGGTTTCCCGCATGAAAAGGAGGTAACCGCGAGCGTGTCCAAACCAGCCAGCGCCAACCGTGCGAGTCTCAGGAACGTAGACGGCGTTCGAGCGGGCACCCAGCAGCTCACGCCGGGTTTTTGAGCCGGGTTTGGCATCGATGCTGTCCACATAGATCCGGGTCTTCTGCGAATCATCGCTCAACGCGGTGAAGAGGAAATGGCTGCCATCGGGCAGGAACCAAGGGTTACGAAGCGCACGTTCCGACGCGGAAAGATCGCGGTCAACCAACAGCGTTGGGACGCCACCGGCGGCCGGGACGCGGAAGAGGCCGGCGGCGGCGTTTCCATACACGATCCAGCCCTTCTGACTCCAGGTACCGCCGCCACCGCCGCAGGCGTCGCATACCGTCAGCGCCGGCCCGCCGGTGACGTCGATCTTCTTCAGTTTGCCGCCGTCAAAAAACGCAATCCAACGGCTGTCCGGCGACCAGAATGGGAAACCGGCACCCTCCGTACCGGGCAAGCGGCGGGCAGTGAGCCCGTCGATTTCGCGAAGCCACAGCTCAGGCTTCCCGTCGACGCGGGCGGAGAATGCCACATCGCGGCCGTCGGGCGAAATCATCGGAATGTTGCCTGCCGCGCCGAACTGAGCGTTCCCGGGCGTCTGCAGGGTCACCCTCAGGACCTGAGGCTCCTCGCCGTAGTAGCGCCAGGCGACAGAACCCAGCCCCAACACGGCCACAAGCAGCACTCCCGCCCCAATCCAAGCGGCCACACCGAACCGTGACTGCGAGGGAGCGGCAACGGTTGCTTCGCTCTCCAGCAACAGCTCCACTCCGCTGATATCGCGCAGGCGTTTCTTCGGATCTTTCTCCAGACACCGGCGCAGCAGCCGCTGCAGCTTCGCCGGAACTTTCGCGAAATCCGGCTCTTTCGTCAGCACTGCCGCTAGTGTGTCGGAAACCGTTTCGCCCTCGAACAGCCGCTCGGCCGTGATCATCTCGTACAACACGACTCCGAAGGCCCAGATATCCGCCCGCTTGTCGACCTCTTTGCCGCGCGCCTGCTCTGGCCCCATGTAGCTGGCCGTGCCCAGAATCATTCCTGGTACCGACATCATGGTCGGGGAGTCAGCAGTCAGCTCTGCCGCTTCGCCCGACTTGGCCAGCCCGAAATCCAGCACTTTCACCGAGCCGTCGGCCTTGATTTTGACGTTGGCTGGTTTGAGATCCCGATGTACGATCCCTTTGTCGTGAGCGGCTTCAAGCGCATCGGCAATCTGCCTGGCGATCAGGAGCGCTTCTTCGAGAGGAATCGGGCCCTGCGCAATGCGTTCGACGAGAGTCGTACCCGTGACCAACTCCATCACCAGGTAATTCGGCCCGACGTCGTAGAGGGTGCAGATGTTGGGGTGATTCAGGGCGGCAATGGCCCGAGCTTCGCGCTCAAACCGGTCGCTGAACTGCTGCGCCGAAACCTTGATCGCGACATCCCGTCCCAGCCGCGGATCGCGCGCCTTCCACACCTCACCCATGCCGCCTTTGCCGATGGCGGAAACGATTTCGTAAGGTCCGACTTTCGCGCCCGCGGAAAGAGCCATGTAAGGATTCAGCCCAGTTTATCCCAGGGTTTTCGCGTTTCGCTATTGACTTATTATGTATTTCAAATGCATAATAAGCCCATGAAGGCACGAACTCTGCTGTTCGGAAGTCTGAGTTTGCTGGCCGGCTCCGGAATTGCCGGCTTGCTGGCGGAGATGGACGAACACCGCTGGGTGCCGCCCGACGACCCGGCTATTCAATATGGCGACCTTCCTGTGGACGATCCCGTCGCTCGACTGGCGAGCCAGGTGGAGAGCGGCAAAGTGAAGCTCGACTATACGCCCGGACCGTTGGGTTATCTGCCTTCCATCCTGAAGAACCTCAACATAAACATCGATTCCCAGGTTCTCGTCTTCTCGAAAACAAGCTTTCAGCTGCCGAAGATTTCCCCTTGGGCGCCGCGCGCGCTTTTTTTTAACGACAACGTGGCGGTCGGCTCCGTGCAGGGCGGCGATGTTCTCGAATTCGCCGCGCTCGATCCCAAACAAGGTGTCACCTTCTATACGCTCGATGCGAAGCGAGCCGCCAAACCCAGCTTCGACCGCCGCAGCGATTGCCTGCAGTGCCATCAGGGAACCACGACTCTTGGGATTCCGGGCATTATGGTCACCTCGGTTTACCCCTCGGGCGACGGGACACCCGCATTCCGCGGCGCCGCTATGGCAACCGACCACCGCACTCCTTTCAGCGATCGCTGGGGAGGATGGTATGTCACAGGAACGATGGGCTCGGAGCGCCACATGGGGAATGCTGTCGCGCACGATTCGGCCCAGCCCAGAAATTTGGACACCGCGGGCTCGCAGAACCTCACGACCCTCGGCCGCAGGTTCGATTCCACCAACTACCTGGCCAAAACCAGCGATATCGTTGCATTGATGACGCTGGAGCATCAGACCCGCATGACGGACCTGATGATCCG
>Ga0070733_10000920_pt1 | contig 22652 bp, 15 predicted proteins | sample Coa_R1_9_FD_66450 | JGI IMG/M metagenome (GOLD analysis project Ga0070733, IMG submission 66450) | Surface soil microbial communities from Centralia Pennsylvania, which are recovering from an underground coalmine fire - Coalmine... | ecosystem: Environmental > Terrestrial > Soil > Unclassified ...
CAAGCTGGATCTGCGCCTGGACGGCAAGCGCGTAAGATTGATCGACGCCGAGATCGATACGGCCGAGGCCAACCAGGGCACCCGCAGCATTGAAACACGCATGCCGCTGACAGCGGGCGAACACTTCATCGGCGCGGGGTTTCTGTCGGAATCGGCGAAGATCGAAGGTGCTGGAGGAGCCGGACGTGGCGGCGCCCCGGCTCCACCGCCCTCGCCCAACGGCGTGTCGGTTGAATATATCAGCATCGGCGGGCCGTACAATCCGACGGGTCCCGGCAACACGGAGAGCCGAAAGCGCATCTTCATTTGCCGTCCCCAAGCCGGCGAGTCAGAGAACATTTGCGCGAAGCAGATTCTTGCATCGCTCGCGCGGCGGGCTTATCGAAGACCCGTGACCGCGGCGGATACCGATCCGCTGCTGAAGCTGTTCGCGGCCGGGCGCACTGACGGAGGCAATTTCGATTCCGGCATCGAAATGGGCCTAAGCGGCATTCTGGTCTCGCCCGAGTTTCTGTTCCGCGTGGAGGCGCCTCAGGCGCCCTCTCTCACCAAGGGCACGACCTACCGGCTTCGGGATCTGGATTTAGCGTCGCGCTTGTCTTTCTTTATCTGGAGCAGCATTCCCGATGAAGAACTGCTGGGGCTCGCGGAAAAGGGCAAGCTGCACGACCCGGCGGTGCTGGCCGCGCAGGTGCGGCGCATGCTGGCGGATCCGAAATCCAAGGCGCTGGTGGAGAATTTCGCTGGCCAATGGCTGCGACTGCGCAACGTCGCGGATTGGAAGCCGGATCCGGATAAGTTCAAGGAAGTCGACGCAATGCTGCGAAGCACTTTCGAGCGTGAGACGGAACTGTTCTTTGAAAATATCGTCTCGGAAGACCGCAGCGTGCTCGAGTTCCTGGACGCCGATTACACTTTTCTGAACGAGCGGCTCGCGAAATACTACGGCATTCAGGGCGTGAAGGGCAGCTATTTCCGGCGCGTGGCGCTCAAAGGGCCGGAGCGGGGCGGCATTCTGACACAGGCCAGCGTGCTGATGGTGACTTCGTATCCCACCCGCACCTCGCCGGTGCTGCGCGGCAAGTGGATTCTCGAAAGCATTCTCAATGCTCCGGCACCTCCTCCGCCGCCGAACGTTCCAACTTTGGACGAGACCGCAAGCACCACCGCGAAGAGCCTGCGGGAGACGTTTGAGAAGCATCGCGCCAACGCGGCTTGCGCGAGTTGCCACTCCCGCTTGGATCCGCTCGGCTTCTCGCTCGAGAATTTCGACGCGGGCGGCAAGTACCGAACCAAAGAAGGCAACGACGCAATTGACGCGTCTGGGAACTTGCCGGACGGCACTTTAATCAACGGCGTCGCGGGCCTGAAGAAAGTCTTGCTCGCCCGTAAGGACGAGTTCGTGGAAGGTTTGGCCGATAAGCTTCTGACCTACGCTCTGGGGCGCGGCCTGGAGTATTACGATCAGCCCGTCGTGCGCGACATCCGCCGCCAGGCGGAGAAGAACGACTACAGGTTTTCGTCGCTGGTACTGGCGATCGTCAATAGCGTACCATTTGAAATGAGGAGGGTCCCGGAGTAATGTTCCTCGCCAAGAACTCCCTGCACCGCCGTACATTCCTCCGGGGTGCGGGCGCCGTGGTGGCGCTGCCCCTGCTCGATTCGATGGTTCCGGCGTTTGCGGCCGGCCCCAAGCCGATTTCTCGCATCGCTTTCGTGTACACCGCCAATGGCATCATCATGCGGGATTGGACTCCCGCACAAGAGGGAGCGGACTTCGAATACACCAAGACCCTGAAGCCGATCGAGCCCTTCCGCAATCAGACTCTGGTGCTGAGCGGCCTGGAGCATCACAACGGCGAATCGCTTGGCGATGGCGCGGGTGACCATGCCCGTGCGGGCGCGACTTGGCTCACGGGAGTTCATCCCAAGAAGACGGAGGTCGATATCCAAAACGCGATTTCCGTGGACCAGATCCTGGCGACCGAGATCGGCCGGCAGACGCCTCTGCCTTCGCTCGAATTGGGGCTTGAGGACGTCCGCCTGGTGGGCGGATGCGACTCCGGCTATAGTTGCGCCTACAGCAATACTCTGGCGTGGAGTTCACCCACGACTCCGCTGCCGTATGAAACCAACCCCCGCGCGGTGTTCGAGCGCATGTTCGGCGACGGTGAGACCACCGACAAGGAAGCGCGCGCGATGCGCAGCCGCGAAAATCGCAGCCTGCTCGACTTCGTGCTGGCAGACGCTTCGCGCCTGAGCACCAGCCTGGGCGCCACCGACAAGCGCAAGATGAGCGATTATCTGGATTCCGTCCGCGAAGTGGAGCGGCGCATCCAGAAGGCCGAGGAGCAGAACGCCGCCGCCAACCCGGTTCCCGCGCTCGACCGTCCCGACGGCATTCCGCCCACGTTTGAAGAGCACATCCAGTTGATGTACGACCTGATGACCATCGCGTTCCAGGCCGACCTCACGCGCGTTATCACCATGATGTATAGCCGCGAAGGCGGGAACCGCACCTACCGCTCCATCGGCGTTCCGGATGCGCATCACGGGCTGTCGCATCACATGAACGATCCTGCCAAGATGGCTCGGCTGCAATTGATCGACATGCATCACGTCAACATGCTGAGCCACTTCCTGGGCAAGATGCAGGACGCCAGGGACGGCGACGGGAGTTTGCTGGATCACTCCATGATCGTTTACGGCAGCAGCCTGAGCGATTCCAACCGCCATCTGCACGACAATCTCCCCGTGCTGCTGATGGGCGGTGGGAACGGCAAGCTGCGCCCCGGCCGGCACGTGCGCTATCCCAAGCCCACCCCGATGACCAATCTGTACCTCACGCTTCTCGACATGATGGGCGTGCATGAGGAAAAGATCGGCGATTCGACGGGCAAGATCCAGCACCTCAGCGAGGTGTAACCTCACGGGAGGCCCGCGATGCGACGGAGTATCCTGACGGCGGTGTTCGGCTTGGCGGCGTCTTCCCTATCGAGCGCACAGCCCGCGTTCGAAATAGCGTCGATCAAACCGGTCGCCGGCGACATTCTGGCAACGAGGCCTACGCGCTCCGGTGGAAGAATTACGTGGACCACCGAACTCTCTTATCTCATCAGCTATGGCTGGCACTTGCAGTTCCCGTTTATCTCCGGGGCGATCCCACACGCTTCCATCTTTCGGGTGGATGCGGTGACCGACCCGGATGCCACGGAGGATCAGATCCGCCTGATGTTTCAGTCGCTGCTCAAGGAGCGATTCAAGCTGGTGACGCACCAGGTGACGAAAGAAGCCGATGGCTATGCTCTTTCGGTTGGAAAGAGCGGCCTCAAGGTTAAGGAAGCGAAGACAGGAGATACGCCGCCGCCGTTGCCGGAATGGGTGCGGGGCGTGTCCGTCTCCGCATTTGAGGGAGGCATCTCCGCCACGCTGCCGGAGAAGGGGGTTACGGCTGTGACCGGCCGCAGAGTCTCCATTTCGAAACTCGTGGACACGTTGCGGCAGGTGCTGGGAGGCAAGATGGTGTGGGATCAGACCGGCGTCACGGGCGATTACTACTTTGCGTTCCGTTACGCGTCGGACGACAATCCCGAGGTGGATGCGCCATCGCTTGCGTCCGCGCTCCGCGAGAATCTCGGCCTGGAGTTGAAGAAGCAGAAAGGCCCCGTTGAGATGCTGGTGGTGGACAGCATGGAGAAGGAACCCACGGCAAACTAGCCCAACGTCGCGAAGGTCGGCGTCGGCAAGGCAAAATCTTCAAAGAAATCGTCAGCGGCGCGTAACGCTGTCGCCCGCACTCTCACTACAAACTGGATTCGCATTTTTGAGGAGGCAGCGGAAGCTCCCTTTCGAAAGTCCGCGCCACAACTCAGAGATCCCAATCTGTTCATAGAAGAGGAGGAACGTCAATGTCAACTGCAACCAGCATCGTTGGAACCTGGCAGGGCTTTGTTGCCTGGGGCTGTTCCGGTCCGCCCATCAGTAGTCCCGCCACAGTTTGGACCTTCAAGGCAGACGGAACCTGGACCTACACCTTCGGCGGAGGCCGCTGGATTCAGGTGGAGGGCCTGGTCTTGTGGAATTTCAGCGCCGATGTCGGGGAACCCCAGGCGCAGGCGAGTTTGATCTATACGGCCAATGTGACCCGGAATGCGTTGGACGGCATCATGGGCTACCCTGTCGCGGGGCCGAGCCCCGGCACGGGATGTTTCTATGCCGTGCGGCAGGAAGCGGGCGCAGCCCCAGCGGCGGTGCCGGCTGCTCATGATCTGACCAAAGGGCCGCATAAGCGGTAAGCGCTAAACCCGAAGTTAAGAGAGAGCCCCGGTGTGAGCTGGGGCTCCTCAGTGCTCGAGCCGTAACGGCCGTTCTTTGCTCGGAGTCCAGCACCTCGTTGAGGTTTAGGCGTCAAACAGACAGGAGCCTGCTATGGTTGCTCGTCTGTTTGTGTGCGCGCTCAGTGCGGCGTCTGTTTTTGCGCAGATTCCCGGAGCTTCCGTGATTCCGTTGTGGCCCTCCTCGTCAATCGAGATGCATCCCGCGCCCACTGAAATTACGAACCACATGGCCGTAATCCTCACCACGGGGAGCAGGTACCTGGTGGAGTGGCTGAATCGCGAGGGTTTTTCCGTGTTTGTCCTGACGCGCCCGGAAGGCTTCATCGGCGACCCCGGCGCCCTCGCCGACATCCAGCGCGCGATTCGAATGATCCGTGTTCAGGCCGGCTTCTTTCACGCCGATGACTGGAAGATCGATCCGCGTCGGATTGGCGTGATGGGATTTGAATACTACGAGCCGGCTGTTGGCGCGGCCGTACAGTTCCATCCTGTCGAGCAGAACGCCCGATTCGCGATCGATCAGCAGAGCGACCGGCCGGATTTTGCCGTGCTGAATTCGTGGGGCTGGAACGCAGTCGCCGCCGCGAAAGGTTCAAGGAACGTGCCGCCCGTGTTTCTCGCCGAGGATGGAGATGGGGAAGCCGCGGATGGGTGGCACGCCCGATTCGTCGAATGGATCAACGCGTTGGCCAAGGATACTTGCTGCGGCGTCCTAGGCCAAAAGGGGGAATGCTTGTGCCACTGATTCCCGGCGAACCGGTCTCGCCTACTTCCCGTTGCTGAGCTTGCGCGAGTATTCCTGCACATTCGCGTCGTAGCCCGGGGGAACCTTGTCGGGCGCGGCGGTCTTGGCTTGCCCCGCTCCGCTCTCTTCCAGCTTGCGGCGAAGTTGCACTTCGAAGCTCTCCCACTGCGGGAGAACAGTGCGGCTGAGGCGTTCGGCTAACTCCGGCGACGCGGTCTCGCCAAAGCGAACCTGCTCCAACTGCTTTTCGAGATCCGCAAGAGCCTTCTCGGCCTCCGGATCGTCGCGGAGGGTAGCCCGCAGATCCTGGAGAATGCGATCGGTCTCGCGCCCGATCAGAGCCGGGTTAACGTTGCGATTCTCCGGAGCATCGTAAAAGCCCTGAGGATAGTTGCGATTCGCACCCAAGCTGGGATTCACCTGGTAGCCGCCGCCATTGGGACCATAGAACCCGCCGTTGGGACCGGCGACGCCGCCATTGTACGCGCCTCCGTTGTTGTTCCCACCACCCCCAGCGCGAGCCTGCGAACCCTGCTGGTTGCCCCCAGGTTGATTGCCCCCAGGTTGATTGCCGCCACCCTGGCTACCCTGGCCCTGCTTACCCTGGCCTTGGCCCTGACCCTGCCCTTGGCCGGATTGCTGGCCGCCCTGTTTGCCCTGACCCTGCTGATTCCCAGGTTGCTGGCCTCCCTGATTGCCTTGCTGCTGACCCTGCTGAATCAGGTTTTCGAGCGCCGTGCGGCCCTGCTCCAGCTGCTGCAATCCCCTCTGCTGTTGATCCCGGGCAGCGCCCTGCTGCTGGCCGCCCTGCACTGCCTGCTGCGCGCGCTGGAGCTGGTCCTTGAGATTATCCAGAGCTTGCGTGATCGGCTTTTCGCTGGACGCGATCATGGGGCCGTAGCCGTTGCGGATGTTTCCCGCCAATTGTTCCAGACGCCGCTGGGCTTCCACCTGCTGCGTCTCCGCCACGCCGTCGCGCAACCGCGCCGCAGCGTTGGGTTGGGCAGTCTGTAGGCTCCGCGCGGCCTGCCGGATGTCGTTTTCCAAGGCCCCCACTTCTCCCGACAGCTTCTCCTCTTCCTTGGCGATTTGTTCCGCCGCCTGCCGAGCCGCGGGATCCCTTATCCCCTCCGTCATGGCCTTGTTGCCCCGGTCCTGGAGCGCTTTATCGCGAGATTGAAGGTCGCCAAACTGCTGCGTGACTCGCGCTTCCTCGGCGTGCTGCTCCTGGGCAATCTGGTTGGCACGTTCGGCGAGTTGGTTGACTTGGCCCGCGGCGTCCTGCTGCGCCATCCCCCGAAGGCCCTGGCTGGCGTCCCCCAGCGCCTGCGCGGCCCGGCGAGCCTGCGCTTGCGCCGCCGCATCCCCTTGCTGGCCCTGTTCCGCCGCTTGATTCGCCGCGCGCATTGCATCCTCGGCCTGCTTCAGACGATCCAACGTCTGCTGCAGCGTCTGGGCGTTGGCGTTGTTCATGCGGCCCGCCTGATTCTGCGCCGAGGCGCGCTGTTGTTGCTGCTGCGCATTCTGCTGCTGCTGTTGGGCATTCTGCTGCCCAGGCTGCTGTTGCCCCGGCTTGCCGCTCTGTTGACTGGACTGCTGCCCGGATTGCTGACCGGACTGTTGACCCGATTGGCTCCCCTGCGAACTCTGTTGGCCGTTCTGGCTTTGCGAGCCTTGTTGTTGCTGTCCGCCATTCTGTTGCTGCATGGCCTGGATCTGCTGCTTCAACTGCTCGGCCTGCTTCATCAGCTGTTCCTGCTGATAGCGTTGCTGGGCTGCGTTCTGGGGCGTGCGAGGCTGCTGCGCCAGTTCCTGCTGCCGCTTCGCCAGCTCGTCCAGCTTGGCCATCGCGTCGTCGATTTGCTTCTGCTTCTCTTCGGCGGAAGATGAGCTGCCCTGCTGCTCATACTGGTTCTTCTCGGTATCCAGCTCCAGATCGAAGAGGTTGGCCAGATCGCGGCCGGCGTTCCCGCCGCCACCGCCGCCTCCACCCCCGCCCTGGCGGCCGAAGGCCACCTGAATGTCGCGCTGCGCGGCCTGGGCGTGCTCCAGATGCTGCAGCGCCTTTTCCTCGGGCTGAATCGCATCCTTCCAGCCCTGATTCTTCAGCTTGTCGGACGCCGTGCCCATGTCCGCGCCGGCGGCGTTCATCTCATCGATGACAACCTTAAACTCCGCGGCCACCGATTCATCCAGCTCACGGCTCTTCATGCGCTGGGCCAGAGATTCGGCTTGCGCCTTGAGCGTCGCTTCCGTGGTCGAGAGGTATTCGGCGGTCTCCTTGGTCTTGGTCTTGTCGTTGGGACGAGTAGCGTTATAGGTGGCTGTGATCACCTGCTTCTGCCGGTCCCAGATCTGCTGCTGCTCCTGCCCGCCGCCGCCTCCGCCGCCGCCGCCGGCTTGCTGAGTTTGCGTATAGTTGCGCTCATAGGCTTGCGCCTCGACGAACAGGATGTCCGTCTGCGAGGTGTTGCGCGCATCTTTCGCCGTAGCGTACATGCTCACTACATCTCCGGGCTGAAGCTTGAAGTCCTCCAGCGCAAGAGTGGTCTTTGCGTCCGCCGACTTTACGCCCTTGTTCGGCAGCAGCGAGACCGTCTTTTCCGCCGCGCCGTTGACGGAGTAGTGGAGTTCGAGAGCCTGCAATGCGAAATCGTCCTGCCCGGATACGTCGATGGTGACTTCCTCGATGGGCAACACCTTGGCGTCCGCCCCAGGATGGGTGATGCGCACGGTGGGCGCCTGGTCATCCTGGGCCTCGATGAAGTAGTCGAGCGGACTTAACCGCACGCTCTGGCCCTGATCGATGGCGGCGAAGTGATACAAGCCGCTCTTGGTCATCGGAATCTTCGCCGTCAGCGTCCCGTTCGCGCCGGACTCCAGCTTGATCTGCGATCCGTCTTCCATCTCGACAACCCCGTTCTTCAGAGGCCGGTCGGTCGTGACCATGACCTCGGCCGTGGTTCCCGCCACCGCGCGCAGATCGCCGCTGGGATCCTCCTCGCGATCCGGCAAGCCCAGCCAGGACGGGAAGTGATACGTCGTCTTGATGTGCGTGATGCCTGGAAGATCGGTCACGTCCAGCTTGTAGATTTTGGACTTCACCGCGCCGGCTTCGACGTAGTATTCCACCGGCTCCGGCAGCGCCGCGAAACGGAACTCGTAATCCGAGCCGTTGTCGCGCGGCAGCATGTTGGCCTGTTCCCACTTGGAGGAGCTTTGATACTTCGCGAACATGCGCACCGACTGCGCCTGGAAGCCGATCAGCGTGGCCGAAATCGGCACGTCGTCCTTGCGCCGCACCAGCTTATTGCCGGGCTGCACCTTGATATCGTAGAACCCGCTGCTCACGCCGGATTTGGGCGCGCCCGCCCACAGCAGCGACGCCCCGTAGCCCAGGAAACCGGGTCCGGCCAGAATCATCCACAGCAGCGCCGCACCGGCCGCGCCCGCGCCGGTGGCGAAGGCAAACAGAGACTTCCGCGGCGCTACATCCTGCGGCGCCGTCTTTTGCGCGACGGCTTGAGTGTCGTCGGCCAGCAGCTCGATCATCGGATCGCCCGAATCCTTGCGCTCCACGTAGGTCAGCAGGCGTTGATCGAACTGGGGAAACACAGCTTCGGCCTTGGTCGCCGTGCGATTGCGATTCAGCCGCGTGAGCGGAATCACCAGCGCGTAGCCCAGCGCCAGCGCTAGAGCCAGGAACAAAATCACCCGCGCCCACACGAGGCTTGAGTCGGAGAAGGCCAGCGCGTTGGTGATCAACACTAGCGCCAGGGTGGCGCCAAGCGCGACACCGGCTGCGACCGCAACGCCTCGAGAAATCGCCATCCATCGCAGGCGCGTTTCGAGGGTCTGCAAATACTGGTTCAACTGCTCGCGTGTGTTCATGCCGCTTCCTTCCTCGCCCCTTCCTGACGTTCCTCAGGAGCTCGCAAGTACCCGTTCGCCACCACCGATTCAGCCAAAGCTACTAATAACAATAGCAGCAATAGAAGCGGCGAAAGACTCCACGGAGTGGTCTTCTGATCCGCGGTTCCGCCCGCTCCATCACCGCCCGCGCCACCCGAACCGGTACCCTTCCACAGATCGAGCGCATCCTGCGGAATCACCGTCAGATCAGACTCTCTGCGGTCCGCGTGGGCCGCGATCAGGCTGCGCTGCCCGCTGGCCGTCTTCACGTCGAAAAATCCTTCACGCGTCAGCTGATAGGTCTTGGCCGTGGTCGCTTCTTCGAGCGACAACGCGCGCTTTCCATCTTGATCGAGCACTTCCGCCGCCGTGTTCTTGCTCTCTCCGGTTCGCAGCTCGACGTAGGAATCCACCGCGACGTTCACCGGCTGCTCCGCTCCCCCGCCGCCCAGATAGGTGGCGGATTGCAGCACGAACGGCACCCAATACGCCCCGTGCACCGGCAAGTCGTTGGAAACATTGTCGAAGGTGGAAGTGAATACCATCACTTTTCCCTGCCCGATTGGACGTTCCAGCAGCAAAGGGGTTTGGTCGTTTAATTTCGCGATGACGTGCGCGTCCTTGGATGCCGCCACGCGAACGGCCTGATAGAAGCTGACGCCTTCCAGGCGTTCCAGGCCCTTCATCATGGGATGGCCCGAATCGATGTCGGAGACGGTCAGGAAGCGCTCCGTTTCGCGGGCGGCGTAGCTGGCGCCGGGCTGAATCGGATCACCCTCCACCGGCACCTTGGGCATCGCCACCGAGGCCGGCCCCAACACCACCAGCAGCGACTTTCCGGGATTGACGTAGCGCTGCAAATTTTCCTCGAGGCCCGGCGGCAGCGGCCCCAAATCGTCCAGAACGATCAGTGAGTATCCCGCGAGATTTGCCGTGGCAGCGGTCTCCGGCCTCTGCGGGTCCAGCACGAACGCCGCGTCGGTAGAGGAATCGAGCGCCGTACGGTAATACTTCTCGGCGTAGGGGTGCCTGCCGTTGTCGATGAACAGGATCTTCTTGGGATCCGCCCGCTCCACCGAGAATGGGAAGCCGTCGTCGCCGGGCAGTGCGTCGGCCGAGTCGATGCGCACTTCGCAGCGGTTAGGCCCATAAGAAGCGGCGAGCTCGTTGAACTCCACTTGCGCCCGTCCCGGCTGATGATCCGCCGCCGCCGGGACATCCACCGGCTTGCTCTGCACCACCTTGCCGTTCAGCACCAGTGACACCGTGCGAGTGGCCGCCGGCGTGCCGAACCCGGCGATGGTGGCTTGGATGCGCACGCGCTTGGGATCGTAAACGTGGATGGGGGCCTTGACGTTTTCGACGGTCCAGTTGGGGATCTCCCCTCCCACCGGATGCAGTATCAGCGTCGTGTCGCCGGTGAGGCGCAGATCGGTGAAGCCCGGCGGCATCGCAGACTTTTGCAGATCGCTCACCAGGTGAACGTCGATGGGCATCTTGGAGGACTCGGCCAGCGTCCGCGTGAAACGCGCCAGCTCCCCGAACGACGCGCGGCTATCGCTGGGCTTGATCGCCGCCACCGCTCCGCGCAACTCCGCGGGATCGGTGGTCTGCTGGGTCATGGCTTGCACCGTGCCTCCCAGCGCCACGACTTCCGCGGCCGTGGTGGCCGGAATGCCCGAAATAATATCCAGCGCCTCGCGTTTGGCTTTATCCAGGCGGGATTCGCCGCTAGTCCCCGACGCCGCTGCCCGCATGCTGAAGGAATCGTCCACCGCCACCACCACCATTTTCTTGCCGGCAGCCTTCGGAGTCGTGCGATTGATGAACGGATTGGCGAACAGCAGAGCCAGTAAAACCAGCATCAGCGTCCTCAGGATGAACAGGAGGATGTGATCCAGACGCCGGTGCACCACCGAACTTTGCTCCCTGCGCTCGAAAAACATCAGCGACGGGAACGGCCTCGGATCGGACTTGTGGCGCTTCAGAAGATGCAGCCAGATGGGCAGCCCCACGCCCACCACGCCGGCTAAAAACCAGGGCGTCAGAAATCCCATTACAACCTTCCCGTCCGCAGCGCCAGGTATTCGCGCAGCGCGGCATCCAACGGCCGGCTGGTGTCCACCAGGAAATAATCCATGCCGGCGCCCTTGGCACGGCTCTCGATATCTTGAAGATGCGCGTTCATCTTGTCGCGATACTCATGCGCGGCGTAGTCCGGCGTCACTTCCATCATCTCGCCCGTCTCCAGATCCTCCAGCATCACCGGATGCTTGAGCTTGGGGCGGATCTCCTCGGGGTCGAGCAAATGGAACAGCACCACTTCATTGCCCCGGTACCGCAACGGCGCGACCATCTCGATCACCTTCTCGGGAGCCTCCCAGAAATCCGAGATCACCGCCACCATCCCGCGCCGCCTCAGAAAATCCATGAGGTGCGCGAACGGCCGCATCAGATCGGTCCTCTTGCCCAGCTGCGCTTCGGAAACTCCATGCAGCAGCCGATGCAACTGGCCCTGCCGCGTGGAGGGCTGCACGAAGTTGCGTACTTCGTCGTCAAATACCACCAGCCCCGCTGCGTCTCTCTGCAAGTGCGCCAGGTACAGCACCGAGGCCGCCAGGAACTTCGCGTAGTCCAGCTTCTGCATTCCCTTCGAGCCGAATTTCATCGACCCGCTGGTGTCCAGCAACACGTTCACCTGACAATTGGTCTCGCCGCGGTAGCGCTTGAGATACATCCGCTCCGTGCGCGCGAAGACGTTCCAATCGACGTGGCGCAGATCGTCGCCCGGATAATAAGCGCGATATTCCGCGAACTCCGGGCTGAAACCGAAATCGGGCGAGCGGTGCAGGCCGGAGATGAAGCCGTCCACCACTGTCTTGGCGACAAGGTCCAGGCTCTTGAGCTGGCCCAAAACCGCGGGATCCAGAAAACGCTGCAACATGGATAGAGCCCCTTAATCGCCGGATCTAGTCGCGTGGCGCGGGCAAGGCCTCCAGCAGCTTCTTGAGGATGTCGTCCTGTGTCAATTTGTCGGATTCGGCCTGGAAGTTGAGCAGAATGCGGTGCCGCAGAATCGGACGCGTCAACGCCTGGATGTCCTGGTAGGAAACGTGATAGCGGCCCTGCATCAGCGCGCGAGCCTTGGCCGTCAGCACCAGGTTCTGCGCCGCGCGCACGCTGGCCCCGAAGTTCACGTACTTCTTGACGAAGTCCGGAGCGGATTCGTCGGTGGAGCGCGTAGCCCTCACGATCTTCACCGCGTAGCGAGCCACCGAATCGGCGATGGGCACCATGCGAACCAGTTTCTGGAACTCCAGAATCTCGTCGGTGGTGGTCACCGCGTCGGCTTGCGAGATGTGCGTCGTGGTGGTCAACGTCAGCACTTCCATTTCGTGCTCCGCCGACAGATAGTCCAGCAGCACGTTGAAAATGAAGCGGTCGAGCTGGGCTTCCGGCAGCGGATAGGTGCCTTCGAGCTCGATCGGGTTTTGTGTGGCGAGCACGAAGAAGGGCGGCCGGATCTTGTACTGGTTGCCGCGCACCGTGCACGACAGCTCCTGCATCGCCTCCAGCAAGGCCGATTGGGTCTTGGGAGGGGTACGGTTGATTTCATCGGCCAGCAGGACGTTGGCGAAGATCGGGCCCGCCACGAAGGTCCAGGTGCGCCGTCCCGTGGAGGGATCTTCTTCAATGATGTCGGTGCCGGTAATATCGGAGGGCATCAGGTCCGGTGTGAACTGGATGCGCTTGAAATCCAGGCCCAGAATGATGGCCAGAGTCCTGACCAGCAGCGTCTTGGCGGTGCCCGGTAAGCCGGTGATCAGGCAATGGCCGCCGACAAACAGCGCGATCATCACTTGCTCGATCACTTCTTCCTGGCCTACGATGACGCGGTGGACCTGGGTCACGATCTGTTCGCGGACTTTCTGGAACCGCGCGACTCGCTCCTTCAGATCGCCGGTCTCGAGGGTTTGCATGGGGAGAGTTGACATTTTCGAATGTGGCCTATTTTTTCTCGCTTGGGGATTCTTTGTTCAATTCCAACAATAACTTTTGTGCGTCGCGGTAGCCCGGCGCAATTTCCAGCGAGGATAGCACTTCATCCATCGCCTCGTTGTTCTTGTGCACCGCTTGATACGCCTTCGCCAGCCGGTAGTGCGTTCCGGCGGGGTCCACCGGCTTCAACGCCAGCACCGCGTTGTATTCCTGGATCGCTTCGGTGGGGTTGCCCAGCTCCATATCGAGATCGGCGAGCTTCTGGTGAGCTTTATCGTCCCTCAGGTAAATGTAGTTGATCTTTTCGAGCGTCGCCGCCGCGGCCTTCTTATCTCCGGCTTCTTCTTCGAGCCCCGCCAGTTGCTTGAGCGTATCCGGGTTCCGTCCGCCGATCTGCGCGTAGCGCTTCAACTGCTCCAGAGCCTTGGGGGTTTCCTTCGTGGCGATGTAGGCTTGCGCGAGCGCCTCGTAAACGCTGCCCGGATCGACGTAATCCGAGTACAGATCGCGGATCGCGGTGCCTTCCTTAATGACGGCGCCCCAGTCCTTGGTCTTGACATTGTTGTTGATGCTGCGCACGCCTTTGGCCCAGGCGTCGAAGTTGTCCACTGTGGTCTTGGTCTGCGCCTCCACCCAGGGAATGAACTGCTTGTCGAATTCTTCGGGAGTGATCTTGAGTTCCTTCTCGATCACCTGCGGCGTGGTCATGTTATTGGCGTAATCGTGGATCATGTTCAGGACCGTGTCATAACCCCACTTCTGCACGATGTAGGTAATGGTTCGGCCGCCCTGATAGTAGCTCACGATCACCTGTTCCGGGAAGCTGGGATGGATGTAACCGCGATCCAGATCGGCGATGGGAAGCAGCTTCTTGTCCCGGATCGCCATGACGCTGGGATGATCCAGCCGGTCGCCCCAATCCGGGTTGATCGCGGTTTCCTCATACACCGCCAGCCCCTCGGTAAACCACCGCGGAACACGGTTGTTGGTCATGGAGAGCACGTACACGTGGCTCATTTCGTGCCACAAAGTTGTGGCCCAGTGGAACGACCCAGGTCCGCGTTGCGGATCGGCTGCGCTGGGCGAATCGATCGCCACCACGGTATTGAAGGTCACGCCTAGCGCTCCCAGCCCGGGCATGCCCATGGTGCGGACGGCAAAGTCTTCGTGATCGGGATAGGCCTCCACCTGCACCGGAACGGTCAGGTGATATTTGTACTTCTTCTCGTAGGTGGCGATGATTTTGTCGAGCTCCGACTGCAAATACGGGCGCACCAGCGCGGCTTCCTTCTTTTGGATTTTTAGGATCGTCGTGGGCGTCTTGAAAGTATCGAACTTCGCGTAGCTGTTCATCAAGTTCAGCGTATTGGTGGTGGCCTTGTCCTGATATCCCGCGTTAAAAGCCTCCTCCAGCATCGCCTTGGCTTCGTCTTCCTTGCCCAGGCGCATGAGGTTGATGCCCAGCTCGCTGCGGGCGCTTTGAAGATCCGGGTCCAGCTCCAGAGCTTTGCGGTAATATTGAATCCCCTCGGTGTAGCGGCGGTTGATGACGAAGAAGTGGCCGGCAATCGCGTAGGCTTCTCCGTCGTGCGGATTGACCTTGAGGATTTTGTCGATCCACGGAGACGAAGTCAGAATCTGTCCCGCCGGTGGCGCCGCGGGCTTGTCGTTCAGCCAGTCCACGGTGGCCAGAATCGCCATCGCATCCAAGGCTTCGGGCGACATCGCGACGGCCTTGTTGGCCTCCGCAACGGCCCTGTCCTCGTTGTTGTCTTCGAGCGCCACGCGCGCCGTCAGCTCGCGGGCTTCATACAGCTTGGGATCGATTTCCAGCGCCTGTTCGGCGAGCTTCACCGCATTGGGGCCGTAATCTTCTTCGGCCACCTTGGCCAATCCCAGCAGCGCCTGTGCGTTCTTGTCGTCGATCTCCAGCGCCGCCTTAAACTGGTCGTCGCCCATGCTCGGCTTGCCCCTGGGAGCGTCCAACAGGAACAGCCCGTAGCGCACCTTCAGATTCACGTCTTTGGGATTGGCATCGACTGCCGAATTGAAAACGTCGAAGGCGCCCTTATAATCCTTCAGTCCCCACAATCCTTCCGCGCGAATGGCCAGATTGGTGGACCGGCTCAAGCGCTCCCAGCACGCGCGAGCTCCTGCATCGCCGTGTTTCCGAAGGGTCTCGCACGCGATACGATCCGTGGCAGCGGGGGCAGCTGCCTTGGGCGACTGCGCCTTCAGCTTATGCGCGATTCCAACCAACGCGATCAGCGCGAGACTCAGAGCCGCGACCGTCAGGGAGCGGTTGTAAAGCGGTCTCATTTATCAAGCTCCTCCTGCGTCTGGGCCCGGTCGATCATGAGCGTCTGCAATTCCTTGCGATATTGGGCTGCGTCCTTGGAAGCTTTTTCGTATTTCAATTCGTCGAGCTGTGCATCCAGGTCCTCAAGATGCTTCAGCAGCTTCTGCTTGGCCGGATCTTTCGCAAGCTTCGCGGAGGCCCCCAGGTGCACAAGCGCAAAGCTGTTGGCCACTCGCCCTTCGCCGTTTTCGGTAGAAGGGTCCTTGACCCCGTCGCCCTTGCCCGTATCTTCGATCACGGCATGCTCGGTAGCCAGCCGGTTTTGCGTCTCGAAAAACTTGGTCACCTTGGCCTGGGCGTAGCGAAACGCCTCCAGCGCGGAGATCACATCGTTTTTGTCCGCATCCGTGGCCGGGTCCTGGAGCGCTTCAATCCAGTAGCGTGGGAAAATCGCCACGGAACTTTTCTCCGTACCCGCCTTGGTGGCCGCGATGATCACACGCTTGTTCTTTTGCAAAATTGGAATCGCTCCGCCGCTGGACGTGGTCATGTCCACGATCAACTGGCGGGCAGGGATCTTGTCCAAAAGCTGGGATAACTCCGTCGCGGAAATATCCGGGCCCGGAAGCGCCAGCTTGTACTCGCGGTCGTCGAAGGTCCCGTGTCCGATCAGCATCACAACCACCTGGTCGTCGGGCTTGGTTTGCGCCAGCGCCTTCAGCTTGGCCTCGAGGTTCGCCTTGGTGGCGTCGGCCCCGGACAGCGTGTCCACCTTGGCGCCGGCTTCGGCGCGCAGGATCTTATCCAGGCTCTTGGCGTATTCGGTGAAGCGCTGGTCGAACTCCGGTTCGCCGCCCAGCCCGGCGATGGTCAGGAAATAACTGTCGGCGCGAACCGTCATGGACAGCACGGCCGCCAGCATCAGCAATTTTTTCAAATCACACCCCACTTGCGCCGCGCCGTCCACTCCGCCGCGCGCAGCCCCACGATCATCAAAAAGATCACCGGCATGTCCCACAGATCCCGGGTCTCGCGAACTGTGATGCCCGCTTCCGAATAGGTGATGTCTTTGGACAGCCTTCCCGCTTCATCCGGTCTATAATACCGCCCGCCGGTCTCCGAAGAAAGCTTCTCCAGCAATTCCCGATTTTGCTCCGTATGAAAATTCTCGGCGACGCCGTCTTCTCTGCGGAACGTCAGCGTGTCGCTGCCGAGCTCGTCTTTCCCATGCTTTGCCGAAATCTCGACCGTGTACGCTCCCGGCTTAGGCGTGGTCCAATCCGCCACGTAGACACCTTGCTCCAGGGGCTCCGGCCGCATGTCGACCGTTTCGGTGATGCCATCGGGCCCCAGGATATGCGCTTCGACCGTGGCGTCTCCCGAAGGCAGATACGTCGTATCGCGAACCTCGGTCCGCAGCTTAACATGCGAATCGTCCGAGATCAGCGGATGCGGCGTCGAGGCGCTCACGCGCTTGGGCGTGTCGCTCACGAGCCAGCGCAGCAGTTGGCGGTAGAAAATCTCGTGACTCATGTCGGCCACCGGTTGCAGCATCTGCCAGCGCCAGCTTCCCGCCGTCGCGAAGATTGCCGTGCGCCCTCGGCCATAAGGCTCGGTGATCAGCAAAGGAAGTTTGCCGCCCCCTCCGCCTTTGGGAACCGAAACCGCCAGCACTGTGGCGCCGGCCTTGGGGGTGCCCGGATCCTGAAAGTTCATCAGATACGGCAGCTTCTTCCAGCGGTCCACATTCTTGTCCGGATTTTCCTCGATGCGCGTGATCAGGCTCTCCCGGCCGGCCGCCGTCAGCTCGACATCCGCGGCATCGATCACATACGTTTTGGACTTGCGGTCGGGAAGAGTCGTCGGCAGCAGATCGTTCAAGCCGCTCTGGGCATACCCGCCGTCGGCGAGCGAATCCTTCCCTCCCAACATCAGCAGGCCGCCGCCACGGCGGTCGACGAACTCATGAATCAACTGCTGCTGCGCCGGCTTCAAATACGCCTGATCGACGCTGCCCAGAATCAGAGCGTCATAGTCGAACAGCTCCTGAACCTTGGTGGGGAACCCGTCGACGAGAACTGTGTTGGCATCCTGATCATTGAGCTGGCGGTACAGCTTGTCGGGCGTGGTGCGCAAATCGGTAGTCAGACGAATGGTCTTGTCGTCCTCCACCGCGCGCTTTAAGAATTTGAACTCCCACCGCGGCTCGCCTTCGAAATAAAGAATTCTGGGCTTGCGATCATCGACGCTCACCAGTTGCAGGACTGAATTGTTGCGGATGTTTTCCTCGGCTGGCAGCGGATCGACGTACGCCTGAATGGTTTTCACGCCCGCGGGTCCGGCGCTGAACAAGACCTGCTCCACCTGCTCCACGCCGTCAGGCTTGAGAGTTACTTCCTGCGATGAAAGAATCTTGGTTCCTTCCTTCACGTTGATCTTGACCTTCTGGCCCGCGTATCCACGCTGATGCAGATGGACGGTTGCCGACAGGCGCGATTCCGGCAGAGCTCGCGCCGGAACCTCCACGTCGGTGATCTCCAAATCGTGCGCCATCTTCTCCTTACCGAATCCGATGGTGTGCACCGGAATACGCTGGCGGCGAATGTCCGCAATCGTGTCTAAGTCGATTCCGCCGGAATTATCGGCGCCGTCGCTGAGCAGAACCACCGCGCCTATTGGAAGACTGTTGGCGTCCTCCACCACCTGCTTCAGGCTTTCCCCGATATGCGTCGCCGAGCCTTGCGCCGTCACCTTATCCAAATTCTCAATCCTCTCCAAATGATCGCTCATGCGATAGAGGCGAACCTGGAACTTTCCCTGCAAGTCCTTGACCAGCGAGGAGTTCAATACATGCAATGCAGCGTCCTTGCGAGTCACGCCAGCTTCATCCGCGAGCGCCATGCTGCCGGAGTCGTCCACCACCACCGCGACGATATTCTGCTGCGGCTTGAGCGTGGCCACACTCAGCGCGGGGTGCCATAGGAGGAACAACAGCAACGCGGCCATAGCGGTCTGCATCAGCCACACGAACGCCGCGCGCCATCCGCCCATGCGGCGGCTCCTCCCGCCCGCTTGAGACGTCCGCGAATCGGGCCTCCAAACCATCCAGGCGAGCCCGGCGGCGGCGGCCAGCAATACCGCTCCCAACACCCACATCGGCCAGCCGCTCAGGAGCACGAAGGTGCCCCTGGAGAACACTGCCGCAGGGTACTTGAACAAGAGCTCGAACATGGAGAATGTCTCCCCCTCTAATGCGTCAAATCATACATAACGTAGTTCACCGCTACGCGATACGCCAAGCCTGCCCATTTTTCCGGATAGCGCGGATCGTCGGACCACTCCCAGGCGTCACCCAGGTCCATGTTGTGGCAGATGGCCACCATCAGGCGCCCCTGGTCGTCGTAGATTCCGCGCCACTTCGGATCGAAACCGTCATACTCGTAAGTCTTCCCGCTGAGCGACCACTGCCAGCCCGGAACCTGAAAACGGTCGTCCAAATCATATATGACGTGGAAGATGGGGTCTTTGTTATCAAGATCCACAACCTTACGGTCCGGAAAGACTTTGTTCATGCTTTGCAGAAAGACGTTCCACTCGATGGTGCCGTGGAAGTCGTCCACCATGAGGAAGCCGCCGCGCAGCAGGAATTCGCGGAGCTGATCGGCCATCTCGTCGGTCAGATTCCAATGCCCTGGTTCGACCGCATACATCATGGGCCAGTTGTAGACGTCGTCGGTGCCGTCCAGATCCACCACCTGCTCCACTGAGCGCGTGTCGATGCGGGTGAGACGGCGAATGCCTTGAAGCAGATGCCGGTCCGAACGGGGATAATCGATGGTCCAGTTCAGCGGGCCGCCGTCGACGGGCGCGCCGCGGTAATCGTACCAGCCATGCAGAGTTCCAACCGCCGGATAGCGCAGGCGAGCGCGAGTCCACTCGGTCTTTTGGTTCCAGTCCGGAGGAAGGTCGATGTTTGCACCTTCACCGTTGTTATATTCGCGGCCGATGTAATCGCGGAATGGTTTTTGGGCATGCAACACGCCCCACGCGCCGAAGCTCGCTAGCACTGCCATAAAACCCATGCGAAGGCGCATCCATAACCCTCAGGTGACAAACAGAATAACACACTGATGACGGAGCGGCGATCACGCCGGAATGGGTCGAGCGGTGGTAGGAGAGCGAGGCCTTGTTCGGTTGGGTCACCTCCCGATTAAAGATTCTATCTGGTTTGAAATATTCAATGTGCGAGGATTTCCAGACCGCCTGTGACGGGATGAGAGTGTATGATTTGCATCGTATATGTCTCAACAATTCCGCCTATTCTGGTTGAGGGAGACCGGCTGTGACGCCGGTACTCCTATTCGGGCCGGCGAGATCGAGCCCGAGATTCGCGAAAGAGTGCTCGATCTGGCCGCCCTGGGAGGCACCAGCGCCGCGGATGAAATTGCGTTGCGCCTGCCCTATCTGGACCGCCGCGAATGGGGCAAACGCAGCGAGATTCTGGCGGCGCTGCGGCTGGAGCGCAATGGCGACGTCATTTCCTTTGTGGCGAGCCCCGCCGTAGCGCTGCGCGATGCCGCTGCGACCCTCGCGTTAACCGATCCGGCATGGCTCGACGCGCCCAGCGGCGGCCATCCTGACCATTTCCCCGTCTGGCGGACCGTCTCGATCACGCTTCAGAGTTCCCTTCGCGCCTGGATTCCGGAGAAGTATTTTCGCGACATCGCGGTGTATGAGGACCGTAGAAAGGCGTATCCGATGCTGGTCTACCAGGCCGCGCGCGTGTGCCATGGCCGCCCTCGCGGCGAATTCACTTATGCATTCCACGACTATCCGGCATGCCGCCTGACGCTGGCATTGTCGCTGAAAATGAACGGGCGGAATCTGCAAACTATCCTTGAAAGCGTCGAGCAGCGGCTGAACGCGGCGGGAATGCCGGAGCTGGCGCGGCGCTATGCACCGGTCTGGTATGAGGACGTGGTGGTGGCGGCGCGCCAGAAACCCAAGCCTTTCCTGGCGCTCTTGGGGGCGGAATCGGCGTTCATCAACGCTCTGATGGAGCTGAGTCTGGACCGCACTCCCACCGGAGTGCACAGCTTTTCCAAAGTCGCCAACCAGGCTCTGCGCAGGGTTTATGGCATGGATCTGCGGCCCATGGGAGTGCGCGCGCTGGAGCTGGCGACGGAGGTTCTGGAATCGGCTGGGAAGGCTAGTGTCGCATGATCCTACGCACCGCTGCGACAACTTCCTCGACGTCGGGATCGTCGAGCACGGCCACGCGGCTGCCGCGAGGCGACCATACGCGCGGATCGGTGGTCAAAAAGATCGCTACCACTGGAGTTCCGACTGCCGCGGACAGATGCGCGATGCCGGAATCGTTGCCGATATAGGCGCGTGCGCCGGCGAGCCAGCAAGCGAGGTCGTAGAGATCGTCGAAGCGCACGGCGTGCTCCAGTGGCTCTTCCGGACCAGCGGTCCACTGCACCGCTACACCGAACTCTTCCACCAGGCGCCGGGCGACCGCCCGAAATTGATCGATGGGCCAGCGTTTCGAAACGCTGCTGGCAAAAGGGTGGATCACGACGAAGTCCTGGACCGGGATCTCCGGCACGGCGATGCGCGGAATTCCTTCCGCCGGCGGAGGCAGCGCTGGAAAGAACGTGAACGGCAGATGGCTCACAGCCTCGCGGAATTCCGGCCTGTTCGCGCCGTACCAGGAGTAAATGGAGTCGAAGGTTTTGAGCGCGGATTCGATGGCCGCCAGGCGAGCGTCCTCGACTACGCCCACCAGGTCGAGGCCCGTGTCGGCGATGGCGCGGGTGCGATCCGCAAAGCGAATCAGAGGCAGCACTGCGCGAGCGGCCCAAACCTCGGTGTAATCCGCGCGGGCAGCTTCGAGCGTGGGCAAGGTAAGGATCACGTCGCCGATGGCGCCCGGCCGGATAAGAAGGCGCCGGATCACTTGATCTTGTATAAAGCCCGGGCGTTGTCGCGCAGCACCATCCGCGCCAGTTCCGAGGCACGCGCGCGTGTGATCTCGCCGTCGCGAAGCATGCCGGTCAGCGCGATCGCCAGAGCTTCCCTGCTGGTGGTGGTGGCGATATAGCCGTTTTCTTCCCAGCCGGCTTCGTTCGAATAAGGATAAGCGTCGGTGGCGAAGAGAACCTTCTCTGGCACGAATTCCAGCCATGCGCGAATCGTCTTTGCCAGCTCCCCCGGGAAATTGAAAAGATTTTGCGACGAAAAATCGGCGTACGCGTTGGGCTTCGTCAGCAGCGCCGTCAACTGCCTCTCGAAAGGCCAGCCTCCATGCAGAAAAACGAAATTGGTTTTGCGCAGCGAAGGATCATCGAGCAGCGGCTCAAGCAGCATCGGGTTACTTCCGGAGACGTTGAAGTAGCTGCCCCCGCCGCCGCCGGTATGGAAATGCACGGCCATCCCGAGCCGTCCGCATTCGGCGGCGATGAAGCGGAATATGTAATCCTGAAGGGCCTGGTACGGTCCTCGGCCGGCCCAGGCGGCTTCGGCTTCGGCTTTGGCGGGATTGCCGATATCGAGCGGACGGAGGTACGCCATCTCGAATTTCTCGGCCACCGCGCCGCCTTGCTTGTGCCGCTCGATGGTGGCGCGAACCACCTTGCTGAGATAGTCGTCCAGGGTCGCGGGACGGGACGCGACGGCCGACTCGGAATAATACCGCCGCAGCAACTTCTCTTCGAGAGCGAAGAACGCTTTCTGATCGGAGTTGTGAATCATCGAGTCGTTCGCGAGCGGATACATCAGTGCGTCGGCGTACGGCACCCACAGGAAGCGGTCCCGCGGAAGGCCCGGTCCCCCAGGTGGTCCCATACTCACGCGATTGGCCAGCATCACTCCGATGCCGAGCTGATCCAGAACCTTGGCGGGATCGCCGCGCACAACGTGAGCCCGCGCGTCGGCCAGCTCAGACGCCGCGGGGCGCCCGCGGACGGGATCGGATCCCGGTTCCAGGTCGTCGACGGGGAGCGCGTCGTATTCGTTATCCGGGGATTCGCCGGCTGAAGTTGGGCGAACCGGATGCGCGTGATTGTCGATGGCGGAAATGCCTCGGATTTCGGCGAGCAACTGCTCGTCGGCGTCCGGGGACGGATGCACGACGGTTTCAGGAACACGCTGGCACGCGCTGGTTAAGAGCGCCATCACAACGACGGTAGATTTCACTCAGGCGCTATTTTACGATATCCACTTGAAGCGCTACGTCCATGTTTTTGGGCGCGAGGCACATCTTGTCATTGCAGGCCTGGTAACGGAGCTTGCCGTTCATGGCCGCGGGACCGGCCGCGGCTCCGGCGGGTACCGTGAATTTCGCCACCAGCTCGAA
>Ga0070733_10000921_pt1 | contig 22610 bp, 10 predicted proteins | sample Coa_R1_9_FD_66450 | JGI IMG/M metagenome (GOLD analysis project Ga0070733, IMG submission 66450) | Surface soil microbial communities from Centralia Pennsylvania, which are recovering from an underground coalmine fire - Coalmine... | ecosystem: Environmental > Terrestrial > Soil > Unclassified ...
AGGTTCGGCGAGAGCAAGAGCTCGTTGGCGCTTGCCGTTTCGCGCACGCCGACAATGTTCCGGATGATGTGCGCCGGCATGACCGCGCCCCAGCCGTAACCTTCGCCTCCAAACGCGCCTCTGTGGCCCCACATTTCGCAGCTCACGCCGGGCCACCCGACGGGCGAATGTTGCTCGCCCGTACCGGGCGCGACGGTGCGACGGTCCATGCTCGTGTAAACGCGTTGGGCGATGAGGTGGATAACGTCCGCGAGCAGCTCGAACTGGCGCGCGGTCCAGAGCGATTCGATATAGGGCAGCATCAGCGACGGCCACATCATGGGGTCTTCGTCACCCGCTTTTCCGTCGCGCGAATCTTCGTAGAATTTGCGGAGGGTGGGGAGCATGCTTTCCACTTGGCTTGGTTTCGTTACGCCGCAGAAAATCGGCCCCACTTGCCCGGCATCGCGCGCGACCGACGTGATCGGGCGCATCGTTCGCGCGTCGAAATCGTTGAACCAGTCGCGACCGTTCCACAATTGCTGGGTTTTCGCAGCGTAGGTCTCGCGCGAGCGGTGCCACTCCAGCTCGTCGTTTCGTTCTTCCAGGACGCGCGAAAATTCCGCCAGCACGGCGGCGGCTTGCGACGCGGCGGACTGCAACTCAACGAGGCGGATGAATTCGGTCACCTCACCTCCCGTGGGCTCGTCGATCTGGAAGCGGCGGGATGCGTCCATGCCGCTTTCCCAGCTGCATTTCGCGACGACAAAGCCTTCTTTATCGGTGCGGTTGGCGAGGGTCCAGCGGAGGAGTTTCGCCAGGCACGGATAGAGGGCGGCGAGCCAGGCGCGGTCGCCCGTGCGCTGGTAGATCGACCGCGCGCAATGGAACGGGTAACACCATGAGATCGACGTGCCGCATTCGCTGCCGTCCGTGGCGACCATGTTCATGACGCCGTCTTCGCGCGCGCAAGGGACGTTGGGCGCGAGCGCGTCGAGGAATTGTCCGAGAAAAAGGGTCTTGGCGGACTCGGGATCGGCGTAGCTCAGCGCGAACATGTCGATCGAGGTTTCCGCCAGGACGTTGCGCGGCGCTTGAATCTGCATTGCGTCCCACTGATGATTGTAAATTCCGACGGGCCGGCGAACGATCATGCGCAGGGTCTCGAAATCGTAGACCCAGCCGTTTTTCCAGTGGGCGGGCCAGTCGCCGGCGAGGCGCGGGGCGTGGTGCCAGAAGCGCGCGTCGTCGGCCAGTTTTGTTTCGAGGGCTGTGGCCGACGATTTCATTCCTCGGTTGAGCTGTGCAAGCGCGGCCGCGCGGTTTGCGCCGCGCGCCATGCAGACGGTGATGCCGCGAGAGGCGATCTCGGGAGTGATGTGGCAGGCGAGGACGGTTCGCAGAGGCGCGGTTGCGCAGGCTGTAGCCTGTTCGGCGTTTCGTGGAGGGATCAGCAAGTCACCCGGCCATTGCGACGCATCTTCTGCGGCCGCGGCGGAATGCTCATGGCTCGGCGCATCGCCTGCGACGGCGAAGACGGTTCCGGCGGCGAACGAGCGCGTCACCCAGGCATCCGCGTGTGCGTCGTACGCGGCGGCTATGCCGTCTCCGCCCCACCACTTTGCGTTGCCTAACTGGTATTCGTGCGCGGTGATCAGCCGCACCGGGCCCCCGGCGTCCGGCAGCTTTTCGAAGCGAACGCGCGCGGCGAGGGCGTTCTCTTCGACCTGAAAAAACGAGCAGGTCGCATCGAGGTCACCGGTTCGAACGCGATAGGTGAGCACGTTCTTGCTGTGGTGCGACGCGATCAGTTCTCCCTCGCGAAAGTCCTCCGGCGCCCAAAGGCGGCGGGTTCCGAGCCAGAATCCCAGCCGCAGAAAGACGTGATAGACACCGTCCCTCTGTTCGTCGAAATAGCCGCCAGGACCCGCGGGGAAGTAGAGTCCAAATCCAATTCCGGGGAGGGAGCGAAGAATTCCGCTCTGGTGAAGGTTCCAGCAATGATACGGATTGTCGAGATAGCCGAACGGTGTGAAATCGCCCGTGACGGGATCACGAGCGTGGCCATTCGCAGCGTCGCCTGTTGGCGTTCCTTGCGCACCGTCTTTCGGACCGCTGGCAGCAAGGCTTAGCCCAAGATCGACAGCCTTGGAGAATGGGGCGGAAATCGCGGCTCCGATCGCCGCTACGTTGAACTGGCGTCGCGTAATCCGTCGGATCCGTTCGACGACGCCTGTTTCGGGCGGCCGCTTCACGACCGAGCCTCGAGCCGAAGAACGTCTCTGGCATTAGTCCGGAACGGGCGGTTGAGGAATCGGCTCAGGAGCCTCCGCGCCATACTATGCAGCGCATAAGATCGAAATGGCGATCGTACGTCCATATCTCAACCTGCAATCTCGCGCCCAGTACGGCAAAACACCGGTTTGCAGACCGGTCCTGCCGGAGCACACGCCGGTCGAAGGAATCGCTTTCAGTGCCGGCGCTTGAACCAGGAGTATCCCACGGTGAACAGCAGCGACGCGTTGTAGCCCGGATTGTGTGGTCCCAGGCTCGCGCTCGAAAGGTGCGCCAGCGAACCTTCGAAGAAGATGGCGTGGTCGTTTTTTGTGAAGATGCGCGTCCCGACGACAAATTGCGGCGTGAAATTTACCTGCGATGTGTCGCCGGGCGGAATGTTGGTCGTGGTGAAGACGATTCCTCCTGCCGCGGCGACGTAGGGCACAAATCTTTTCCCGCTCGTGAAATTCCATTGCCAGATTACGGGCTTGAAGCTTGCGCCGTAGATCGTTCCGTTCGCAGGCGTGAAAAACAGATATACCGGCAGGACGTCGCCCGCCCACTCGAAATCCCCGCGCAGCAGGCCGGGCAGATGCTGGCCCGTCAGGACCCAGCCGGCGCGCCCTCCTGCATAGAAGAACTGCGTGCTGCTGGATTTGCCGACTCCGGACCCGCCCCCTACGAGCGGCGCGAACTCCCACGTGCCCCGCGCAAGCGCATCGGCAGGACGATCCTGGGCTCCCGCGACTCCGGCGAGAGACAGAGAAACTAAAAATGCGATGAGAAGTTTCATTCGACCTTTCAGCCACTCAAGGAACGCTCAACCGGCTCAAGCAAACTTCGATGCGTTGCGCGCGCGAGCCGCTACTAATATTTCCAACTTGTGGTATCGGCTCCGGCGGGCGCGACGACGACGGCTATCAGAGCCAAGCTGGATGCGCGGGGGGAAGATTGGCGCTTGGCCTGCGATTCGGTCATTTGTTCTCGATTTCGCGCTTTTCGTTGAGCGGGCTGGATTTGAAGGGCAGAGGGTATGCCAGCAATGCGAGCCGGGTCAAGGCAGCAATGGATCGTGTCGGTAGCACATGATATGTCCGGTTCGATTCGCAAGTGAAATGTCCGCTTTTCGGGCGGTGGGGGTAGCAGGCCATGCAGGGCGATGGACTCCTACACTGGGTTCCCTTCGTACCTCCGGGCGGTCGGGATGACAAACTACCGCTTTGTCGCCCCAGGGTTGCGCTATTACGGCGTCACCTCGAGTTCGGCGTGCTGAGTGTTGGCGGAGCTGGGGCCGACCATGATGTCGAAGATGCCGGGCTGGACGACCCATTTCATGCTCTCGTCATAAATCGAGAGAGAGTCGGGCTTGAGCTTGAATTCGACGGTGGTTTTCTGGCCGGGCTGGAGCGAGAGGCGGTGGAAGCCGCGCAGCGCCATAACGGGCTGAGTGACGGTGGAGAGTTGCTGGTGGATGTAGAGTTCAGCGACCTCGTCGCCTTGGCGGCCCCCGGTGTTGGTGACGTCGACGCTGACGGTGGCTGTGTCGCCCGGCTTCATCTTCGCGGGAGAGACGCGAAGGTTATCGAAGCGAAATGTGGTGTAGCTGAGGCCGTAGCCGAAGGGGAAGAGCGGAGAGCTGTCGACGAAGGCGTAGCTGCGGTTGCGCGACGGCTTGTGATCGTAATAGTCGGGAAGCTGCCCGACGGAGCGCGGGAAGGTGACGGGCAATTTGCCGCCGGGATCAACGTCGCCGAAGAGGACGTTGGCCGCAGCGGTGCCGCCTTCCCCGCCGAGATACCAGCCTTCGAGAATGGCGGGAATGTTGGCAGCAACCCAGTTGATGGAGAGCGGGCGGCCGTTGATGAGGAAGACTACGGTCGGCGTACCGGTGTCGAATACGGCTTTGACGAGTTGGCGTTGGGCACCAACAAGATTCAGCGAAGAGCGGTCGCCGAGGTGCTGTTCACTCCAGGCTTCGCGGGTGGTGGTTTCGTCGCCGCCAATGACGACGATGGCGACGTCGGCTTTGCGCGCGACAGAAGCAGCCGCGCGAATGTTATCCTGTTGCGAACGCGGATCGACGACCTTCACGTCGTTCTCATACCAACCTCGCCAGCCTGGAATGCCGTCGGTGATTTTGCAGCCCTGCGCGTATAGCACGTTGACTCCGCTGGCGGCGAGGCGTTCGCGAATGCCATCGAGGATGCTGACGGTATGGCTGGGCTGGCGGCTGTAGCCACCGAGGTGCGTATCCGCGGCGTTCGGACCGATAACAGCGACGGTCTTTAGCTTCTTGATGTCGAGGGGCAACAGGTCGCCCTGATTCTTCAGCAGAACAATCGATTCCTGCGCGGCTTTCACGGCGAGCTTCTGGTGCGCGGGACCGTCGGTAATCTTCGCCGCATAGGCGGGATCGACGTAGGGGTGCTCGAAAAGGCCGAGGCGGAATTTGGCGGCGAGGATGCGGCCGGCGGCTTGATCCACTTCAGATTGCGGGACTTTTCCGGCTTTCACTTGCGCGATGAGCGTTTGATAGACGGAGCCGTCGGAAAGATCGAAATCGACGCCGGCGGCGAGTGCTTCGCGCGCGGCATCGGCCGGTCCAGCGGCGACATGGTGCGTTTCGTAGAGCATTTGCAGAGCATGGCCGTCGGAGGTGATGTAGCCGGGAAAACCCCACTCCTGGCGCAGGACGGTGTCGAGCAGCCAGTGATTGATGTGATTGGGAATGCCGTCGATTTCGTTGTAGGAGGCCATGACGCTGCCGACCCTGGCTTCCTCGACGGCGAAGCGGAAAGGAATGAAGAAGGATTCGCGGAGCTCTCGCTCGGAGACGTTCGAGGGGGCGGTGTTGCGTCCGCCTTCCATCATGCCGTGAACGAAGTGCTTGGCCGTGGCGAGAATGTGGTGCGGGCCGATGGGAAAGAGACCGCTGGCTTCGGGACCGCTGGGCGGATCGCCTTGCAGTCCTTCAATCACGGCGACGCCCATGCGCGCGACGAGGTAAGGATCCTCGCCGTAGGTTTCTTCGGTGCGGCCCCAGCGCGGATCGCGGGCAAGGTCGACAACAGGGCTGAAGGCCTGGCGCGTGCCGGAGGCGGACATTTCGTCAGAGGCGGCGTCGAAAACTTGATGGATGAGAGCGGGATCCCACGTGCTGGCGAGGCCGATGCACTGTGGGAAGCTGGTGCTGCCGTTTTCCATGAATCCGTGGAGGGCTTCGCCCATGAACAGGATGGGAATGCCGTGAGGCATCTTCTCGACGGCATAGCGCTGCGCAGCATTGCGAAGCACGGCCATATCGTAAGGGCTCAGCGAGTTGTCGTTGCTGAACATCTCGCGCATGGCATGCCGGGCCTGCTCGGGAGTGAAGCGGCCCGTGCTGTCGATGAAGGCGCCTTCGCGGCGCCCTCCGGAGATCTGGTCAACTTTTTCTTCGAGAGTCATGCGGGAGAGAAGATCGGCGACCCGTTTGGCGATCGGGAGATTCGGATTGCGGTAATCGGGGGCGGCTTGACGTGCGCCGAGAACGATGAAAATGGCGATGACGACGGCCAGAAACTTCAGGACGCGCGCCGCACGATGGTTTTTGGATTCGGGCGATTGAGAAGAGTCAGGAAGCGGAGCAGTCATCAGAGGCCTCGAGTTGGATTTGAATCCGCGTGAAGCGTTTTGGTTCGGTTGAGACGAGAGCGAAAGGCGGGGCGCAAAGGTCATTTCGGTCCCGAATTCTTCTTAGCGTCGCCGATGGCCTTGGCGACCTGAGCGCGGGTGGAACGCATGGCGTCGCTCGTTGAGCTGTTGGGATCCAGCTTGAGGTAGGCGTCGATGTCCTTTAACGCTGCCGGGTAGTCGCGCATTCCGATGTGGATGTTGGTGAGGATGATGTACGCCTGCTGGTTCTTAGACGCGAGGTCGATGCATTTTTTGGCACTTTGCTCGGCGTCGGGATAGCGTTTCAGGCCGAGCAGCGCGCGGGCGAGTTCGAAGTACCCGCGCCAGGACGACTCGTCGAGAGCGATGACCCGGCGGGCCAGAGGCTCTGCATCGGAGTAGGCGCCGACATCGTTGTATACGTCGGCGAGATCGAAGATGGCGTCGGGGTACTTGCTTTTGCTCAGATCGATCGATTTTCGGAGGGATGCGCGGGCGTCGTTGGCATGGCCGGCCATGTATTGCGCGACGCCCATCTTCGCGTAGGCCTCGTAAAAATCCGGAAACTCGCGGGTCGCTTTTTGAAATGAGGTGATCGCGCCCTCGAAGTCCTTCTTGGCCATGGACTCTTTGCCTTTGCTGTAATCGTCGCGGGCGTCAGAAGGAGCGGAGAGTTCGTGCGCGGATATGGTTTCCGCGGGAGTTTTTTCTTCGCCGGAAGAAGAACCGGAATCGGAGGTGGTGCGGCTCAGGTCGATGTCGAGTTCGTTAGAGTGACCGGCCACGACGCTCAGGCTGAGCTGAGCCTTCTGGTAGCCGATCTTGGTGACCGTGATCTGATAATCACCATCTCGAGCGAAGAAATGGAATTCGCCATTTTCGTTCGTATAAGAGCTCGGGGCGGCGAAGCCATTGGGCGACATCAGATCGACGCGCGCGCCTACCACTGGATCGTGAGAGCCCGCGTCACGAACGAAACCGTTGACCCCGCCAGCCGTGCCGATTCCCTGGCACGTGGCTTGGGCGGGGCAGAACAGGAACGTTGCGAGGAAAGTGAGCAGAAGGAAGTACGGAGCGATTGGCTGGCCAAGGCCGGCACGAACAGATGGGTGACCCGCATTAGGATGCGACATGGACGGTCCGTGGTTCAGCAGCGGGCAAAAGAGCCCGCCGGCGTTTGGGCACGCGCCGAATGCGTCGAACAGAGTACAAAAAGCTATTGCGCGTCGATGGCACCCGAAACCGGCGGGATTGTAGCACGCACGCTTTGGGGCGGAAGCGCAAATCACAAATACGAATGGGAAAAATCGGTTTCGTCTTTTCCATGGCAAAAGCGAGCGCCGTCGTGGGCGGCGTAAGGGTCAGAAACGTGGGATGTGACGACGATCACTGCGTTCACAGGGTTTCTAAGGTAAAAAGCCGCTAAAGCCGTTCACGGAGTGGTGCAGGAGGGTTCTGGCCGGCCGAGTCTCAAGAAGAGACGGTCGGTAGGCAAATCGTAAAATCGAATGGGACATATAAGAATCCTCTTGACAGGTAGGGAGTAAGGGCGGTAAAAGGCATTCATCGCGGTGCCAAATCGATATTCTTGGCATGCAGCATACTGCCAAATCGATATTTTGGGGTGGGGGCCACGGTCAACTGGAACATCTCGAACGAACTTTCCAGAGCTGTGCCTTCCTTTGACAGTGTTCCTTTCGGTCGCCTTCTTTCGTTTTGAGGGCGCATAGCAATCTAAGCCACAGGATTTGGAAGTGGAAACCCTGGGGCCCTAGCGGGGCGATGGTCTAGGAGGCAAGAGATGAAAGGTGAGTCCGCACAAAATTCGGGTGCCGGCTCGAACTACGCCTACTGGCGGCGGTTCGCAGCGACGGCCGTGGGGGTTCTTGCGATACTGTTTCTCTTCTTGCCGGCGGCTCATGCCCAGATCACGGGCACGATCACCGGCACGGTCTATGACAATACGGGCGCTGTGATTCCTGGAGCCAACGTTACGATAACGGAACAGGCGACCCAATCCGTCCGTACAACGGTCAGCGACTCGGCGGGATATTTCGCATTCCCCTCGCTGTCCCCTGGTACCTACACAGTCAAAGTGGAAGCAAAAGGCTTCAAGTCGTTCGAGCAGCCCGGCATCATGCTGCAAGCTAGCGATAAGCGCAACGTGAACGCGACGCTCGAAGTGGGGCAGACAACGGAGACGGTGACGATCGAAGCGCACACGGACATCGTTCCGGTGGACTCCGGCGCGCAGAGCCTAGACCTGACGGCGACGGACATGAGCCGGTTCCCCACGATCACGCGTAACGCGTCAGAAGTGCTGCGCGGATTGCCGGGAGCGGTTACGGTCGGTGCTGGCACGAACAATGGCGCCGGGAGCAGCATGGACTTTTCCGGAACGGGCGCGGCGGGGTCGTCAGTCGGCAATGGCGTCTCCATAGGTGGCGCTCCGTATCGTGGCGGCACAGCCCTGCTGATGGACGGAACGAACATTCTGGATGAAGGCTGCGACTGCACGTCGATCTCGGTTCCGAATCCGGACATGGTGCAGGAAGTGAAAGTGCAGACTTCGGCGTTTGGCGCGGACAGCTCCAAGGGACCCGTGGTCGTGAACTTCCTAACCAAGGGAGGAACGGCGCAGTACCACGGCGAAGGATATCTCTACACACGCAACGCCGTCTTCAATTCGGATTCCTGGCAACTCAATCATCAAGGTCAGAACGTGGCGACCGGCGATCACTACTATTATCCCGGCGGCAACGTGGGAGGGCCCGTACCGTTCACGCACAAGAAACTGCTCTTCTGGGCCGGCTACGAGCATTTCTATCAACTGGCGACGGGCGGCACGACGCTAACGTCGTTCATTCCCACGCCGGACATGCTGGCCGGAAACTTCGGGCCGACGGCGGCGAACAACGCATTGTGCCAAGCCGATTTGGGGCTTAACGCGGCGAGCACCGATCCCAAGGCGCAGGGCACGTACTGCTACGACCCGTCGACTGGAAAGGGACCGGGGGGCGCGACGGTTGGTACCACAGTTCCTGTGGATCCTGGCGCGACAGCGCTGATGAGCCTGATGCCTGCAGCGAACGCCGATCCGACGACGACGCCGGGCGGCTACAACTACTTCTTCGCGGTGCCTGCGCTGCACAACGGATATGTCTTCCGTGGGCGCGGCGACTACGACTTCAACGACAACAACAAACTGTTCGTAACGTATCAATACTCGGCCGACTCGCAGCCGTCCGACGGCGATGCGCATATGTGGTGGCTGCCGGGTAACTCGGTTGTCTTCCCGGGCGGCGGTTTGAGCAACCCAACACAGACCAAGAATATTACCGCCAACTTCCTGCACGTGTTCAACCCGACGTTGACGAACCAGATGACAGCCTTCTGGACGTACTACAATTCGCCGCAGTCGCCGGCGAACTTCAACGCCGTGCTGCGAAGCACGGTGAACTATCCGGCGAGTTACGGGACGATCTTCCAGAAGACGCTGCCGCTGCCGCAGACGATGGTTCCGGGCTGGAACTCGGCAGGGAACCGTACGTTCCCGGACTTCAGCCAGTGGGACGTTTTCTCCGGATCGGGCGGGAGCTACTACATCCGCAAAGAGAACCCGGCGTTTGCGGATGACCTGACCAAGGTCTTCCGGAACCACACGCTGAAGGCTGGGTTCTACTTCGAGACGACGGGCAACAACCAGGGGAACTTCAACCCGATCAACGGTGCGTTTTCCTTCGGTTCGTCCTCGACGTCTTATCCGGACGCAGTTACCGGTTTGCCGCAAGGCACCCAGAACCCGACCGCGAACTTCATGATGGGAATCGCTTCCAACTACAACGAACAGAGCTCCTTGCCACTGAACGACCAAGCGTACAAGACATTCGCCTTCTACGCGATGGACTCGTGGAAGGTGACGAGGCGGTTCACGGCGGACTTTGGCGCTCGATTCGAGCACATCGGTCACTGGTACGACCGCGACGGTTACGGCAATGCCGTTTGGCTCCCTGGGAAAATCGTTTCTGACGTTCAGTCGGGCAAGGTCTTCCCGGGTGTTTACTGGCACGGCATCGATCCGGGAATTCCGCTCAGCGGGACGCCGAACCGGCTACTGCATTTTGAACCACGGGCCGGCATCGCCTACGACCTCTTCGGGACCGGCAGGACCGTGATCCGCGGCGGTTGGGGTGTGTATATGTTCGGCGACCAGGTGAACGACTACAGCGGCGCTCTGGCGCTGGCTCAACAGAGCATTCAGACCAGCTTGCCGGGCAACACCACTGTGTTGTTCAGCGAGGTGGGGCAGTTGCCGAAGCCGACGCAGGCGTTTACGCCACCGTCTTCCGGACCGGGTTTCATCCTGAACCCGAATGACTACGACGTTTCATGGACACAGAATTGGAACTTCACAATCGACCAGCGTGTGCCATGGAATTCGATAGTCGAGGTGTCCTACCAAGGCAACAACAGCGGCGGCCTGTTCTTCGGCGGCCAGGTGGGCGGCGGCGGCAATCTGGGCGGCAACGACCTGATCAACGTCAACAAGACCCCGCTCGGTGCGTACTTCGCAGCCGATCCGTTCACTGGAAGCACTGCAACCGACCCGGAGAACGTGACCGGCAGCGCAACAACCATGAACGGACTGGCCGACTACCGTCCGTTCGGCACGATGAACACCGGGACGAGCGCCAGCCCGGTTTACACGAATGTGTACGGCACGAACTCCGTGTACGTCGAGCAACACACGGGTTACTCGAACTACAACGCGATGGAGGTGATGTGGTCGAAGCAGGCCGGCCGCTTCAGCTTCAACACGAGCTTCTTGTGGTCGAAGGCGCTGGGCTTCGGTAACGGCAACATCAATCCGTACGTGCTGCGCGCCAACTACGTGGTACTGAACATCGACCGTCCGTACGTTTGGAACTCGTCCTACGTCTTCGATCTTGGAAGAGCCTATCACGGCGACAACAAGCTCGTAGGCGGAGCGGCGAACGGCTGGGCGATTTCGGGATTCACGACGTGGCAGAAGGGCCCGAACATGCAAGCCCAGGTTAGCCAGAACTTCGGCATGGGCTTCCAGTACAGCTATTTCGACCCCATTCAGAACAAACAGGTCACAGCCCAGTTGAGCCAGCGGTCGTTCTACGGGACGGACGCAGCGATCAACGTTCAGCCGATCGAGACGTGCGGTCCGACGGGCGGGCTGGGCGACAGCCAGTACGCAAAGCTCGGCTGCTTCGCGCCTCCGGGACTTCCGACCGGCTCGCCGGGCATTCCGGATCTCGGTATTGCTGCGGCTCCGTACAGCCTCGCGGCATTCGGTCCGACGCAACTGCCGTACATCTCGATGCCGTCGTTCTTCGACAGCGACCTGGCTCTGTACAAAACGTTCCACATCACGGAGCGGCAGACAGTGGAGTTCCGCGTAACGGCGACGAACTTCCTGAACCATCCGCTGGTGGGCTATTCGAACAGCAACCCGATATCGCTCAAGTACTCGCTGGATCCTTCGAACACGGGCGCCGGATATTCGTACATCGGCTCCACTCCGGCAGCTCAGTGGGGATTCACGGATACGAAGAACGAACCGGGCACGAACGCTTACGGTCGAGTCTTGCAGTTTGGTCTGAAGTATAGCTTCTAACCCCACCCCGGCGAGGGGCCCCGTTCGGGCGGGGCCCCCTGCTGCGGCGGAGTTAGTGGCGGTGAGTTTCGGAAACGTGAAGCGAGGGGCGGGTCCTAATCTTTTTGGGACCCGCCCCTACGTCTTTAGGAGCGATGATTTTTGGAGATTTTGGTGGCGGATCGAAGTTGCACGAACAGTCGGTTATAATTCGCGGTGATGCAGGATTACAAGACAGGGCCTTCCAGTAGCAAATCGCGGGGAGATACGGTTCGGCAGCCGGGCAAGTCAATCGTTCCTGCGGGACTGCTGGGGCTAAATTGCAAACCCCGGCATTCCGCGCCCCCTGCCTCAGCGGCAGGCGGGCTCCGTGCCGGGCTAAGCGCCATCGCGCCTCCGGCGCTCCGCGCGTCCTCTCGCGTTAATTTTTTCCTCTGGAGCGGTTGCATCGCTGCGGTGATTGCGATTGCGTCTTTTGCGTCCGCGCAAGTGCCGTCGGCGGCAAAGAATGTGCTGCAGCGGCACTACGAAGCGGCGCAGAATTTCCAGGCAGCGGGGAAGCTGCCGGCGGCTGCGGTGGAGTACAGGCTGTTCGTGGGAGAAGCGTTGGAACGGCTAGCGGTGGGCCGTTCGAACATTGGAGATTTTCAGAAGGCGCTGCCGATGTTGGAGGAAGCGCAGAACCTGGCGCCCTCGAACGAAGATATTCGACTGGACTACGCGGAAGCGTGCAGGCGGGCGGGCGATCTGCAGAAGGCCAAATCGCTGGCGCAAGACGCGTTGGAAGCGGAACCGCAGAACGCGAATGCGCACCTGACGATGGGAAGAATCCTCTCGGAACTGAAGGATAATCGGGGCGCCATCGAACAGTTCGAGGCGGCGGTGGGCATCCAGCCGGATTTTGAGAACGGTTTTGCGCTGGCGAACGAGTATCTCAGGGCCAAAGATGAACCGAAGGCGACGAAGGTCTTCGGAGAAATGCTGGCGACGTACAGCGATCCGGCCGTCGGGATCCGGATCGGTACGGCATATGCGGAGCACGGGTATCCGGAGCAAGCGATCGCCGAATTCAAGAAGGTGCTCGCGAAGAACCCGAAGTATCCAGGGGCGCATTACTCGCTCGGAGCGGCATACCTGGTTGGCGCGAGCGACGCGTTGTATCCGCAGGCCGCGGAGCAATTCCGGGAAGAGCTGGCGCTGCGTCCCAACGATTTTCTGAGCCGCTATCAGGTGGGGTTCATCGAGTTGAGCCAGCACAAGCTGAAGGAGGCGGAAGGGGATCTGACGCGGGCGGCCGCGCTCGATGCCACCAATCCGGATACTTTTCTTTCACTGGGACAGCTTTACATGGAGACGAATCGTCCGGCGGAGGCCGAGGCGGCGCTGCGCAAGTCGATTGCGCTTACCACGGACGTGACGCGAAATCATTACCAGGTGCAACGCGCGCATTACATGTTGGCGCGGCTTCTGCTGCAATCGGGACACGAGGACGAGGGCAAAGCGGAGATGAAGATTTCGCAGGAACTGATGCGAAAGAACGTCCTGCAGAACCAGGGGCGAGATGCGAACACGGGCGCAGTCGAAAGGGCGGGTTCCACCGCTGGCGACGCTCAAGTTCGGGGGAAAGAGACGCCAGCCAATCCAGAGGAAGAAAAACAGGTCGCGGCGTACGAAAAGGAATTGGCTCCCGCGATCGCAGACAGCTACAACAACCTGGGCGCGATAGCTGCGGGGAACAACCAGCTTGCCGAGGCGCTTGACTATTTCGAACGCGCGCACGATTGGAATCCGTCGCTCGAAGGGCTCGATTTCAATTGGGGCAAAGCGGCTTTTTCGGCATTTCGGTATGGTGAGGCGACCGGGCCGCTGGGCCGTCATTTGAAGGCGAATCCGGGCGATGCGTGGGCGCGGTCGGCGCTGGGGACGAGTTTATTCATGACGGGGAACTACGCCGACGCGGCGAAAACTTTTAAGCCAATCGAAGCGGCGGCGATTGAGAATCCGCGGCTCGACTACATGTACAGCGTCGCGCTGATCAAGACGGGCGAGTACGACAAGGGCGTTGCGCAGCTGAAGGCTTTGGAGGCGAAGAAGCCGGAGTTTGCCGCGCCGCATGAGGCGTTGGGCGAAGCGTTCGCAGGCCGCAAGGATTTCAAGGACGCAGCCGTGGAATTTCGCCAGGTGACCAAGCTGAACGCGGGCGATTTCGGGGCAAAGTACAACCTGGCGCTGGCGTTGATCCAGCTTCAGCAGAATGACGAGGCGCAGTCGATGCTCGCGGAGCTGGCGAAGAGCTGGCCGGACCCCCACGTGTACTTCACGCTGGGCAAGCTGCAGCTGGCACGTGGCGACGTGGCGGGTGCGACAGCAAACCTGGAAAAAGCGGCGCAGCTGAGCCCGAACAGCGGGCCGATTCATTTCGAGTTGGCGGCCGCGTACCGTCGCGAGGCGCGGACACAAGACGCCGACCGCGAAATGAAGGTGTACGAATCGCTGCAGAGTGACGCTACGCGAGCGACCGTCAAGGGAAAGCCGGAATAGCGGCGGCAATGGCGTCGGCTGACCGCAGACGAGTGGCCCAAGTCTTCCGCGGCCGCAATCTCCACATTCTGGCGCATTCTCCTGGCGCAATTGCTTTGATTTTTCTTCTGACCAGTTTTCTGCCGGCGAAGGCTCCGGATCACTCGGCGCCGATTCGATTTCGTGATGTCGGACCTCAGGTGGGGCTCACTACCGTGCCGCACTTCTCTTCAGACCCGCGCTATCTGGTCGAGATGATGGGAGGCGGAGTCGCGTTGATGGACTGCGACAACGATGGGCGGCTCGACATCGTCACGGTGGCGAATTCGACCGTTCCTCGCTACCTGAAGGACGGCGGCGACCTGATGATCCGGCTGTACCGTCAGGACGGAAAAAATGGCGCGTTGCACTTCACGGATGTTACCGAAGCGGCGGGCCTGACGGTGCGCGGGTGGGGCATGGGAGTCTCCGTCGTGGATTTCGACAACGACGGCTTGCCGGATATTTACGTGACGGGCTACGGCCACAACGTGCTCTATCGCAATCTGGGCGACTGCAAATTTCAGGATGTCACGGAGAAAGCCGGGTTGCGGGCGGGCGGATTCAGCGTCGGGTCGGCGTGGGCGGACTACGATCGCGACGGACTCCCCGATCTCTTCGTCGCGCGATACGTTCATTCGGACATTCATCATTTGCCACAGCCGGGCGACAAATCGTTCGACTACAAGGGGCTGCACGTGGAAGTTCCCGAGGCGGAAGGCGAGAGCGATTTCCTGTTTCACAATCGAGGCGACGGCACGTTCGAAGACGTTTCGGAGAAGGCGGGCGTCAGCAATCCGACGAAGCAGCGCGGGATGGGGGTGGTCTGGGCAGACTACGACGGCGACGGCTGGCCCGATCTTTTTGTGGCCAACGACGTGGGTCCGAACTTCCTCTATCACAACAAGGGCAACGGGACATTTGACGAAGTCGGGATGCTGACGGGAATGGCGCTTGGCGTGGGCGGCCGTTCGATGGGCAACATGGCCGGCGACTTCGCGGATTTTGACCGCGACGGGCGGCTGGACCTGATCGTGACGCGCTACGGGTTTCAGCCAGTCAGCCTGCTGCGCAACGAAGGGGCGACGGGTTTCGAGGACGTGACGTGGGCATCGGGAATCGGCCAGGTGAGCGCGTCGCCGGTGCGCTGGGGCACGGGATTCGCCGATTTCGACAACGACGGCTGGCCGGACGTTTTCATCGCGAACGGGAACGTGACGCCTGCGGTGGAAACACTGCCGAACGAGAATCCGTATCGCGAACCGGTACAGCTCTTTCACAATCGCGGCAATGGAACGTTCGAGGAGATCGCCAGCGCCGCGGGGCTGAACGACGGCGCGCTGCAATCGCGGCGAGGAGCGGCGTTCGGCGATATCAATAACGACGGAAACGTGGACGTGGTCGTGTACAACGAAGGCGGGCCGCCTTCACTCTTCCTGAACGAGACGCGCAACGCGGAGCATCGCGTGCTGTTTCGGCTTGTGGGGACGAAAAGCAATCGCGCTGCGATCGGCGCTCGCGTGACGGTGTACACGTCAAAAATGACGCAGATCGACGAGGTGCGCGCAGGCGGTAGCTATCTCTCGTCGAATGATCAGCGGTTACATTTCGGGTTGGGACCGGACGCAAGAATGCGCAGGATCGAAATTCGATGGCCGAGCAGCTCGATTGAAGAGCTGAAGAATGTGGCCGGGGACGCGATCTATACGATCGTCGAGGGGAAGGGAATTACGAACACGATTAAATTGGGGCCGCCTGAGAAAGAAAATGAGCGCCAGTAGACTCAGCTGGTCGCGAGAGGCGCCGGTTCGCGCGGGCTGCGCGGCGGCGTCGAAATGAGACGAGGGCAAAGCTCGAACTGCAAGGAGTGTGAGTGCGCGGGCTAACGTTCGGGGTTGCGCTGATCAGCTTAGCCGCCCTCGCCGGTCTGGGCGGCGAATGGACACCGCCGGAATCAAAGGATCCGCTCCCGGCTCTCCGGTTTGAAAATGTGGCGGCGCAGGCGGGCCTTACCGTGCCGCACATTTCTTCGCCGGAAAAGCTCTATATCGTGGAGGCTATGAGCGGCGGAGCGGGATTCACCGATTGCGACAATGACGGCAGGCTCGACATCGTGGTCGCGAATGGATCGACCGTGGAGCGGTATCGCAAGGGCGGCGATCTGATGGTGACGCTCTACCACCAGGACGGGAAGAACGGCGAGCTCCATTTCACCGATATCACGCAAGCGGCGGGGCTCACGACACGTGGCTGGGGGATGGGCGTCGCCGTCGGCGATTTCAACAATGACGGACGGCAGGATCTGTACGTCACCGGTTATGGCGGCGGAGTGCTGTACCAAAATCTAGGCGATTGCAAATTCAAGGACGTCACGAAGCAGGCGGGAGTTCGCGCGGAAGGCTTTCAGCAGGGCGCGGCATGGGGCGACTACGACCGGGACGGCAAGGTGGACCTGTTCGTCGCGCGCTACCTGCATTTCGATGTGAACAACATTCCCGACTCGATCAAGAATGGCTGCCCGCTGATGGGCGTCAAAGTGCATTGCGGTCCATTGGGGCTGGCGGGCGAGACGAATGTTCTGTTCCGGAATCGCGGCGACGGCACGTTCGAGGACGTCACGAAGAAAGCGGGCGTTGACAATTCGCCCGGGGCTTACGGGATGCAGCCGCTGTGGCTCGACTACGATAACGACGGTTGGCCCGACCTCTACGTATCGAATGACGCGGGGCCGAACTACCTCTACCGCAACAAGCACGACGGCACCTTCGAGGATGTGAGCGGCATCTCCGGGACGGCCGTCAACGCGAACGGAGCACCGCAGGGCTCGATGGCTGCCGACGCCGCCGATTTCGACGATGATGGACTGCTGGATTTGTTCGTCACCAACTTCAAGTTCTCCTATGACACGCTCTACTGGAACCGAGGGGCCCTGGGATTTGAGGACATCAGCGCGCAGGCACACCTGATCGGCCCGACCTCTCCATACGTGGGATGGGGCGGAGGTTTTCTCGACTACGACAACGACGGCTGGCCGGACATTCTTGTCAGCAACGGGCACGTTTATCCGCAGGCGGACCAACTCAAGGGCTACGGGACATATCGGCAGCCCATCAAGCTTTTCCGCAACAAGCACGACCGAACTTTCGAAGACGTTTCGGAGGCGGCGGGCCTTGAGAAAATGCGGCGTTCGTGGCGCGGCGTCGCGTTCGGCGACGTGAACAACGACGGAAGAGTTGACGCCGTGGTGGTGGACGCCGACGGACCGCCCGCTCTGCTGATCAATCGCACGATTACGACGAATCACGCCGTGCTGTTTCATCTGGTGGGCACCAAGAGCAACAAACTTGGAATTGGCGCACGCGTGACCGTGACCGCCGGCGATCTCAAGCAACTGAACGAGGTACGCGGCGGAAACAGTCTCTTTTCGCAAAGCGATTTGCGCCTTCACTTCGGGCTTGGGCAGCATGAGGTGATGAACACGGTTGAAGTGTCGTGGCCGAGCGGCACGAAGCAGACGTTTCACGATTTGCGCGCCGACTTGGTCTACACAATTGACGAGAGCAGCGGAATAAGAAGCAAGATTCCGTTTGCGGCAACGGAATCTCCCAGCGCCAAACCCGAGAGTTCATCGCACTAGCCGTCGAGCGTTTTAGAGCCGCCAATGTCGACTCGATGCCTCGTAGATAACTCCCGCTATTTCAATAGGTAAGACGCACTTTCTACTCACGCGAGTAACACGGACGGGTGTACAATTTGCTGAAATCGCAAAGTGCTATAGCGCAGATGATGGGTTTGCGCGGAATTCGGTGACGCCTCGAAAAAATGACGGACAGGCGCACCGGCACATGCCGGTGACGCTGAAGGCAGTGGCCCAGCGGGTAGGGCTGACGCCCGGAACTGTGTCCGCCGTACTGAACGATTCTCCAGCGGCCCGCTCGGTTCCGGAGCATACGAAAAACCGCATTTTTGCCGCCGCGAAAGAGCTGAACTATCGGCCCAATTTCCTGGCGCGCGCTCTGCGCGTCAACCGGACATACACGATCGGAGTGCTCGCCGCGGAGATCGGCGACCCGTACGGCTCGACGGTGATCAGCGGCATCGAATCCTACCTCCGCAGGCACGACTACTTTTTCCTGACGGTCGCTCACCGGCACGACAAGAAGCTCCTCGAGAGCTATTCGCAACTGCTCCTGCAACGGGGAGTGGAAGGCTTCATCACGATCGATACGTCGATTGACGAGCCGCTGGCCCTGCCGGCCGTGGCGGTGGCGGGGCACCATTCAGTCGACGGCGTAACGAACATCGTGATCGATCATAAAACCGCGGTTCGCCTCGCGCTGCAGCATCTGATCGAGCTCGGCCACCGGAACATCGCATTCATGAAGGGGCCGGGCATCAGTTCGGATTCGGAAGATCGATGGAGGAGCATCGTCGAGGTAGCGCAGGAGTTGGGAATTCGCGTGCAGCTCGAGCTGACCGTTCAACTCGAGGGTCCTACGGCGGCCCGAGCTCCGGAGTACGCAATCCCGTACGCGGAGGAGCTTCTGAAGCGAAAGAGTCCGTTTACCGCGGTTTTTGCGTACAACGACAACGCCGCGGTCGCCGCGATACGCGTCATTCAAGAGTCAGGTCTGAACGTGCCGGGGGACATCTCCGTGGTTGGATTCGACGACATTCAAGGCGCCGCCTACACGAACCCTCCGCTGACCACCGTGCGTCAGCCGCTCAGCAAGATGGGCGAGATCGCGGCGAAGACACTGCTGGACCGCATCGAGGGACGCGCCGAGTATGTCCCGGAAATCGCGATCGAGCCGCAGTTTGTTGTTCGCCAATCAGCGGGAAGAGCTCCCTTGCACGGCTCGACACTTCCGGAGAATACCGCGCTCGCGTCCTGATCACTGATTGGGGTTTTGACAGTCCCTGCCGCCGCTAGTGACGGTCGTTCTTTTCTTCGCCTGTGTTTGGCTGCCCGATCCTCTGAGTCGCACTGACAGAGAACAATCGATAATCGGTGAAGGCGTGGTGTCGGTGATAGGGCCGGTGCTGATAGAAGTAATAGATATCGGCGCTCGACGGCAGCCAGAGGACGGTTTTTTTTGTGTCGAACGGAACGGGCCTGTACTCGATCACGTCCTCTTCCGAGCCGAGACCGATCTGCGGAACGGCTTTCATCAATTCGGCTTCGATGCGCACAATCTGATAAGTGTCGGCGGCGATCCAGGCGCGGCCCTTGAGTCCTACGGTGTACGAAGAGCCGTCCAACAGCTGGTAGGAGCGAACTTGCTCGGGACGGTCAGGCCGTTGCCGGAAATAGACGAGCCAGGTGGCGCGGCCTTGCCATCTGCCTAACCCCTCGCAGGTCATCTGGAAGTCCCGGCGCAAGCTGGGGTGGAAGATCAAAGGAAGGTCGGCGAGGCCGAACATCGAGACGTGGCCCAGGAATTGGCTGGAGCCCTCGCCCTGGCGATCCTCGCTCACGTTCAGTATTCCGGAGGTGGAATCGGTGATCGAGATCAGGTAATCGAACTCTCGCTTCTCGGTGAACACAGGATGGCCCATCGTGCTTAGCTCTTCGTGAGTCACTTTCTCCGTTGCTTCGATCCGATTCACACTGTCGACCAGTTCGCTCACGCGCTCGCCCGCTTCCCTGACCACCTGAGCAGATGGGCACGTGACGCCATCCGCGATCGGCGGTTTCTCCTGATCGACGCCGGCCGGCTCCCAATCGGGCAGGGGAAGAGTGGGTGCCGAAACGGCGACCACTGTCGCGCCGTTGGACGCGACTGGGCGCTCAGCGCCAGCGCCGGAAGGAGCCGTCCCGACGGCAGCCGGGAAAGTCGCGACCGGCTGGGCGGCAGTTTCCATTTCCAGCCTCCCGGCGAGCTGCCGGCCTGTCGGAGCGTTCGGATCGGAAGGGGCGTCTCGCAGAAAGGCCTGAAGCGTCGTCAGGGCCTGGCTGGTTTGCCCCAGCTGGGCCGACGCGACCGCTTCGATGAATTCAGCTCCATTTGCGGCGCCCTTTCCCAGTTCGACCGCGCTTTCCGCTTCCTTCTGCGCCTTCTGGAAGTCGTGCTGGCGCAGGTCGATCTCCGCGAGGAGCCACAGGGCTTCCCATTGCTTGGCATCGAGGGCGACGGCCTTTTGCAAGGCCTGCTCGGAACCCTTCAAATCAGCCATCTGATAGCGCAAATGACCGAGCCCGACGAGGGCCGGAACGTCCTTCGGCTCGATCGTGACCGCGTTCGTGAAATACCGTTCCGATTGCTGGAGATCCTTCATCTGCAGGTAAAGGACCCCAAGGAGGTAATTCGTCACCCCACTTTTGGGAGCAGCGTTGTAGGCGTCCGTAAGTTCCTTCTGCGCCCTTTTGTAATTGGCCGCCCGGAACGCGAGGATTCCTTTATCGATGTGCTTACGCGCCTTTCCCGGCAAATTCGAAGCGGCAGTATAGGTCGCCGCGCTTTCGCCGGATGCGGACTGCATCGTGACGTCTACTTCGGTGAAGGTCATGCTTGCGTCGGTGACTTCGAAGGTCTTTCGCTGCGTCTGGTACCCTGCGGTGCTTACCTCAACTGTGTAATACCCGGCGCTCGGAAGATTATCGAACGATATGGATCCATCCAGATTAGTCATCCCGCCACTCAGAAGCACGCCCGAATTGAGGCTATAGAGACGGACGAAAGCCTGTTGCCTTAACGTCATGTTTTGCGGCCCGAGGACCCGAACCACGATCGAGCCCTTCTCGTTCATGTCCGTCGGGAGGCCGACGCCTCTGCCGAGGCCCCCGCCGCCAGCCTGGGGCGGCCCGCCAGGCGGCACGCCCGGACGTCCCTGGGCAGCGGCTCCAGTGGCAAAGACGAAAACGCAAGAAAAGATTGCCATGCTGAAGAGGAAGAGTGCGCGTACAGCCCGCGCTCTGTGGTTTGCTGCAGATTCTGTGGCAGACGACGTCATCGGCACCGGCGCCTCAAATCTCTCTCGGTCCGTTAGAACCGCCGGTCCAGCTCCAGCACATGTGCCGAGATTATACACCCGGTGCAACCAGGGCGGGCCAGCCTCGACCGAGAATACGGGTTTCCACGTTACGCGGGGCCAAGACTCGAGGGGCTCCGGCAGCGCGGCGCGCTGCTCTTTTCTCGTCTTAGCGGGGACTGCGGAGGGCAGCAAGCAGAGTCGCCTGCACCGCGGCCAGTTCTTCCTCCGTCGCCTTGTGGCGCGGCCAGAAGAAGCCCCGCAATCCGTCCCCGCGTTTTCGCGGAACGATATGAATGTGAAAGTGAGGCACGCTCTGGCTCACGATACTGTTCATCGCGACGAAGGTGCCGTCGGCTTGCATCGCGAGCTGCACGGTTTGCGCCAGCATTTGGGCATTCAGAAACAGCGGTCCGATCAGGTCTGCCGGAAGATCGTACAGCGTGGCGTAATGTTCCTTCGTGACGAGCAGGCAGTGGCCGGAGAAGAGCGGCCTGTGATCGAGGAAGGCCAGGGAAATCGCGTCTTCGAAGACAATTTTCGCGGCCAACTCACGTGCGACGATCCTGCAGAACAGGCACCCCTCTGCTGTTTCGTCGTTTTCCTTCACTGCGCGCTTTTTGATGGGCAACCTAGCTACGCTCCTTTTTCGCGGTTTCGCGAGCTCATCCGAGACTACCAGTTATACCCGATTGAAGTCGTTGCGGCATGCGATAGGATTCGAGTAGCATTTCCTCGTTCAGGTCGAAGGCCGGCCACGTCCTCTCACTCGAGGGGAGTGACTGCACACGGCGACCCGGCGCGGGCCTTTGCAGTTTGACCGCGCTGGAAGTCGCCCTTGGCCGCCTTCGGCCCTCCGAAATCTCCAGTCATTTGTCGATGACCAGAAACGGCGACCTGCTGGTCCAAAATGGACGCGCTGGGCACCATTGAAGGCGATACCGCGTGCCGCGGGCGCGAAAACCCGTGTGCTATAATCCCTTTTTGCTTGAGGCAAGCAAGATGCTCATCCCGCGGCGCAACGGAGCGATCCGATGACTCTCCAGAGAACCGAAAAGATCTGGCACAATGGCAGGTTCATCGACTGGGACGACGCGAAAATCCACGTTCTCGCGCATGTGGTGAGCTACGGCTCGGCGGTTTTCGAGGGCATCCGTTGCTACAGCACGCCGCAAGGGCCAGCGATTTTCCGCAATCGCGAACACATGCAGCGCTTTATAAATTCCGCGTACATCTACCGCATTCAGGTTCCGTTTTCCGTGGAAGATTTCTGCGAGGCGAATCTGGAATTGGTGAGGACCAATAAGGTGCCTTCGTGCTACATTCGCCCGATCATCCTCCGCGGGTACGGTGGCGGAGGCGTTGACCCCTCCGACGCGCCGATCGAAGCCTACATCGCGTGCTGGCAATGGGGGCGTTATCTTGGGGAGGAGTCGCTGAAAAACGGCGTAGACGTTTGCATCAGTTCCTGGAATCGTCCCGCACCGAACACGCTCCCGCAGATGGCCAAGGCCGCGGCGAACTACATGAATTCGCAGCTCAT
>Ga0070733_10000923_pt1 | contig 22605 bp, 17 predicted proteins | sample Coa_R1_9_FD_66450 | JGI IMG/M metagenome (GOLD analysis project Ga0070733, IMG submission 66450) | Surface soil microbial communities from Centralia Pennsylvania, which are recovering from an underground coalmine fire - Coalmine... | ecosystem: Environmental > Terrestrial > Soil > Unclassified ...
GTTCCCGGCGGCCGGGACGCGCTGCCGGCTGCGGGTGTGCGGTCGGGGCATGATCTTCGGCGGGGATCGGGACGTGCGGGAGATCACGGCCACCTACGACCCCGCCGGCTGGATCTTGGAGGGTGGCGGGCGGCTCGCCGAAGGCTACGCCCCGGTCGCTTGGCGCTTCGCGGACTAGGGGCACGGTCGGCCCCCGGCGCCAGCAACACACTGATAGAGCACTACCCGCCTGCCACGAATTGGACGGCACGGCGCATCTTGGGGTAAAATATAGGTGTTCCCCGTGCGCGCGGTGAGGATAACGCAGGGAGGCTCGATCCCATGAGAACATGCAGCTATCGCACTTTTTCGATCTTCGCCCTCTGGGCGGCTTGCCTGATGGCCGCCGGCGCGCCGGCCCTGTGGGCGGCATCGCCGTCGATCTCGGTCCAGCAGGCAGGCTGCTTCAAGGTCGCCGAGAACCAGGTCATCTATGCCTCGACCCTCGGCGAGCCCGGCGGCGCCACGGCGCGGCTGTACTTCCAGTGGACCGATCACCCTTATTTCTACTGGGTGGACTTCGAGCACGACCTGCCTGCGATCGCCGGCGGCGCCGGCAATGCCGCAAGCTTCGCCGCCCCCGGCGGTTCCAGCCGCTACTGGGTGACGCCGCCCAAGCCGGAGAGCCGCAACCACGAGATCGAGTACTACGCCGTGCTGCTCGACGGCGCCGGGCGGGAGATCGCCCGCTCGCCGTCTCTCAAGACGAAGGTGACGTCGGATTGCCAGATCAAGCTGACGCCGCAGCAGTACGGCGCCGCTCAGAACCTGACCATCGGCGAGACCTCCACCAAGCAGCCGAAGAACCGGGTCAACGGCTTCCTCTGCGACGGTATCGTCACCCGCGTGGACCCCGACAACGTCAAGCGGGCCGACGAGATCTGCCGCACCTGCGTCATCGCCTGGTGGGAGCGCAAGGAGCTGCTGATCCCGGTGCTGGGAGCGGCCGGAGCCACCGGTATCACCTCGGTGATCGTGGACCGGCCGGAACCCTCGCCGTCGCGGCCCTGACGCCCCGGCTCCAAGCCCGGTTCCAAGCTCCCCGGTCCCCCGCCCTGCCGCCCACCCGTCCCGCCGCGGGTGTCGAGCCGCACCCCGCTCTCTGGCGAACGCCTGCTTCTTCGCCCTGACGCCAACCTGATCGGGCGCGGCCGGACCGGCCGCGCCCTGGGGACTCTCTGATGCCTTCGACCCTGCCGTTTCCCGTCCCGCCGGATGCGCCGCACGCCGGCCCCATGGATGCTTTGATCGAGCCGCACGGCGGCAGGCTCGTCGACCTCCTGGCCGCGCCGCAGCGGGCGGCCGAGCTCAAGGACGCCTCGCGCGACTGGCCTTCCTGGGACCTGACGGCGCGGCAGACCTGCGACCTCGAGCTGCTGCTCAACGGCAGCTTCTCGCCCCTGACCGGCTTCCTGGGGCAAGCCGACCACGACTCGGTCTGCCGGCGCATGCGGCTGGCGGACGGCACCCTGTGGCCGATCCCGATCACCCTGGACATCCCGCGCCAGCTGGCGAGCACGCTGACCCTGGGCCGCAGCGTCCTTGCCCTGCGCGATCCCGAAGGCGTGATGCTCGCCGCCTGCCACGTCGAGGAGCTGTGGGAGCCGGATCTCCGCGCCGACGCCGCGGCCGTCTTCGGCACCACGGACCCGCTGCATCCCGGCGCCGCCTATCTGCTGGAGCGCACCCAGCCGGTGTTCGTGGCCGGCCGTCTCGAAGGGTTGCAGCTGCCGGCGCACTACGACTTCCGGTCGCTGCGGCCGACGCCGGCCGAGCTGCGCGCCGAGATCGCCCGCGAGGGCTGGCGGCGGGTGGTGGCTTTCCAGACCCGCAATCCCATGCACCGCGCCCATTGCGAGCTGACGCTGCGCGCCGCCAAGCAGGCGCAGGCCAACCTGCTGATCCATCCCACGGTCGGCATGACCAAGCCGCGCGACCTCGACCACTACACCCGGGTGCGCTGCTACGAGGCCGTCCTGCACCGCTTCCCCCAGCACACCGTGAAGCTGGCGCTGCTGGGTCTCGCCATGCGCATGGGCGGTCCGCGCGAGGCCCTGCTGCACGCCATCATCCGCAAAAACTTCGGCTGCACTCATTTCATCGTCGGCCGCGACCACGCCGGTCCCGGCAAGGATGCGGCGGGTCGGCCCTTCTACGGTCCCTATGACGCCCAGGAGCTGCTGCGTGCCCACGAGGCGGAGCTGGGAGTCCAGATGGTGCCGTTCCAGCAGCTGGTCTACGTCGAGGACCTGGACACCTATCTGCCGGTCGACGAGGTGCCTGCCGGCAAGCGGACGCTCGACATCTCGGGCACCGAGCTGCGGCAGCGTCTGGCCGACGGGCGCGAGATTCCCGCCTGGTTCACCTTCCCGGAGGTGGCCGACGAGTTGCGCCGCACCCATCCGCCGCGGCACCGGCAGGGCTTCACCGTCTTCCTTTCGGGCCTGTCGGGGGCCGGCAAATCCACCATCGCCAACGTGCTGGTGGTCAAGTTCATGGAGCTGGGCGGGCGGCCGGTGACGCTCCTCGACGGCGACATCGTGCGCAAGCATCTGTCGTCCGAGCTCAACTTCTCGAAGGAGCATCGCGACATCAACATCCGCCGCATCGGTTTCGTCGCCGCCGAGATCACCAGGAACGGCGGCATCGCGATCTGCGCCCCGATCGCGCCCTACGATGCGGTGCGCAGGGAGGTGAGGGCGCTGATCGAGCCCGGCGGCGGCTTCGTGCTGGTGCACGTCGCCACCTCGCTCGCCATCTGCGAGGAGCGCGACCGCAAGGGTCTCTATGCCAAGGCGAGGGCCGGGCTGATCAAGGAGTTCACCGGCATCTCCGACCCCTACGAGGAGCCCGCCGACGCCGAGCTGGCGATCGACGCCGGCGCGCTGTCGCCGGAGCAGGCGGCGCAGGAGATCCTGCTCCACCTCGAGCGCCAGGGCTACCTGGGAGCCGCCATGGCGGCGCAGCCCTAGCGGCTGTGCGAAGGAAAACAGGACTTCAAGGCAGCGTACCAGGACTTCCTGCGCCGGCATTCGGATTTCGCGGCCGATGCGGTCGAGCCCGAAGACTGGCTTCAGGGAGCCCGCGACTCCTCCAAGGCAAGGGACTTCACCTGGAGCCGGCGCCAAGGTCCGCTTCGCGCGACCTGAGCAGGGCCAGGATCTCCTCGATTCCAGCAGCTTGCTGGTTCATCGTGGCCTGCTCCAGATCCTCTCGCGCGGTGCGGATCTGGGCGGCATGGTCGGCCTCCAGCGCGGCTCGGGCGTACTCTTTGATTGCGCTCTGCGATTCGCCCGCAAGGAAAAGGGCCAGTCCCAGGTTGAATCGGCAGTAGTTCAGCCACGGTGTGATCGCCAAGGCCGCCTCGGAGTCCTCCCGAAGGCCGGTGAGGTCGGGTGGCTGATTGGTGAAGCGGAACCAGCCGCGGTTCGCCAAGGCATCCGCTTTCCCGCGAGGAGGCACGTCTGGCATGGCGATCACCGTCGTGAAATGCGCGATCGCCTCCTTTAACCTGCCCTGCTTGCCGTAAGCGACGCCGCGGCGAATGAATGCGGCGGCCCGTTGCTCCACAGGCGCCTCGGGCAGGTCAATCACCGCCGTGTAGTCTGCGATCGCCTGCTCAAGCCAGCCCTGCTTGCCGTAAGCGACGCCGCGGTTGTTGAGGGCCATGGCCCGCTGCTCCACAGGCGCGTTGGACACGGCCATCACCCCGGAATAGTCCGCGATCTCTAGGTCCGGCCTGCCCTGCTTGCCGTAAGCGACGCCGCGGTTGTTGAGGGCCGTGGCCTTCTCATCCGCAGGCGCGTTGTGCAGTTCCGTTACCCGCGTGTAGTCCGCGATCGCCTGTCCCCGCCTGCCCCGCTTGTCGTGAGCGACGCCGCGGTTGAGAAGGGCTTGCGCTCTGTCCGCCTCCGGCATTCGCTGGTCTTCTCCGACCTTCGTCCAAAGGGCGATCGCCTGGTCGAGATCTCCGGCCTCCGCTTTTCCGAACGCATCGTCCATGGTCTTCGCGGTGACCGCCGCGTCGTTGACGGGTTGGACCTGCTCGGGATTCTCGAAGACCTGCCACGCGGCTTCTAGGCGGGCAATGGTGCGGTTTCGGGAGTCCTTGAGAGTGTCGATGGCGCGGGGCTCGTTCGCCGGCTCCCGGGCGTCGGACACCTCGACGCTCTTAAGGTTTTCGATCATCTGGCCGATCGGATCACGGATGAAGCGCGGCCCTTCGTCGAGGCCGAGCCTGCGGTGCAGGGCGAGCATCAATTCGTCGGCGCCGGCGATAGGCACGTAGTAAGCATTGCCGCGCTTATTTGCAAGAAGGTCGCGTGCCGGCTTGCTCAAGCACGTCTCCGCCGCTTTCTCGAGATGCAGGTCGCACCAGTAAAGGTTGCCGTCGAAGGACTGGCAGTCCGTGAGTGCCTTCATGGTCGCATCCTGCCAGCCACTGTAGCCAAGCACCAGGACACCGTGCCGCTGGAGGTACGGCACCAGGGCCGCAGCGTTCTTTTCCCGCCACTTGGCCATTTCCGTGCTGTTGTTGAGCAGCAAGTAGCGATGGACGCTGCCATGGGTGTAGACGAGGTGGATGGCGTCATGGTCCTCGTCTTCCGGCGGCTCGAGCGCTTCCGGCCGGTCGCTCATGACATAGAGCCGGCTCACCAGCTGCAGGCTGCGCTGCAAGAGGGGGTCGAAGTTGGTGGTGAAGATCGTGCGGCAGAACGGGCGGGGCAACGACTCCTGGGCGCGCAGGATGTCGGCGAGGAAGATGTGGGCGCCGTTGACCCGCGGGCCGATCCTTTTGCAGAGGTCGCGCAGATAATCCCGCCGCCGCCGCGGGTCGGACAGACCGCTCACGGCCGGGCCGCTCATGATCGCCTGGTAAGCCTCGCCGACGTTCTCGGCGTCCGTCGCCGGCAGGCCGTCCCTCAACTTGAGGTCCACCTTGCACTCGGTCTGGATCTTCGGCCAGAGCTGTTGCTCGAATTCGCGCACCTTGGCGTCTTCGGCTGGACGAGGCGCGAAACTCTTGCCGCCGCTCGCCTGCCGCCGGCAGAAGAGCCACCAGGCGACGTCCCGGGCGACCACCTGGCCCGCCGTGGGGATCAGCGGGGCGCTGAAACCGGAGCCCAGCAGCAGAGTGAACGCCGGGCTCGTGTGCTTGGACTCGATCGCCCCGGCGATCACTTCGAGGAGCTGATCCTGGGACATCGAATCGAACGCGGGCAGCCTATTCGCCATCGATAGCCTTTACCGGGAGATCATCCTAGTCACAGGATCGTCATGGCCGCAAGCCTATAGATCCATTACACTTACAGCATGGAAGCCCCTGGCGGCACGGCCCGCGTCCGGGCGCCATGACGACCTGAGACGGAGAGATCCCATATCCAGCCGGCGGGAGCCGCCCACACACTGTTGGAAACCACCCAGGTGCAGGGCCGCTTGCCCGGTCGCTGCGCCTGCGGTAAGATGTACATCTAGATGGCTAGAAAGGTGACGCCAGCGTGAAGCGATACTCGATTGCCGAAGCAAGGAACCACCTACCCGGTCTCGTGCGCGCGGTCGAAACCGGTTCTCCCGTCGAGCTGACTCGACGCGGCAAGCCGATCGCGGTGCTGATGGCATTGCCGGATTTCGAGCGGCTGCGAGAGGGAAGGCGAGGCTTCATGGCGGCGTACCAGGACTTCCTGCGCCGGCATCCGGATTTCGCGGCCAATGCGATCGAGCCCGAAGAATGGCTTGAGGGAGCCCGCGACACCTCCACGGGCAGAGACTTCACCTGGTGAGCTTGCGCTTCCTGCTCGACACCAACGTCGTCTCGGAGCCGGTGCGGCTCTCGCCGAACCGCCGCCTGCTGAGACGCTTGCAACGGCATACAGGGGTTATGGGAATCGGCGCTCCCACCTGGCACGAGTTGAAGTTCGGTTGCGAGCGCCTCCCGCAATCGCGGCGCAAAGAGCAGCTCGACGACTATCTCGCCACCGTCATACGGGCCGATCTGCCCATCCTTCCCTATGACGAGGCGGCCGCGGCCTGGCACGCACGGGAGCGCGCCAGGCTGCTGGCCCTGGGCCGGACGCCCAGCTTCGTCGATGGCCAGATCGCCGCGATCGCGAGTGTCAACGACCTGATCCTGGTGACCGCCAACCGATCGGATTTCGCTGCCTTCGAGGGTCTGCGGCTCGAAGACTGGCTGAGCTGAAGGGCGGATAGGCAGCCGGCGGATCGACGGCGAGAGGCCGGCTTCTTCAGGAACAGACGAGGGCGAGTGGCCCGACGGCTTCACTCAGCTCAGGACCTCCGGGCCGGCGCCAAGGTCCGACCTGCCGCCGCCAGAAAAGCCACCAGGCGACGTCGCTGGCGACCACCTGCCCCGCCGTGGGGATCAGCGGGGCGCTGAAGCCGGAGCCCAGCAGGAGAGTGAACGCCGGTTGGCGCGTGCGCTCGAACTCCATCCTCCCGACGATCCGGTCGAGGAGCTGATCCTGGGAGATCGAATCGAACGCGGGCACGCTTTCTCCAGAGAGCCTTGCAATTCTACTCCCCCGTGAACTCCGCCGGATTGTGCCAGCGGCGGCGGAAATAGATGCGGATCTTTCCGAAGAGATCCTCCGCTTGACGAAGCTCGAGCGCGTTTTCGAGCATGAGCCAGGCTGTCAGCGCATGGCGGTGAAGGCCCCAGGCTCCCATGGCCGTGTAGATCTCGGCGGCGAGCCGGGCGGCCGCCTCGTGGCTCCCCTGGGCGACCTGGGCTTCGGCGAGATCGATCGCTGCCATGACCAGATCGTAGTGGAGGTCGCGCTCCCGGAAGGCTTGAAAGACCTGGCGGAAGATATGAACCGCCTCGTCCAGGTGCCCCAAGCCGCGGGCGATGCGCCCTTCGAGCCAGTGCAGACGGAGTTGCGTCCAGTCGTCCGGGAACTGCTTGTAGAGGGGCCGCGCCCGGTCAAGAAGTGCGAGAGCCTCTTCGGGCGAGCCGGCATCGGAGAGGAAGTGGGCAAGGTCATGTTGGGCGCAGAGCTCGAGCCGCGGCTCGCGAGACGTATTGATGAGATCGATAGCCCGCGTCAGGTGAAGGATGCCCCGCTCAGGATTGACGTAGCCGATGGCGTCGCCCATCTTGATCAAGGTCCTGCCCTGCATGTGGCTGTCGCCCGCCGTGACGTAGATTCGGAGAGCCTCTTCAAGGACGGATTCGGCCGCCTCGAAATCGCCCATCATCCTGATATATGAGGCATCGAAGGAGATGATTTGCGCCTTCTCCAAGGGATCGCGCGTGCCCTCGTCGTGGAGGCGCCATGCCTCGTCGATGGCTTCGCGAGCGCCGGCAAGATCGGAGGCCAGCCGGCGGGCGTTGCCGAGAATGGCGTAGCCCTTGGCCCGCAGGTCGGTCGCGGCATCTTCTCCTCCGACCTTGGCAACGGAAAGCAACTCGGAAACCGCCAGGGCAAGCTCCACGACGTTGACCCCTGCGCGGGGATCGGAGAAGCCGTAAGCGTGGGCGGCATCAAGCAGGGCTCGGTAGAAGCCCCAATGGTGGTAATCGCGGTCGGCAAGGACCAGACGTCGGCGCTCATCGGGCGGCAGGGGCTGGACCGCCGCCCACTGGCCCCACCCGAGAAGACGCTCGACCGCCATCCGGCGCTCTTCTTTGGTGGCGAAGCAAAAGGAAGCCTCGACGGCTGTTTCGTAGGCATCGTCGGAAGCGGCAAAGCCGCGCTTCGGAAACCAATAGCCCGACTCGGAGACCAGGCGGGAGCCCAAAGCGGTGCATTCCTCGCAACCATGGATCAGATGCCGGACGATCTCCTTCGACTGCTCGTTATCGGTTCTGCCGTCGAGGAATCGGCGGAAGAGGTCCGCCGACAAGTGCCATTCCGCCATCTCTCCCTCCTGCAAGTTCTCGCGTTATCGCAGAACTGTATACCGTAAAGTGGGAACCTGGGAGGGGTACTGCCTCTAGAGAAAAAGCGCGCCGGCCAGAAGCCGGCGCGAAGAGAGATCTCCCCGGGAGGCGCTAAGTGGAGCAGCCGCCGTCCGGGTCCATGCCGGAACTGCAAGACGGGAGGATCGGGAGCCGGCGTGGCGCGCCCGGCGCCTTGGGAGCCTGCCCCGGCAGGAGGGCCGCGACCAACGTGTGGAGTGCCGCAAGTGCTTGACTCCACGCACTCGTCTGTGGAGCCTGCGCTCCCTCCGGGGAGCGCCCCGCGGCTTGGAGAGGAAGCAGCGCGAAGAGGGAGAGGAGAAGGACGATCGCACCGACACGTCTTCCTTGAGGCATACGAACCTTTCCGGGGTGGTGTAGTCGCAGGGGCCGATCTTGGCCCCGCGGCGCAACCCCCATGAGAGGAAAGGTTCGTCTATCGATAACTTGGTGACAACGGCCTTACGCCCGGTTTGCGCCTGGAAAGTGCCGATTTGTTCTCTCAGGACATGCCGATTCGGAGCGCAGCCCCGCCCTCGTGGCAGTCGAATGCCTCGAATGCCGAGGAGGCGTAGTTGCGCGAACGGCCGTTCTTCTGTGAAAATGGGGCCGCCGCCATTGCCGGAGGTCGAGGTCGCCGCACGGACGTGCCCATCCTGAAGTCCGAAGTAGCCTTCTATCCGCCAGATCCGTTCGATTTGCCGGACCTCCCCCGGGGGGTCGCCTACCTGCGCTGCCGCCAGGAAAAGGAGGTCACCCGGCTCCGATGCAGGCAAAGCCATCCCGACGCGACCTGATGTTCGTCTCTGCCGGGCTCGAGCTCGACGGCGGCGGCCGGGCGCTGGCCGGCCGGCTGCTGGCCGCCGGTAGCGCCGAGTTCGCACGGCAGCACGGCATCGACTGGCGCCTCTTCTCGCTGGGAGGGCTGGACGGCTTCGGCACCGGCGACGTGGCGCACGGCTTCTCCGGCAACCAGGGCGCGCTCGCCCTCGCCGTCTGGCGGCGGCAGATCGCCCACCGGCGGGTGGCCTGCGTCTACGACCTGCTGGGACCGGCGCGGGTGCAGGCCTGGCTGCCGGCGCCCCTGCGCGCACCCTATCTGCTGGCCATCTATGGCATCGAGGTCTGGCGGCGCCTTTCCGGCCTCCGCGCCCGCGCCCTGCGGGGCGCCACCGTGCGGCTGGCAACCTCCAATCACACCCTCGCGGCGGCGCGGGCGGCGAACGCCGACTTCGGGCCGGTGGAGGTGCTGCCGCTGTGCCTCGAAGAGCGGCCGCCGGCCGGCAAGGTCGATGCGGCGCTCCTGGACCGCGCCGGGCACGGGTACCTGCTGATCGTCGGACGCATGGACGCGACCGAACGCTACAAGGGGCACGATCAACTCCTCCAGGCGCTGCCCCGCCCGCCGGCGTCTGGCGGCGGCCCACCGCGCCTGGTCATCGCCGGCGACGGCGGCGACCGCCCCCGCCTGGAGGCGCTGGCGGCGTCTCTGCAGGTCTCCGGCCAGGTCCTGTTCACCGGCTTCGTGAGCGAGGCGACCCTGGCCGAGCTCTATGCCCGCGCCGCGGCCTTCGCGATGCCCAGCCGCGGCGAGGGCTTCGGTTTGGTCTACCTCGAGGCGATGCGGGCGGGCAAGCCGTGCCTCGCCGCCCGCGCCGGCGCGGCGGCGGAGATCGTCGTCGACCAGGAAACGGGTCTGCTGGTGGACCCGCTCGACGTCGAGGAGATCGCCGCCGCCCTGGGCCGGCTGCTCGCCTCCCCGGAGGCGGCGCGCGCCATGGGCGAGGCCGGCCGCCGGCGCCTCGAACGCTGCTTCACGCCGCAACGGTTCCGCGAGCGCCTCTGGCCCCTGCTGGACCGGCTGACCGGCGAAGTCGCCAGCGGATCGACCACCGCCTCCGGCGCCGCCGCGGACTGAGCACCACGATCCCAATGTGCGGCATCAACGGCATCTTCAGCTTCGGCGCGGCGGCGCCCGCCATCGACCGCGCGGAGCTGCTGCGGACGCGCGAGGCGATGACCGCGCGCGGCCCCGACGCGGCGGGAGCCTGGGTGTCCGCGGACGGCAGGGCCGGGCTCGCCTCCCGGCGCCTCGCCATCCTCGATCTCTCCCCGACCGGCGCCCAGCCGATGGCCGGCGACTCGGGGCGGGTCCAGATCGTGATCAATGGCGAGATCTACAACTTCCGCCAGCTCCGGGCCGAGCTCGCCGCGGACGGCTGGCAGTTCCGCGGCAGCGGTGACACCGAGGTCGTGCTCGCCCTCTACCGGCGCCATGGCGAAGCCATGCTGGCGCGCCTCCGCGGCATGTTCGCACTGGCCATCTGGGACGAGCGGCCGGAGCGGCCGCGGCGATTGCTGCTGGCTCGCGACGAGATGGGCATCAAGCCCCTCTACTATTCCCTGGAACCCCCTGGCGCCACCTGGTCGCCGACGGCCTCAGGCGGCCAGCTGCGCTTCGCCTCGCAGGTCAAGGCGCTCGAGGCGGGGGGCGCGGTGTCGCGCCAGGTCGATGCGGCCGGCCTCGCCGGCTTCCTGCTGTGGGGCTCGGTGCCGGAGCCCTGGACCATCCGCAGCGCCGTCCGCGCCCTGCCGGCCGGACATTTCATGATCGCCGAGGACGGCCGCGCCGGCGAGCCGCGCCCCTACCACGGCCTCGCCGGCGGCCCGCCGGAGGACCCGTATCCCCGCTCCGGGATGGCGGCGCCCGCCGCGCCGCCGCCGCTCACCGTCGAGGCGGCGATCGAGCAGTCGATCGCGGCCCACCTGGTCTCCGACGTGCCGGTCGCGGTCTTCCTCTCGGCGGGGCTCGACTCCGGCCTGATCGCGGCGCTGGCCCGGCGCCACCTCGCCGAGCCGCCGGCGACCCTCACCCTGTCCTTCGACGTGCTTGCCGGCACCGTCCGCGACGAGGCGCCGCTGGCCGCGGCGGTGGCCCGCCGCCTGGGCACCCGCCACCTCGAGCGGCGGCTCGAGCGCGCGGACTTCGCCCGCCTCTGGCCGGCGGCGCTCGCCGCCATGGACCAGCCCTCGATCGACGGCTTCAACACCTTCGCCGTCAGCCGGGCGGCGCACGAGGCGGGCCTCAAGGTGGTGCTGTCCGGCCTCGGCGGCGACGAGCTGTTCGGCAGCTACCCGTCCTTCGCCGACGTGCCCCGCGCCGCCCGCGCGGCGCGCTGGGGGCGGCGGCTGCCGGGCCTCGCCGCCGTCTGGCCCGGTCTCGCCGCCCGCCTCGCGCCCGGCCGCCCCAAGCTCGCCGGCCTGCTGCGCCACGGCGCGACGCTGGCCGGCAGCTACTTCCTGCGCCGCGCGCTGTTCCTGCCCGAAGAGCTGCCGCGGCTGATGGGCGCCGAAGCGGCGGCGGCCGGCCTTGCCGCCTACGATCCGATCGCGGATGCCGCCAAGCTGCTGTCCGGCAGCGGCGCCGCCAACGGCCATCGGCCCGCTACCGCCGCCTGGCTCGCCGTTCAGGAGCTGGAGTCCAGCCAATACATGCGCAACCAGCTGCTCCGCGACTCCGACTGGGCCTCGATGGCGTCGTCGGTCGAGCTGCGGGTGCCGCTGGTGGACGCCTGCCTGCGCCGCCAGCTGGCGGCGGCCGGCTACTGCGGTCCGGCGCGCCCCGGCAAGGCGGCGCTGGTGCGGCGCCTCGCTCCGGAGCTGCCCGAGGCTCTCTGGCACCGGCCCAAGAGCGGCTTCTATCTCCCGGTCCTCGAATGGCTGCGCCCGGGCGAGCTGGGCGCGGCCGGCCGCAACCTCGGCGGCCGCTCACGCGCCTTGGCGCCGCTGGTCCTGGCCGACTTCGGCATCGCCCTGCCCGGGCCTCCGGCGTCCGCCGCCGCGGCTGCCGCGCCAAATCCGCCCGCGCCCTGAAACGCCGCCATGGAGCCGCTGCCCGAGATCTTCCCGACCCCCGCCGGCGCCGCCGAGCTGCTCCCGCCGCCCGCGGCAGGCGTGCGGGCCGCGGAGGTCGCGGACCTGGCGCCGGCGCCGGGACGCCTGCTGCGGACCTGGGCCGGCATCCTCTCGGCCTACTTCACCGCCCAGACCCTCACCCAGGTCTCCGGCCTGGCGGCCGGCCTGCTGCTGGTCCGCTTCATGCCGGTCCAGCAGTTCGCCCTCTACACCCTGGCGACCTCGGTCGTAACCTTCTTCACCTTCGCGTCGGACCTGGGCAGCACCAGCTCGCTGCTCTATTTCTTTCAGCGCGCCGGCAAGACCGGCGAGGACTTCCAGCCCTATCTCCACGCCGTGCTGTCGCTGCGCCGCGGCGCCTTCCTGATCGGCGCCGCCGGCATCCTGCTCGCCTTCCCGCGTTCGGCCGTCGGCAAGGGCTTCCCGCTCGTGGACGTCGCCGCGGTGACCGCGGCACTGCTGCTCTGCGTCTGGTTCCAGATCGCCTCCGCGGTGCGGCTGCTGGCCTTGCGCCTGGCCGGCGGCTTCGGGCGGTCCTATCGCGCCGAGGTCGCGGGCGGCGCTCTGCGCCTGGTCGTCGCGCTGCTGATGGTGGCGGCCTCGCTGCTGCGCGCCTGGCTCGCCATGCTCGGCTCGGCGCTCGGCGCGGCCGCCACCGCGACCATCGCCGGCCTCGCCCCGTCCGCGCCGCCGCCGACCGCCGCCCGACCGCCCGGCGCCCATCCCGGCGCCGATCAGGAAGCCGTCGCGGCCCTTCCGGACCTCGCTCCCTACCGCCGGCAGGTGCTGCGCTACCTGCTGCCGAGCCTGCCGAGCGCCCTCTATTTCTCGATCCAGGGTCCGCTGACGGTCTGGCTCGCCGCCACCTTCGGCGCCGCCCGCAACATCGCCGAGGTCGGCGCCCTGGGGCGCCTGGGCCTGATCGTCGGCATGTGCTCCGGGCTCACCGGCGTCGTGCTGCTGCCGCGCCTGGCGCGCATCGTGGACGAGCGGCTCTACTGGCGGCGATACCTGCAGTACGGCGGGCTGCTGCTGGCCTTCGCGCTCGCCTTGCTGGCGGTTGCCCTGGTCATGCCCGGCACCCTGCTGCTCATCCTCGGCAGGCAGTATTCGGGCCTGCACCGCGAGCTGGTGCTGGTGATCGCCGGCGCCGGCCTGACGCTGCTCGGCGGCTACGTCATCGGCGTCAACTTCGCACGTTCCTGGAACCGTTGGGAAGCGCTGGCGCTGCTGCTGCTGATCGTGGCGCAGGCCGGCTTCGTGGCGGCGCTGCCGCTCGCCACGACCGAGGGGGTGCTGCGCTTCAACCTGCTCTCGGCCGCCACCGGCCTCGGGCTACAGCTGGCCATCACCGCGGTCGGGGTTCGCCGGCCACGCTGGGTGCTATGGATGCGCTGAGCGGCCCGCCGCGCGCCGCCGACCCGGGCGCCGGGCACCGTCGGCCAGCGGCGCCCGGCGGCCGGGGCGAGCTGCGGGTCTGCTACGTGACTCCCACCTACTTCGCGCCGGAGTCGTACGTCGGCGGCGGCGAGCGCTTCGCCGAGGAGCTTGCCCGCGCCATGGCCCGCCGCGCCGCGGTGAAGCTGGTCAGCTTCGGCGGCCGGGCACGACGCGAGCGGGTCGGCCCCACCCTGGAGCGCGTCATACTCGCCAGCTGGTCCCGGGACAAGATGGTGCCGTTCTCGCCCTGGCTGCGGCGCGAGCTGCGCGGCGCCGACGTCGTGCACTGCCACCAGTACTTCGTGCTGCCGACGTTCCTCGCCGCCTGCTTCGGCCACCGCCAGGGCAGCCGGGTGTTCGTCTCGGACCTGGGGGGAGGCGCCCTGACCCCGGGATTTCACTTCGATCAATCGCGCTGGATCACCGCCCATCTGCCGATCTCCGAGTATGCCGCCCGCGCTCTGCCGGGCCGCGCGCGCCCGCACCACGTGATCTACTGCGGCGTCGATCCGGAGCTCTACCCGATGCGGGCGGCGGCGGCGCACGACGGCTCGGCGGCCTTCCTGGGCCGCATCCTGCCGCACAAGGGCATTCACCACCTGATCCCGGGACTGCCGCCAGGGATGACGCTGCACGTCATCGGCCCGGCGCTGGACCAGGATTACCTCGATCATCTCCGGCACCTTGCCGCGGGAAAGGACGTGCACTTCCACCACGAGCTGACCGACGCCGAGGTGGTCGCCATCCTGCAGCGCGCGATGGCGCTCGTCCACCCGACGCCGGTCGACGCCGCCGGCAGCGCCGGCGCCAACGAGCTGTTCGGCATCGCGCCGCTTGAAGCGATGGCCTGCGGCTGCCCGGTGATCGCGTCGCGGGCAGCCTCGCTGCCGGAGATCGTGGAGCACGAGCGCAGCGGCCTGCTGGTGCCCCCCAACGACCCCGCCGCGATCGGCGCCGCCCTCACCAGGATGGCCACCGAGCCCGAGCTCTGGACACGCCTCTCGGCGGCCGCGCGCCGCCGGGTGGAGGAGAGGTTCACCTGGGACCACGTCGCCGAGCGCTGCCTCGCCGCCTACCAGGCCGGCGCCGGTGCCGGCGAGCGCGCGGCAGGCGAGGCGGCGGAATGACGCTGGTGCAGATCGTCCCCAGCCTGCCGCCCGCCGTCGAGGGCGTCGGCGGCCATGCGACGGCTCTCGGGCGGGCGCTCGCCGCGGGCGGCCTGGATTCGTGCTTCCTCGTCGGCGACCCCGGATGGCGCGCGGCGGACGGCATCCCCGGTGTCGCCGCCGGCGGCGTCGCGGTGAGCGAGCGCAGCGCCGGCGCGCTGGCTCGGGACCTCGCCAGGCTGCGGCCCGCTGCCGTGCTCCTGCACTACGTGAACTACGCCTATGCGCCGCGGGGATGCCCGTCGTGGCTGGTCGCGGGGGTCGCTCGCTGGCATGCCGAGCACCGGCGGCCGCTGGTGACCTACTTCCACGAAGTGTACGCCAGCGGACCGCCGTGGCGCAGCTCGTTCTGGACCTCTCCCGCGCAGCGGCGGCTCGCCGCCCGCCTGCTGCGGGAGAGCGACGGCGCCTGCACCAGCCTCGTCCTCTACAAAGAGATCCTCGAGCGCTGGCGGCCGTGGCCGGAGGTGGAGGCCATGCCGGTCTTCTCGACGGTGGGCGAGCCGGCGGCGGTGCCGCCGGCCGCGGACCGGAGCCCGCGCACCATGGTGGTCTTTGGCGGCGCCGGCAACCGCCGCCGCGCCTACGGCGAGCTGCGAGCCGTGCTGGCCGCCGCCTGCCGCGGCCTGGGCATTGCCGAGATCGTCGACCTCGGCCCACCCCTGGCGGGCCTGCCGGCAGACCTCGACGGCCTGCCGGTGCGGCAGCTCGGGGTCCTGCCGGCGGCGGCGGTGAGCGCCGTCCTGCTGCGCGCCTATGCCGGCTTCCTCGGCTACCCGGCGCCCTTCCTGGCGAAGTCGACGGTGTACGCCGCCTACTGCTCCCACGGCCTCGTCCCCGTCTGCGCCTGGCAGCGGCGCCGGCGGGAGCCGGCGGTGGAGCGTCCGCCCTCCTGGGATCCCGGGAGCCAGCCGGCGCCAGGCGATCCCGGCGGCCTCGCCGCCCGGGCGCGGGCGTGGTACGAAGATCATTGCCTGGCCCGCCAGGCCGGACGGTTCCAGGTCCTGCTGGTCGGGCGAGGCGCGCCCCCGTCATGAGGATCCTGATCTATTCACCCGCCTTCCTGCCGAGCATCGGCGGCCTCGAGATCGGCCAGGCCCTGCTGGCCGACTGCCTGGCGCGCCGCGGACACCAGGTGACGGTGGTGACTCGGACGCCGCCGGCGGCCGGGGCGGCCGGGGCGACCGGGGCGGCCAGCCCGGCAGGCGCCACCAGCGCCACCAGCGCCGCCGGCAACGCCGGAGCCAAGGCCGCCGCCGCGGCGTTCCAGGTCCTGCGCCGGCCGCGGCCCCTCGCGTTGCTGCGCGCGGTGCGCCGGTGCGACGTCTTCTTCCAGGCCAACGTCAGCCTGCGCGGCCTCTGGCCGCTGCTGCTGGTGCGCCGGCCGTGGGCGGTTTCCCATCACAGCTGGTACTGCCGCAGCGACGGGCACGTCGCCTGGCAGGATCGCCTCAAGCGTTACCTGCTGCGGTTCGCCGCGGTGTCGATCTCGGTAAGCGCCGCGATGGCGGCAGATCTCGACACCCCCTCGCTGGTGATCCCCAATGCCTACCGCGATCATCTCTTCCGCCGTTTGCCGGAGGTGGAGCGCGAGGTCGATCTCATCTTCCTCGGCCGGCTGGTCTCGGACAAAGGCGTGGACCTGCTGATCGCGGCGCTGGGCCAGCTCGCCGAGCGCGGCCTGCGGCCGCACCTCACCGTGGTGGGCGACGGACCCGAGCTGCCGCGGCTGCGGGGCCAGGCGGAGCGGCTGGGAGTGGCAGCCCAGGTCGAGCTCCTCGGCACGCGCCGGGACGGCGACCTGGTGCCGTTGCTCAACCGCCACCGCATCCTGGTCATGCCGTCGCGCTACAACGAGCCGTTCGGCGTCGCCGCCCTCGAAGGGATCGCCTGCGGCTGCGTGGTGGTCGGCTCGGCGGGGGGCGGCCTGCCCGAAGCCATCGGGCCCTGCGGCATCGTCTTTCCCAACGGCAGCGTGACGGACCTGGCGGCGGTGCTCGCCGACCTCCTGCGCCATCCCGAGCGCCAGGTCGCGCTGCGCGCCGGAGCGGCGGAGCATCTCGCCAGTCACGCCAGCGAGCGGATCGCCGGGCTCTACCACGAAGCACTGACGGCGATCGACGCCGCGAGCGGCGGGGACTAGGATGGACCTCCGGATCATCCTCGTCTTCGCCGGCGCCGGCGCCTTCCTCTGGGCGATGGCGAACTGGCGCCTCGGCGTGCAGGCGGTCATGGTCCTGCTGGTGGTCGAAGGCGCGCTCCGCAAATGGATCTTCCCGGGCGCCCAGGATCTGGTCTACCTGGCCAAGGACGTCCTCCTGGTGGGCGTCTACCTGGGCTTCATGCGCGACCAGCAGCAGTCGCGCCGGCGGCTGCCGCCGCTTCCCACCCTGTACTTTGCGCTTGGTCTCGGCGCCCTGGTCGGCGTGCTCCAGATCTTCAATCCGCGGCTGCCGAACCTGCTGGTCGGGATCTTTGGTTTCAAGGCCTACTTCCTCTACGTGCCGCTGCTCTTCGTGCTGCCGGCGGCCTTCCCCACCGACCACGACCTGATCCTCTTCCTGCGGCGCTACATCCTGCTGTCGATCCCGGTCGGGCTGCTCGGAGTGGCGCAGTTCCTGAGCCCGTCCTCGAGCCCGCTCAACACCTACGCCCGCGCGGATGAGGCGACGAGCGCCCTGGCCAACGGCAGCGGCTATGTCTCGACCTTCGGCTCGTCGGAGTTCGTGCGGGTCACCGCCACGTTCTCCTACATCACCGGCTACGGCTCCTACCTGGTCGCCATCACCATCCTGGTGCTGGCCTACCTGGCGGCGACGCAGTGGCGCCTGCGGCGGAGCCTGGCTGCCCACGTCGCGCTCGGCATGGCGGCGCTCGGCATGCTGATGACCGGTTCGCGCGGGCCGGTGTTCATGCTGGCGCTGCTGTTTCCGATCTACTGGTGGCTGGCGGTGATGCGCGGCGGCAACAGCGGCGCGACCTTCGGGCGGCTGCTGGTCGGCGGCGCCCTGCTCTCCGTCCTGCTCCTCTCGGTGGGCTCGGACGCGCTCGGGGCCTTCCTCGGCCGGGCGTCCGGCTCGGGCGACATCGGGGAACGCCTGCTCGCCCCGCTCACCTCGCCATGGGAGATCCTCCCGGACGCCGGGCCCACCGGCTTCGGCATCGGCGCCACCCACCAGACCGCCACCGCCTTCACCAAGGGGTTCGTGCCTTACTCTTGGCTCCATGGCCTGGGCACCGAGGCGGAGAGCGGCCGGGTGATGCTGGAGCTGGGACCCGTCGGCTTCCTGCTCGTCTACTTCGTCCGGGTCTATCTGATCGGCTTCGCGCTGCGCCAGGTCTTCGTCTTGAGAACCGCATTCCATCGCTCCCTGGCCACCGCCTGCCTGCTCTTCTTCCTCGCCCAGCTGCTCGGCAGCGTCGTCTTCGACGTCACGTCGGATCTGTACTACTGGTTCTTCGGCGGCCTGCTGCTGACCACCATGCGCCTCGATCGGCTGGCGGTGCTGGCCGCCGCCCGCGGCACGGCGACGCCTGCCAGGCCGCTCGCGCCGCGGCCCGCGCCGCTGCCGGCGGGAGCGGCCGCGGCCGGCGCGACGGGGCTGCGTCACGCCGGCGGCGCCGGCGGCGGGAGCCCGCGCCGATGAGGGTCCTGATCACCCACCCCGGGCGGCAGCACTCGCACCAGGCGGCGCTCGCTCTCGAACAGGCGGGAATGCTGGCCGGCTACTGGTCCGGCGTGCCGGCGCTGGCGGCGCAGGCGCGCCATCTGCCGGCCTGGGTGCGGCGGCGCTTCGAGCGCTATGCGCCGGTGCCGCTCGACCCGCGACGGGCGCGCTGGTTCCCGGCGACGCCGGCAATGCGGCGGCTGGGCGACGCGCTGCTGCCGCACGGCGGTGCCGCACGGCTCGACCTGCTCGCCTGCCGGCTGTTCGACCGCTGGGCGGCGGCGGGCCTGGCGCGCGCCGCCGCCGCCGCCGCCAACATCGACGCCGTCGTCGCCTGCGAGATCTCGGCGCTTTCGACCTTCCGCGCCGCCCGCCGGCTGGGCATCGCCACCATCCTCGACGCCCCGTCGCTGCACCACGCCGCCCAGGACCGGCTGCACGGCACCACCGATCCGCCGGCCCTGCATCGGCGCGTCACCCGCATCAAGGACCGCGAGATCGCGCTCGCCGACCAGGTGCTGACCGTCTCGGAGCTGGCCCGCGACACCTACCTCGCGGCCGGGGTGCCGGCCGCCCGCGTCCACGCCGTCATGCTCGGCGCCGACCTCGAGCTGTTCACGCCGGGAACCGCCGCCGGCGCGACCGCCGGCCGCGACGGCGACGGCGACAGCGACAGCGACGGCGACGGCGACAGCGACGACGCTTTCCGCTTCCTGTTCTGCGGCGCGACCATCCGCCGCAAGGGCTTCGACCTGCTGCTCGCGGCCTTCGACCAGGTGGCCGCCGCGGCGCCCGCGGCGCGGCTGCGGGTGGTCGGCCCGCGCGGCGACGCCGCCGGCGCGCTCGCCGGCCGCGGCGGCGAGCGGATCGCGGTGACCGGAGCGGTCGGCCAGCCGGCGCTGGCCGAGGAGCTGCGGCGCGCCGACTGCCTGGTGCTGCCGTCGCGCAACGATTCCTATGGCATGGTGGTCGCCGAGGCTTTGGCCTGCGGCCTGCCGGTGCTGGTCTCGGACATGGTCGGCGCCAAGGAGCTGGTGACGCCCGGCCGCAACGGCTGGATCGTGCCGGCCGGCGACGCCGCCGCGCTCGCCGAGCGGATGACCTGGTGCGTCCGCAACCGCGAGGCGGTGCGCGGCATGCGGGAGAATTGCCGGCGGTCGGCGGCGGCGGCGGCCTGGCCGGCCTACCACCGCCGCCTCGCCGAGCTGCTGCGCGCGCTGGTGCCGGAAAGGGCGCCGGCGGCGGCATGAAGCTGCTGCACGTGGTGCCCACCTACCTGCCGGCCTGGCGCCACGGCGGCCCGGTCGCCGCCGTCCACGGCCTGTGCAAGGCGCTCGCCGCGCGCGGTCACCAGGTGACGGTGTACACCACCGACGTCCACGGCGCGGGCACCCTCGACGTGCCGCGCGCCGCGCCGGTGACCCTTGACGGCGTCACCGTCTGGTACTTCCCGGTGGCGGCGCCGCGCCGCCTCTACCGGTCGCCGGCCATGGCGGCCGCGCTAGCCGGCCGCATCCAGGCACCGGCCGCGCTAGCCGGCCGCATCCAGGCACCGGCCGCGCTCGCCGGCCGCGGCCCGGCGACGGCGGACCCGGCGGCGGGCGGCGGGGTGGCGGGCGGCGGGGTGGCGGCCTTCGACCTCGTCCACCTGCATTCGGTCTTCCTCTGGCCGACCGCGGCCGCGGCGCGCGCCGCCGAGCGCGCCGGCGTCCCGTATCTGCTGGCGCCGCGCGGGATGCTGGTGGCGGACCTGCTGCGGCGGCGGGGCCGGCTGCGCAAGCGGCTGTGGATCCGGCTGGTCGAGCGCCGCACGCTGGCGCGCGCCGCCGCCCTGCACGCCACCAGCGACCTCGAGGCGGCCGAGGCCGCCCGCCTCGGTCTGCCGCTGCCGCCCGTGCACGTGGTGCCGAACGGCGTCGAGGTCGAGCCCTGGGACCCTGGCCGCGAGCCGCGGCTCGCCCCGGCGGTGCGCGCGGCGCTGGCGCGCCGGCCGCTGCTGCTGTTCCTGGGCCGGCTGTCGTGGAAGAAGGGGCTCGACCGGCTGATCGCGGCGCTGGCCGAGGTCCCCGGCGCCACCCTGGCCATCGCCGGCGGCGACGACGAGGCCTACGGACCGCGCCTGGAGCGGCTGGCGGCCGCCGCCGGCGTCGCCGGCCGCATCGTCTTCCTGGGCCCGGTTCACGGCCTCGACAAGGCCGCCCTGCTCCACGGCGCCGACGCTCTCGTCCTGCCCTCCTACTCGGAGAACTTCGGCAACGTCGTGCTCGAAGCCATGGCCGCCGGCCTGGCGGTCGCCGTGACGCCGGAGGTGGGGCTGGCGGCGGTGGTGCGTGAGCACGGCGCCGGCGTGGTGACCGCCGGCGACCCGCCGCTGCTCGCCGCCGCCCTGCGCGCCATGCTGGCCGACACCCCCGGACGGCGGGCCATGGGCCGGCGCGGAGCGGAGGCGGCGGCCCGGCGCTTCGGCTGGGAGTCGATCGCCGCCCGCATGGAGGCGGTCTACGCCGAGGTCCTGGCCGGGAACCGCCGCGGCGCCGCCGCCCCCCCCGGCCTCGCGAGCAACCCGCCCGCCGACGCCCGCGAGGCCGTCGCCTCATGAAGCTCGCCTTCCTGGTGGAGCGGCCGACGCAGTTCGAGGCGCCCTTCTTCCGCTTCGCGGCGGCCGACCCGGATCACCAGCTGCGGGTGCTGTTCACCGGCGCGGCGCCGGCCCGGCCGGCGTTCGACCCCGAGCTCGGGCACGCGGTGGCCTGGGGGATCGACCTGCTCGGCGGCTACCCGCACGACGTGGCGCCGGCCCGCGGCAGGGTCCGCTGGCTGGCGCGGGAGCTGCGCCGCGACCGCTGCGATCTGCTGATCGCCAACGGCTACACCCGCCGGGATTACCTGGTGGCGACGGCGCTGGCGCGACGGGCGGGGATCGCCACCGCGTTGCGCCTGGACTCGGTCGTCTGGCGCGACGCGGCGGCGCCGGCGGGCGACCGGGCACCCTCGTCGCCGCCGCGCCGGGCAAAGCGCGTGCTCTACTCCGCCCTGCTGCTACGCCTCTATGACCTCTTCCTGGGAGTCGGCACCCTGACCCTCGACTATCTCGGCGCCTGCGGCGTGCCGGCAGCGCGGCGCGGCCTCTTCCCCTATGCGGTCGACGTCGAGAGCTTCCGCACCCGGTCCCGTCTCGCGCCGGACGAGCGGGCGGCGGCACGGGCGCGGCTGGGCATCGCGCCCGGGGAACAGGCGGTGCTCGCCGTCACCAAGCTGCATCCGCGCGAGGCGCCGCGCGACCTCCTGCTCGCCCTGCCCCACCTGCCGGCCGGCGTCCGGCTGCTGATCGCCGGCGACGGGCCGGAGCGCGCCGGCCTCGAACGGCTGGCGGCCGAGCTGGGACCCGGCCGGACCCGTTTCCTGGGTTACGTCCCCTACGCCGAGCTGCCGGCTCTCTATGCGGCGGCCGACCTCTTCGTCCATCCGGCGCGCGAGGAGCGCTGGGGGGTGTCGGTGGCCGAGGCGCTGGCCTGCGGCCTGCCGGTCGTCGCTTCGAGCCGCGTCGGCGCCGGCTACGACCTGCTGGCGGCGGGAGCCAACGGCTGGCTCTACCGGGCGGGCGACGCGGCCGAGCTGGCGCGCCGCATCGTCCAGTCCCTGGCGCTCGACCGCCTGGCGGTGGCGGCGGCCAGCCGCGAGGTGCTGGCGCGCTGGGACTATGACGCCAGCTGGCGCCATCTGCTCGACGCCGCGGCGCGGGTTGCGGGAGGGTCGGCGCGATGAGCTCCCCCGAGGCGCGGCCGGTGCCGCTCAGCGTCCTGGTCGTCACCCGCAACGAGGAGCTCAACCTCGAGCGCTGCCTGGCGAGCGTCCACGGCTTCGCCGACCAGATCCTGGTCGTCGATTCGGAGAGCGCCGACCGCACCCTGGAGATCGCCGGCCGCTTCGCTGACGAGGTGCGCGAACTGCCTTACGATCACACCCGGATCATTCCGTGGATCTTCCAATGGGGGCTCGACCACCTGCCAATCCGCAACGATTGGGTGCTGATCCTCGAGGCGGACCAGGCGCTGTCGCCGGAACTGCGGGCGGAGATCGCAACTCTTCTCGGCACTCCCACGATTGCCGAGGACGGCTTCTACATCCGCCGTCGGCAGATCTTCCGCGGTCGCTGGATCCGCTTCGGCGGCTATGGCGGCAAACACCTGCTGAAGCTCTTCCGACGCGGCCGCGGCCGGCTGGATCCGCTGGAGCAGGACACCAGGGTCTACTTGCTCGGCAAGGCTGGTCGCCTGCGGGCGCCGCTCGAGGAGTGGAACAAGAAGGAAGAAGCGATCCTGTTTTACCTGCAGAAGCACCTGCGCTACGCGGAGGCCTTCGCCCGCGAGGAGTTGCAGCGCCGCACTGGCGCGGCCCGATGGGCCACGCCTCCCCGCCTCTTCGGCACGCCGGACGAGCGCGTGCTCTGGCTCAAGGA
>Ga0070733_10000924_pt1 | contig 22588 bp, 20 predicted proteins | sample Coa_R1_9_FD_66450 | JGI IMG/M metagenome (GOLD analysis project Ga0070733, IMG submission 66450) | Surface soil microbial communities from Centralia Pennsylvania, which are recovering from an underground coalmine fire - Coalmine... | ecosystem: Environmental > Terrestrial > Soil > Unclassified ...
CAATCCTGCCTCGATCGCCGTCGACATTTACAGCGGTCAGCTCTTCGGGCTCGATGCCGGAAGCTCCAGCCTTTCCATTTGGTCCATCGGTCAAAATACCGGCGCATTGAGTTACCAGGGAGTACAGCAGACCGGCAAATTGAAGAGTACCGTGGCCGACAAAGTCCGCGCGATCAGCGACCTTCCGGTCGATTGCCTGGTGACCTCGAACGGGTATGGCCTATCGGTGAATTACAACACAGGTCAAACCACGATTGCGGCGGGCTCACCGGTGCTCAACCCGAGCGGAAACTATCCCGCAGTGTCGCCGGTACAGTTCAGTCCGCCGTTCTAGGACAGAATGATCGGCTCACCGGCAAACTCTGGCCTCCAAGCCGGACAGCCGGATATCCCCTCTCCGGTTCGCCATCCAACCGGAACAGCACGCCCAGGTCTCGGTGCTCACCTCCAGACCCGGGCGTTTGTTTGTGCACGGGCCACCGTCACCTCCGAAACTCGGGCTTTCAAATTCTCCATTTCTCTATGCGAGAAATCGCCGGATAGCGTCAGCGACCTGCTCACCGTGTTGTATCCTGCAGTGGTGTTGCGATCAATATTGAGAACACTGAGTGTGGGAGTTGTACTCAAGCGGCGCCTGCCGCGAGAATTTGGCAGCGCCCCGGTATTCGTTTCGCCCGATTCGGCATTACGCTATTGGCGCCGGGATCTCCGCACAGTCGATCCATTTCTGCTTTCGATGGCTCGTGAGCTGGTTCGGCCGAAAATGACCGTGTGGGATATAGGGGCAAACGTCGGACTATTTTCCTTCGCTGCAGCTTCGCTCGGAGCGCAGGTCGTTGCCGTCGAGGCCGATATCTGGCTGGCAAACCTGATTCAGCGGTCCGTGCTGATGAACAAATTGCCCGTAACTGTACTTCCTGCCGCCGTATCGGATCGCCCGGGAATTACGCAACTGCACCTTTCCGATGAGGGAAGGTCGTCAAACTCGCTACGCGGTACAGGTCCCGTCCAGACAGTGGTTGCAGTCACGCTGGATTCCCTGCTCGATCACTTCCCCGCTCCCCAAGTTCTAAAAATAGACGTTGAGGGAATGGAGTATGCGGTCTTAAGCGGTGCGCGGAAAGTGTTGCAGTCTCGACCCCTCATTTTTTGCGAAGTGACCGACCATCATGACTCTATTGGACAGTTGTTGAGCGCCGCGAATTACGACTTCTGCGCCGCCAGGAGCACCGACCGCCAGCCCCTGCAACGTCCTTCGCGAGATACTCTCGCCATTCCCCGTCAACCCTGAAATCCTGATTGTGGGCCGCGACCCCGCCTTTTGCGAAACCCGTCACCGTCGCTTGTGATCCTAATCACAGCCTTTTCCGACGCCCGAAAGTAACCTGAACTTGCTTGTAGGAGTTCTTTTAGGTTCACCGCTAGTCATCGCCGTAAGGGGGAAAATCATGGTGGTCGCCGGCACTACTCCAAACATGGGCCATGTGGCTCACGATTTTTCCAGAAATCCGCTGCTGGTTTATTGGGAGATGACCCAGGCTTGCGGTCTGGCCTGCAAACACTGCCGGGCCGAAGCGATGCCCAAGGCTCATCCGCTCGAACTCAGCACTGAAGAGAGCAAGCGCTTCCTGACGCATCTGGTCGAATTCGGCAAGCCGCTGCCGCACCTGATTCTGACCGGCGGCGATCCTCTCAGCCGCAAAGATATTTTCCCGCTCATCGACTACGCCAACGGGCTTGGCCTGGAAGTTTCCATCACGCCGAGCGCGACTTCCGAGTTGACCAACGACGCCATCACCAAGCTGCAGGCGCACGGAATTCAGAGCATGGGCCTGAGCCTCGACGGCTCCTGCGCTGCGAAGCATGACAACATCCGCGCGGTTCCGGGAACATTTGAACGCACCATGGAAGCGGCGCGCCATTGCGGCCATCTCGGCCTTCCCATTCAAGTGAACACGCTGGTCGCAGAAGAAACTGCCGACGATCTGCCGGCCATCTACGAATTACTGCGCACCAGTTTCCCGGTCATGCGCTGGAGCCTGTTTATGCTGATCTCGGTCGGGCGCGGCAAGGCACTGAACGAAGTTTCCCCGGAGGGAGGCGAACGTATCATGCGCTGGGTCTTCGACCTGTCCATGCACTCGCCCTTTCAGGTGAAGACGACCGAGGCTCCGTCCTACCGCCGCATCGCGATCGACAAGATGCGTTCCGTGGGCATGGCGACGGGGCAAATGAAGACTACTTCCGTCTACAAGGGATTTCAGATTCGCGACGGCCACGGCATCGTCTTCGTATCGAACCTGGGCGACGTTTATCCTTCGGGGTTCCTGCCGCTGCGCTGCGGCAACGTCCGCACCGGTTCGCTGGTTGACGTCTACCGCAACTCCGAAATGTTTCGCGCCCTGCACTCGCCCGACCAATTTCATGGAAAGTGCGGCGCCTGCGAATACAGCCACATCTGCGGCGGATCGCGCGCCCGCGCCTTCGCCTATACCGGCGACGCGCTCGGCACCGACCCGTTCTGTCCTTATGAGCCGGGAACGGAAGCGACGGGAGTCGCGTAGGGGACCGCGGGCTTACGGCTCCTCACAGACCTCGACAACATTGCCTTCCGGGTCGCGGATTTCGAAATAGGACGTACCCTGCGCGTCCTTTTCGATTTCACCAGGGGCCGCGCCTCGCGAATTCAGTAATTCTCTAGCTTTCTTGATGTTGGTCGTGTAAAGCAGCGGTCGCAGATCCTCGGTTGGCTTGCCAGCGGGTCCGAGAGCGATGATGTATTCCTCGTCGGAGAAACCCAGCGCGACGCAGCCCTCGCCGTCATCCATCTCAACATTGATCTCGCGTACGGCCAACTTTTCCTTGTACCATGACGCCGCAACCGCGAGGTTTCGGACGCCGACGTAGTTCGCGCCGGACGCAGAAAAAAGTCGGGACATGGGTCCTCTCGAAGACGCTATCTTACGGCGAATCCGTCAGGAATACAGCTTGATCGGCTGCACCACGCGCGTGATGGTTCCGCTGGGGCTCGGCTGATCCGGCTTCAGGCCGCAGCGCATGGAAGCGAATAAACCGATCAGCTGTCCCAGCATCACATCGAGAATCGGCCGGTAGTGATCGGGAAAATCGGCAACGCAATCCAACGACAAAGAATAATCCGCCAGCGCCGAAACATCGTCACTTCCCCGCGCCGTGACTACAGCCCGCACTCGACCCAGACGCTTGTGATCAATCTCCCGCAACAGATCGAGTTCATACCCCCGCCGCCGCGGTTCACTCGACAGAAAAGCAACGAACAATGACTGCCCGTCGACGCTCGACATGGGCCCGTGACGCAATCCCAGCGGCGTCTCCGCCAGCGTGCTCACCTTGCCGCCGCTGAGTTCCACCACTTTCAGCGCGCACTCGTCGGCCACCGCTCGCAGCGCACCCGACCCTACAAAACAGGCGCGCGTGCATCCCAGCACGGTGATGGCCGCCGCAACCTCCGCCGCTGCCGGAAGAAACTGGGTGCCGGTCTCCGCCAGATGACCAACCAGTTCGCCGAACTGGGCCAGATCCTCGGCATTGGCCACGCACTGCCCAGCCAGCACCATGTTGGTGAAAGAACTGGTCATGGCCAGGCCGCGGTCGTTGACGGCGTCGTCCAAAATCAGCGCCAGCGCGCGATCCGGGTTGCGCGAACACAGTTCGGCCATGGGACCCTTCTGGTTGCAAGTAATCACCAGGTGCCGGATCTCCCGATGCCGATTCAGCGCCCGCTCCAAAAGCGCTACGCCCTCGGGACTCTCGCCCGAGCGGGAAAAGGAAATCCAAAGGTATTCCCTTCCCGGCCGGTGAAATTCTTCGAACTCGGTCAGCATGGTCGTGCTGGGAATCGCCCACACGTCGCAACTCCAACGCCGGCGCAGCAACGGCGCCAGCACCCGGCCGGTGTAATCCGACGTGCCCGCGCCCAGCAGATACACGGTTGGCGAAGATGTGCTGCCGCGGCCGATTCCGGCGAGGCGCAGCACATCGTTCAACTCGGCGCCATGTTCCTGGCAGCGTTCGTAAGTCTTGCTCCAGGTAGCCGGCTGCTGCCAGATTTCGCGCGGTGTGTGCTCCAGCCCGCGCTCGCTTTTTTCCTGCTCCGGCAGATCCAGCAGCATGCGCAACGGATTTCCCAACGTGAATCTCCTCCACTTAAAGACACTGTAGTCTATTACAAGGGCAACTCCGTTGAAAAGCATTCGAAAGAAAAGGAAATAGCGTTCGCAAGCAAACGTTAGATGGGCCGAATGCGCTCCGCCGATGCGCATCCGGGAGAAGCAGATTGGAACGGATCCCGCTGTTGAGGATGGCGACGTCTTTCTGTGAACGCTATACTTTCTGAAACCATGCACAGCTTTTCAGCAACTAATGACCCTGAGAAGTGTTTCCTCTGTCCAAGGAGAAAAACATGAGCCGTGGTTCGCATCCCCTGAGTTCGTTGCTGCTGGCGGCGGCGTTGGCTTCATCGCTGGCAGGAATTGGCTGCGCGGAGCACCATCCCTACCGCGTTTACGATCCGTATTACACCGACTATCACGTGTGGAACGACGACGAAATCGTCTTCTACAACCGCTGGGCGGCTGAGACCCATCGCGATCCTCATCGCGATTTCCGCAAGCTCAATAAAGATGAGCAGAAGGAATATTGGACCTGGCGCCACAACCATGGCGACCACGATCATCACTAAAGTCCTGACCAGGCTCTCAGTGCGCCAGATCGCTGAGAGCCTGGCCCGTCGTAGTAACCCGCGCTCCGAGATTTTTTAGCTCCGCCATCGTCTTTTGCCCGACTTCCGGCTTCAAGGTCTCGATTGCATCCTGCACCACGGCCACGCGCCGTCCGCGTTCCAGCAGGCCCTTGACGGCAAAGCTCACGCAATACTCGGTCACCACTCCAAAAACCACGAACTCCACCTGATCGCCCAGTCGCTGCACGAGCGTATCCGCATGGCGGCTCTCAAAAATGTTCAGCGTCTGCTTTTCGAGCAGGATTTGCTGATACGGCGACAAATCCTCCGGAAGTTTCGCATCTGCCACGTTGGGAACCCGCACCACTTTTTGCGTGAGAGCTTCCGGGACAAACTTCGATCCCGGCGTCCCCTTCACACAGTGGGAAGGGAATATCTTGAATTCGGGATCATCGGGCGTATGAAAACATCCATGCGAAACCAGAAACACTTTCCCTTGCCGCGCCGCATCCGTGAGCCGCTTAATGTTAGGCAGCAGCTTCTCCGCCCCCGGCACGTACAGATTTCCTCCCGGCAGCATGAAGTCCACCTGCGTATCCACCTCCCAGAGTATGAAGTCGGGCGAAACGTCGGACGAAAACATGATTCCCCCCTTCAGATATCCTTCCGCGCGCGACGAAAGCCGAGCGTAACACCGTCCGCTGCGCGGTGACAAACCTCGCTGGAAGGCACTTGGTCAGATATCATTTGCAGGCTCCAGATTTCTGAGAATCAATTTCATGAGCCACGACGCCCCCGCAAAATCCACAACACTCAACAAACTGGTGATCCGCAACATCGGACTCCTGCTCAGCGGAGACCTCGACCACCCCATTCTCGATGCCGACACGATGGTTGCCATCGACGGGGTCATTCATTCCGTCGGCAAAGAGAAAGACATCGATACCGCTAGCGCTGCTATAACAATCGACGCTAAAGGCACCGCGCTCGCTCCGGGATTGATTGACAGCCATGTGCATCCCGTGTGCGGCGATTGGACCCCTCGCCAGAATCAACTCGGTTGGATTGACAGTTGCCAGCACGGCGGCGTCACCACGATGGTGTCTGCCGGAGAGGTCCACACGCCCGGACGCCCCAAAGATATCGTCGGCCTGAAAGCGATGGCCATTTTTGCGCAGCGCGCCTTCCAGTCGTTTCGTCCCGGCGGCGTGAAGGTCTATGCCGGCGCACCCGTACTCGAGCAAGGCATGGTCGAAGATGACTTCAAAGAACTCGCCGCTGCCGGCGTGAAGCTTCTCGGCGAAGTCGGCCTGGGCAGCGTGAAGGATGGAATCACCGGACGCCGCATGGTCGCCTGGGCCCGGAAATACGGCATCCAGAGCACGATCCACACCGGCGGGCCGTCGATTCCGGGATCAAGCTTGATCGATAAGGACATGGTGCTTGAGACCGACGCCGACGTGGTCGGCCACATTAACGGAGGACACACCGCTCTTCCCGACGATCAAATTGTCGCGCTGTGCGAACGCTCACCGCGCGCACTGGAAATCGTGCACAATGGCAACGAGCGCGCAGCATTGCTGGCACTGAGAACAGCCCGAGAGGTGAGCCATCTCGACCATGTGATTCTCGGCACCGACTCGCCCGCCGGGTCGGGCGTGCAGCCACTCGGCATTCTGCGCATGATTGCGATGCTGTCGTCACTCGGCGAAATTCCAGCCGAGGTTGCGATCTGCCTTGCGACCGGCAACACCGCCAAAATGCGCAGCCTGAACTGTGGCCTGATCGCCGCCGGACGCGAAGCCAGTTTCGTTTTCCTCGACACCGCGCAGCAATCGGCCGGAAGGAATCTGCTCGACAGCATTCAAAAAGGAGACCTGCCCGGCATCGGCATGGTGATCACCGACGGCGCAGTCAGCATCCAGCGCAGCCGCAACACGCCGCCCGCAACGCGCGTCCCGGAGGTATTGAAGTGATGAGGAACGACAAGAATCATGTGGCGACGGCCGCCTCGGCCGTCCAAGCGATCGCCTGCCCTGAGCCTGCCGAAGGGGCGAAGCCGAGCGCCCCGGTCGGAAAAGGTTTTCGCATCAGAGCAGCTGAGCTCTTCACCGTCATTCTCATTCTTCTGGTGTCCTCCACTCTATCCGCGCAGCAGCCGATCCCCGCCGACTGGTGCCGCGCCCTCCCTCGCCCCGAATACAAAACTCTCGAGCGCGTTCCCGTCAGCGATCCCTGGTTTGAAGTCTACAAACCCGCACCCGGCGTTTTCGCCATCTACGAACCGCATCAAGCCGAAGAAGTCATCAGCTACCTGATCGTCGGCGAAAGGCGCGCGCTGCTGTTCGACACCGGCATGGGCATCAGCGACATCAGGAAAGTCACCGCGGAACTGACCAAACTTCCCATCATCGTACTGAACTCCCACACCCACGACGATCATGTGGGCGGCAATTGGCAATTCGACACGATCTACGGCATGGACACGGACTTCACCCACAAGAACGCGCTTGGCTCGCGCGAAGACGCGCAAGCCGAGATTACGCCCGACCAGATTTGCGGTACCTTGCCGAAAGGATTCGACTCAAGGGTCTACTCAACTCGGCCATGGAAGATCACCGCCACAGTGCACAACGGCGACCGGCTCGATCTCGGCGGCCGCACCCTGGAAGTCATCACGACTCCCGGTCACACGCCCGACGCAATCTCCCTGATCGATCGCGCGGGCGGATTGCTCTTCACCGGTGACACCTACTATCCCGCACCCATCTGGCTCTTCCGCCCGGAAACTGACCTCGACGCATATGCCGCCTCCATTCGCCGCTTAGCCGCTCTCACACCGCACATCAAACTGGTTCTGGGCGCGCATAATATTCCGGTCGCGGCGCCGACAGTGCTCCCGCGTCTCGTCGCGGCATTCGATCAGGTTCGCTCAGGAAAAATTACCGCGACGACAGACTCGCCGGGGAAAGTTTTGTACAAGGTCGGGGATATTTCTTTTCTGATGAAAGCTCCGGCGGCTGCGGCCCGATAAACCTTCGTCTTATGAGTCTGGGCTGGCCCGTGCCTGCTTTTCTCGCGCGCTCTTTGCGCGAGAAAGCCTGCCCTGACCTTGCCGAAGGGTGGGGATTTCCAAAGTCACCTCAGTCCGTCTGCCCCTTTGATCTGCTCCTTGGTCAGCCCACCGACCCGCGCCAGCGGACGCCCGCTATCTGCAACCGCAATTGCCACCATAATTTCATTCGCCCGCGGTGCATCGTTCAGACGAACTTCCATCCCGTCAAAGTGGCTACGCACAAACGCTGCGTCTTTGTGTCCTAGCGGAATATCGAGCACCACGCCGAGTCCGCCGCGTTTCTTCGACGACGGAATCAGTGCCGCGCCCTTGCCCAGCACCCGCCGCACTGGAGTGCCCAGCTTGGGATGTAGAATCGCCGCGGCGTGCTCGAGCTCTCCGTTCTCGCCGACAGCAGCCGCCTTGCCATAACTCTCGGCCGACGGTCCCGGAATTCCCAGCGCTGCGACGGCACGCGCCGTGAGCAATTCGCCAAGTTCCTCGCCGATCGCCATCAACTCCGAAAGATCTTCGACATATTTTCCGGCGCAAGGATTCCCGATCACGGCCACGGCCGCCGCCCGGCGCGTCGGCGGAAAAATCTCGCGGTCCATCTCGCGGAGGGTCTCTTCCACAAATGTCGCAATCTTGCGAATCCTTGTTTTCATCGTAGCCCGTCTTCTCCCTTGATCTGCGACGCCGCGAGCCCGCCCACGCGCGCGTGCACGCGTGCGCCAGTGGTCATAACCAGAGCCAGCAGTATCTCGTCCGCCCGCGGCGCGTCGTTGATGCCTACTTCCATGGCATCGAAATGACTGCGCACATAGGACGCGTTGATGTGCGTGATGGGCACATCGAGCCGCGTTCCCGGTCCGCCGACTTTCTTCGTCGAGGCCACAATCGCCTTCGCTCCGCCCAGTATTTCGCGCATCGCGTATCCGCCCGGCATATGCCACAACGCCCCGTGCTCAAGCTCTCCCGCCGATCCGACAATCGCGCCCTTGCCATATCCCTCGACCACCTTCGCGTCGCCGCCCAGCGCAGCAATCAGGGCCCGCGCCATCTCCAAACCCAGAGGCTTCAGGTCGTCCATGAATTCTTCAATGTTCGCAACATACGACCCCGCAAACGGATTTCGAATCACGGCAAGCACCGCGGCACGCCGCAACGGCTTCTCCGCCGCCGGCCCTCCTTCGTGAAAAATCTCTTCCACGCACGTGACCTTCTTTCGGACCACCACCTCAGGCATGCACCAGGCCCCTTTCGTGAACCGGCTTCGCAATCGCTCTCGACTGTCCCAAAATACCGACCGTCCGCGTCTCACCTTGCAAGCTGAGGGCAGACGATCGAATCAAACCGATTCGCAGCAATCGATCAGCAGTTTGCGCTCCTGCGGACAAAGCTTGACCAACTTCTTCCGCGGTCAACTCGCCCACGGCCTGCGTCACCATTCGGTTTCCCAGATCGCTATCGGGCGAAACCTCGCAAGCTGGAATTCGAACAATTGCCGGGTGTCCCGGCAAATCCACCGCATTGGCAATGATCGTCGCCGCAGCATCGGCGGCAGCCGCACGGTCGGCGAGCACGGTGACTCCATCCGCAATGCCCAGAGAAAAACTGCGCCCACGCCACCCGCTGGTCGCAATGCCGCGCACGGGATCGGTCGAGCACACGGTGGTCGTTCCCAGCAAGGAAGGACGGTTTGGACGCTTCATATCAGGAAGATTCACCATTCCGGCCACCAGTGTTTGCCCCGCGCTCAAGTGCAACGCAATGTCTCCGCCATCGTTCACATACGCGCGAGTAAGTTCCGCGTTTGAAACCATCGCCGCCAAGATCTCTTCCGCCACGGCTCCGGCCACTGCCGCCATGGGTGTGATGAAATACTCCGCCGCGTAGGGCCTCACCGCGGCCATCATCCTCCGCGCCACCGCGCCACGCGGCCACTCTGATTCCTCGGAGCACGCCTGCCGCAGAAACGAGAGCTCGCCGCATAGTTCGTCGAGCACCGTCACAAACCGTTCGCACGCTGCCCGATACGCGACCTCAACTTCGCGAAGTCCGCCAAAAGCCTCCACGATCAAATCGATCGGTCCATCGTGAAGATGCAACCGCTGTCCATCAGGCAGCAGCCGAACCTGGGCGCGCTGTTTCATCGCCGCCTCTTCTCCTTCGCGCCCGACTCCAGCGGCCACGGATTATCCGCCCGCGCGGAGACTCGCCGTCGCTCCCCATCAGCCAAATCAATCGAACTCAGCGGACGTACGTTCTCTACATATCCGCCCAGCGCCGCGTAATCTGCCAGCTTCAATGTAAACTCAATCGGAGCCACCAATGCAGGAGTCGGCACATATCCAAACGCGTTTCCAGGCATCCGAATCACGTCAACCATAAACGTGATCCCGCCTCCCGGCCAAACGTAAACCGGCGCGCCTCCGCAAGTTACGCGAGTGAGCGCGTCGCGCACCGAATGCGTCAACTTCACCGGATTCTCCGTGACCCCCGCCCGCAGCGATCCTCCCGCGCCCGCCATGAATAGGACCGTGCACAGCGCAGGTTCGCAATTCTCTTTGATGCGCGCGACCGACTCCCGCAAGTTCGCCGGCAATTCTTTTTCTCCCGGCTTCAAGTGTTTGTCCAATTCGAAGTACGCGTGATGCTCGCCGGTCGTGCTCACCATCAGCAATCGCAGCCCCGCCCACGCCTTCTTCGCGTTAAACTTCCCGAGAATCGAAAGCGGATCGTCAATATTCGTTCCGCCCCACGACGTCCCCGGTTCCGCCACCTGAAAATATCTTCCCGGAGTCGAGCGTCTTCCCTTCAGTTTGATCCCCGTCTCCGGCACGCCGAGAAGCTTGCCTGCCTGATGCTCCGACAACACCCCCGTGATGTGATCGTCAACCACAACGACTTCATCGACTTTGCCAAACCACTGTTTGGCGAACATTCCAATCGTGGCCGAGCCGCAGCCCACGCGCATGCGTTCTTCCTGCGCGCCGTCGACAATCGGAGCCTTGCCCGCCTGCACCACAACTTTCGCGCCATCGTCAATCTTCAATTCGACCGTTTCGCCGTTGCACAAACGCAACAACGTGTCGCACGTCGCGGTGCCTTCCTGCCGGCTGCCTCCCGTCAAATGCCGCACGCCTCCGAGCGACAGCATTTGCGACCCATACTCGCTCGTGGTCACGTGGCCTACGGCTTCGCCCCGCGCGCGCACGGTGCTGCATTCCGCGCCCAGGTGCCGGTCGGTGTCGATCTTCACCTTCACGCCGCAGTAGCTGAAAATCCCCTCGGTCACCACCGTGACCATGTCGACGCCTTCCACCTGCAACGAGATGATGAACGGAGCTGGCTTGTAATCCGGGTACGTCGTGCCCGCGCCGATCGCGGTTACAAACGTTTCGGCGTTGCTGACCTTGCCCTGATGAATCAGTGTTCCGTCCCACTCGCCGGCTCGCTCCAGAAACGGAACTACCGACTCCCCGCGCTCCAGCCCACGATCCAGCACAATATGCGGATCGAGCCGCACCAGCTTGCCTTCATGATTCCCGTAGCGGTCGCACGATCCCGTCCGCCCCGGCTTGATGTAGCACAGCACGGGACAGGCATCGCAGCGGATCGCGTCCTCAGCCACGCGCCCCTCCGTGTTCATGTGGGACGGACACTCCTCTCCTTCGCCCTTGACCTTGATCTTGGTTTTGATTTCTGCTTCGCTCTTCCTTGCCCAGAATGGCCGCGCGCACTCGGTCCGGCGTCGCCGGAATCCTATGAAGACGCACGCCGATCGCATCATGAATCGCGTTGAGAATCGCCGGCGCCGTCGGAATGACTGCCTGCTCGCCAATCCCCTTCGCGCCAAACGGGCCAGTAGAAGACGGATCTTCGATCAGAATCGACTCTACCGGAGGAATGTCTCCAGCGGATGGAATCAAATAGTCGTGGAGATTCTCGCCCTTGCCGGGAAAGAATTCCTCCATCAGCGCCATCCCCAGGCCCTGCGCCACGCCGCCCTCGATCTGCCCCTCAATCAGTGTGGGATTAATCGCACGCCCCACATCGTGCGCGGCCGTAACTTTCAATACGCGCACCGTGCCGAGTTCGGTATCGACCTCGATTTCCGCCAGGTGCGCGCCGAAACCGAAGACCGCGTACGGATTTCCCTGCCCATTTTCATCCAGCGGACTCGTCGGCGGATCGAATGTTGCATCGCACGTGATCACATATCCAAACGCATCGAGCGGCAACTCCGCGATCGGAAGCGATTTGCGCGCTCCGTCCTCGACCACCGTGACCCGGCCGTCGCCGAACTCGATCGCAGCAAATACGCACGCCCCGGCCATTTTCAAAATCTCGGCGCGCAACTTGTTCCCAGCCATGCACGCTGCTTTCCCAGTCACCAACGTCTGCCGCGAAGCCGAAGTCTTACCGCAATCCGGCGTAATCGCCGTATCGCCAGACAGCAGATCAAACTGCGCGATTGGAGCCCGCACCGCATCGGCGCAAATCTGCGCCACGATGGTGTTCGATCCCTGGCCGATATCTACTGCGCCTTGATGCAACGCGATCCGCCCATCCCGTTTCAATCCGATTCGCACGGTCGACGGATTCGGCAGCGATGTATTCCCGCATCCGTACCACATGCCCGCAACTCCAACTCCACGCTTCAAGGGACCGGTTGCGGCATTGAATTCCGCTGTCTGCAACCGCGCGGCTCTCCATCGCGGACGCAACGCTTCGAGACACGCCCGAATGCCGACACCCTCGCCCAGCACCTGCCCGGTCACCGTCGGCGACTGTTCGTCGAGCGCATTCAGGATGCGAAACTCCAGCCGGTCCATTCCAACCCGATCCGCGAGATCGTCATAGAGTTGCTCCTGCGCAATCGCCGCCTGGGGCACGCCGAATCCGCGAAACGCCCCCGCCGGAACCATGTTGGTGTGCACCGCGCGAGTCAGAGCGCGGTAATGAGGAACGCGATAAGGCCCCGACGCGTGCACCGGCACGCGCCCTGCAACCGTCGGCCCCCACGAAGAATACGCGCCCGTATTGAAGTCAGCAGCAAAGTCGAGCGCCACAAGTTTTCCGTCTCGCGTGGCGCCCGCGCGCAATCGCATGCGCGCCGGATGCCGCTTGGTGGTCGAGATCATCGATTCCGTCCGCGAGTACACCATGCGCACCGGCTTGCCCAGTTTCCAGGCTGCGAGCGCTACGAACGGCTGCACCGAGAGATCGAGCTTCGACCCGAATCCTCCGCCAACCGCGGTGGGAATAATTCGCACTTTTTCCGGCGCGATGCCTAGAATTTTCGCAATGTCAGCGCGATCCATGTACGGGGATTGCGTGCAGGCCTGAACTTCGATCTGATCGCCGACACGGCGTGCGAAGCCCGCTTCCGGCTCAATGTAGGCATGCTCAACAAATCCAGTCTCGTACTCGCCCTCCACCACGAAGTCTGCTTCGGCGAGCGCCTTCTCCACGTCACCGCGAACCACACGCCCACGCACAAGAATGTTGCCCTCGCGATGCGCATGGATGCGCGGCGCGTCTGCCGCCGTCGCCTCGTCAATTGTTTTCAGCGGCGGTAATTCCTGCCAACACACCGGAAACTCTGAGAAGTCGACGGCCTCCAGCGCATCCGCATCGCCCACCACGGCGGCGACCGCTTCCCCGCGATACCGCGCTTCGTGGTGTGCAAACACGGGCTGATCCGCATACTTCGGAATCACGCCATAGCAGTCGACCCCGGGCACATCTTTCGCCGTCAGAACGACCGCGACGCCAGGATGATTCGCTATGAACTGATCCAGCTCGCCAAACTGAAATTGCGCGCGCGCATGAGGACAACGAATCACCCTCAGCCCCAGCGCCTCCGCCGGAGTTTCGTCGGCGCCGAAGATCTCTGTGCCCTCGACTTTTTTCCTGCCGTCAAGCCGCACTAGGCGCGCACCCACCGCAGATCCCGCTCCCGGCATCACTTCCGGCCCAGCATTCGCTCCGACGTCGACAATCGCGCTGATGATCTTGCGATAGCCCGTACACCGGCACAGCACGCCGCCAATGGCATCCATCACTTCGTTTTCATTGGGAGAGGAATTTTTCTCCAGCAGCGCCGTCGCCGCCACCAGCATGCCGGGAGTGCAAGCTCCGCACTGCGCCGCACCGTGTGAAAGAAAAGATTGCTGCAGACGTCCGTAAAGTGGCGCACGGTGCGCCAGTCCTTCGACCGTCGTGATCTCGCAACCGTCAACCTGGCCTGCCGCAGTCAGGCACGCGCAAACTGGATCACCATTTAGGAGCACTGTACACGCGCCGCAGTCACCCGCATCGCAGCCCACCTTCGTTCCGGTGAAACCAAGATCGTCCCGCAGCACGCGCGAGAGCCGCCGCGCGCCTGTGGCCGCTACTTCAACTGCGCGTCCATTGACTGAAAACGAAATTCGCTCGGTTCCAGCTTCCGTCGGTGGCCGCTGCGTCGTGGCCATATCAGCGCGTCCCCACGCAGGCTTCCAGCGCCCGCTGCACCAGAGTGAAAGACGCATCGTGTCGGTAGGCGGCCGTTGCGCGCGCGTCGTCAATTGGAGAAAGAACCGCAAGATGGCCCGCTTTCACGGCACCACCAATTCCGGGTTTCAATGGCAGCCCCGCGAGATCGGATTCCAGATCCCTTAGCCGCAGCGCCTTCGCCGAACACGATCCAACCGCAACTCGTGCTTCCGCTACACGACCCTCGCGGTCCGGCTGCAGCACAACCGCCACCATGGAAATCGAAATCACCAGATACCGTCGCGCTCCCAGCTTCAAAAATGCAGACCTCGCGTTCTCCAATCGCCGCGGCACCAGCACGGCCACCAGAATCTCGTCCGCACGCCGCAACGTCTTGCGATTGCCCGCGAGGAATGGATCGAGCGGCAAGCGCCGTCTTCCCACCGCCGACGCCAACTCCACTTCCGCATCCAGCGCGAGCAGCGGCGGAACTCCATCGGCCGCGGGCGAGGCGTTGCACAGGTTCCCCGCGACTGTCCCACGATTCTGAATCTGCACCGAACCGATCTCCCGCGCCGCCGCCTTAAGCGCGTCAAAGCAGCGCGGCAGCGGGGTGCAAATCACGTCGCTCCACGCGGTCAACCCGCCGATACGAATGCGGTCTGCCTCAAGGGAAATGCCGCGAATTTCACCCAGCGCGGTAATGTCGACGACCCGCCCCCGCGGCAGCCGTTCGCCGAGCGCCGGATAAAAGTCCGTGCCCCCGGCCAGAATTTGTCCGCCCGGAGAGGCCAGCAGAGAAACTGCCTCGTCCAGTGTTTTCGGCCTGAGATACAAAGAATGGGCCCCCGGAATCTGCGCGCGCCACACGCTACTTGCAGCGTTTGTATACGAAGCCCGCGCGTTTGTACAGCCGCGGTTTAGGCCGGAAACAGCCGCTGCATGGTCGCGGCGCGAAAATCGAAGAGGCCTTCGACGTCCCGCTGCACCATCCCATGAGCCAGGTTTCCGATCCACCCAAAAGGCAGCGCGTAGGCAACCCGGTCGCGCATCGTCGTCCCTCCATCGTGCGCCACAAACCAGTGCTCGTGATTCCAAAGCGCATAGGGACCACGAACTTCGCGGTCCACGAAACCGTGCGGCGGATTCCACTCGCTGATCTCCGTCGTCCAGCGGATCGGTAAGCCGTGCCAACGCAGTCTGTAATGAATCAGCGAGCCTGCCGCCAGTGCCTGCGGCGCCTCCACCATGCGAAAGTCGAGCCACTGTGGCGTCAGCACCTGCAGATTCTCCGGGCGGGAGAAAAACAAAAACACCTCGTCGATCGGCTTGGGCAACCACTGCTCGCGTTCCAGATGATACCTACGCATGATGCCCTTCACTCGAAGAATCCGCGGCTTCTATGTTCTAATCTCCGCGTCGTAATTCTCGCACGTGGCCATCGACCGGAGAGATAGCACCGATCGCTCTGAAGAAAATCGATCTGAAGAAATACACCAGACTCCCGTCTTGCCCAGCCGATGAGCTCAAACCCGAACAACCCGCCATCGCCATCCGAGGCGGTTCAGCGACAGAACAAAGTTCTGCGCAGAGAACTCGGCATCGCCGACCTTGCGTTCGCCCAGATTCTGATCGTGATCGTCCCCGAATTCTTCGGAACGGCGGTCAAAGCCGGATCGGCTCATGTCGTGCTGTGGCTGCTCGCAATTCTCCTGTTCTTCGTGCCGCAAGCGATGGTGGTGGCCCATCTCAATCGCTTGATGCCGCTCGAGGGCGGCCTCTATGAGTGGGCACGTCTCGCCTTCGGTGACCGCATCGGATTTCTGGTGGCGTGGAATGTGTGGCTCGACACCACCGTGCAAGTCTCACAAATCGCCCTCGTGACCACCACCTATATCGCGTATGCCTTCGGCCCTAAGGGAGAATGGATTGCCTCGAACCAGCTGCTGCTCGTGGCCGCATCCATCGTGCTGATCGCGGGCATGATGCTGATTGCCCGCCTCGGCCTGAGCGTGGGCAAATGGGTCAGCAACGTTGGCAGCATCTTCACCGTCCTCATCCTGGCTGTCCTGATCACCATGCCATTTTTTCATCAACGCCACGGAAACCTTCCCCACTACAATCCACTGCCTCTGGTTCTGCCGACGTTCTCATTGTTCAGCCTCAGCGTTTTCAGCAAGATGACCTTCGGAGCTCTCTCAGGCTTCGAGATTGTCGCCATCTTCGCAGGCGAATCGCGCAACCCGGGGCGCAACCTTGCTCGCTCCATCCTTTTCACCGCGCCCCTGATCGCCCTCCTCTACGTCCTTGGGACGAGCGCGATCCTCGCCTTCGTGTCGCCCAACGCCATCGACGTGATCGGACCCATCCCGCAGGCTCTCAACGCCGGATTCGGCATGTTCGGCTTCGCGGGCCCGCTCGTTTCCATCGCGATCCTGTTGTTGCTGCTGAACTACATTTGCAGCTACACACTTTACTTTTCCAGCAATACGCGCCTGCCGCTGGCCGCTGGCTGGGACCACCTGCTGCCCAGCTGGTTCTCGGTTTTGCACGCGAAATACCGCACTCCGGTCAACTCGATTCTCTTCATGGGCGCGGTCGCGCTCGCGGCCAGCACCGCCGTCCTGATCGGTGCCAGAAACCAGGAAGCGTTCACCTTGCTGCAAATCTGGGCCTGGACGTTCTACGGCCTCGCCTATCTAGCTCTATTTGCTATCCCCTTGTTTGCTCCGAAAGAGAAAGGAATTCGCCCCGGTCTTTGGCTGCGCGCGGGAGCGGCAACGGCATTCGGGGTTACGCTGCTGTTTGTCTTGTTATCAGTATTGCCCGTGGTTCCGGTCAGCAGCGTGTGGAAATATTCGCTGAAAATCGCGAGCGTGGTGGCGGGAGCAAATCTTCTCGGCTGGATGATCTACCGCGCCGGCCAGCGCAAGCGAACTTGATTCCCCGTCCAGCAACCATTTCCCTCTTGACGCCGCCCTACTTTCGGCCACCCGCGCGGGTTTTCAGCGAATGCCTCCCCCAACAACCGGCCCGAAAACACCCCACGGTGCGCTTGACAGGGGACTACTCTCGTCAGACAATAGGACCAAGTTTGTCTGGCTAAATCTGCGACTCGTTTCCCCCTTTCGGTCGCGCCCATTCGTTCTTGGTTGTGCCCAAAATCCGCGTTTGGCTAGGAAGACTATCTCCATGAGAGTTGCCTCCAGGTTGGTGTTGTTACTCGCGGGGTTTGCGGCGGTCACCGCGCACGCCCAGATCTTCAACTTCAAACACATCGTGGTCGTCGTCCAGGAAAACCGGACCCCGGACAATCTTTTTCAGGGCCTGTGTTCTCCTCCGTATGGAGCCTGTGCCGCACCCCCAACTTTCTTCGCGCCTTACGACATTCAAACTTCGAACTGGCAGACCAAGACCGGGACGGTCCAGCCCGCCCCTGTGGCCTTAGCCAGCACGTACGATCTCGACCACTCGCACAGGGGTTTCGACGCCATGTGCAATGTAGTCGCCGGGAATCCCCCGACCTGCCTAATGAATGGCGCAGCGGGAATTGGATGCCATCCAAAAGCGGGCACGACCTGCCCCGCTCGCCCGCAGTTTCGATATGTAAACAATTCAACCGGAGTTCTGAACCCCTATCTGGAACTGGCCAGCCAGTACGGCTGGGCCAACTACATGTTTCAAACCAACCAGGGGCCGAGTTTCCCGGCACATCAATTCATTTTCGGCGGAACTTCCGCCCCCAGTAAGTCGGACGATGCTCTCGGGATTTTTGCCTCGGAAAACATGATTCCGACGAGCGCTCAGGCGGGCTGTGCCGCGAAACCCACGACCTCGGTCGCGGTTCTTTCCCCGGACCCAACACCGCCTCCCTACGGCGTCGAGAAATCCACGATGTTCCCCTGCTTTGAGCATCAGACGATGGCCGATCTCATACCCGACTGGAAGTACTACGCAGCCGGAGCCGGCTCCATCTGGACCGCTCCCAACGCGATTGAACATATCTGCGTGCCCAGCGCCGGAAAATGCACGGGCTGGGGCTCGCACGTCGTGCCCAACAATCCCTCGCAGGTGTTGACCGATCTCGCCAACTGCAGTCTCGCCGACCTGACATGGGTCACGCCCACTGCCGCGAACTCCGATCACCCCAGCCTCAACGATGGCGGCGGACCCTCCTGGGTGGCGGCAGTCGTCAACGCCATCGGCAACAGCTCCTGTACCGATGGCAACGGCAACAGGAGTCTTACGTATTGGCAGGACACGGCCATCATCATCACCTGGGACGATTGGGGAGGCTGGTACGACCACGAACCCCCGACCATTCTGGCGGGTGTGCAGGGCGACTATCAGTACGGGTTCCGCGTTCCCATGATCGTGGTATCGGCTTATACGCCGCAAGGCTACGTGGACAACGAGCGCCACGATTTCGGCAGCATTCTGCGTTTCGTTCAGTCCAACTTTGGACTCCGCGAAGGAGAACTCGGTTTCGCGGATAACCGTTCCACTACCGACTTACACGAATTCTTCCGAACGTTTCAATCGCCGCGGCCATTTTCCACCATCGCGGCCCCCAAGAGCGCCGACTTCTTCATCCACGACCCCAGACCACCCGAGCCCCCAGACAACGACTAGGGTAGCCTCACTTTTGAGTGCCCCCACCCTGGTCGCGTCGTCCGCGACAGGGTGGGGCTTCTGATTTTGTAGCTGAAAAAGGCAACTTCCGAGCTTCTACCGCAGGAACACCATCCCCGCATCCTCCACTCGCACGCTTGACTTCCGCCGCTCTCCCGTTCCCACGTGGTAGGCCACGAGAACGTGACCTTCCACGATCAGTATTTCCTTATCGTTGATCCACCCCACAAGCGTCGCATGCGGAAGAAATGCCACGCGCTTCGGCGAATCCTCCATGCTCTTCACTTCCATGCTTTTCACTTCGACCGCCGGCAACTCCGCCACCGCCTTGCGAATCTGCTTCGCTTCTTCGAGACTCGCCTGCCCCTGCTCCGCCAACTGAATGGGCTTGTTGGCTTGCGCGGTTGATTCAATCGTCATCGCAATGTAGCCGAGATCGGGCGACAGCCGCGCTCTCGAGGTGTAGAAACTCACGTCGTAGTCAGGATTCTTATAGGTCGCCAGTTCGTCGAACACGGGGATCGTTTTTCCATTCGCCAGCACCAGCGTCTGATCGTCGCTCTGATTCGACCATCCGCAGCAACTGGTATCGGGAATCGCCTTCACGATCACGTTGCCGCTGGAGGCCGCGTCCAACAAGCGTTGCAGCGGCTCGGCCAGAACCGTAGCCTTCCACTTCCCCGCTTCTTCCTGATACAGCATGCTCGCTTTCGCGACTTGCTCACCCTTGCCCGCTACCACCTGCGTCATCATGAAGAACTTATCCACGCCGCTCTCCGGCACCCAAACCTCACCCAGGGGACAACTCTCCTCGCAGCTTCCGGTCGGGCAGCGGCAATCCGGCAGCTTCGACGCAGTGAGATCCTCGCGCCCGCGGCCGCCCGTGTCGGTTCGCCAGCTCTGCCATGTGGTCGCCACCGACAGGTCGATATCTTCCCGCTGCAACCGGCGGGATTGATTCGCGAACCAGAACAGATGTCCTCCGTCCGCCGCGAGATAAGCCGTGGGTGCCGTCTCCCTGACCGCCTGATTCGATCCCGTGGCAGTGACCTCGCGCTGAACTCCCTGGTCGATCATCGTGGCCGCGCGCCCGTTCCAAAACCACAGCTTGTGCGCGGAGGCAGTTTCCTCGTCAGAAAGCGGCAACGATACCGGCGGCGCAAATAGAATCTGCCCCGCCCGGTTGACCGAAACATTCTGCGGAGACTCCACCGCTCCGGTGGGAACCTTGACCGTCTGCTTCACCGCAAACGTCGCCGGATCGTACTCCACCATTTCCCCCGGCGCGCGCAGCACCCATAACCGCCTTCCCTGCCCCAGCAAAGGAGCCGTGAACAGCAAACAACAGCAAATTGCGCGCGAAATTATTTTCATAAAGAGATCCTGGGGCGCGGCCGAAAATAGTAACTCCCAGCCGCGAGTGCTGCCAAACCGGTAGATGCGCACCGAAGAGAAGAGAGACTCAGCCCAACCTTGCCTTTTTTCTTTTTTCCGGACAGGAATGAACTTCGTGTTCGCATCGTCGAAGGAAGTGATAGGCTACCCGTTTCTCATTTGAAGTGGAACGCCCAACAGCAGGCACGTGTTTCGTCGTTCCCTTATAATGACCCGAGTCTAGACCGCTTTTCGATCATACCCGGTTCAATCGCGACGGGTTTCAAATGGGCTTGATTCAGAAGCAGTTTCAGAAAAGAGCCGGTTCGTTCGCCTCACCTATGGCGGTTGATTGTAGCAATACAAAACCCGGGGCTGAGATTGCCAGCCTGACCGATGTCGGCCTCCAGCGTTCCAATAACGAGGATTCCTATCTCTACTGGGAACCCGACTCCGACGAAGAGTTCCGCCGCAAAGGCCGCCTCGCCGTAATCGCCGACGGCATGGGAGGCTATGAAGGGGGGCAGGAAGCCAGTCGCCTTGCGGTCGAGACTGTGCGCCACATTTACGACGCAGAATTCGACGGCGACGCCCAACGTACCCTGCTCCAAGCCCTCGATTCCGCTCACCGCAACATCCAGCGTTACGCCGAAGAACATCCGGTGTTCCACGGCATGGGAACGACCTGCACAGCGGTGTCGATCATCGGCCGTGAACTCTGCTTCGCTCATGTAGGAGACAGTCGCCTCTACCTGGTTCGTCCCGGCACGATTTCCCGCCTCACTCGAGATCATTCCTATGTCGGCCGGCTGGTCGAGAGCGGCATTGTCCGCTCCGAAGATGCCGAGTCGCACCCGCAGCGCCACATCCTTACTGCAGCCCTGGGATCGGGAAAGGACGTCGTCCCCGACAAACCCGAGCATCCCTTGCCCCTGGAAGAGGGCAACACGCTCGTGCTCTGTACCGACGGCCTCTGGAGCCTGGTCGGCGAACAGGACATTGCACACGTAGTGCGGTCTGGCACTCCCTCCGAATCTTGCACCGCGCTAGTGAAGATGGCCCTGGAACGCGGCGGTCCCGACAACGTGACCCTGTTGGTCTTACGTATCGCGGCGTAGCGCCTGGCGTTTTCCCTTCGTGTAACTTCGGGTCCTTCGTGGTAAATGATCTTAAGATTTTGGCATCGCAAAATCCTGCAGGATGTTGCAATTCTACCCAGTTTCAATCGACAGCCGCGGCACTTTCAACGTATTGAACTGCAATCGAATGCACACCGGCCGCGACGCAAGATCTTGCATTCCATGCGTAACGCACTCAACACAAAAGATTTAATAGTCTTCTTAGCGATCCCGCAGATGGCAGCCGGCTTGCATTGTCACGCACGTCAATAATGTCTATTACTTCAATCGAGTTTATGGAATAATGCGCCCATGAAAATCTCCCAGAAGGGTCTTTACGCTCTGCAAGCCATGATGATGCTCGCCCGCCACCATCATCAAGGCGCCATCAAGATCCGCGACATCGCCTATGAAGAGGTTCTGCCGGAAAAATTCCTCGAGCTGATCCTGCTCGAGCTCAAGAACGCCCGCATGGTCGAAAGCGTGCGCGGAGCCAAGGGCGGCTACCAGCTGCGCCGCGAGCCGTCGGAAATTCACCTCAGCGAGATCATTCGGCTCATTGACGGTCCCCTGGCCCCCTTCGGCGACGCCGAGCAGCTGCGTGAACTCATCGATCGCGACATTCCGCACCGCGCGCTTTATCAGGTCTTCCTCGACGTGCGCGACGCCGCGGCTCGCATCCTCGACAACACCACTTTGGCCGACTTGATTGTCGACAGCACCCCCCGCGCGGCCCAGCCCGGCAAGCGCCAGAAGAACCAGAAGAAATCCTCCGCCAACATTCTCCCCATGGTGGTCGGGGAGCGCAAGGGTGAATCAACGAGGTTGAAGTCCAGTCTTTAGAAACTGCCGGAGGGGCTCCGGTCGTCTCTCTGAAAAATTAACCGCTCTTTAACGAATGGGCGTTGACTATCTACCAGTATCTCTATTAAGTTAATTGTAATAATGAACACACTGGGGCTATGTAAAAACTTTCGGACCAGAAGCTGCACCGAATAGCGGAAATCCACCGCCAGTGATGAGTGGCCAGCGGCTTCCCTGTTGTCTCCCCCGTGCAGTGGCAGTGCCAGGACAAACTCAAAAGGAGAGGACTGTACTTAAATGAAACTCAACAAGAACTTATTTCTCGTTGCCCTTGCGCTCGCGGCATTGACATTCACCGCTGCCGCGTGGGCCCAAACCGAGACGGCCTCAAACGCGGCT
>Ga0070733_10000925_pt1 | contig 22560 bp, 21 predicted proteins | sample Coa_R1_9_FD_66450 | JGI IMG/M metagenome (GOLD analysis project Ga0070733, IMG submission 66450) | Surface soil microbial communities from Centralia Pennsylvania, which are recovering from an underground coalmine fire - Coalmine... | ecosystem: Environmental > Terrestrial > Soil > Unclassified ...
ATATTCTCTATGCGCAGGGTTGTATCCAGTTTATCACTGACATTGGCCTCAGCAGCGGTGGGGAAGCTGTTGCGATAAGAGGCAGAGCGAGAAAAGGGCATATTAGTTGCATCGTGAGGCATAAAATGTCCTCCTGGTTAATACAGAGTCTCGCCACCAATCATTTGACTTGACGAAATCGAGCTTTTGTCCGTCATTTTTCCCATTTTACCACAGTTTCCCATTAAGCTTTTAGCAAGCGAACTCTATCTGCGTCTGTCAGAGACGTGTCTAGCCCTTTGTTCATGCTCTTGTCTATGGACGCATCACCTGACACTCATTTGAAGGACAGCGCAGTATTTGGGAGTGGCCGAAGGTATGCGTTTACCATGATGAAACGTTTTACTCGCAACATCGCCCCGCTTTGGAGGAGGAACATCTATGAACTCTGGGCTCTTTGTATTGCTGATGTGTGGTCTGCTGATTTCCCTCGTCCTCGTCCTGGTCTGGCATCCTCAGCGTTCCCGGACAAAAACGAGCACATCCGCTGATCGTCAACGCACCGACGACGTGTTCCGTGATGATGATCGGTACTGGTATGGTGGCTTCTTTTACAACAATCCTGACGATCCTGCGGTGCTTGTCCCAAAGCGCTATGGCCTGGGGTGGACCGTGAATTTCGGCAATCCTCGGGGTAAACTCCTCCTGATCGGAACGCTGTTGCTGCCCCTGGTGCTGCTTATCCTCAACGTCCTCATTTCTGGCACGGCACCCATTGGATGCCATTCGTTTGCATGCCATCCGTAGCCATAAAAAATGAACCGATTCTCCCATCATCTCTCCCTGCTGCTCAGCTTATGCAGGCGGGAGTCCTGCGTGCCGCTTGATCCATCTCCCAATCTCGTTCACCACCTCTTCAGTCACATGACCAGCCACGTTGTAGGTGGCGGGAGTGGCCTTTTGCCCGCCCTCAATGGGCATAAAGAGGTGGCTGAGACCAGGATACATGATAAATTGCACGTCACTGCGCCCACCCAACGCATCCTGCCAGATCTGGAAATCTTCTCGCGTGACCTGGTAATCGCCCTCGCCCTGCAGGAAGAGCATCGGCTGTTTGAGCGTTTGCGCCACTTTCTCCGGCTTATAGGTGTTCAAGTCGAGCCAGTAGGCAGCCGGGACGCCCAGCGGCAAGTCGCTCGCGGCGGCTGTCGGCAAGCGCCTGGGATCTTTGACCAGCTCCACCTGTTTTTTGACGACCGCGAGCTGCTGCTGTCGCACTACCGGATCGGGCATACTCAACGAAAGCACATAGGTCATCTGATCCAGGATAATATCCTCAAATGGCCGCGCAGAACCTGCCAGGATGATCAGACCACAAATCTGCGGGTCGGCCTCGCCAATGCGTGGAGCCAGGTAGCCACCCAGGCTATGTCCCAGCACAAAGATCTGCTGCGCGTCTATCTCTGGCCGCTCGCGCAAGAGGGCCACTGCTTCCAGCGCATCGTCAATGACCTCTTCCTTGACCGTGAGTGTGTCTATCTCACTAGTCATGCTGGCGGCATAGACTTTCGTGCGTTTATCGTAGCGCAGCACAGCGATACCCTGCGAGGCCAGGCCCCAGGCCAGATCGCGGAACGGCTTGTTGGGAGGGATCGTCTCGTCGCGGTCCTGTGGTCCCGAGCCATGCACCAGAAGCACCGCCGCAAACGGCCCGCCGCCCTGCGGAATGCTCAATATCCCTGGCAACACCCATTTTCCGCGTCCTATCTGCACCTCGTGTTCGTGAAAACGCTCGAGCTGCGCGTACGACGGAGGCTCATAGATCGCGTGCGCCTGCTGTTCAATGGTTCCCACAGGCGTAATCGTTAAACCGACGATCTCGCCCGCGTCATTTAAGGTGATATTCACATCGAGACTTGCCCGCTCAAAGACGCAGGTGACCACCTGCACCAGACCTTGTTTCGTCTGCACGGCAGACGTGTTTCCCTGTTCCTTAAACGCTCCCACCTGCTGTTCAATTCCCTGCCAGCTGGCCCTCAGCGCTTCAACAGGGAACAAAGGTTTGACTGGCCCCGCCAAGCGTTGCTCCACTGCGGCAAAATCACCGTGTGCCACTTGTGTGACGATTTGTTGTGCAGTATCCATTTTATATCCCTTCTAATGATAAACACCTGTGATTAGTGCTTTGCCCAATCGCTCAGCAGCGCTTTCGCTGCATTATGCCCTGGCGCACCCATTACGCCGCCGCCGGGATGCGTCCCTGAACCACACAGGTAAAGTCCCTCGATGGGCGTGCGATAACGCGCACATTCTGGTGTTGGGCGCAGTGAAAAGAGTTGATCGGGCGTGATCTCTCCATGAAAAATGTTGCCATTGGGCATACCATATCGCTCTTCAATATCCACAGGACTTAGGACCTGATAATCAATCACAGCATCAGAAAAATTGGGCGCAAACCCGGTCATAGTCGCAATAATCCGTTCTCCCATTTCCTGCTTGAGGCTCTGCGTCCACTCACGGCCTTTGAGATGGTAAGGAGCGTATTGTGAGAACATGGATATAGTATGCTTTCCCTGTGGTGCGACAGTGGGGTCGGTGGCCGATTGCATATAAGCCTCAATGTATGGCTTTTGGGAGAGTTCGCCTCGCTGGGCATCCTCAAAAGCCTCTTGCACATACTCTGGTGTTGGGCTGATCTCACAAGAGCCTGCATGTTGTAAACCTGGAGTTGTGCCTGGAAGGCAGGTAAAACTCGGTAGTTCTTTGAGCGCAACGTTAACCTTTATCACGCCGCTTTCCGTCTTAAAGCGTGCAATGCGCTGGAGAAAATCTTTGTCCAACTCTGCATCGGCGCAAAACTGCAGGAAGGTGCGCTTGGGGTCGGCATTGGAAAAAACGGCGCTTGCCAGCAACTCTTCACCATTTTCCAGGCTTACTCCCTCTGCTCGCCCATTGTGGACAAGAATTTTCGAAACAGGACTATTCGTGCGGATTACCGCACCATGCGCCTCAGCGGAGGCAGCCAAAGCAAAACTAATGCGTCCCATCCCCCCTCGCACATAACCCCACATACCGTGTTCACCATTGACCTCACCAAACATATGATGCCATGTGACGTAAACTGAACCAGGGGTCTTAGGACCAATAAAGGAACCAATGACACCCTGTCCTGCAAACGCTGCACGTAAATAGTCAGACTCAAAATAATGTGCGAGCATATCATAAAGATTGCCAAACATGAGCCATTTGTAAATCTCTTCATCCTCACCTCTGAAACGTCCTGCTAAATCGGCAATGGATGGCGGTTCCTCAAGTAAAATAGGATTGAGAATATCTGAGGCCCGATCAAAAAATGCTAAAAACTTCGGATAAGCCTGTGCATCATGTGGAGAGAGACGGCGAATGCCCTCAACCGTTTTTTCAGTACTGGCACGGAAAAAGAGATAGTTCCCATCAGGGTAGGGAACAAACATCTGCGGGTCTTTGACATACGCATCAAAACCGTAGCGATGCAATTCTAAATCACGGATAATTTCAGGACGAAGTAAACTCACTACATAGGCACAAGGCGACATGGTAAAGCCTGGGAACGGCTCTTCAAGCGTACAGGCTCCTCCAACGCGGTCGCGCTGCTCTAACACGAGGACTTTTTTGCCCGCGCGGGCTAAATAGCCTGCCGCCACAAGACCGTTGTGTCCTGCTCCAATAATGATGGTGTCAAACTGCTCCGTGTGTTGTGGCATGGTGGTATTTTTTCCTTTGGAGAATGGAAAATAAACAGTATGGTTGTAAGAAATAGTATATCACATGCTTTTACCAGCTTATCGCGATCCTGATAGGTGATATAAGAGATATAGTTGATTGTAAGCGAGCAATAAGACAACCATCAACTAGGGATAAATAGTACCATTTTCCCCTTATATGCTCCTGAAGACGGCTCCTGTATCACGATATGTTACAATTCTTACGAGTGGATTGTCCTTCGTGCAGCAAATGCTTTACTTCCAGGTATAATCATTGCCTGGAAAAGGGTAACACGTGAAATTCAACGTCGCCGTTGTCCAATTTGAAATAAGTCAATTTGTCCCGCAAGAAAATCTCGCAAAAGCCGAGCAGTTTATTCAACAGGCCGTTGCCCGGGCAGCAGACCTGGTCGTCTTTCCCGAAGATTTCATATTTGGGCCGCTCGATAGGCGCGTTGATCTCGCCGACTTCGATCAGCAGTACGTAAAACATTTCCAGCAACTCGCATCGCAGTACAACATCGACATCGTTCCCGGCTCGATTATCGAGGGGGACGAGAATGGGCTATATAATACTACCTACTATATCGATCACTCTGGTGATATTCTCGGCAGCTATCGCAAAGTCAACCTGTGGCTGCCCGAACGCAGCTATATTACACCCGGTCGAGACAGCGCCGTCTTCGAGACGCGCTTTGGCAAAGTTGGCCTCATTATTTGCTGGGATCTGATGTTCCCTGAAGTGTTTCGTGCGATGGTTCATGAGAGTGTGGAGATCGTGATTTGCCCCAGTTACTGGTGCCTGGAGGACGCCGGAAAAGGACAACAACTTAACCAGCACTCTGAAGTAATGCTGGTCAACTCGCTATGTATCGCCAGGGCGTTTGAGCATGAGATCGTGCTGATCTACGCTAATGCTGCCGGGAAACTTGTTTCTGAGGAAAGCACAAGCACTCTAATCGGCCAATCTCAGATTACCGTGCCATTCAAAGGGCCACTGGATATTATCATGCACAATTTCGAAGACATGTTTGTGCAAGAGGTGGATACGGCGGTGCTTGCCATCGCGGAAGAGGCGTATGAAATTCGCAGCGCTACACAGCGTATTTCGCCGCGTCAGATCGCTTGAGCTCAAGTCCCATGCCTGGCCGTGATCGGTCAGGGCGCAAAGCCCCATTGATGGGTGTGAGTACGCCATCGAAGAACATATGCTCAATCCGCACATGGTCATGGAAGTACTCCATATGACGGAAGTTTGGAATAGCACAGCAGGCATGCGCATGCAGTGCCGGCCCGCAGTGCGACGATAGCTGCATCGAATGCGCCTCGACCAGCGCGCCTACACGCATGAATCCAGTAATACCCGCGCAGCGCGTTGCGTCAGCTTGCAGTACATCCACCGCGCCGGCTTCGAGCATGCGCCGGAAGTACCACAAATCATAACCATATTCACCCGCAGCGATATCCATGCCCCCCGGTGCGCGATCGCGTATCAACCGCAGCCCTTCAAGATCATCGGACGAGACCGGTTCCTCGAACCACGTCACCCCCAGGTCTGCGAAGATGCTGGCCATCGCCAGGGCCTGTTTGCGACTGTATGCGCCATTGGCATCGACAAACAGTTCCGCGTCAGGTCCAATCGCCTCACGGGCGTGAGCCACGCGCCGGGGATCGTCATCTGGCTTCCTTCCAATCTTCATTTTGACGCGAGGAATGCCATCTGCTACCCAACTTCCCAACTGGCGCTGAAGCTGCTCGCGTGTATACGATGTAAAGCCACCGCTCCCATAGATGGGCGCGCTCTCCCGAACTGCTCCAAGCAGTGTTACTAATGACACGTCGAGGAGACGTGCTTTCAAATCCCACAGCGCCGCGTCAACGGCCGCAATGGCCATCGAAGATATGCCTGGACGACCGAGATTGCGGATCGCCTGCACCATCATCAACCAGGCAGCGGGTACTGACATGGCATCCTGACCGATTACCAGTTCGGCCAGCATTTCCTTAATAAGCTGCGCCGTCGCTACGTCAGCATATGTATAGCCGAGACCTTGTTTGCTGCCACCGGCAGCCTCGACGATCACGATAGTCGTCTTGTCCCAGGCGTAGGTGCCATCCGACTCCGGAAAGTCGGTAGGCACCGTATAAGCTGACACATCCAGCTGCTTAATGGCAACTATGTTGTCACCAAATTGTGTCATGGTTGCGCTCCTTTCTTAATAACACGCCCTGAAAGGCAGGAAGGATGCAACGCAAATTCAGCGGTTACAACTCTCGTTCTACCTTGAGCCTATCCAACATAGCGCGGGTAAACATCACCGCAACGGCCAGCCAATCAAACGAGCGCGTCCAGGCCACCCACTCCTGCTGTGTGGGCCAGCCCACCTTGTAACGCGGAATCATTTCTTTGGGCATGACAGTGGCCCACTTCACGCCCTCGCCCAACCCACCAGGGGTGATGCGCACCATGATGTTGAAGACATTCTCATTGGGAAGTTGTATTTTCCAGTCTGGCAGCGACTTCAATAGCTGGTCGCGCCGCCAGATACTGAAAAGCGTGGGATCTTCGGGCGCGCCGCTCTCTGAACGCTGCAGCGTGACTACCTGCCCAACCACAGCAGAGCGCTCCCACTCCGGGAAACGCATCCAGATGCTATAACGGTATTCATCCAGACCTGACGTCTTGATAAAGGCGCGATAACCATCGCGTTCGATGCGCTTCTCGGTATCGCTTTGCCAGATGCGCACCATAGCATCCAGGCGTTTTTTCTTCTCTTCTGCGCTCAGATTTGCATACGGCCCGCGATCAAGCGGATACTGTTTTCCCTGCATTTATCGCTTCCAATCCCTCGGGGAAATATGCCGCCAGCCACGCGGCAAGATCATCTGCCAGGGGCGCAACAAATGTACAGAGCTCGTTATCGGGATAGCGCCGCAGTTCCAGGTTATAAGCATGCAGGAACTGCCTCCGTAGTTTTCCTGCGGGTGTTCCATCTCCGGCAGGTGGCGCATAGGTCTGATCCCCAACGATTGCATAACCCGCAGCCGCCAGGTGCGCGCGAATCTGGTGTGTGCGCCCGGTGATGGGACGCGCTTCCAGCAGCGCGTATTGTCCATTCGTTGCAAGCGTTATCACCGACGTCATAGCAGACTGGCCATCTGGCCATACAATGCAGCGGCGGCGATCAAGCGGGTCGCGCTGCAACGGTGCATCAAAAACATACGTAACACCGTTTACTGTGAGAAGTTCAGCATTAGACACTGTTTGCCGACCGCTCCCGCGGCTTGTGGTCACATTAAATGATGTGCGCGGGCGCGTCCACTCTGGTGCCCCTCTGCCCACTACTGCCAGGTAACGCTTGACGATACTGTGGTCATAGAACTGGCGAATCAGGTGACGCCGCGCTCGTTCGGTACGCGCCAGCGCCACGATGCCCGAAGTGTCTTTGTCGATGCGGTGCAGCAGGCATGGACGCGGTAAAAGTCCCTCTTCTTGCCACTGCTTCATTCTCTGTTGTTCGCGCAGCATATCCTGGATGTGTTCTGGCGCGCCAGTCCATTGCGGCTTATCGGGCAGTTCTTCAGGTTGCCAGTCATCACCACCCTGCCCGGCTAGATAGGACAGGATGCTATCCCACATCGTCCCATCGGCATTCTTATAGGTGGGATGAATAACTAACCCCGCCGGTTTGTTGACAATCAGCATGTGGTGATCCTGGTAGATCACTGGTATTGCGGCTTGCTTCATGCACAAAGTATAGGATGCCATTGGTCAGGGGTCAATAGTTTATGGCTATAAGAAATCCAAGATCTCATATCATATGCTATACTACGCTTTTGAATGATTGCCTGGGCGACCGCAAGGGTCGCCCAGGAAGCCGCTTAACTTACTTCGGAGGCTCACTTGAGCAGCTTAGACCCTCGTATAGAACAGGTTCTCACTTTTCCCCAGGTACAGGGGATATTTGGACGGCGTTCTCGCCGCTTCGGTTTCGGCATGGAGATTCCCGATGGCCCGCTGGCATATAAATCCCAGCATGCTCCCTTGCCACTCAATGACCTGGAACGCTCGCTGCTGGTGGCGGGCGCAACGGGCGTCACTGGCTGGAATTTCGGCATTCCTTACACCACCAATGAGCATGATCGCCTCAGCAGCTATAGCCTGCGGCTGACGGGTCGCACCGTGCCTTCCGCGGCTACCATCTGTACAACCGAGTTATTTTACACCGACGACACGGGCATTTATCTGACGCGCACGCGCGACCTGGCGCCAGGCCGCCTGCGCGAGTTTGAAGAAAATGACGACATCACGCGCATTATCAACATTTCGCAAGCGGCCACTATCCAGTTGAACAATGAACGCATGTATCTTCCACCTGAGCCGCCGCATTATGACGAGCATAATATCTGGAACAGCAATCGCCCAGGAACAACCCTGTTCATGCCTGCCGGCGATGTCGGCGAACAACTGCTGGCATTGCTTGCCATGTACGTCTCCAATGGCTACACCCTGTACGATGATTATCGCGGCTGCCTGGGAGGCAACCTGGAGCCGTTTATACGCGCCGGGGTTATCAATGATACGCCGCAGATGCGTTTTGCGTTGTCACACATTGAACAGGTCGCCTATTCGACCGTCGCTATGGAGCTGGCCTTAATCTGCCAGAACATTGTCTACATGATGCAGGCAATCGGCCTGGGCGGCTGGATGTACACCGGCATATTCCCCTACAGCGCGCTGGGGATGTTCGCCGACCAGGGAATCAAAGGGCTGGGGTTCCGCTTCACAAAGCGCGACGACTGGACCTTTCCCAATCCTGTTGGACTTGACGGTTACTTCGAGTCGGTCTGCCCTCCCTATGTGAGCGATATGTACGAGGCAGCGCGCAAGCTGGCGCAGCGCAAGTTTGGGCCGGGCGGCGCTTACGATCCTGCTACCGGTGGGCCGTTCAAACACAACAGCGAGATCAAGGCAACCGTAAAGCCATATTCACAGTCACAGATCGAGTGTATTGGCGAAATGGCGCACTACATCTACAGCGCCTATGGGCGGTTTCCGGCGCGCTTCCCCACCATTTTGCTGCGTATCTACGCGCAGGCGCACCATCTCGAACAGGATTTTTACGACATGTTTTATGGCGAGGGTGCTTATCTACAAACACATGCGCAACATATGGAACGCTGGCACGCGTCCGATCAACAAGCATAACGACCATCCCTCTTTGCAAGCATGATACAATTAGAACAATTAACATGCGCTACGCCTGGGGATGCATCAGGCACACTTAGAGGAGCGAAGATGGCTTTCGTACACTATCTCAAAAAGCCAGAGTTGCGGAGTCCAGTTGTCATAGCCGCGTTCGCCGGTTGGAATGACGCGGCAGAAGCGGCTACAACGGCTGTCAAATTTCTCATGGATCGTTGGAAAACAACACGCTTTGCCGAGATCGAGGCTGAGGAATTTTACGTGTTTACAGAAACACGGCCTGCGGTGCAAGCTAAAAAGGGACTGGTGCGCGCCATCAACTGGCCGGGCAATCAATTCTTTGCCTACGCTGATCCGAGTTGGGAACGTGATGTGATCCTGTACCTGGGTGTGGAACCGCAGCTCAAGTGGAAGACGTTTACGGCTGCATTTCTGGAAGTCTGCAAGCACTTTAACGCATCTGAAGTACTCTTGTTGGGGGCATTTCTGGCAAACATTCCCCATTCTATGGATGTGCCTGTGACCGGTTACACCTCAACGCAGGAGATGTTGGAGCGTATGCATGAAATCGATGTGCAAAGTTCGCGCTACGAGGGTCCAACCGGTATTACGGGCGTGCTGCATGATGCCTTCGCCCGCGCTAAAATTCCCGTATCGAGCCTGTGGGCAGCCGCGCCACACTACCTGGTTGCCACGCCTAACATCAAAGTGACATCCGCGCTGCTAACCTATCTAAACACTTTTCTGGCCTTTGATCTCGATCTGGATGATATCCAGGGCGATGCTATGCGCTTCGAGGAGCAGATCTCCACGCTGGTCGCAAGAGACCCGGAGGCCAGCGCATACGTGCGCAAATTAGAAACCGAGACCGAGAACTTGCTGGCCGAGAGCGACGAGGAAGAGCCTGATGAAGATGAAGAGATCAACGTTGTTCCTGATAAACCCGTGATCTCAGGCCCCCTGCCAAGCGCGGATAGCCTGATTCGCAGCGTCGAAGAACTGCTGCGCAAGGAACGCGAGAACAACCAGCAAGATGGCGACTTCAACGAGGAGAGCGAATGAGTGACGTCCCCTATACACTTGAGGAGGTTCTGAATCCTCGTGCCATCGCTATCCTGGGCGCATCTCGCGCTTCCCATAAATGGGGGCATGTGGCAGCCAGACAATTGATCGCCGGAGGTTTTTCCGGCGCTATTTATCTTATCAATCCGTCCATTCCAGAGGTGCTTGGCCGCGCGACTTATGCCACGCTGGGCGATGTGCCAACCCAGGTTGACCTGGCTATTATCGCGACGGCGTTCCAGCATGTTCCCCAGGCCATCGATGATTGTATCGCGCACGGTGTGAAAGGTATCGTTATCATTACCGCAGGTTTTAGTGAAACGGGGCCAGAGGGCCGGGCCCTGGAGCAGGAACTGGTAAAGCGCTGTCGCCAGCACGGCATCCGCATTATTGGCAGCAACTGCATGGGCGTTTATGTCAAACACGCGCAACTCAACGCGCTGGGGATGGCCTTCCCTCTGCCAGAGGGTCCCATCGGGCTGGTCTCGCAAAGCGGCAACCTGGGCATGTACTTTTACGCGCAGGCATATCTAGACGGCGGTGGCTTTACTACCTTTCTGAGCGTGGGCAACGCTGTCGATGTCACCTTTCCAGAGTGCATGCAATTCCTGGCGGATGATGCGGAAACGCGCGTGATTGCCGGCTATGTCGAGGCCATCGAGGAGCAAACGCTGCGCGAAGTGACGCGCAGCATGTACGCGCGCGGTCACTACAAACCCGTCGTAATCCTCTTGAGCGGCGCAACGGAGGTAGGAGTGCGCGCCTCGCTTGCCCATACCGGCGCTATCTCAACCGTGCGACCCGACCATGATGCCAGGCTGCTGGGCAGCGGCGTTGTGCGTGTTGTGCGTTCGGACGAATTGTTCCCAGTCGCGCAGGCGCTGGCAACACAGCCACCCACGCCCGGCGGCGGACGGCGCATCGCTATCATCGGCGACGGAGGCGGCAGCGTAGTTGCCAGTGGAGACGCGGCCATACGCGCCGGGCTAGAGGTGCCAGTATTGCGCGAGGAAACACAACAGGCGCTGCGCAGTCTTATGCCAGCGCGCGCCACGTCGACCAACCCGGTCGATGTAGCCGGAGCCGCCGACGAAGACCCCCTGGCTTTTGCCTGGCTGACCGAAGTGTGCCTGAAAGATCCCGAAGTGGATGGCGTGATCATAAGCGGGCTTTTCGGAGGCTATCGCTGGCTGCTTTCCGAAGATTTCGGCCCGCGCGAAGAGGCTGCGGCGCGCGCGCTCGGTAAGTTGGTGAGACAATACAACAAACCGGTGTTGGTGCAGAGCATTTATGCCAGACACGATATTCCCTCGCTGCATATCCTACGAGAAGAAGGCATCCCCTACTACGAGTCCATCGAGATTACCTGCCGCGCGATGGCAGCGTTAAGCGAGATCGGCACATTTTTAACTAGACAAGCGTAAGGGCTTTTGCCGAGGGTCCATCCCGCTAGCGATTCGCGAATTGGGGTAATGCAAGCAGGCGGAAAGGATATGAGGTGTGGAATCTGTAAATCAGGCTCGCACATAACTCCAACTGACCATCTCGCCATTGCGATAGGGCATATAGCCGTGAAATGGGCGGGGATCATCGTCAAAAACCATTGGCAAGAAAAGCGCATCGCTCGGCCAGAGCGGTAATTCAAGCAGTGACGCGAGCGGCACCCATGCAAGCGTTCCTTCATGGTTGCCGTCATGGAGCGCGCCGCGCCAACTTTCAATGCGAAAAATAAAGCCGAACCAGTCCTGACCCTGCTTGCCAAAACCGGGCCAGGAGATAGTTCCACGCAGCAGCAGACGCCCTGCAGTCAGGCCCGATTCCTCGAAGATTTCACGGCGCATGCAGGAGACAATGTCCTCGTTCGGCTCTACTCGTCCGCCCAGGCCATTATACTTGCCAAAATGAATATCATCTGGTCGTTTGTTGCGATGGATCATCAATACCTGTTTGCCATCGGCAGAAAGTATATAGCCCAGCGTTGCTAAAATCGGCGTAAACATGAACTGCTCACTTCCTCTTTTTCGCTAGCATATAAGTCTGCCGACGCTTTGTCAATCATCGAAGTCTAACTTGATAAGGTAGAGTTTAAGCAACCCCATCCAGTTGAACCTTCTCTTTATGGGCTATAAGTCGAGCCGCAGCCTCTCTCAGTCGCGCCTCGCTGCGCGCACCAAAGCCAGGTAACGCGCGAATACGCTGGCGGTGCGCTGCCCACCACAACTTTTCGGGCGTATCAATACCCAATTCCTCATAGAGCCGGATAGCGATATGAGGACCGACATACTCGATCGCTAGCAGCGCTTTCGCGCCGGGTGGGAGTAATTGCACGCTCAAATCATGATAAAAGGTCATGGTACCGGTATGCACAAGCTCGGCAATACGGTTTTGCAATCGTCTTCCCAATCCAGGTACAGGTAATGACTGCTTGCGTTCAATGATGGCAGCAGCAGGTTCCTGCAGATCAAGCACGCCATGGGCGGCATTGCGATAGGCTTGAATACGATAGGGGTTGCCGTTTTGAAACTCCAGCAGGCCGGCAATACTCGAAAGCACCTCAGCAATCTGACGGTTTGTCACCACCGGTCTGTCGCTTTCCTCTGTCTCCAATCCCGGTAACTCTGGCTGCATTGACTGCTTACCCCATCTACTTGAAGCAGATGGCATTATATGGATACTCTGCGTTAGCTGTATGATACTCATAAAGATGCGCCCCTTTCCCTGATGGGCTTGTCAAGTTCTCTCTTGTTACTATTCTTCCGCGACTACTCATTTATGGTAAAAACTGTATCTTAGTGTACAATATACATTGAATTCCTGTTCTAATTATAGCATATTACATAAGACACGTCAAATTGCATGTGGTCGCTCATAATAAAGTCCGTTACCAAATCGCGCTTACTCTATGATACTCACCAGCGTGTACACCGCTCCCAGCACGAGTAGGCCGATGCCGGGCAGCCAGAGGGAGAGCATGAATGACACGAAATTCGACGGGGTCAGGTTAGCAATCAGCAGAACTTCGATAATGCCGATAATCAGCACGATCAGGCCGGGAGTGACGGCCCCGGCTTTGATATAGCCGCGCCTCCCCATCAGCGCTATACCCAGCAGGGCAACCCCTATGGCAACGATATAAGCCGGGAACACCTGGCTGCCGGGAATGTGACCGCCGAAAAAGAGGAACACAGCAATTCCCAGCAGGAAAACGAGCCAGCCTGCTGCCATCAGGCGATAAGGATTGAACAGCGCTGCAATGAACATACCCGCGCCCAGAACCAGCACGCCGATAGGATAGGCGCCGGTTGAGGGATGCAGCAGCCACGCCGCCAGTAAGCAGATAACGCCGAAGAGGGACAATAGTAATGCCTGCCGCCGACTGCGAGCGCGAGTCGCCGCGTGACCGGAGAACTTTCTAGACATAAATACTGTTCCTCTCTTATCTTGGTGAATATAGCGCGCTTCAGGTGTAGCTTATCCTAATTATACAGAACGTTTCACGAGCAAGCAGCACAGTATTGGCGCGCATTATACAAAGAGGCCAGGAATCTAGTCGATTTCCCGGCCTCTCGTAATGTGCATATTAAAGCACAGCACTTTGTTTGCCAGTTATGACACGGCAAACAATGCCTAGTCGGCGGCGGTTGGCGGCTCTGTGCGCACTGCTTCGATGGAACACTGCGTAACCAGGGCGCCGATAACGGCGATAGCCGCCAGCGGGGGAGCCAGCAGCATGCCAACTACCCCAAATGTGAGGGGGAATTCGGCGATCACATGGCCCTCCTGCTTGATAATAATGCGGCGCACGTTGCCCTCGTGAACCAGTTCTTTGACTTTGGCGAGTAACTGCTCGCCCATTACCTGCAATTCCTCAGTGTAGGTCTGGTAATTGGATTTCTGCTCGGTGTTCGGATTATCCGTCTGGGTCATAATTGTCCTTCCCTTTCTGTGTGTTCAAGACATTGATTTTATGAGTAACACTCGCGCTTTGCTTCACAAGGCATGATGCGATGTGCTATGCTTTGCCTGTAGTCTTAGCATCGGTTCATTGTGACTACATCCTATATACGAACAAATGTCAAGTTAGTTGTGGGAAGAGCAAAGTTATGGCTTATTTCTTAGCGAAAACCGACCCGGAACATTACTCCATCGATAACCTTGAACAGGACAAAGTAACCGTGTGGGATGGTGTGCGCAACGCTGCGGCGCTGCTGGCAATTCGCGCCATGCGTCCCGAGGATGACGTGCTCATTTACCACAGCCAGAGCGAGGCTGCCATCGTCGGCTTAGCTCGCGTCGTTTCAGAGCCTCGCCCTGATGCCAACGAACCCAAAAGCTGGGTTGTGGATATGGCTTTTGTGCGCCGCCTTCCCCGGCCTATCACCCTGCGCGAAATCAAAGAAAGCCACCTGTTTGATGATTGGGCATTGGTACGCCAGAGCCGCCTATCGACGATGAGCGTGCCTGAGAAAGTGGTGGCGTGGCTGAAAGAAAAGCAGGCATTGTAGGGCAAAGGGAGGAGCGATGGACACAAATGCAAACTGGTATGTAGGTGGACGCTGGCTACACCCCCACGAAGCTGTGATTTCTATCAATGATATTGCCGTGCTGCGCGGCTACAGCGCATTCGAATCTCTGCGCACCTACGATCGCCGTCCATTCCACCTGCATGAACACCTGAAACGTCTTTATCGCTCCGCAGTATTGATCGACCTGGAGATTCCCTGGCCATCCTCATTCATCGCGGACGTGATACGCGAGACCATCGAGCGCAATACCTACCAACACGCCTCAATCCGCCTGCTTGTAACTGGCGGCGAGAGCGAGGATAGTATCACCCCTACCGGACAGCCAACACTGGCGGTAATGATAACTCCGCTTGGTGAGCGCGACATGCAGCGTTTCGCCAGGGGCATCAAGCTGATTACCACCCGCCTGCAGCGCGAAGTGCCGGAGGCCAAGACCTCCAACTACATGGCTGCAGTGCGCGCACTCAAAGAGGCAGCGAAACGCGATGCGGCAGATGCACTCTTCGTCAATGAACGCGGCCATGTGCTGGAAGCTACACGCAGCAACTTCTTTATTTTCCGGGGTGATACGCTGGTTACGCCACTTGATGGAATTTTGTCCGGCATCACGCGCAATGTAGTACTTGAGCTCGCGCATGGTCGATTTACCATCGAGGAACGCCCAATACTGCTCGACGAACTGGCTGAGACCGGGGAGGCGTTCATCACTTCGTCCTCAAAGGAAATTACGCCGGTGGTGCAAATTGACGATGAGAAGATTGGCAGCGGCAAGCCTGGACCGCGCACATACGAACTGGAACAACGCTTTATCGAGATGATTGAGCGTGGCAATTTCTAACACAAGAGGTTTACATCATGGCAGCAATAAACTCACAAATGCAGGGAAAGACCTGTCTGATAACCGGAGCTAATTCCGGTATTGGGAAGGCCACCGCGCTTGCGCTCGCGCAAATGGGCGCCGCGATGGTGCTGGTGAGTCGTGACCGCGCCAGGGGCGAGGAAGCGCAGCGCGAAATAAAGACGAAAAGCGGCAATGAGTCCATTGACCTGCTGCTGGCAGACCTTTCCTCGCAAGAGTCTATACGACAGCTCGCGCGAGACTTCAAACAACGCTACGATCGCTTACATGTGCTGATCAATAATGCCGGGGCCTACTCTTTGACACGGCGCGTGACGGTCGATGGCATGGAGATGACCGTTGCCGTGAACCTGCTTGCACCATTCCTGCTTACCAACCTGCTGCTCGGCATGCTCAAAGCAAGTGCGCCCGCGCGTATCGTCAACGTCAGCTCGGATGCGCACGAAGCAAACTACTTGAACCTGGATGATTTGCAATTAGAGAAACACTTCCGTCCTATGCGCGCCTATGGACAGTCGAAGCTGGCCGAGGTGCTTTTCACCTATGAACTGGCACGCCATCTCGAGGGAACGGGAGTGACGGCCAATTGCCTGCATCCCGGCTTCGTAGCAACCAACATTGCACAGCGCGATCTCCCACTTCCTGCACGCCTCGTAACAAAACTCATCTTCCGTTTTGGCATCAGCCCGGAAGAGGGGGCCAAAACTTCCATTTATCTGGCTTCTTCGCCCGATGTCGAGGGCGTCAGCGGCAAGTACTTTGTGAAGAGCGTTCCGAAGCAATCGGCACCGCTCTCCTATGATGAGTCGCTACAGCAGCAACTCTGGCAGAAATGCGCTGAATTGACAGGATTAACGGTGCAGGTTAGCTGACCGAGGTGATAGCTTCTGCCTCGGCAACCGTGCTAAGCGCATCCTCGAAGATGTCCAGTCCCTGTTTGAGTTGTTCATCGGTGACGACTAGCGGGACCAGGATGCGCAGTACGTTATCATACATGCCTGCTTTAATCAGCACCAGCCCACGACGATGGGCGGCGGCCAGCACATCACTGGCGGCATGCGCATCCGGCTCCTTCGTTGTGCGATCCTTCACCAGTTCCATGGCCGCCATACCGCCCAGTCCACGTACATCGCCAACCAGGGGGAAACGCTGCTGCAGTTGCAAGAAACGCTGTGTGACAATATGCCCGATCTCGCGTGAACGAGCCGCGTAATCCTGCTCCTCGAAGAGGTCGAGCACGGCCAGCGCTGCTGCGCATGCAAGAGGATTGCCGCTATAAGTACCGCCGAGCGTGCCGGGAGGCGGCGCATCCATGATCTCGGCGCGCCCTACCACGCCGCTGATGGGCATACCCGCAGCCATCGACTTGGCGATTATCATCAAATCTGGCTCAACCCCATCATGATCGACGGCAAACATGCGACCCGTGCGGCAAAAGCCGGACTGAATCTCGTCGGCGATGAAAATGATGTCATACTTTTCGCAGAGGGATTTGAGAGCTCGCAAGAACCCTGCCGGCGCAGGCATAAAGCCACCTTCGCCCTGCACAGGCTCAATCACGATGGCCGCTACCTGGTCGGCGGCCACCTCGCCCACAAACATGCGCTCAAGTTCCGCGATGCAGAACTCAGAGGCTTCCTGAGGTGTCATATTCATGCGATAAGGATAGGGAAACGGCGCGCGGTAGACCTCCGGCGCGAAAGGTCCGAAGCGATGTTTGTAGGGCTTCACTTTGGAAGTCATGGTCATGGTCATCAAGGTGCGGCCATGATAGCCATTATCAAAGGTGATGATGGCCGGTTTGCTGGTAGCATAGCGCGCGATCTTCACTGCATTCTCAACCGCTTCAGCGCCACTGTTGAAGAAGATGGCCTTTTTGTCAAAATCGCCCGGCGCGAGTTTAACGATGCGCTCAGCAAGATCAATGTACGGCTCATACATCATCACGCTAAAACAGGTATGCGTAAATTTCGCTGCCTGCTCAGCGATGGCCTGCACAACCTCCGGGCGACTATGCCCGATATTCATAACACCGATGCCACCGGCAAAATCGATATAGCCATTGCCATCGACATCTTCAATAATGGCCCCTTCGGCCTTTGCTGCAAATACAGACATGTAGGAGGAAACACCCCGCGCTACAAACTCCTGGCGGCGCGCCAGCAGTTCGCGTGATTTTTCTCCGGGAATATCAAAATACGTTTTGTTGTCGGACATAGAAGACCTCCTGATTCGCGAAGAGTAAACAAGCCTATCAGTATTATTCTACCATATCGCAGCAGAGGCTTGAACGGCCAGGCCATCTATAAGAGATCAGCCATCATCGCGAATTTTATTCAAATATCTCACACTATTCAGCCAGATCTTGAGCGAATATTGAGATTCCCTCGTTGTTTCCTGAGCGCATGTTGATCTTCTATCGGCTATGGTAGAGAAAACGAAAGTTTCTTGTCTTTGTGTACTATCAGGCTGAGACTGAAGAGATGATCAAAACAACGAGATTGCTGCTCCCGTTCACACACGGGGTAGGGATGGATACCATCGAGGCCGCCGTGATCCTGGCGGCAAGCCATCGTGCTACGCTCGTTCCCCTCTCTCTGATTACTACGCTTCAGGGTAGAGGAAAAGGAGCGCGCCTGGAGCACATCCAACAATCCAAGGACTTTTTAGAGGCCGTACAGCAAAAAGCCTTGCAGCATTGCGTCCCACTTGAGCGCTTTGAGGTGTTTACAGGCGATGTCGTAAAGAGCATTTCCATACTTGTACATCAGTTGAAGTGCGATGGAGTGGTCCTTGTGCTCCGTGGTCGGAATGGGAGTTTACTGAGCGCTGAAACGATTAAACAAATCATGGCGATGAAATCCTGTCCGCTCTATGTCATGTATCTCCCATCCAGGGAATCGTCCTGGGTGTCGCGCTTGCGCGAGGGCTTCTCCCACTGGTGGCCAGGATATCGGCAACGCGCAGATGGGCATGTACAGCGACAGCCAGCACTCGAAGAACAGGCGATCCAGCAAGTGGCATTGGCCCGGCAAGCTGGTTCTCCTGAACTCGAAAGACCAGTCAGATCGTGAAAGTTGTTCTGGACTAACCTGTGAGCGTTCAGGCGATCAAGCATGGTAATGGAGTAGATAGAATGATTGAAAAAGAACAGCTGCCCGTAGAGGACAATCGGCAGAATGGTATGAGTAACGGACGGACGTACCACCTCGACGAAGACGATCCTACCCTGCTCGTTCGTCCAGAGATGCGCTCAGGGACGTTCCTCGGAAATGAGCGCATCCGCTTTGTGTATCCGCGCAAGCCTGCATTACGACGGGTTCGGCGGGGCGTCCTCGAGGCAACGGCTGTTACCCAGACCCCGCACAGTGTTTGGGGACGTGTCAAGTGCGTGTTAATCGGCACCCCTATTCCCACCTCACGGGCAGAACACGAACGGCTGACCAGGTTCAAGGCCCTGGCCGTGCTCTCGTCGGATGCGATTTCTTCTGTCGCCTACGCGACCGAGGCGATACTTGCTACCCTGATCGCCGCCGGTTCGGGAACCCTGGGTTTCACGCTGCCCATCGGCATTGCCATTGTATGCCTGCTGGGCATCGTGGCACTTTCCTACCGCCAGACGATTCCGGCCTATCCCAATGGCGGCGGTTCCTATATCGTTGCGAAAGATAACCTGGGGACCCTGCCAGGGCTGACTGCCGCTGCTTCGCTCATGATCGATTATGTCCTCACTGTCTCGGTCAGCGTGGCCGCCGGCGTGCAAGCCCTTGCAACGCTCTTCTCCGCCTTATCACCCGTACCGATCATTGTGAGCATCGATGTGGCGTTGGTGCTGCTGATCATGATGGTGAACCTGCGCGGCGTGCGCGAATCGGGCTCGGTCTTTGCCATTCCCACCTACATTTTCATCGGCAGCACTCTTTTGCTCATCGGGGTGGGCTTCTTCAAATCCTTTATCATCCAGCACAACCCTATCATCGGTTCCTTCGCGTACGCGAAGGCGACCGAACCGCTCTCGCTTTTCCTGATCCTGCGCTCCTTTGCCGCGGGCTGTTCCGCGATGACGGGAGTTGAAGCCATCTCCAACGGCATCCCCGCCTTCAAGAAACCCGAGGCGCGCAATGCTGCCACCACCCTCACCTGGATGGCCGTGATCCTGGGGACACTCTTTATCGGCACCACGGTTTTAGCGACATCTTATCACGTTGAGGCCTATATAAACGGCAACCCGACCGTGATCGGGCAGATCGCAAGACAAGTATTCACCGGGCCGTTGGCTTTCATGTTTCCCGTGTTCCAGCTCTCCACGCTCTTCATCCTGACGCTGGCGGCCAACACCAGCTATGCCGACTTTCCCCGCCTGTCTTCCCTGCTGGCGCGCGATCACTTCCTGCCACACCAGTTCGCCTTCAGGGGCGACCGCCTGGCATTCTCGATTGGCATCGTCTTCCTGGCAACACTGGCCAGTCTGCTGCTCGTCATCTTCAAGGGAGATACCACCAACCTCATCAACCTGTACGCCGTCGGTGTCTTCATGTCTTTTACTCTTTCGCAGAGTGGGATGGTGCGCCACTGGTGGCGCCTGCGGAGCGTAAAGAAGGGCTGGCAGCGCAGCTTTGTAATCAACGGGTTAGGCGCGCTCACCACGCTACTGGTGGCGTTAGTGATTGCCTCCACCAAATTTCTATCGGGCGGCTGGATCGTTGTCATCCTTATCCCCCTCCTGATCCTGATGTTCCTGGGAATTCACAGGCACTACCTGCATGTGGAGCGCGAGCGCACCACCGAGATACCCATTCGTCCGAAGGACATCCACCATCGTTTCATCGTGCCGCTGGCGCACCTGAATCCTGCGACGAAACGCAGCCTGGCCTATGCCCGCTCGATCACTCAAGGGGTGACCGCGGTGCATGTGGCGCGTGACCGGCAGGGGATCAAAGACCTGCGTGCCTCCTGGGAAGAGTGGCAAACCACACTCCCTGAATACGAACGCATGCAGCTCGAGATCATCGAGCCTGAGCATCACTCCCTCGTACGCTGCCTGCTCGATTACATCGACGCGAAACATCTGCAGTATGTTGATGAGACGCTGACGGTCATGCTCCCGGAGATCACGCAAGCCTCTCCGCTCGGTCGCATGCTGCATAACCCCATCATCTTGCAACTGAAGACCAGATTGTTCTTCCGTCCAGAGATCGTGGTGACCAACCTGACCCTCCCGTCGCCAGATGGCACGCTTCCCCTGCGGCCAAAGGAGATTCGTCACCGCTTTATCGTGCCGATTGCCGAACTTGACCGACCTTCATTGCAGAGTCTGGCGTATGCCCGCTCGATCGCTCCTTATGTGACGGCCGCCCACATAGCCATGGATGAGCAGGAAGTGGAGGCGGTGCAATCGAAGTGGGAACGATTGCAAAAGCACCTCGCGCCCGCTGAGGAGACGTATCTTGTGGTGATTGAGTCGCCCTACCGCTCACTCATCCGTCCCCTGCTGGCCTATATCGATACGGTGCATGCGAATTATCCTGAAGATACCCTTACTGTGATCCTACCCGAATTCGTAGTGGCTCACTGGTGGGAGTATCCCCTGCACAACCAGACGGCGTTTCAGTTGAAGACCGCCTTACTGGGCCGCCCTGGCATCGTCGTCACAGATATCCCGCAGCATTTACGCCCTGAGTCGAAAAAGATATGAGTACCATTGAAAGAGAATCCTTTCGTCTCCTGGTGAGCATTGCTCTCAGTAATGTATACTTTCAAAAGGATTATTTGAGAAACCACGCCGGGTCATCCCATCTTGCGTGACCCCAAAAACCGATCACTCGCATCTCTTTTTTAAGAAGGAGTTCCAACTTGCCAGACTTCACCCACCTCCAACAGATTCGGCAGGAAATGCCTGCTACTACAGCGCATATCTATCTTAATGCTGGAACGTTCGGCCCCTTGCCTGCTTGCGTTATAAACGCCATACAGGAACGCATGCAGTACGAGTGGCAAAACGGGCGACTTGGCGCGGCAGGATTTGAGAGCATATCATCCATCTCTGTTGATGCCCGCAAAGGCGCGGCTCATCTATTGAACGTAGATGTCGATGAAATCGCCCTGACGGACAACACGGGTGAAGGTCTCAACATCATCAGCTATGGCATCGACTGGCACGAAGGCGACGAGGTGATTACTACAAACCACGAGCATATCAGTCTACTGGGGCCGCTATATCAGCTGCGCGAACGCTATGGGATTGTGATTCGCATCGCCGATATCGGCGAAAAAGGGGATTTGCCTGTACTCAAATCCGTGACAGACCTGGTGACACCTCGCACACGCCTGATCTCGCTTTCGCACGTTTCCTGGATGACGGGAGCTGTGCTTAATATCAGCGAGGTCGGTTACTTGGGCCGCGAGTGGGGCATTCCCGTCTTGATCGATGGCGCGCAATCGGCGGGCGCGATTCCGCTGGATATGCACGCGCTCAACATCGATTTCTATGCTATCCCTATGCAGAAATGGCTGTGCGGCCCCGACGGCACAGGCGCGCTCTACGCCCGGCGCGAAGCGCTCGGTTACACCACGCCTACATATGTTGGCTACTGGTCGATCAAACACGAAGAAGGAAGCGACTGGCAACTGCACGATACAGCGCAGCGCTTCGAGGTTGGCGGCAGGCAAACAGCAGCTCTGGCGGGCCAGGCCGCTGTGCTGAACTGGCTGGAGCAGGTGGTTGGCTTTCAGTGGATACACAAACGCATCGCCACACTGAGCGCATATGCCTACCACTCGCTGCAGGAGCTACCAGGCCTGCTCATGTTGACACCGCGCGCGGGTGAGAGTGGCCTGGTGTCATTCAGGCTTGAGGGGAAAGACGACACCGAGATGGTGAATTATTTACGCGAGAAGCACAACATCTACATCCGCAACATCCACTCTACCCATGCTTTGCGTATCTCGACCGGATTTTACAATACGGAAGAGGAGATTGATACGCTGGTGCGGGCGCTGCGTGAGATGTAGTCCCCTGATGTTGGTGGACGCGATAAATCGCGTCCCTACAGCATAAACCGCCCGTGTGAGCGGGTGAAACGGCGACTTCCTATTTTCCCGTGGGGCTACCCCCAGAGTATCATCGGAGCTGAAGAGCTTAACTTCCGTGTTCGGGATGGGAACGGGTGTACCCTCTTCGCTATC
>Ga0070733_10000927_pt1 | contig 22551 bp, 17 predicted proteins | sample Coa_R1_9_FD_66450 | JGI IMG/M metagenome (GOLD analysis project Ga0070733, IMG submission 66450) | Surface soil microbial communities from Centralia Pennsylvania, which are recovering from an underground coalmine fire - Coalmine... | ecosystem: Environmental > Terrestrial > Soil > Unclassified ...
GACTCGCTGCCGCTTCGTCAGACATCAGCTGTTTCCTTGTCGATTCATGTCGAAGGTTTCGAGATCGGTACCGGGTGATTATCGCACATCTCCGTCGTAAGGCATCCCCGGCGGGCTGTGGATCGCCCGAACAATCCGCTCGCCCGATTCGCGCAGCTGGTCCATCTTCTGTTTGATGTCTCCGGCGAGCAACCGTCCGCAACGCTTCTTCCATTTTCCCGCCACCATCACGCTATCGATGTTCGCGAGGCTGGTGTGCATCACCACCGCGGCCACGGGGTCGTGGACCGGCTGCATGTTCATCGCGTCCGCCGCGATCATGATCAGATCAGCTTGCTTGCCCGGCGCAAGTGACCCAATGCGATCCTCCATGCACAGCATCCTCGCGCCTTCGATGGTGGCCCACGCAAGCGCTTCCTGCGCGGGGATCATCGGCTCACGATGTCCGGCATGATCGAGTGCCCGCTCGATCGCCAGAGCCATTCGCGCCACCGTCAGCATCTCGCCCGATGTCACGGTCTCGACATCCACGCCGAGCGATGGCGCGCGCCCCAGCTTCCGCAGCCTCCCCGTAATCGGAAAGCCGTGACCCATGCTCATCTCGATTTCGGGCGTTACCGTGAAGCTGATCCCCAGCGAACCAAATCGCGCCAGTTGATCGTCGCTCAAACTGTTCCCATGCACGATGTTCACGCACGGCCCCAGCAGTCCTTCACGCTCCAGTCGATCCCATCCTCCCGGCGCACGCGCCACGCCGCCGCCCTGATGCATCGACGCAATCACATTCAGCTCACGCGCCATCCGGAAATCGTGGCGCGCGACATCCATGGTTGAATAGTGCGGACCCAGAATCGCCGCGCCGATGCTCAACAAGCCGCCCGAGCGATGCTCGAGCAGGCGCTCCAGTTCGGCGCGTGGATGCGGGATCTCCCAGAATCCCTGGGCGCCCGGCTGGGGATTGGGCTTAGGCGACCCATGAAAAAACGCGGCGTGGATGCCGGATTCGCGTAGCGCATCGATGGCCGCGTCGTTATGCTCGGGCGTCGGATTGTTGTGGCACCAATCGACCAAAGTTGTCGTGCCGCAATTCAACTGGTTCAGCGCGCCGGCCAGCGTCGCGATATACAGGTCCTCCGGCCGGAACAGCGTAGCCAGGCCCGCGTGCATTTTCTTAAGATACTCCGGCAGAGCCCAGTTCCCGGCGATCCCGCGCAGTGCCGTCTGCCAGGTGTGCAGGTGCGCGTTGATCAGGCCCGGGATGACAATGAAGCCGCTGGCGTCGATCGTCTCCGCGTCTTGCGTCTCAATCTTCCGCCCGATGGCTCCAATGCGATCGCCCTCGATCAACACTTCACCCAGCTGGATGGTTCCCAGCTTCGAGTCCATGGTGACGATCGTCGCGTTGCGAATCAGCGTGCGCGTCATCATGAGTCAGAGCCGTGACCAGAGGGAGCGATCCTATTCGCGCCCACTCAAATAATAGTGCACTGCGGGGGTAACGATCAGCGACAGCACCATGGAGGCCAGCACTCCGCCGATCACTGCGATCGCCAAAGGTTGCAGCATCTGGGAACCCGCGCCGATAGCCAGCGAGAGCGGAATCATACCCGCCATGGTCGCCAGCGCGGTCATCAGGATGGGGCGCAGACGCCGCTCACCGGCTTCAATCATGGCCTCCCGCGGCGGAATTCCTTCAGAGCGGAACTTTTGGTCCGCGTCCAGCAGCAGAATGCCGTTCTTCGCCACGATTCCGATCACCATGATCAAACCCATGAAGGAGGAAATGTTGAAGGTGGTTCCCGTCGCCAGCAGCGCCACGAACACGCCCGAGGTCGATAGAATCGCCGAGGCCAGAATCGCGGTGGGAGCGGAGAAGGTGCGGAACTCGATGAGCAGTACCGTGAACACCAGCACAACCGCCAGCACCAGCACCACAGCCAGGTCCTGAAACGATTTCTGCTGTTCCGCGTATAAGCCGCCGTATACGACACGAATCGAAGGCGGAAGATTCATCGCGGCAACGGTTTCCTGGACCAACGCCATCCCCGAGCCCAGGCTCAAGCCTTCGAACCGCCCGGTCACGGCCACGCGCCTCTGAAGATCTTCGCGGATGACTTCGGTCTGTCCGGCCTCGTTGCTGAACGCCGCCAGCGAACCCAGCGTCGAGGTTTTGCCGGTAGAGGCGCTGGTGATCACGGTGTTCCGAATCTCGTTCAGGTTCCCGCGAGTATCATCAGGGAAGCGGACGCGAATCGTATAGGCGCGATCGTTGACTACGACCGGCGCGGTCGCCGGCTCGCCCTGGAGGATCGCGCTGGCATCCAGTTCAACTTCCTCCGGCGTGAATCCCGCGCGCGCCGCGACCCCAGGATCGACATTCATCACGATCGCGGATCCGCTTACGGTGTTCTCAATGCCGTCCTCCACATCCACGACACCCTTGATCTTCTTGACCTTGTCGCCGACTTTTGGCGCCCATTCCTTGAGCAGATTTGGATCCTGGGCAAACAACTTGATCTCCATCGGCTCGGGCGAATCGGTCAAATCGCCGATCATATCCTGAAGAACCTGGATGAATTCGACATCCAATTGCGGATATTTTTTCTTGACCTTCCCGCGCACCTCGGAGATGATCTCGTCGATGCCGCGCTCGCGCGCCGGCGGGCGCTTCAACCTGACCGAGAAATCGCCCTGGTTCGCCTCGGTCACCGCGGCCAATCCTAATTGCAAGCCGGTGCGCCGCGATGTGCCTTCCACCTCCGGCGTTTCAGAGAGAATCTTTTCAACACCCAGCAGCACCTGGTTGGTATCGGCCAGCGACGAACCCGCTGGCGTCAGATAGTCGAGAATAAACCCGCCTTCATCCATTTCCGGCAGCAGGTCCCTTCCCAGCGCGCGATAGCAGAAGAAGGACGCCACAACCAGCGCCACACATCCCGCTGTTAGAACAAAGGGATGAGCCAGCACGAATCGCAGCGACTCGCCATAGCCCTTTGTGACCTTGCCCATCAGGCCGGTTGTAGCGTGGCCATGCTCGATATCGCCACCGGCGGCCTCGCCATCCTCGCCCGGCTCGGCGCGATCTTTTCCTTTGCGGCGGAGCAAATAATGACTCAGCGTGGGCGTCCAAGTGAGTGCCAGCGCCAGAGAAGTCAGCAACGCCATACCCACCGTCACCGCCAGGGCGCGGAAGAAGGTGCTCTCAAAGCCGGTCATGGTCATCAGCGGTAGAAACACCACGATCGGCGTCACCGTCGATCCCACCAGCGGAATGCGGATTTCCCGAAGCGCGCTTCGAATCGCCTCGGCGCGGCTTTGTCCGGAATCGCGATGCAGAACGATATTCTCCACCACCACGATGGCGTCGTCGATCACCAGACCCACCGCTGCGGCGAGCCCACCCAGAGTCATCAGGTTGAAGCTCTGCCCCATCGCCTGCAAGGCGATCAGCGTGATCGCGATGGTCGCCGGGATCACTAAAGCCGCGACGATGGAACTGCCCCAATCCCGCAGAAACAGAACCAGAATCACCGCCGCGAGAACCAGGCCGATCAGGATCGCGTCGCGCACGCTGGCGATGGAGTCCCGCACCAGGACGGATTGATCATAGAAGGTCTGCACTTTGACGCCTGGAGGCAGGGTCTGTTTGATCTGATCGAGTTCCGCGTTCGCTTTTTCCGCGACCGCCACCGTATTGCTGTCCGGCTGCCGGAAAATGTTCAGCAGCACCGCCGGCTTTCCGTTGGCGGTCACGATCGTGTACACCGGCATCACGGACGAATGCACCGACGCCACATCGCTCACCCTCACCGGCACGCCTCCGGGCGTGGTCCGCACCACGATATTCCCGATTTCCGAAGGATCGCGGGTTTGTCCGCTTACCAGTGTCAGCGACAACTCGTGATTGTTTTCGATCAGCCCCGGCGAATCGATCATGTTGGTCTTCGCCACCGCGTCCAGGATTCCAGGCACCGTCACTTGCGCCTCGGCCAGCTTGGCCGGGTCCGGCTGGATTTCGAACTCGGGAACCTGGCCGCCTTGCAGAACCACCATAGATACGCCCGGCACGCGGTTCAGACGCGGCTTGATGGTGTAGTTCCCGATTTCCCAGAGGGCGGTCTGAGGCATGGAGTCGGATGTGAGGCTGTACGCGACGATCGGGTTCTGCACCGCGAACGTCTTCCGGTTAGCCGTCAGTTTTGCGGTGGCCGGCAGCAGCGGCTGCACCCGCGCCAGCGCCGCGTTCACGTACTGAAGCGTCTGAACCATGTCCACGTTCCAGTTGAAGAACAGGTTTATTTCCGCGGATCCGCGGCTCGTCAGCGACCGGACGTGCTCCAGTCCCGGCACGCTGTTCATTGCCTCCTCAATCGGCCGCGTCACCGTCACCTGCATTTGGTTGATCGGTGCAACGCCGTTGTCGACACCCACCACAATGCGCGGAAAGTCTGTCGAGGGGAACACTGCGACGGGAATCGTGAACGCGTAATAAATCCCGACGCCCACCAACGTCAGGATGATGAAGATGATGGGCCGGGAGAAGTACGCGGTCCAATGCTCCGGGGCGTCGTTGACGTTCGGCGCTTCGCCGGCTGCGGGCGCGTCGCTGTCAGTATCGTGTTGGCTCATGGGTTATTTGCCGGGCTCATCGTCGCTGGTGTCTTCGTCCTCATCCTCGTCCTTGGGTTGCTGAATCGCGACTTTGGCCTTGTCCTCCAGACCCAGACCGCCCGAGGTCACCACTTGATCGCCTTCCTGGACCCCGCTCACGATTTGCACGCGTTCGCCCTGGCGCACGCCCACTGATACCGCGCGCTCATGCGCCACCGAATCCTTGTCGATCACCATCACCTTCTGCCCGCCGTCGTCGCTATTGAGGAGAGCCGCCGCCGGCACCACAAGCGTGTCCCGAATGGTCTCCGCGATGATCGCCAGCCGCACGGTTCCACCTGGTTTCAGTTTCTCGCCCGGATTCGCGCACCGCACCCAAACTTGCACCGTCGTCGTCGTGGGATCCACCGCCGGACTCACCACCGTTACAGTACCCGGAATATCGCCATCCGGACCCGCGATGCGCGCCGGCCGGCCGACTTTGATATACCCAGCGTCCTTCACCGGAACGTTCGCCCGGGCCACCACTTCGGAAATGTTGACGATCGAAACCAAGGGCGTCCCGCTTACCGCCATTTCGCCCGGATAAACGGCTCGATCCGCCACCACGCCGGCGATGGGACTCGTAATCTGCGCATAGGTAAGCTGAACCTTCGCCGTTTCATAGTGCGCCTTGGCAGTGTTCACTTGCGCCTCCGCGCCGCGTACGGATTGCTTCTGGACCACCTGGTTCAACGACTCCAGATGGCGCCGCGCGGTATCGTATTGAATCTGGGCTTGCACCATCGCGACCTTGGCCTCGTCCACCGTTTTCTGTGCCAGCGCCCCTTCCTTCTGCGCCGCAGCCCGGTTTTCATAAACCTTCGTAGCGGCATCCAGCGTCTCTTTGGACGATTGCACGTCCGCCTCGGCCTTGGTGCGGTCCTCCACCACGGTCCCCGCTGTCAGCAAGTCGTAGGCGGCCTGGGCCTGCTCGATTTGATGCTGGCTCTCGTTCGCGGCGGCGGCCAGATCCGCGCTTTCGAGAACCGCCAACACCTGACCTGCGCGGACGTGATCGCCGCGGTTCACCATCACCTTCGTCACCGGAGCGTTGATCTTCGCCGTGACGTTGGCTTGGTCCACCGGATACAAAACCGCGTCGGCCATCACCATGCGGTCGATCGCGCCTCGCGCCGCGGTTTCGACCATGACCGGCGTAGGAGCCTCGGTCTCAGGGGCCGCCGCGTCCTTTGCTTGCTTCTTGCCGCATCCGTTGATCCACCCGGCCGCCACCAGGCACGCGATTCCCGCAGTGCGGCGCCTTCGGGAAATACCGGTCATCAGAGCGATTCCAGTCATAAAGTTATAGTGCCCCCGTAAGCGTCTCAAGCGTGGCCAGGGCCGTGCGATATCGCGCCAGCCCGTCATCCAACCCGTTGCGCGCCTGCGTCAAAGTGTTCTGCGAATCCACTACCTCAAATGCCGTCGCTTCGCCCGCCTGGTAGCGGATCACTGTCAGGCGCAGGCTCTCGGTCGCCAGATTCACGGACTCGCGCAAGGAATCCAGCTGCGCCAGCGCGCCGCGCGCCTCCGCATACGCCCCGGCCACGTTGCCCTGGAGCGTCTTCTGCGCCAGCTTGAGATCGGCTTGCGCCTGCGTTTGCCGCTGCTCCGCCTGCCTGATCTTACTGCGCGTCACACCCCAGTTCCACACCGGAATGCTCAGCGTCGCCTGCGCCACATACCCAAGATTGTCGCGCGACGCCACCCGTCCCTCCGCGTCGGGGCGATTGGCCCTGAAGGTGAGCTGGTTCGCATCGAAGCCGTAGAACAAGTCGATGCCCAGCGAGGGCAAGTACCCGTACCGCGCCACCTGCGTATCGAAGCCTGCTTCCGCTATGCTTGCGTTCGCGACCTTCAGATCGGGGCTACTGGCGGTCGCCTGCGATTGCGCCTCGTTGATGGGAGGCAGCATCGCCGGCTGATCCAAATCGTCAGCGACCGAGAACTCCGCATTGAAGTCCGGAAAGATCAGGACGCCCAGCGCGATCTTGGCCTTTTCGACCGCAATCTCCGTATCCTGCAAATCCCGGTGGAGTTGCGGCAGCGCCAGTTGGGCCTTGACTACGTCGGCGTGCGCGGCTTCGCCCGCCTTCTCCTGCTTCTGCGTGATGTCCAGAAACCGCTCCGCTTCCGTAACCGAAATCCGCGTGTTGACCGCCTTGCGCTGCGCGCCTACGATCGCGTAGTAGTTTTGGATCACCGTCGCATTCAGTCCCCGAGCCGCGACGTCAGCCTTCGCCTGAGCCACCGCTTTGGCGGCCATGGCGCGGTTGAGCTCGCCGTGCCGCACCAGCATCAGTGCTTCTTCGTGAACCACCGCCTGCTCGTTATAGACGTGCACCCCGTCGTTGGCGACATACGTGCCCGAAGGAGTTCCGTTGCCCTGTGTGTTGATGTACTGATTGAACGCGCTCACCGTCGGCAGGTGCGCCTTCTGCGCTTGAAAAAGATCCTCGCCGGCTTGCAACACAGCCAGGTTCGCGCTCTGCACCTGTCCGCCGTACATCCGCGCGCGCTGCAGCGCGTCCGTCAGCGTAATGACAGGTCCCGGCGCCTGCGCCATCGCCGTTGGCGTAAGAGCCGCAGCGACAAGCGCAATCAGGGTGCACACTCGCGCGAACATTCGGGCGTTCACCATTTCAGTGGAGCATTCCTTCCTGAAGAATCGCTGAACATCGTTCTATCATCGCTTTTCTCAATTCCGGCGCGTAAATGCTACGATCGGGGCATGCAGATTCTGGTCGTCGAAGACGAACGCGGCATGGCCGAACTGCTGAAGCGGACGCTCCAGGAAGAAGGCCACCAAGTGGTGCTTGCGGGCGACGGGCGCGCCGGCTTCGAGATTGCCCGCAGCTCGCCTTTCGACGTGATCGTGCTGGACGTCATGCTGCCCGGCATGGACGGCATCTCCGTGGCTCGCCGCTTGCGGGAATGCCGCAATCAGACGCCGGTGCTGATGCTCACCGCGCGCGACACTCCCGCCGATGTTGTCTCCGGTCTCGATTCCGGAGCCGACGATTACCTGACCAAGCCGTTCTCCATCGGCGTGCTGCTGGCCCGCTTGCGCGCGGTCAGCCGACGCGGCGCGATTCCCCGGCCGGTGCATCTGGAAGTCGCCGGCGTGCGCCTGGACCCCGCCAGCCATCGCGTGATGCGCGATGGCGAGGTTCTGAATCTGACCCCGCGCGAATACCAGCTCCTGGAGCTGCTGATGCGCAATGCCGGGCGCGCCGTCAGCCGCGAAACCATTCTCGAATCCGTGTGGGGCTTCGATAGCGACGTCACCGAAAATACCGTGGAAGTTTTCATGCGCCAGCTCCGCCTCAAAGTCGACACGCAGGAGCCCAAGCTGATCCACACGGTGCGCGGCTACGGCTACCGGATGGAGCAGCCAAATAGAGGAGAAGAGCCTCGCGCATGATGGGTTCCCGTTCCATCCGCTTCCGGCTCACCGTCTGGTACGCGGCAGCGCTCACGCTCGGTCTTGGCTTATTCAGCGGCCTGATCTGGCTGTCTCTGCGCCAGCGCCTGGTCTCCGAGCTCGATCGCGATCTCGCCGCCCGGTCCGCCCAATTCGAGCAATACTTTCGCGGCGAATCCCTGGAAGTCGGTGGCGATCAGCTTCGCGATGAGCTGGACGAGTTCTGCCAGGCGCTGCCTCCCGCCAGCTACGTCGATCTGCGCGGCTCCGGCGGATTTCAGTTCCAGTATCCCGCTTCCGCGCAGCCCCGCGGCCGCGACCTCCGCATGCTGCAGCGGCGCTTCACCGCCGGTGGCCAAGAATTCGATCTGGAAGTGGGCGCTCCGATGGACAACGTGATGCATACCCTCCAGCTCCTGCGCTTGCTGCTGTGGAGCTTGATTCCGGTTGCGATCCTCATCGCCTGTGCTGGTGGCGCATGGCTCAGCGGCCGGGCTCTGAAGCCCATCCAGGATCTGACCGCCGCCGCGTCCGCTATCGGCATCGAAAACCTCTCCGAGCGTTTGCCCGCGCCCGCCACTGGCGACGAACTGGCCCGGCTGACGGATGTCCTGAACAGCATGCTGGCCCGCCTGGAGACGGCCGTGAAACGGCTCTCGCAATTCGCCGCCGACGCCTCCCACGAACTTCGCACCCCGCTGGCAGTGATTCGCACCACCGCTGAGCTGGCCCTGCGCCGCTCCCGAACCCCCGAATCCTACCGCGAATCGCTCTCTGAGATCGCCGACGAAACCGAGCGGATGACCCAGCTCATCGAGGATCTGCTTGCGCTGGCCCGCAGCGGAACCGAAGCTGTGCAAATGCCTCGCACGTCTCTCGACCTCCGCAGCCTCTTGCGCGAGGTGTGCGCGGAGCTTCACAGCCTCGCCGAATCGCGCCGGATCCGCATCGAAACCCAGTCGATTGAAGCCGAGCAGGGCCAGGGCCCGGCGATCGTCTCCGGCAATCGGCCGGCCTTGCGGAGGCTGTTCGTGATCTTGCTCGATAATGCGCTCAAGTATTCTCCCGCCGGCGCCGAGGTGTTGCTGCGCCTGAGCCAGGAGGACGGCCGCGCCTCTGTCAGCATCGAGGATTCCGGAGCCGGCATCAGCGCCATCGACCTGCCCCACATCTTCGAGCGCTTCTATCGCGCCGGGGAAGCGTTGAACACGGAAAGCCGCGAGGGCCACGGACTGGGCTTGGCGCTGGCCGACCACATCGCGCGAATGCACGGCGCCACCATCGAAGTCCACAGCACCGAAGGCGCCTCCAGCGTGTTTCTCGTATCCTTCGCGGCTTCCGCTTCCACAACTTCCGCCTCAGCCAATCTTCAGATTCGAGCGGTATTGTAAATTGCTGGAATCCGCAGGAATGCCCCCCATGAAAGGATGGAGCACATGAAATCTACTCTTCTATTGGCCGTTGCGACGGCCGCGGCGCTGACACTCAATGCCGCGCCCCCCACGTACAAAGTCATCAGCAAAATTAAAGTCGGCGGAGCCGGAAGCTGGGATTACGCCTACATCGATAGCACCAACCATCGCCTTTATGTTTCCCACGGCAACCAGACCGAGGTCATCGACACCAGCAACGATAAGGTGGTCGGCACCATCCCCGACACCAACGGAGTGCACGGCATCGCCATCGCCGACGATCTCGGGAAGGGCTTTACCTCCGACGGCCGCGACAACGCCGTGACCGTTTTCGATACCAAGACCAACAAGGTTCTCGGCGCCAAGATCAAGACCGGCACGAATCCCGACTCCATCATTTATGAGCCGGTGTCACATCGGGTGTTCACCTTCAACGGCCGCAGCAGCGACTCCACCGCGATCGACGCCAAGACGGGCGACGTGATCACGGCTTCGATTCCCCTCGGCGGCAAGCCCGAATTCGTGCAGGCGGATGGCAAGGGCCACCTCTATGTGAACATCGAGGACAAGAACGAAATCGTCGAGATCGACGCCAAAAACGCCCTGGTTTCCAGGCGCTATTCCATCGCCCCTTGCGACAGCCCCAGCGGTCTCGCGATCAGCACGAAGTTGATCCTGACATCCGTTTGCGACAACAAAATGGCCATCGTCAGCGATCCTGCCGCGGGCAAGGTTCTGGCCCAGCCGGCAATCGGCTCGAACCCGGACGGAGTGGCTTTCGATGACGGTTACTGGTTCAGCGCCAACGGCGGCTCCGGCAACATTTCGATGATCGGCGAAACCTCTCCTGGCAAGTATGAGACGGTCGCGACCATCACCACCGTGCCCGGCGCACGCACCATCGCTGCTGATCAGAAGGCTCACAAACTGTATCTGCCCGCCGCCGAATACGGCCCGCCGGCCCCCCCCAAAGACGGCAAGAAAGCCGCCACGAAGGGTCCGGTTCTCCCGGACAGCTTCCAGATCATCGTCGTCGGCCGCTAAGGCTGGCGGGGTTTAAAACACGAAGCGTGCGCCTAATTGAATCTGTCTCGGCAGATTCGCCTGAGAGGTGATGGCGCCGAAGCTGGTGCTCGAAATGGTCGTGGTCGGGGCTCCGAACACCGGGTGGTTCACCGCGTTGAACGCCTCCAGGCGGAGTTGGAAATACATCTGTTCGCGGATGTCGAACTGCTTCAGCAGCGATGCGTCCAGATTGTTGATGCCGGCCTGACGCAGGTTAGGGAACGTCGTAGAGAATGTGCGTATATGGAACTGCGTTTGGTCGGCCGCCTTGGTATCGAAAACGGACGTATTGAACGCATTTCCATTCACCTGGCTCGGATTCAGATCCAGCGGCCCTCCGAAATAAATATAGTCGCCGATGCTGGTGGTGCTGCCGTTGGTCCAAACCAGCGGCGCGCCGGTCTGATACGTGTAAATTCCGTTGACCGTCCAGCCGCCCAGCAGCGCGTTGGCCCAACGCGATTTTAAATTCACCAGCCGGTTCTTGCCCACCGGGAGAGCGTAGCTCGCCCCCAGAACGAAATGGTGCGGATGATCGAACGGTGAAACTCGCCGTTCCGGCTCCGGGTCGGTATCGTTCAGCCAGGTATCCTGCTCAATCAACTTCGAGTACATGTAATTGCCGATCACGGAAAGCCCGCGGGCAAGCCTGTGCTCCACACGCACGCTGAGGCTTTCGAAGTTGGATCTGCCGTCGCTCAGATTCTGTTCCACCACGCCGCTGCTGCCGCTGCCTTCGCCCACTGGAAACTCCGGAAACCGGGCCAGCAGCTGCTCCACGGTTGTCGTCGAACTATTAAGGCTCGTGCCGGGCTCCAGCCCGGCAAGCGGATTGGCGGTTGTCGCGGTAAGCGCGCTGATGGTGGCCTGGTCGCGGACCGCCAGCGTGCTCAGGAATTGCCGCGGGATCACGTTGAGCTGCGTAAAAGGGATGGGCAAGTGTACGGAATGGTTGCCCATATACTCCACTTCGAGCAATGTGTCCTTGGTCAGCGATTGCTGCACTCCCAGGTTCCAGCGCATCGAGTAGGGATTCTTCATGTCCGGGTTCAGAAAGGAAATGTTTTGTCCCAAGAACGTGGCAAGCCCTTGCGTCGACCCGACGGGTTGCAGAATCCCGCCCGGAAACGGATTGGATAGCGTCGAGGAAGGGCTCAGAAAATTGCTTGGCACCACCATGCTGGTGGTCTGGCTGAAGCCCTGCTGATTGACCAGAGGATTCCCGGACACGACGCCCGTGTCCCCCAGGCTCGCCACGGTGATGGGCGCGACGAAAATACCGAATCCGCCTCGCACGACCGTCTTGCCCTTTAGAGCGCTGGGAGTCCATGCGAAGCCCACGCGCGGGCTGAACAGGTGCGAGGTGGTCTGGTACGGAGCACCGTTACTCGTGCCCGGGAACGTCAGTCCGCCCGGCACCTGGAAGCTGCCCACCGGAAGCTGCGCGATGGGGTGGAGCGCGTACGCCGCGATGGCCGCGGAAGCGATGGGACTGGGGGCGAGGTCGTTGAAGCCGTCTACGGTGCGGCCGTATTTTTCCCCGTAGGGCAAATCCTGATCGAAGCGAACGCCAAGATTCACTGTCAAGGTCTTGGCCACCCGCCAATCGTCCTGCACGAAGCCGCTCAAATAGTACGACGAGAAAGACGCGTGGGAGTTGATGTCGAACTGCCCGGCTGTCGGCAATCCCATCAGGAAAGATGCGAAATCCTGCCCGATCTGCACGGTTGAGGAACTGTTGTTGGCCGCGCGGACCCAACCGTTGCCGAACGTGTATGACCCCGCCGAATTTCCCGTAATATAAGTGTTCAAACGGTATTGCCGGATGTCTTCGCCAAACTTCAGAGTATGACGGCCGATGACCTTGGTCACGGCTCCGAAAAGCTGGTAGGACTGCGAGGGATCTTTGGACGCCGAATTGTCGCCCAAGCACTGAAAGCTGGTCTGGCTGCCGCAACTCCCGAATTGAACGTACGGCATCAGCGGATACTGAGAATTGGCGGCGATATAGGACGGGTAGCCGAGGTTTGTGGGATTAAAGCCCTCGCTCGGCTCGCCGTGGGTTTCGTTCATGCGCGTGAAGTTGAAGCGCACGTCGGCTACCGCGGTCGGGGTCAGCGTGTACACCTCATCCACGGTGGCGCCCCAGTTTTCGCGAGCCAGGTTGGTGCCGGTCGCGATGTTGTTAAAGAAGTTGCCTTTGTTCTGGACCCTATCGTTGTGGCGCACGTCGAATGACAAATGGCTGCGGCTGCTTATGTTGTAATCGATGCGCCCCAACTCGTTGTCGTAGGTGTCAGTAGCCAGGAAGTTGCTGACGTAGTTTTGGAATCCGTTGGCGCCCAACGCCGGCGTATTCGGCTCGGGATAATATTTCAGGTACGCCTGCGCCACCGGATCCAGCATCGTGGGCTGAATGATATTCCCCTGCAAGGGAGACCGCGTCACGGAGCTTCCATTCAACACCGCACTGAAGGGATTGTAGAGCGTATAGTTGAGCGCGGAGAAATTACCCTGGCGTTCGGCATCCGTTGGTACCGTCGTGAAATTAGACGTCGAGGTCGAAAGCGTGCTGTTGTTGGGCTGCGCGTCGGCCAGATTCTCCCACGCAAAAAACCAGAACAGCTTGTTGCGCCCGTTGACTAACTTGGGAATGACGATGGGAGCCCCGGCCGTGAGTCCGTATTGATTAAAGTGCGTCACCGGCACGGCTGCCCCGGTTTTGTTGGTGAAGAAGTTGACCGCGTTGAGCCTGGATGCCTGCGTGAACTCCCACATCGAACCATGAAAGCTGTTGGTTCCGCTTTTCAGAATCTGATTCGCGGTGCCGCCCCCGGTGTGGCCGTAGGCCGCATCGTTGTCGAACGCCTTCACTTGAACCTGTTGGACGGCATCCTGAGGCGGGCTGTAGGCCAGGCGGTTATCCCAGGTCGCGTCGGGCGCGCCATCCATCAGCAACTCGGTGCTTTGCGTGGGCGTGCCGCCGATGCTCCACGCCGCCGCCCCGGCGTTATCGAATGGATGCACCAACGACGGTTGCGCGGTGGCGATCACGCCGATCGACAGTTGCGCCAGCATCATTGGCGTCCGGCCATTGAGGGGAAAATTCTCTACCTGCTTAGTCGTAATGGTTTGTCCCAGGGACGCGTTTTCGCTGTTGAGCAGAGGGACTTCCGCGACCACGTTTACGGACTGGCTGACGTCGCCCACTTGCAGCGCAACGTCGATCACCGGATGATCTCCCGGCCCCAGCTGAATGTCTTCACGCACGTACGTCTTGAAGCCGGCGATTTCTGCCGTGATCTTATAGGTGCCCGGGGCCAGGAACGGAATACTATAGGCGCCCGAGGAATCCGATTTAGCCTCCGCCGTGGCGCCGGTCCGCGTCTCGGTCGCCGTAATTTTTACGTTGGCTACTTTTCCGCCGGTTGGATCGGCCACAGCGCCGCTGATCGTCCCGCGAAACTCCTGAGCAAGCAACGGGGCCGCCAACAGCGCGAAAATCGCGCACAGGTGTGTGAGTTTCATGTAACCTTCCTGAAAGACAACTATTGGCAATATACGTCCACGGCCTACGAATGTCTAACCAGAATTTCTAAACAAATCGTTTAGCCAGGCTGTAATACAGCCGACGCGGGAATACCGGGGCAAGGCCCCAATACCAGACAATAAAAGGATGCCTCGGGACCTTTTCGATCTCTCTGGCCGCGTCGCCGTGGTGCTCGGCGCAACCTCCGGAATCGGCCGCGTGCTGGCGGCGGGCCTTGCCTCCGCCGGGGCCGACGTCGCTCCCACGGGCCGCAGATCCGCACTGGTCGAGGACGCCGCGCGTGAAATCGAGCAACTGGGACGCCGTACGCTCGCCCTGGCCTGCGACGCGCGCAGCCGCGAATCCATCGATCGCTTGCGCGATACTGTGCTCGACAAATTCGGGCGCGTCGATATCTTGCTCAATGCCGCCGGCCAGATCTTCCGCAAACCCACGCAGCAGATCGGCGAAGCCGAATGGAACGGGCTCATGGACGTAAACGTCACCGGAATCCTGCGTTCGTGCCAGAGCTTCTATGAGCCTCTGGCGGCGAGCGGCCATGGCCGCGTCATCAACATCGCGTCCCTGAATTCTTTCGTGGCGCTGGTGGAAGTCGCCGCCTACGCGGCCTCCAAGGGAGCCGTTCTCTCGCTCACCCGCAGCCTTGCCGTCGAATGGGCTCCGCGCGGAATCTGTGTCAACGCCATCGCACCGGGCGTCTTCAAGACCGACATCAACGCCGCGCTGCTCGATGGCACCGAGCGCGGCAAAGAGCTGCTGCTACGCACTCCCATGCGCCGCTTTGGCCGGACTTCGGAGCTGACCGGCGCGGCCGTATTGCTCGCCTCCGATGCCGCCAGCTTCATCACCGGCCAGTGCATCGTGGTGGATGGCGGTTTCCTGGCGTCAGGCGTGAATCAGTAGAGAGCCGGAGCGCGAGCTTACTTAACATTGCGATCGTTTGGGGATCGCGCACGCCAAAACATTTTAGGTGTATTATGTAGTTAATCGGCATGGTGATCGGAAGAAATGTTCTACAGCGTCTCGGCGTTCTGTGAGGGTCCTCATCGTTAGAGCAGGAGGGTGAATGGCGAAGCATAGCGACCTCGGCGTTGAGGAGCGGTTCTTCGACCACCCCAGCGAGTCCTCGCGGATTAAACAGAAGGTCGTAGTCGACTATTTCCTATCATGGGCGAGCGTTCTCGCCAGGGATCGCACCGTTGGGTATGCCGACCTGTTCGCGGGGCCGGGGCGGTACAAGAACGGCGAAAAGTCAACGCCACTGCTCATTGCCGAACAGGTGATACAGGACGACAGGCTCCGTAATTTTGTGAGGCTGTGGTTTAACGAGGGCGACCGGGACTATGCTAGAGAGCTTAGGGCGAATGTTTTGGCGCTACCCAGTGTCGAAAGCCTCCGACATAAGCCAGCCTTTACCGAGAAGATCGTGGACAAATCGTTGGCCAAACACCGGTTTTCAATTCCCACGCTAGTCTTTGCTGATCCTTCGGGGTACAAGGGTTTGTCTCTCCAGTTAATCGCGGGCGCGCTACGAGGTTTCGGCAACGACTGTCTGTTTTTCTTCAACTACCGCCGTGTCAACATGAAGCTCAGCTATCCTGTGATGGACCAGTCGATTGACGAATTCTTTGAGCCGAATCGCGCCAAAGCGCTGCGAAGCGAGATCGAAACGCTAAATCCACGGGCTCGTGAAGAAGCCGTATTGAAGGCAATCCGTTCGGCAATCCGGGAAGCAAGAGGGATCCCCGTCGTATTCGCATTCAGAAGTCGTGAAGGGGGCGGCACAAGCCACCATCTAGTGTTCGCCTCGAAGCATACGAAGGGCGCTGGGATAATGAAGCGTATCATGAACGACTGCAGCTCAGAGGTAATTGACGGCATAGGGTCATGGGACTTTGATCCGAAGGATGCAGGTGCGTCGAATTTGTCGTTGTTCTCCCCTCTGGATGAAGTCTGTGATCGGCTATTGGAGGTCTTCGCCGGGAGAGTGCTGACGTTCAAGCGACTCCTGGACGATGAAGCACCAGAGACTCAGTACACCGATACGAATTATAGAGAGGCTGTGCTCCGCTTGGAGTCTGAGTTTCGGATCGAAGTGGATCCGCCAGCTCAGGAACGGCGAATGCAAGCAGGAAACACAAGAAGAGCGTTACCGGAAAGCACGAAGCTAACGTTTCCAACTTAAAGTTAGGAGCAAGGAATGGCCACCAAGTCCTCGATCGAATGGACGGAATCTACATGGAACCCGCTGACGGGTTGCACAAAGATCAGTCCCGGATGCAAATTCTGCTACGCGGAGCGCATGTCTGCACGTCTAAAGGCAATGGGGCAACGCAACTACCGGAACGGTTTCAAGCTGACGTTGCATAAGCAGATGCTCGATGCTCCGCTCCTCTGGAAGAAACCCCAGGTGATCTTCGTTAATTCAATGAGCGACCTATTCCAGGACAAGGTGCCAGCCGCGTTCATCCAGCATGTGTTCGCTACCATGCGCTCAGCCCACTGGCATCAATTTCAGGTGCTGACGAAGCGTTCAGACCGGCTTCTGGAGTTGAGTCCGCAACTCGACTGGGCGGAGAATATCTGGATGGGAGTTAGCGTCGAGAACGAGAATTATCAGTTCAGAATTGACGATCTTCGTCAGACTGGAGCTGCCGTAAAGTTCCTTTCGCTTGAACCGCTGCTTGGGCCGCTACCGAGCCTAAACCTGTCCGGCATAGATTGGGCGATCGTTGGTGGCGAGTCGGGACCAGGCGCTCGCCCAATCTATAAGGAGTGGGTCACATCTATTCGAGATCAGTGTTCGGCCGCTGGCGTATCCTTTTTCTTTAAGCAATGGGGAGGCGTAAATAAGAAGAAGACAGGACGGGAGCTCGACGGTCGGAAGTACGACGAAATGCCATGCCGCAAACCAGGGGTAAGGGCTTCGGCAGACCTGTGTCAGATTGCTTCCGTTCAAGCCTGACAACGCAGAGATGGCTGAACCAAACCTGGAGCGGGCGCGCGCCGTCTACCACAGTATTAGGAACTGCTGGGTCGCCAAGGGTTCTGCTTTGGAAGCCCACGAACGGCTGAGCGTTGTGACCGTTGCTGCTGGCGTGCGCGAATTCGCGTTTCTGACCCATATAGACTCCGACATCCAGTCAACGGTCTCGCAGCTGCTCGAATCGGAGGGATTGGGTGCCCGCTATTGCTCCTCTTTCTTCGACTTGGATATAGAACTGGAAGGGATCAGCATCGCCAGCGCTGAAGCGTACAGAAGGGTGCAGCGTGAGAGGCTGCCTCTCAATGGTCTTGGCGTGTGGGCGCAGCGGACCGCACTGTCGAGTTGCCCTGATCTGCTGTCCCTCGGGATCGCGTTGTCGTACCCACGGTGTTGCGAAATGATGGACTTGAGGACGAAGCAACGAGACCACGAACTTCTTCTCGCTGCAATTGTCGAAGAGGAAGGCGACGACCCTGCGATAGTTGAGCAGGCGCTACGGGATCGACGGGAGTATGACAAGGCGTCTCACGAGCATTGCCGCGAATGGAACGATCGCTTCCTGCAGACTCACGCCCGCTTCCCATTCGTCCTACATACCGCGTGCGATGATTGCCTCCGGAATGATCAAAGTCCAACAGCAATCCTGAATCGTCAATACGAGAACCTCACTTTAACGGTTTCCGAGGAACTGCACCTCATGGTTCGCTGGGGGGCGCAAGCCCTGGTCTACCGGCCGGACCACTGCTAGCCGCCACTACCTGAACCAGTCGGAGACCACGCGATAGCGGCAGGCATGCCTCTTCAGTTCGACCGGAAATTGGTGAACTGCATGTCGATGCCGAGGTCGGTCTGGCGCAGCAGCGCGATCACGTCTTGCAGCGTGTCGCGATCCTTGCCGGCGATGCGCACCAGGTCGCCTTGGATCGATGCCTGGACCTTCTTCTTCGAATCCTTGATGATGCGCACGATCTCGCGAGCCTTCTCGATGGGGATGCCCTGTTGCAGCGAGATCTCCTGGCGCACCCGCGAACTCGCGGCCGGCAGCACCGTTCCATAATCCAGGCCCTTCAAGGGCACCTGGCGCTTGACCAGCTTCTGTTGAAGAATATCCAGCACGGCCTTCAGTTTGAACTCATCCTGGCTCTCCAGCAGGATCTTATGATCCTTCTCGTTCAGCTCGATCGTTGAGCGCGAATCCTTCAGGTCGTAGCGCTGGTGCAGCTCCTTCAGCGCCTGCTGCACGGCGTTGGAGACTTCAGGCAGATCAATTTTGGAAACTACGTCGAATGTATTATCTGGCACGGTCGTTTAATGACCTAATGCTATCAGAACCTTCTCAGTGATTTCGCGCACCAGGGCCGGAAGGGCCGCATCCAGCGCCAGCGTGATGGCGGCCTCGACTCGCTGCGGATCGGGAGGCGCCGGCCGCGCAACCGGCGCGAGAGCGTCGGAAACAGGCTCCGGTACCGCGCCCGCAAGCGCCTCGGCGAACAACCCTCGGGCGAGCTGCGCTTCCTGCGCCAGCGGACGGATGGTCTGCATCACCAGCGATGCCTCGAAGGGCTTGCGCAGAACCGCGTCGCATCCGGCCTGACGGGCTTCCTCCTCGTCGAGCTTTTCCAGGAGCCCCGCCGTCAGAATCACGCGCGTATGGCGGTGATGGGTTTTCACATAGCGGCACAAATCGAAGCCGCTGCGGCCCGGAAGAAACACGTCCGCGATCACCAGGTCGGGGTCCACGTCGGCCAGCCGCAGCACCGCGGTTTCACCGTCCGTGATGCTGACCACCTGGTAGCCTTCTTCCGTCAGAATCCGCTCCCCCATGCGTTGCGCGTGGGAGCTGTCGTCGGCCAGCAGAATGATGCTCAAGTTACGGCTTTGGTCCCGGATCGGGAGCCGGAGGGGCAGCCGGGTTCGGAGGGGTAGCCGGGTTCGGAGGGGTAGCCGGGTTCGGCGCGGGATCCTGCTTTTGATTCTTGGGGTCCTTCTTGCTTGCCGCCTTCTTGTCCGCTTTCTTCTTGTCCTTCGCGCTTGCCGAATCGGCCTTTGCCGAATTTGCGGTCGCTGCAGCCGCGTCCGCGGGTTTCGCCCCGTCCACGGAAGCCGTCGCGCCCGCCGCGGGCGTCGCGGAACTGGATGCGCCGGTAACCGGCGCCACAGTCACATCCCCCTGGAATCCCGCCGCTCCCGTCGTCTGCGACGCCGTGGGCACGTTGACCGGAATATTCTGCTTCGGAGGCGTCATCGCCGGAGATCCCGTTTTCGCCGCCATGCTCACATCCGGAGCAGGCCGCAGGAATGAGGTCGCGGAACGGAACGCCCCCGGCTTGGTCCGGTTCTCCTGTTCGTATTTCATGCGCGCCACCGCCGCCGGATCCGCCTCGGGAACCTCCATCTCCAGCTCGCGCAACTTCTTTTTCGCCAGGTCCGCATAGAGGCTCAGCGGATAATCGCGAACGATCTTTTGTAACGCCTGGCCCGCATACGTGCGAAACCGCGCACCACCCAGTCCCAGGTATTCCTCGGAGGTCTTCCACAGCGCTTCGTCCGCCCGGCTATAGAGCGGATACTGTTGCACCAAGCCCGAATAACGATTCGCCGCGGCCGACCTCGATCCCTTCTGGAAGTAGAAATTGGCCGAACGCATCTCGCCTTCGGCCAGCACCTCATCGATGTCCCGCAGCAACTGTTCGGCTTCCGGAACGAACTTGGAATTCGGGTATTGCAGCACCAGTTGCTTGCACTCCTGCTCCGAGCGCAAAGTCTGTTGAGTATCCCGGTCCGGCTTACTCATCTGTTCAAAGTGGAGCTTGCAAATCTTGTACTGCGATTCAGCGGCTTCGGGCATGGTCGGGTAGAATAGCTCGAAGTCCTTGTACTCCGCCTCGGCTTGCGCAAAACCGGAGACGCCGCCCTCCCGGTACCAGCTATCGGCGATCGCCAGCTTGGCCTTCGCCAGATATTCACTGCTCTCGTACGTGTTGATCAGCGTATTCAGGGTCAAACGCGATAGCTCGAAGCGGCCTTTCTCCAGATCCTTGATGGCCTTGTCGTAGAGGGCCTTGTCGGGCTGCTGGGTGTCCTTGGCGATCGGGTTCTCGTATTTGAGGTGGTGGAACCCGCAGGAAGACGCGGCGATCGAAACTGTAATCAGCGCCGCCATAGCCGCCGCCCATCGAGTACTCTTCAGCCAGACAGTCATAATTCGTCCTTCTTTTCCGTTCCTTCAGTCCTAAACGCGCACGGTAAGTGCTTCCCGAGCGGCTTCCTGCGCGGCCTGTAGCATCTGCCCAAATGCGGCCGCTGGATTCACAGTGTGAAAAATCGACGTCCCAGCCACCACCCAATCTACCCCCGCATGGATCGCATCGGCAACATTCTTCAGGGTAATCCCGCCGTCGATCTCGATAGCGAACTGCAATCGCCGTTCCTTTCGCAATGCGGCCAGTTGGCGCACCTTCTTCAGCGAGTTGGGGATGAACTGCTGACCGCCAAATCCTGGATTGACACTCATCACCAGCACCAAATCGACCAATTCCAAGACCTCGTCGAGAGTCGAAACCGGAGTCGCGGGGTTGATCACCACCCCAGGGCGCGCCCCGTGCTCGCGGATCAGGTGCAGGGTGCGGTCCAGGTTCCGGCACGCTTCCTGGTGGACCAGGACATGGTCCGCCCCGGCCTCGATGAACATCGGTGCGAACAGGTCCGGATCCTCGATCATCAGGTGTACATCCAGGCTCAGGCGGGTAGCCTTGCGCAGCGACTCGACCAGCGGCGGACCCACCGTGAGATTGGGTACGAAATGCCCATCCATCACGTCGACATGGAGCATCCGCGCCCCCGCCGCCTCAACCTGAGCCACCTGCTCACCAAGCCGCGCGAAGTCGGCTGCCAGAATGGATGGAAGAATCTCGATCATGAGCTGGACTTATCGAGCTTAGACGATGTTATCACAGGTCATAGAGACACGACAGCAGCGAAGAACCCGTCGCCGGCGTCGCGGCCGGGCAGCCGCAGTTGCGTTTTCACCACGGGAAACCCCGCTGCCACGTCTTCATTTTCTTCGCGTTCGAGCGAGCATGTGGAATACACAAGCAAACCTTGGGGCTTCAGATGCTCCAGGGCGCGGCCTACAAGCCTCCGTTGGATCGGTGGAAAGCGGCGAATGTCCTCGATCTGGGTTCGCCACTTGATCTCCGGGTTTCGACTTAGCGTCCCCGTTCCCGAACACGGCGCGTCGACCAGAATTCGATCGAACTTCACGGCAAAGGGAAGCGCCGACGCTCCGTCCAGAACCACCCGCATTGCCTCCTCCGGAACCTCCGCAAGGCGCGCCAGCGACCGGTCACCGGCGACGACCCTCCCGCCCGCCGCACCACAGGCAGCAATGATCTGGGCCGTCTTGTTGCCCGGAGCCGCGCACAAATCCAGCACCGTCATCCCGGGTTGGATCTCCAGCAGCGGCACAATCGACTGCGACCCCGGGTCCTGCCGCCGGCCCGTAGCCGGATTCACAGCGTCTTCCGGTTCTTCGAGTGCGGCTTGGGCGATTCCTTCAGCCGCCTCCACGCCGTATTGGCTGGTCCAGCGCTCCAGCATCCAGACGGGAAGACTCAACTCCGTTGCCCGATCCGGCCACTCGACCGGATCGCGGTGCACCTTACGCAGAACCGCATTGACGAATCCGGCCGCCGACCGTTTGCGCGCCAGCTTTACCAGTTCCACGCTTTCCGCCACGGCGGCGTGAGCCGGAATCCGCTCCAGATAGCGAAGCTGATAAATGCCCATGCGCAGCGCGATGCGCACTTCTTCGTCGAGCTTACCTCCTGAACCGGACGCCGGCCGCCCCGAAAAATGCCCGATCAGAAAGTCGAGCTGGGCCTGAAACCGCAGGCACCCGAACACGATCGTCTCCGCTAACCCGGCATCGCGAGGATCGAGAGCCGCCGTGTCCCTCCGCAGGAGATCGGAAGCATAGCCGCCGCCTTGTACGCGCTTCAAAACGTGGAAGGCGATCTCGCGGGCGCTGGACACTGCTTCATAGTAACGCCCTGCTACTTGCCCACCATGTGGCCGACGTCCTGGTTATTTTCGTTGCAGATGTATTCGTGGATTTCCTGGTCCGGCGCCAGATCGGCGACTCGCTTGGTCGTGAAAGGCTTCGCCACCACCCCCGGATCTTCGATCGTAGTCTCGATCTCCAGGTGGCCCAGATCCGGGCGCCGGTAGCGCTCCACCACGTGGAGCTTATCCGTGATCGGATGCAACTCCTGATCCAGCCAAACCCGGTCGTTGAATCCGACCCGGTCCACCACCAGCGTGTCTCCGTCCCAGCGCCCCGTGTTGTGCCCGTACCACTCATACGGGTCCGCCGGATGAGGCCGCCCATCCAGGTAGACCTGATGGAATCCCGGATAATCGTCGTCGGCAATGATGATGAGAAAATCCTTGCTCTGGACCA
>Ga0070733_10000928_pt1 | contig 22535 bp, 17 predicted proteins | sample Coa_R1_9_FD_66450 | JGI IMG/M metagenome (GOLD analysis project Ga0070733, IMG submission 66450) | Surface soil microbial communities from Centralia Pennsylvania, which are recovering from an underground coalmine fire - Coalmine... | ecosystem: Environmental > Terrestrial > Soil > Unclassified ...
GTTTCGGCGGCCATCCTGTTCCTGTTCGGAACCGGCCCGGTACGCGGATTTGCTACGACGCTGACTTTCGGTCTGCTGGCGAACCTGTTCACGGCGGTTTTCGTGTCGCGCGTGATTTTCGATTGGGGTCTCGAGCGCAAGGAACGCGGGGAAGCGCTGAGCATTTAAGAATTAAGTCATTGAGTGATCGTGCGATTGAGTGATTGTGCGACTGATGAACGATTTAGGTTTTCAATCACCCAATGGCTGCAATCGCCAAACCACTCAATCTTCGCTAAGTCATAGATAGATAAGGGGCTAGACAAACCGGTGGAGTTCTTTCGCAATACCAACATAGATTTTCTCGGGAAAAAGTGGTATTTTCTCGCCTTTTCGCTGATCTTTAGCGTGGCCGGCGTGTTTTCCATGTTGTTCTGGCATGGCATTCCGTGGGGGGTAGATTTCCGCGGAGGAACGCTAGTGTATGTGAAGTTTTCCCATACGCCAGACGACAATGCGATCCGCGCGGCGCTCGACCGCGCGGGCTTGCACGATGCCAAGAATCAACGCTTTGGCGATGTCGCGAATAATGAACGCCTGATTGACCTTGATGTGCGCGAGACCAACGAGCAGGCGCTCGATCAGGGTAAGTTGAACATCATCAAGGCGTTGGAGAGCAGTGCTCCGGCAGGCAAAGTCGACCTGAATAACGCCAGCTCTTTGACAATCAAGAATTATCTGATGGATAAGGATCCGCTGCACCTGGGCTCTGACGCCAACCCGAAATACACGCTGCAGGCGCAAGCCGTGGCGGATTACCGCGACAAATCAGCGGGTGGCGTGCTCAGTTCGCTGGACCAACTGAAGGGTGCGGCGGGCGTCGATCCGGCGGTTGCGGCGTCGATGGGCGACCACTTCTTCCTTTCCGACTTCGGAGTACGCGACGTGGCGATCGTGGGGCCGCAAGTGGGGTCGCAGTTGCAGCGTCAGGCGGCCATGGCGACGATTTATTCGCTGGCCGGGATGCTGGTTTACCTGGGGTTCCGGTTTGAGTGGATTTATGGGGTGGCGGCTGTAATCACCGTGTTCCACGATACTTTGATCACCGTAGGGGCGTTTTCGCTGTTAAAAGAGGACATTTCCCTGACCGTGATCGCGGCCATCCTGACGCTGATTGGTTACTCTAATAACGACACGATCGTGGTATTTGACCGCATCCGGGAAAACATTAAACTCATGCGGCGCGAGAAGCTGTCGGATATCGTAAATCGGAGCATAAATCAAACTCTGAGCAGAACGATCTTGACAGCGGGCCTTACCTTCCTTACCGTACTCGCACTCTTTTTATTCGGCGGCGAGGTGCTTCGTGGGTTCAGCCTGGCGCTGGTAATTGGCATTCTGATCGGTACGTATTCTTCGATCGCCATCGCGGCGCCGATTCTGGTGGCCTACCAGGACTGGCGGATTGAACGAGGCAAGCGTCCGGTAGCAATGCCGGTGGGTAAGGGTCGGTAGGTTACCTGATGGTGCGGTTGTCATACTTGCGGTAGACCTTCTTATTGTAAGGGGTTAGAAGGGGTTTCCTGGACTGCTTTTGGGGCTTGGGTGGCTCCAGGGGCGGGCAAAGAAACTGGGAGCAAAGGGGAAGCAGTCGGTGTCTAAGGTTCCGTAGGGTCTGAAGTAGGGGAGAATCACATATGTTTGAAGACAGTCTTATCGAGTCCGGCGGCAGGCTGAAAACGAAGCGGGCATGGACATCTATCGTCTCGTTCGCGATTCAGATAGGGATCATTGGCGTCATGGTTCTGATCCCGCTGATCTTTACCGAAGCTCTGCCGAAGACGCAGTTGATGACCTTCCTGGTGGCCCCCCCACCGCCTCCGCCGCCACCGCCACCTGCCGCCGCGCCCGTGCGTGTCGTGAAAGTGATTCAGACCGACATTGTGAACGGGGAGCTGCGCACTCCGACCAAGATTCCGAAAAAGATCGAGATGATCAAAGAGGACGAAGCGCCACCGCCGGTGATGGCTTCGGCAGGCGTGGTGGGCGGCGTCCCCGGTGGCGTCCCGGGTGGATCGATGGGCGGCGTGATGGGCAGCGTGCTCAGCGGGATCCCGGTCGCAGTGCCGAAAATTGCCACTCCGCAGCGCATTCGCGTTTCCTCCGGCGTGAGCACGGGTCTGCTGATCCGCAAAACGCAGCCGGTCTACCCGCCCCTGGCACGCCAGGCGCGTATTCAGGGCGTCGTGATTCTGCAGGCGCAGATCAGCAAGGATGGCAGCATCCAGAACCTGCAGTTAATCAGCGGGCACCCGATGCTGGCTCCGGCCGCGATCGATGCCGTGAAGCAGTGGAAGTACAAGCCGTACCTGCTGAACGGAGAGCCGGTCGAAGTTGAGACGCAGGTGCAGGTGAACTTCACGCTGGCCGGGGGCTAAACCCTCGGACGTGGCGTGAGTGGAAGTTTCTAAGTAGAAGTGTGTGCGTTGGCCCTCCCCTTCCCACCAATAATACGGTGGCCGGGAGCGGTTTTTTGAAGCTCGGACGTGGCCGCCGTACCTTAAGGTTCCTTCATTCAAGGTTCCTCATCCGGTATGGGCAGGCGCGCCCGGGCATTTGCGGCGTAAGAGACGCGAATGCTGGAGTTTTCGTTTCCTCCAGCGGCGGGCACAGAAAAGCGCATCCAAGTGTCTAAGTACAAGAGCAGGGTCAAAGTAAGCGCAGGGAATTTCCGAGGAGGGAAAAGCAACTCATGTTAGCAGCTCACGCAGGCGCAATTCTCAGTCACGTTCACGTCGCAGCCACCTGGATCGCTCAGGAAGGCGGCGGCGCCATGGCGACCGATCCGCTAGGTTTGTGGAAAGCAATGGGCTGGGTCGCTCGAACCGTAGTCATCATTCTCTTCATCATGTCGGGCTGGTCGATCGGCGTGATGATCGACCGCTGGATGGCCTATAGTGCGGCTCGCAAGCAATCGCGTGCTTTTGCTCCGGCCGTGGCCGGCGCTCTGCGCGATGGCCGCATCGACGAGGCAATTAAGGTTGCCGAGCGCAACAAGAAGAGCCATCTGGCGAAGGTGGTTACCGCTGGCCTGATGGAGTTCAAGGCCCACCAGGATTCCCCGGGCGCTATCCCCGGCGAGACTATTGAAGCCTCCAAGCGCGCTCTGGAACGCACCGAGGCCATCGTCCACGCCGAACTGAAGCGCGGACTGGGCGGTCTGGCCACCATCGGATCGACGGCCCCATTCGTGGGATTGTTCGGAACGGTGATGGGCATTCTGAACGCCTTCATCGGTATCAACAACTCGAAGGCCACCGGTCTGGCTGCAGTGGCCGGCGGTATCGCGGAAGCGCTGGTAACGACGGCCATCGGGCTGCTCGTCGCCATCCCGGCCGTCATGATGTTCAACTATCTGACTGGCCGCGTGGAAGCGTTCGACGTGGAAATGGATAACTCGTCGAGCGAACTGATCGATTACTTCCTGAAGAAGCGTGGTGATCGCCGGTAGGACTGGGCGAATTTCTCTGCCATGAGTTGCGTCCGGCGCTGGACCGATCCAGCGCCGGACATTCCCAACTTCGCGGAGGATCCGGCCAGATCGAGCAGCGCTTTACGGCTGGAAGTAAGGGAGATTTCAAGCTATGGCAATCTCAAAGCGAAACGAAGGAGCCAAGGTCAGCTCCGACATCAACGTCACGCCCATGGTGGACGTGATGCTGGTTCTGCTGATCATTTTCATGGTGGTCACGCCCATGTTGCAGAAGGGCGTCAGCGTGGATATGGCCAAAGTCGACAACCCGCTGCCCATGGAAGACGCCGACAAGGAAGACGCCCTGCTGGTCTCCGTTACGCGGGATGGCAAGGTCTACTTCGGCACCGACCAGATCACAGTGGACAATCTAACCACGAAGGTGAAGGACCGCCTGGCCAGTCATCAGGACAAGAGGGTGTATGTGAAAGCAGACATGCGGGCCCGCTTCGGTGGAGTGGTCGGCGTGGTTGACGCTGTCCGCGCTGCCGGAGTCGATGATCTCGGCCTGCTGACCGAACAGAGGAAATCAGCTCCAAACGCCCCGCCAGTTCCGGCTGCGCCCGGGCAGTAGCTAGCGGAATAAGAGGAGAACGACCATGGGAATGGCAGTTGGCCCGAGCGGAGGCCAAAGTGCAAATATCAACGTCACACCGCTCATTGACGTCCTGCTGGTTCTGCTGATCATCTTCATGGTGATCTCGCCGGTCACGCCCAAGGGACTGGATGCGCTGGTCCCTCAGCCGCCACCGCCCAACGCGCCCAAGAACCAGTCCATCGACCGCACCATCGTCGTGCAGCTTATCGACCGGGGTGCGGGTTCGCAACCGGGAGTGAAGATCAACAACGAAGATGCGACCTGGGATAACCTGCAGGGGCGTCTGACCGACATTTACAAATTGCGCCAGGAAAAGGTTATGTTCGTGAAGGGTGATGACGCCATCCCCTTCGGGAACGTGGCCAATGTGATCGATATTGCCCACGCTTCCGGCGTGGATAAGGTCGGTTTGATCACTGCGAAGATCGAAGCGGGCAACTAAGACAGTGCCCGTCCGGTAAAGCTCGGAGCGCGCATCTGTATCCGGCCCATGGCACGGAGGCTTGTCGCTTCCGTGCTCCCGCGGCCCGCGCTTGCCGCGCTTGGCATACGTATCATACTTGTCAAAGCGCTAGCTCTGGGCCTAGGATGCTGTGGCGAGGGAGACTTATACCGTAATGAATAGGAACTTAAGATTGCTCACGCTGGCGGCGGTTGCGCTGGCGCTCTTCTCCTCTGTGGGCTGCAACAAGCTAAGAGCCCGCGATCAACTCAACAAGGGTGTGAAAGCATACAAGGACAGCCACTACGAGCAGGCCATCGATCACTTCCAGCAGGCCGTTCAACTCGACCCCGGTCTGCTCAACGCCCGCATGTATCTGGCGACGGCCTTCGTTTCGCAATACATTCCTGGAGTGGACTCTCCGGATAATCTGCGCACGGCGCAACAGGCTATCGACGAGTACCAGAGGGTACTGGACGCTCCCAACGCTGCCCGCGACCAGAAAGTGAATAGCGCCAAGGGCGTGGCCTACCTCTACCTCAACCAGAAAAAATGGGACGACGCCAAGAAGTATTACCGCATGGCGTCCGACATGGACCCGAATGATCCCGAGCCTTACTACTCCGTCGGCGTAATCGACTGGACTGCCTGCTACCAGCCGCGCATGGAAGAACGCGCCAAGTTGGGGCTCAAGCCGGAAGAGAATCTGAATCCTAAGAACAAAGATCAGAAGCAGGTCTGCAGCGAATTGAAGACGAAAAACACACCTGCCATTCAGGAGGGCATCGACAGCCTCAACAAAGCGATCCAGATCAGACCGGATTACGACGACGCCATGGCATACTTGAACCTGATGTTCCGCGAAAAGGGCGACGTGGAGTGCGACGATCTTGCGGCGCGTGCCGAAGATCTCAAAACCGCGGACCACTGGGTCGACGAAACTCTGCGGGTCAAAAAGGCGAAAGCCGACAAAGCCGCCCAGAGCGCCGGAGGCGGTATTACGGTAGATCAGCCGAAATAAGATCAGCCGAAATGGATCGGTCGCCGTAAGTCTTGATGGTGTCATCCCGAACGAGGCAGTTCTTCAGGCGGAGCGAGGGATCTGGCGACGAGATACGAAATCCGAAGCATTCCAGCCTCCCCGGCAAGCGATTCCAGGGAGGCTTTCTTTTGGCGCCGGAGCACGTTATTCCCTGCTGTAGAGCCGCAGTTCGACCTCGGGGAACTGCCAGCGCTGTACCTTCGAAAACGATTCGGGAAGGATTTGCGTCAGCAAGACATTGGTGGGATCGGGGAGCTTGGGTCCGTTATACATCAGCATGACCCACACCCGGGGATGGCCTGGAGCCGTCGCGCGAACGAAATCCGCCGTCAGTTTGCCCCTAAAATCGCGATAGTCGAGCGTCGCCGCGTAGTGAGGATAGAGAATCTCCGGGCTGAGCCGGGCATTGGTGGAATTCCCACTGGCGCGCAGCGAGAGGAAAACTTCGTAGGGCACGCGGGTTTGCGGGATGTGAAAGAAGATGGCGTCTCCGGGCCGGGCATGGTCGAGAATGAAGTTGGTGGCGGCTCCGGCGGCGTCCCGCCGCTCAGTATCGAAATCGTGATTGTAGACAAAGTTGACTCCCCGCACCGATAGAGGCAGAACACAGATGAGAACCGCCGCGAGCACCCACGAGTTGCGCAGCCGGGCCATCCCCGCAGCCACCAGGATTAGCAGCGCGGGTAAGCAAAAGATCAGGTAGCGCGGCAGGAAAACTGGACGAATCACCGACAACACGACGGTCAGCACCACCGGAAACAGCAGCCAGAGCAACAGAAACTGAGTTCGCCACACTTCCCAACTTTGCGCCCGAAACTCTAGTTGGCGGCGAAACAGTTGGCCGCGAAACGGAGCAACGGTGAGGAGGCACGCCACCGCAAAGATCGCTGCCAAGGGCCAACTCTCGCCGCCGGAGAAATGCTCGGCGAACGCGAACAAATCGTGCAGGCCGGGCCGACGAATCCAGCGGATCGGGCCCGCTCCAGTTTTGGCCACGAAAATCAGCAGGGGAAGCACCGCGATGCCGATAATTCTCCACGCGCTCCGCAGCCGCGCGGAGAGCTCGGCGCTGTTTCGGCTTCCGTCTTCGTTTCGGTTGTCCAAGTCTCGGATGTCCAGCCAGAGCACCGCCAGCGCGTGCACCACCAGCAGCAACAGCGCGTAGAAATGCGCATACACCGCAAGAGTGCTGGTCAGGATGTACAGGACACGTCGCCCGCGCGAAGGCCCGCGCGCGTAAGCGATGAAGAAGCCCGAGGAGAGGGTTGCCAGCAGAAGGAACAGAGCGTACGTGCGAGCCTCCTGCGCGTAGCGGACGCTGTAGGCGTTGAAGGCGAACAGAGTGGTCGCGATCAGCGCGACCCGGCGGTCATAAAGCCGTGCCGCCAGCCAATAAATTGCCGGAAGCGTGGCCGCCGACAACAGCACCGACAGACTGCGGACGAAAAACGCGCTGTGCCCGAAATTCGACCAGATTCGCAGCAGCAAGTAATAGAGCGACATGTTGGCTTCACGCCACCACAGCAAACGCAGCAAGCTGGGCCAGCCGATGCGGGCAAGCGCGACGCTGAAGGTTTCGTCAAACCAGAAAGGCTTGCAACCGAGGCAGATCAATCGAATAACTGTGCCGGCGGCGACCAGCAGCACGAGCGTGAGGCGGTGCACCCAGCTAACAAAATTTGACGGGAGCAGCGACGCTCCTGTGCTTTGCTTCGCCGCGGCTTCGGATGTCAGCATGAGTTGGAGAATTTCAAATGATACTATGCTAGGCATGCGTTGAATTTACGGGTATTTTCAGGCGGAGCCTTGCGTGTGACATCCCTTAATACCGCGCTGCGGGAGATTCCGGCAGCTTCGACAAATCGGAAGATCGACCCCGATATCGACCGGTGGAACGGATGTGTGTCGGTAATCGTTCCGGTGTACAACGAAGCGGCGCACCTAGAAGAACTGCTGCATGCGATCGATGCCGCGCCGGGAAAAAAAGAGATCATCATCGTCGACGACGGTTCGACCGATGGCACCCGCGAGAAATTGCAGGCGTTGCCACTGGCCGGCGCCGTGACGATCGTCTTCCACGAAAAGAATTGCGGCAAGGGAGCTGCGATCCGCACCGCGCTCGCTTATGTCCGGGGGGAGTACGTGCTAATCCAGGACTCCGACCTGGAATACGATCCGCAGGATTATCCCGCGCTGTTGCGTCCGCTCGAGGAAGGCCGGGCGAACGTGGTGTACGGTGTGCGACCCGATCGTCCCGAGCGCGGCCTGCGTTTTTTTCTCGGCGCCAAGCTGCTCACGCATCTCGCCAATTTCCTCTACGCCGCCGGCATTCACGACGAAGCCACCTGCTACAAGGCGATTCGCCGTTCGCTTCTGGGGCGGATGCAACTGGAATGTCACCGCTTTGAATTCTGTCCGGAAGTGACCGCGAAGCTCTGCCGCATGGGCGAAAAGATAGCAGAGGTTCCCATCTCATACCATCCCCGCTCGGCTGTAGAGGGGAAGAAAATCCGCCATTCCGACGGATGGCTGGCCATCTGGACCCTCATCCGGTACCGCTTCGTCCCGCGCCGAAGATGGGAACGGACCGACCAGGAACGGCCAGCACCGCCGTTCGCAGTGAGTTTCTCGCGTCTGCCGGCAGAGTGACCGCCGCGCTATACTCGTATAGCGTATCGCGCATAGCTCAAAGGTTTTAGCATGCTGGCAATTCGGCTTCCAGAATCCATCGAAAAGCGCCTCACCGGCTTGCAAAGCGCACCGGACGAACCAAAACGTTCTACGCCCGCGAGGCCATCCTGACGCATCTCGAAGACCTCGAGGATTTGTACCAGGCCGAGCGCGGTCTTGATCGCATTCGCTCAGGCAAGGACCGCGCTATCCCGCTGGACCAAGTGATGACGCGTCATGGCATGAAGCATCATGGTATGGAAGGTTGAGTTCTCTCCCGCCGCTGACCGGGAACTGAGTAAGCTCGACCCACAACACGCGCAGCGCATTGGCCTTGATCCTGGTCCTCCAGATTGGTCACCGGCGCGAAGTTTACCGATGAGGCCCCGCCTCCGGTAGGATAGTCAGTTTTAGTTTTGACTGGCGAATCGTATGTCGTCCTGACAGGACTTCGCATGTTCAAGAAGATTCTCATCGCGAACCGGGGAGAGATTGCAGTGCGCGTGATCCGCGCCTGCCACGAGATGGGAATTGCGGCTGTTGCCGTCTACTCTGACGTGGATCGCGCGTCGCTGCACGTCCGCAAAGCCGACGAGGCTTATCCCATCGGCGCTGCGGCGGCGTCCGAGTCTTATCTCAACATTCAGAAGATTCTCGACGTGGCCGCACGATCCGGCGCGGATGCGATTCATCCCGGTTACGGATTCCTTTCCGAGAATGCGAAATTCGCTCGCGCCTGTGCGGACGCACGAGTGAAGTTCATTGGTCCCACCGCCTCGGCCATGGACGCCATGGGATCGAAGACGCAGGCACGGCAGGCCATGGAGCGAGCCGGCGTTCCCATTGTTCCCGGCACTTCGCGCGGGCTGGAATCGTTCGAGCAAGCGGAAGAAATCGCGGCACGCATCGGATATCCCATCATGCTGAAAGCCGCGGCGGGCGGCGGAGGCAAAGGCATGCGACTTGTCCACGCTCCAGGGGATCTCAAGCCTGCGCTGGAAGGCGCCCGCAGCGAGGCTGAGCGTTCGTTTGGCGACAGCGAGGTTTATATCGAGAAGGCGATTGTCAACCCGCGCCACATCGAGATGCAGATTCTGGCCGACGAGCACGGCAACACCATATACCTTGGCGAGCGCGAGTGTTCTATCCAGAGGCGTCATCAGAAAGTGGTGGAGGAAGCGCCTTCACCGGTCGTCGACCCCGAGATGCGCCGCCGCATGGGCGAAGTCGCCGTCCGCGTGGCCCAGGCCGCGGGATACGCGAACGCGGGCACGGTCGAATTCTTGGTCGACGAGCACAAGAATTTCTACTTCCTCGAGATGAATACTCGCTTGCAGGTGGAGCATCCGGTGACCGAACTGGTGACCGGGCTCGATTTGGTCCATCTGCAGATTCGCATCGCAGCTGGCGAACGGCTGCCGTTTACGCAGAAAGAAGTGCAGATTCGCGGCCATGCCATCGAATGCCGCATCTACGCCGAAGATCCAGACAACAATTATTTTCCCAGCCCAGGCAAGATCACGCTGCTACTGGCGCCCTCGGGTCCTGGCATTCGCCGCGACAGCGGCATGTACGAGGGATGGACGGTGCCCATGGACTACGATCCGCTGCTAGCCAAGCTAATTGGCTACGGCAGTGATCGGGATCAGGCCATCGGCCGACTGACACGCGCGCTGAACGAATATTTTGTGGGCGGGATCAAGACGAACATCTCGTTGTTTCGTCGCATCTTGGGCGATGCGGATTTTCGCGCCGCGAAGCTGGATACGGGATTTCTGGACCGCCTGCTCAAGCGGAAAGACGATGCCCGGAGCGATCCGAACGCGGTTGAAGTCGCGGCGATTGCCGCTGGAGTGTTTGCCGTCTTCGGTGCGCCAGCCGGAGCGGGCGAGCGGGCTGTGAACGGCAACGCAGCGGGCCGGGCGCGGGCCAGATCAAACTGGAAGGAAGCAGGTCGCAACGAAGCGCTGCGTTGAGCTCACGGGCGGCTTACAACTGGCAACTGGCAACTTGCTCTTTATGATTTACGACGTCACCATCGACGGAAGGAACTACCGGCTCGAACTGGACCAGGCGGAAGGATGCTGGGCGTGCCGTCTCGATGGGCGCGAGATTGAGGTCGACGGGGTGCTGGCGCGGCCCGACGTGCTCTCGCTGCGCATCGGCAACCGGGCTTACGAAGTGAAGTGCGAACGAGTGGCCGGCGATCTGCATTTGTGGGTGGGCAGCAAACGGTTTACGGCCGAAGTCGCTGATCCACGATCGCTGCGCGGGCGCGTCCGCGCGGTCGATGATGACGGACCCAGAAAACTGACAGCTCCAATGCCGGGCAAGATCGTTCGCGTTCTGGTCTCCGAGGGCGCAGAAGTTGAATTGGGAGCGGGCCTGCTGGTGGTTGAGGCGATGAAGATGCAGAATGAAATCAGGTCGCCAAAGAAGGGGACGATCCAAAGGATTTTTGTCGGCGAAGGCGCTGCCGTAAACGCCGGCGACGTGCTGGCGGTTGTGGAATAAAAACTCCGACCGACTACTTTTCCATTCCGTTGCTGTCGAGCACCTTCTTCGCGTAGAAATTCTCGACCTTGGCAGTGTCGCGCAAGACTTCGTAATAGGCGGCTTTCAGCAATTGATCGCGGCGATCGTGCAGTTGCGACCGGATGGCTTGCTGCACCCGCGGATCGGAAAGTTCGCGCTGTCCGGCGGGTTCCTTGGCCACCAGCTTCACGATGCGGAATTCCATCGCCCGTTTCGAGGCCGGATCGACAACGGTGATGATGGGGCTGTACTGGCCGGGTTTGAGCTTGGCTACCGCTTCACGCGTGGCAAGGTCGTTGATTCCCTTGAGGCCTGACTCGGGGAACGTGCCAAGGTCCCCGCCGTTGCCAGACGTTTCCGGGTTTTCAGAGTACTTCATTGCCAGCGTTGCAAAGTCATCCCCGCTGTCAAGGCGGTTGGCGATCATTTGAATCTTCTTGCGGGCGTCCGCTTCGTTCTGTGCCTTGTCGTTCTGGTTCTGGACCTGCGGGTTCGGGGCCGCGGTCACCGTGATCAGGGCCAGGTGGTACTGCGTCTCGATCAGGTTGAATTCGCCCTTGTGCGCTTTGTAGTAATCGGTAATGTCCTGGTCGGTCACGTTGATCTTGGATGAAACTTCCTTGTTCATCACCTTTTCGACCGTGATGGAGCGCCGGATGTCGCGCTTGAAATCAACCAGCGTGATCTTCTTATCCTTGAGGCGCTGGTCGAATTCCTCCTGGGTAAAGGGAGCTTTGTATTCGTTATACTTACGGTCGACTTCCTCGTCGGTGGCCAGCAGGCCGAGTTTCTCGGCGCGCCGCATCAGGATCTCGTCGTCGATCATGGTATGCAGGATATTCAGGCGTAACGCGGTGGCTTGCTCGCCCGTCGGCGCTTGCTGGGCGGAGGCGACATTGTTGTCGTAATACTTGTCCACTTCGGTGCGGAAAATTTTCTTGCCATCCACCGTAGCCATCACGTCGCCGCCGACCTGCGAGTTGCAGGCGGCCAGGGCTGTCAGCAGAACCGCGACGAAAATCGCCGCGACAGTCTGCATCGGAATCGAGCTTCTTTTCAAGAGAGTTTCTCCCGTCTTTGGGAACAACTGCGCCACAAAATCCGTGGAGGAAGGGCCCGGAACGGCGCGTCCTCAACCGCCATTTACTTGGATGCTGGAGCTGGAGCCGAAGACAAATGTTCCGGCACCGGCTGCCCTGCGTCTTTAAGAGCGGCGTCGAGGGCGGCGCGAATCTCGCTGACCGGCACGGCGCCGTCAATCTTCTGGCCGTTGATGAAAAGGGTGGGCGTCGCGTTCACGCCAATCCCATCGGCTTCTTTCATCGACGCCCGTACCGCGCTCTCATTTTGCGCCTTGATGCACGCCTCAAGTTTCGTCGCATCCAGGTTGTGCTTTTGCCCTTGCAATAGGGTCGCCTTGTCGAGAGCATCGAAGCGCGCGGGCTGAGTATTCTGGCCGTCGACCTCGCGCTTATTGGCGTGGATGTAGTCGGCGAAATCCCAGTAGGCATCGGTGTTTTGCGCCACCAGACAGTTCGCGTCCACGGCGGCGTGAATCGCCCAGGGATGAATCTCGGCCAGCGGATAATCCTTGTAAATGAAAGTGACCCGGTCGCCGTATTCCTTCAGAATCTCGGGGAAAAGCGTGGCGTGCATGCGCGAGCAGTACGGGCACTCGAAATCGTCGAAATTGACCACGACCACCTTGGCCGACTTGGCCCCGCGCGAAGGCCGGCCAGCGACGTCGATTTTGCTCATCAACTCGGAGAAAGGATCCTTGGTCAGGTCGAACTTGGTCACGCGCAGCATGGTGCCGCGATCTTTGGAGAGCAGAAATTTGTAATCCTGCTTCTTGTTTTCGCCGTCGATGGTGACTGCCACGGTGTCGTAACCGGGCCACTCCGTGCTGGGAGTAATTTCCCCGACGACGACCTTCACATCCGATGGAAGGGTGTAATAGGAGCGCACCTGGTGCTCGATTTTTCGCGCTACATCAGGGGGCGCGGACTGGGCAACGCAACCCAGGCAACCTATCAGCAGCATCGCGAACGAACGTCGAATTGTGATCACCAAAAACCGCCTCAGCATCGCAAAAGGGACCATTCGATTATCTCACAGCGTCTGCGGGTGGGACCGTCGACGGCGGGCGACGCGGCGTCTCTTAACCGGTGCGGCGGAGTTGCTCAGCGGGCAGTAGAGAGTTCATCGATCCGGAGCGAAAGCCCTCCAGGTCGAGGGTGACAAACTTGAAGCCGAGCGCTTTGAAGATCTTCGTGAACTGGGCCGCGACCGCGGGATTCAGGGCGCGGTCAAGTTCCTCGCGGGCGATCTCAATGCGGACGATGTCGCCGTGGTGGCGCACCCGAAATTGCCGGAAACCGAGGGCGCGTATGGAGTCTTCGCCGCGTTCGACCACTTCAAGCGCCTCGCGCGTCACCGGGCGGCCGTATTCGATGCGCGAGGAGAGGCAAGCGGAGGCGGGCTTATCCCAGATGCGCAGTCCTGCCTGACGAGCGAGTTCGCGGATTTCCGGTTTTGTGAGCCCTGCCTTGAGCAGCGGAGCCGCGACGTGGTGCTGCTGGGCGGCTTGCTGCCCAGGGCGAAAGTCGCCCTGGTCGTCGAGGTTAACGCCGTAGGCAATCGCGTCGAAACCACGCGCCGCGCGAAGGTCTTCCATCACGGCGAAGAGTTCGTCTTTGCATTGAAAGCAACGCTGCCCATCGTTGCGGACATACTCTGGCCGGTCGAGTTCGGACGTGGAGATGACCTCGAGCGGGATTTGCTGCTCGTTCGCGAAAGCGATCGCGTCTGCGAGATGAGTGCGCGCCAGGCTGGGGGAATCGGCAATCACTGCGAGCATGTTGCTGCCGAGCGTGCGGTGCGCAGCCCAAGCCAAGTACGCGGAATCGACGCCGCCGGAATATGCGACAAGCACGCGGCCCAGTTGGCGCAGGTCGGTGCGGAGTTGAGAATCTTTCGCGGCGATATTGGTCTCGGAGGGTGGCACAGTCGTTATGGTAACAGCCCCGTGGGTGTCGCAGAAAGTAGCGCCCGTTGATCCAACGCCGGGGGCGAGATGCCCCCGCGACAGCCGGCAAGATGCCGGCGCTAGGTTTCTAGTACAGCCGTTCCTGGCGGCGCAGGTTTCCGAGCGAGCCGATGTTCGCCAGAGTGAAGGTGAAGCGGAATAGATTTTCGTTGCGCACGTTGGCGATGGCGTAGCGGCGATATTCGAGCGTGACGCCGCAACAGTCCCAGTTGTAGGTGGTTTGGGCGGTCGCGAACTGCAGTTGCCGCATTTCGGCGTCGAAGCCGAAGCTGCTGGCGGCGCTCAGTCCTCGACGCGTGAGCGAGCCGTAGCCCAGAGCGACCCGAAACTGCTGAAACTTACAGGTCACCTGGGTTGTGTTGGATGTCGCCGGACTGCACTGGTCGTCGCTCTGAACAGTGGTCGTCGAAGTGGTAGAGACCGGCTGGGGAATCTGCAAAAAGGCGTCGCCGCCGCCCACCGTAAACGGTCCCAGGTTGTAGTTCACCAGGAGCGTGCTGGCATTCATGCGGCCCAGTTGAAAATCGTAGTCCATGTCCCACTCCGTGTCGGTGTGGCTGCTGGTGGCGATCCGCAGACGCGACACCAGCGGAGAAAGATGCCGCGGCTCGGTGATGAATGCAATGCCGGTTAGTTCTTCGGTAGTGGTGAAGACGTTGCGCTGACCCGTCACCAGCGCGCCTCCGAAGGTGGGGTCGAGGAAATATTTTTGCGCGATTTCCCAGGTGGCAATCTCGCGCACGTCGGGCCCGGGCGCGCAGGGCTGATGGTCAAGATTGCTGAAATGCTGCCACGGTACCGTCTGTTCCGGCGCGGCGCTGCCCACCGCCAGACCGGTCATGGGTGTGTCGCAGTCCTGAGTTGACGAGGAGGGTTTCGGTGACGAATATTTCGCATAAAGCCTGGTCACGAACCCGTACTCGACTTCGTGGGTGTTGCTCAGAATGTCGCGTTCGTCGAAGTGGAGCACGTTGGCGAAATCGTTCACCCCCGTGAGCAGGCGGTAGACGGAGCGGGGTTCGATGACGTGCTTCCACTTACGCCCGAGAAATTCCTTGTCGAAGATTTTCTCCAGGACCGGCGGCCGCAGTTCGACTGATGCTTCCAGCGCCTGCCGGTTGGTGGGATCTTTAAGCGACTGCCCACCCACGAAGCGCTGGGTGTAGAAGGTCTCGTGCAAGGCCAGGGCAGGACGCAACGCCCACCCGCGGAACTGCAAGGGTAACGAGATTTCCGGATTGAAGTCGAAGCGCCCGAGCAGATTGCTGGTTTGAAACCCAGGTTCGCTGCGAGCCAGCCCGGCCAGCGACGCGTCGAACGACCAGACAAAAGGCGAATGCCACAGCGCGTGGTCCACACTGGATGCGTCGAGGCTGGGGGCGTGCAGGATCCGGATGTCATCGAAAGCGGGCGGGTTCGTAAGCGTTCCGTCGGGGTTGAGGCGCTGGAAGAAGTTCTGGTAGCGCTCCACCATCCCGCTGACAGAGAACCCGTCGACCGCCTTCGCAAGAAATATCTGCGACTTGACCTCAGAGTTGACCGCCTGGGTGAAGACTTCGCTGAAGGCCAGCCGGAACAGGAACGAACTGAGGTAATCGACATTCGACACTGCCCGGAATCCCTGCCAGTTGCCCTCCGCCGTCAGGCGAGCCTCCTGGCCCCCCTCCCGCAATTGCTGCTCGCACGGACTTTGTACTGAGCACCCCGGAGCCGTGCTGGTCTGGATTTCGATGCCGCGGTCGACGACGCCGAAAAAATTCAGGTCAACGTAGGAAGTCTCGCTGGGGCGAGCGCGAAATTCTCCCCGCTGCGACCAGCCGCGCTTGGAAAAATATTCGGCTCCTACCGTGCCATCCATGCTCCGGTTGATCGCCCAGTAGAAAGTCTCGCCAATTTCGTTGCCGTTGGTCGACGAGCGGCCGACGGTCGGGATCAAGAATCCCGTCTCGCGGGCTTCGCGAGAGACCGGGTGTGTCGCGTAGGGAAAATAGAAAACCGGAAGCCCCTCCAGCCAGAACGTGCTGTGATAGATGCTGGCATTGCCGCCGACATCCACGTAGACCTTGCGCGCCTGGAACTGCCATTTAGGACGCGGAAGTTCGCACGTCGTAATCGTGCCGTCGTAGACGAGGTAGTGATCGGAACTTGGCTTCTCCACGACTTTTCCGGTGAAGGCGAAGGGAGCGGTCGAGGTCAGAACCACGGTTTTGCCGCGAAAGCGCAGGCCGGTGGTTCCAGTGACGTCATAGAAGCGTCCGGTTTCAGCGGTGAGATTGTAGGTTCCGTGGCTGGCCTTGATATGGTCGTCATTGGGGCCGCCGTCGAGCGTGAAGTGGCCGCTGGCCGTGGCTTCGCCGCTGTCGGAGTCGTAGGTGACTTCGTCGGCGCGCAAGATGTAGTTGCGGTAGTGAATTTCGACGGTGCCGTGCAGTTTGTAAATATCGCCGATTTTTTCCTGTTCGATGGCGCAGATGGTGGTTTCGTCGGAATCCTCCGTGGCCGCCTGCTTGGCGCAGGGAGTGTTCGGTGCAGGGGTCTCGGTCTTTTGTTTGGCGTTGGCGTCTTGGGGGCTGGCGGCCTGGGCTTGATCCGAATTTCCGGCAAGCAACTGGCTGGTTACTAGCGACGAGGCGGGAAGCTGGTGACAAAGAAACAGCGCCGTGATAAGGAATCTAGTGCGCAGCGTCATCGGAAAAAATCAACGGAAGAAATCGTTCATCGAAGGCGTACCCGCCCTTTAGCGCCCTTGTCGCGGCATCGTGAAGTTAGCACGGCGCTGGGGGCAAGGCAAAGTAGCGAAAAAGGCTAGGATTCCCGTTGGTTCCTCCCGGTTGCACGGTTCTCATTCGCTCGTTCGATTTTGCAAGATTGGTTTTTCATGAATTGTTCGCTTTGTGGCGAAGTTTGCCGTTGTCATTTGGAGCCCCCTCCCCCTGCTTTGGCGCAATGCACGCCTGATGCAGGGGACGGCACTGCGCCTGCGCCGCCGCCGCGGAGCGAGGATTTCGTCGTCGTATCGGAAATGTCGCCGATGACCGGGACTGCCAACGCCGCAGGCTCTGCGACAACTTCCGCATCGCCGGACGAGGCTGCTTCCGAGGCGGACGTCTCCACCTGGCGCGATGAGCTCTCCGCCCGGCTCAACCGTTATCGCGCGCGGCGAAAGGTACGTCCACCGCGATATCCGTCGCTCAGTCTGCAGTTTGAGGCGCCAGAGTCGCCTAGAAACAGCCATGCTGTTCCAACTCCTTCAGACTCGCCGGAATTCGAGCCAGTATCGGACCATGCGCTTGCGCTCGATGGAATGATGCGAGGACCCTCCGCCGCCGATGAAACCGGGTTGCAGGATGCGCGTTCGGAATCTGCAGTGCATGGGGCGAGCGGTCTCACTAATGGCGCCACAGTCGCGAAGACGGCGAAAATCATCGAGTTCCCGCGGTTCGCCTGGGGACCGCCTCCGCCTCCGCCGGATCAATTGGCGGAGCCAGTCAGCAGCGACCGCCCGCGGATTCTGGAGGCGCCCGAGATTGTGCCTGCAGCGCCGGCTCTGGGCGGAATCACCATCGAGGCCGTGGAGCCAAAGGAAGACGAGAAGCGGCCGGGCATCGACGTTCCTCTGCAAAGTGCGTCGCTGCCGCGGCGCGCGTTGGCGAGCGCGATCGACGCGTTGATTGTCACCGTGGCATCCGCTCTGTTTGGATTTATCTTCTGGAAGGTCGCCGCGGTCCGGCCACCACTGATTCAAGTTTTGGGGCTCGCGACCGGAATCCCATGGCTGCTGTGGATGGTCTACCAGTATCTGCTGATCGTCTACGCTGCCGGGACGCCGGGATTGCGCGCCGCCGGACTCGAACTTGCCCGCTTCGACGGCACATCGACCAATCGCCGCCTGCGCCGCTGGCGCGTCCTGGCCGCGTGTCTGTCAGGAGTTTCTTTGGGCATGGGATACGCCTGGGTGTTTCTCGACGAAGACGCTCTCTGCTGGCACGACCGGATCACGCACACGTATCTGGCGCCGAGAAAGGCCCAAGCCAACCCTGGGTTCCCGAAGGCTTAAGCCCCGTGCCCAAGTGCGCCGGCAAGCGCACTTGAAGTGTCAATCGGTGCTATGGAGATATTTTGCCAACTGTCCCGTGCAAGATTAGGTCAACCTACGTTCTAGAATAAGCGCCAACGGGAATGTCAGGCTACCGCTCAACTCGGGTCTGCTTCTGGCTTTTCGCGACTCTTACGAGCGTTCCGTGGGCCTCCAGCCAAGCCGGAAGCCAAGGCCATCCCCTGAGTTTGGCCGCTGGTGGAGACTCTGTTGTGCAATTCTTTTGTCAGCCCCCTGATGGTGAGTATTTCCACGTCGCCCTACTCTTACGCGTTGCCAAGAAAGACGACCCGCGATGGAAGGCCACCGAATATTCGGATGTCGGTCGAACTGCCTATGTTTCCCTTGGGGACATGAAGCGATTCATGACACTGCTGACCCGTCTCTCGCTGCAATGGGACGAATCGCCAATGGTTGACAGTCTTGAAACCTACAAGACCATTCACTCATATGGTTACGGAATGGGCATCAAGGTGTTGTCCACAAACGGGACGGCCAAAGGCCTGATCGCGCAGACAAAAATTTGCGAGACTCTTGCATCACTGGACAGTGCATTACTCACCCCACGAGCACTGTGGGAGTTTCAAGGCTTTCGGTTGCAATATCACTGCCGAGTTCCCAACTTCGACATCGATGCGTACCCTTTCCAGTAACGTGGAATAGGACCCATTGTCCAGACCGTTGTAAACGGGCCATTACGCTCATTAGACCTTGGCTGTAGTTGGAGCCATCCTGGTTCGAATCTCGCATTCTTGGAACGCCCACCGAGCCACTGAATGGTCGAATTCTGAAGCAAGCTGTTTACGCGTGGATTCCTCTGGTTTACCCTAAAGATCCTATGCGCCTTTTCTTGTGCTCTTTGGTCTTAGTTGCTCTCGCTACATCCGTTCTCGCCCAGAAGCAGAAACCGGTCGCCGAACGCCTCGCGGCGCAGAACGCGCTTTTCGACGAGCAGTACGAGTCGGACATGCGCAACTTTCCGGAGCGCGCGACCGCGTTCGGCGACTACCGCTACAATGACCGGCTTGCCGAATACTCTCTCGACGCCATCCAGAAGCGCCACGAGACTGACGAAGGTTTTCTGCACCGGCTGGAGGCTATCTCCACCGCGGACTTCTCCGACCAGGACCAGCTCTCGCACGACCTGCTGATACGTGTACTTCAGCAGCGCGCCTCCGATTTTGGGTTGAAGGAATATGAGATGCCGATCAACCAGCAGAGCGGCATTCATACCAATCTCGCCGATCTGCCGCTGTCAGTTCCACTCGATTCGGTCAAGCACTACGAGGACTACGTCGCGCGGCTGCACCAGATTCCGCAGGCCCTCAGCCAGGTCACCGAAGTTCTGCGGGCCGGCATGAGGGATAAGCTGATGCCGGTGCGGTTTCTCGCCGAAAAGATTCCCGCGCAGTGCCAGGGAATCATCGATGCCGATCCGTTCCTGCAGCCAACGAAAAAATATCCGGCCAGCATTTCGCCGGAGGATCAGAAGCGGCTTACGCAGGCAATTACCGACGCAGCCAATACCGACGTTCTTCCCGCCTACAAGACATTCGCCGCCTTCATTAAGACCGAGTACGCGCCGCAGGGACGCACGGCTCTCTCCGTTACTTCGTTGCCCGACGGCGCGAAGCGCTACGAAAACGACATTTATGCGCGGACCACAACGCACATGACCGCGAATGAGATTCACCAACTCGGCCTGCGCGAGATCGACCGCATCGAAGCGGAGATGACCGCGATCGCCCAAAAGGCTGGTTTCGCCGATCTCGCGGCTTTCCGGGGATCGCTGAAAACGAATCCCAAATACATTCCAACGTCCTCTGAGCAGATTCTCGACGATTTTCGGCACTACATCGCGCAGATGGAGCCGAAACTGCCGGAACTGTTCACCCTTCTTCCGAAATCGCCGGTCACCGTGGAAGCCATCCCGGAATTTCAGGCGGCGGCTGCGACTCACTACATGACCGGAACGCCGGACGGCAAGCGGCCGGGTCGCGTGGTTGTGGCCACGTCAAATTTTGCCGAGCGCTCGCTGGTCGACGACGAGGCCATCGCTTACCACGAAGGCGTCCCGGGACATCACATGCAGCTTTCGGTGCAGCAGCAGCTTGAGGGCTTGCCGAAGTTCCGCCTGCATGGCTTGGGATTCAATGCCTACATCGAGGGCTGGGCGCTCTATGCAGAGCAGCTTGGCAAGGAGGTCGGCTTCTATCAGGATCCTGTCTCCGACTACGGGCGCCTTTCGTCCGAGCTTTTCCGGGCGGTGCGGCTGGTGGTCGACACCGGGATTCACGCCAAGGGATGGAGCCGCGACCAGGTTGTCGACTTCTTCCGCAGGTCTGGAGCGATCGATGAGCCTACGATCCAGTCCGAAACTGACCGCTACATCTCGTGGCCGGCGCAGGCGCTGAGCTACAAACTTGGGCAACTCAAGTTCCGCGAGCTGCGGGACCGCGCCCAGAAAGAATTGGGGCCGAAGTTCGATCTGCGCAAGTTCCACGACGAGATGCTCGACGGCGGCACTCTGCCCCTCGATATGCTCGAGGCGCGCACCGACAAATGGATCGCGGAACAGAAAACGCGGTGACTCCGCTCCGGCAATGTACATTCGCCCAACCACAGGGGGCACAGGGTTTCACAGGAAAGGCTCAGAATCTCCGTCGCATTTCTCTGTGTCCTTCCTGTGTGACTCCGCGCTCTCTGTGGTTCAATCGACGGACAGCCGAGGCCGGCTGTTGCCACGTGACCCGCTGCCGACCGAACGGCTCAACCCTCCCTGTGCTATCTTCAATGGCTTAGCGTTTACTGGGGTTTCCGCCTCAATTGAAGATGTCTACTGCCCCTGAAGGTACCAGGCCGGTCGTAAAGGTCTTCGTCGCCACCACGGTGATGTTGACGTTTATCTCGTTCTGGCGCGCCTCCGCGATCGTTCTGTCGGATCTGGCTTCCTCCGCGTACTACGCGGGTGGCGATGCCGAGAAGGTCATCGGCAAGAGCGCCCCCTGGTTCATCCTGGCGGTCATGCTGTTCAGCTACGCCGTGCGGGCACTGTACATCGAATCCAGCAGCATGTTCGTGCGCGGCGGCGTGTACCGCGTGGTCAAAGAGGCCATGGGCGGGACGCTCGCCAAGTTCTCGGTCTCGGCGCTGCTCTTCGACTATGTCCTTACCGGGCCGATCAGCGCGGTGTCAGCCGGGCAATACCTCTCGGGATTCATCAAGGACCTGGGGCGCCAATATCTGCACCGGGATCTGAATTTTTCCGATAACCACTTCGCAGCAGGTCTTGCCGTCATCATCGTCGTCTACTTCTGGTGGAAGAATACGCAGGGGATTCACGAGTCCAGTCAGAAGGCGTTGCAGATCATGGCCATCACCACGGTGATGGTGGTAATTCTGATCATCTGGTGCACGATTACGGTCTTGCGCGCGCCCATCCAGTTGCCGCCCAACCCCCTGCACGCGGGAGTGGTACCGCTCAACAAAGATTCGCTGGGATGGCTGAACGGAACCTGGTTCAGCCACTGGATATGGGTCATCGCATTCGTCGGCTTCGGTCACTCCGTGCTGGCCATGAGTGGAGAAGAGACTCTGGCCCAGGTCAACCGCGAAATCGAACATCCCAAGCTCAAAAACCTGGAAAAGACCGGGCTGGTGATTTTCATTTACAGCCTGCTGTTCACTTCGCTGGTTTCGTTCTTTGCGGTGATGATTATCCCGGACAATGCCCGCCCGGATTATTTCGCCAACCTGATCGGCGGCATTGCAGTGTATCTGGTGGGACCGACCAGCATGAAGCTTCTGTTCCACGGCTTTGTGGTGTTGGTAGGTGTGCTGATCCTGGCCGGGGCGCAGAACACTTCGATCGTCGGTGCGAATGGCGTTTTAAACCGCGTCGCTGAAGACGGCGTGCTCACCAGCTGGTTTCAGAAGCCCCATCACCGGTATGGCACAAGCTACCGCATCATCAACCTGATCGTCTGCCTGCAGTTGCTGACGATTGTGCTGAGCCGCGGCGATGTGTACCAACTGGCGGCGCTCTACGCCTTTGGGGTGATCTGGAGCTTCACTATGAAGTCGCTGGCGGTGCTGGTGCTGCGCTTTACCGAGCCCGGCAACCGCGAGTGGAAAGTTCCGGGGAACCTGCACATCGGGAAGATGGAAGTGCCCCTTGGACTCATCGTTATTTCCGCAGTCCTGTTCATGACCGCGATCGTGAATCTCTTCACCAAGTATCAGGCGACGGTCGCGGGCATTATCTTCAGCGTGGTCTTCTTCACGATTTTCACGATTTCCGAGCACCACGTCGCCAAAGAGCGCCACGGCAAGCCGGAACAACTCGACCAATTCCGCGTCTACGGCAATCAGGAACTGGGCAGCGGCGCCATGGGCGTGCGCCCGGGAAACATTCTGGTGGCGGTGCGCGATCCTCGCAATCTCTATTATCTGCGCCAGATTCTGGCCCACACTAATACCCTGAAGCAGGATGTAGTGGTGATGAGCGCGCGCCTCTACCATCGCGAACCCAGCTTCGGAGGCAGTTCGGTCATGGAAGCCAGCCAGGTCTTTGACCATTACGAGCAGGAACT
>Ga0070733_10000929_pt1 | contig 22529 bp, 23 predicted proteins | sample Coa_R1_9_FD_66450 | JGI IMG/M metagenome (GOLD analysis project Ga0070733, IMG submission 66450) | Surface soil microbial communities from Centralia Pennsylvania, which are recovering from an underground coalmine fire - Coalmine... | ecosystem: Environmental > Terrestrial > Soil > Unclassified ...
CTGATGACGATCGGGCCGCCGGACGACCCGGACGGGTCGAGGCGGGCGTTTTCATCGGTCAGAGGCCTCGTCGACCGGCTCGGCCTTCCGATCGCCTCGATGGGGATGAGCGACGATTTCGAGATCGCCGTCGAAGAAGGCTCGACGATGGTTCGCGTCGGCCGGGCGATCTTTGGTCCACGCCCGGCAAGGAGGCCGCTGTCACAATAGATTTGGCTGGACAAGGAGCATCATGTCGTCGTTCATGAACAAAGCGCTCGCCTATCTCGGTCTTAAAGACATCGAGGACGACGAGCTATACGGAGACGCCTTCGACACCCCAGGGTCGAGAGTCGACCGCACCGTCTACCCCGAGTCCGATCGAGAGGAGGAGCCGGTTCGTCAAACGACGGGAACCGTGCGTCCCTTCATCGCTTCGGACCCCCGCCGTCCGGCGGCGGCGACGGGCGGAGTCGTCCGCCCGATGCGGGCGAAGACCGCCGCCAAGGTCCACGTCGTCGCGCCCTCGCAGTTTCGCGACGCGCAAGAGATCGGCGACCTCATCCGCCAGGGCAACGCGGTGATCGTCAACTTGCAGACGTCTGAACGTGACTTGTCACGGCGAATGATCGACTTCTGCTCGGGACTCACCTACGCGCTCGACGGGCAGATGGAAAAGGTGGCCGACCAAGTGTTCCTCCTCGCGCCGTCCGACGTCGAGGTCTCGGCGGAGGAGCGGATGCGACTACAAGAGCGCGGCCTTTACCGTTCCTGACCGCATACACGTAACGAGGCGCGCCGAGCTCGGCCGATCGAGACGGGACCGATGATCCTTCGCATCGTCATCGATGTCATCCAGGTCTACATCGTCATCTTGTTGGCGCGGATCATCCTTACCTGGTTCCCGATCGACCCGTGGACGCGCATGGCTCGTGTCGAGCGGTTCCTTGCTCGTTTCACCGATCCGGTGCTGCGCCCGGCGCGGCGCATCATCCCTCCGGTGCGGATTGGGGCGATGGGGCTCGATTTGTCGCCGATCGTCGTTTTGATCGCCCTGCAGGTATTGATCACTATCCTTCGGACTCGGTAAACGCGGGGAGCCCGACAGGCGAAATCCGCCCGGTATCCACCTATCAGGCGAGACCCCCGCGTACCATCGAGCAAACGAGGGTGCGCGGAAGACCGCTGCACCTGCCCGGTCTCACCGGGCCGCGTCATCGAGGAGCAGGCATGGAAATCTCCGGGCGGGTCCTTCGAGAGGTCGAGTTCCGCGATCGCCTTCGCGGCTACGACACAGAAGAGGTCGATGACTTTCTCGAGCGCGTCGCAGTCGCGATCGACTCACTGATCGCCGAGCTCGAACAAGCCCGCGCCGCTGCGCACGGCGCCGGCCCGGCGGACGACGACAGCCTTGCCCGCACGCTCATCTTGGCGCAACGGACTGCCGACTTGGCGATCAAAGAGGCCCGCGAGGAAGCCTCCTCTTTGGTCGAAGAGGCGCGCACTCAGGCCGATGCCCTTCTCGGCGCGGCACAAAGCGAGGCCAAGCGTCTGCGCGAAGGCGCCGAAGCAGATGCGCAAACAAAGATCGCCGAGCTCGAAGATCGTCGCATCGAGCTCGAAGGTGCAGTCGACTCGCTGTCGGCCTTCGTCGAAGCCGAGAGGCGAAAGCTCCTCGAGGGACTCACGACGGCGCTAGAGGTTGTCGGTGAGGCGCTGAAACCGGCCGGCAGCACACCCGCCGAGATGTCGCAGGCCGCCGAGCCACCAAGCTCGCGCGGTCCCGACGGGGTCGACGGACTCGGACAATCCGACTCTGGACCGCCGACACGGCCGGTCGAGACGATGGACAGAGGACCTGATCGGGAAGAAGAGGCTTCGGCTTCGGCGTTCGACGACAACGGGTCGAAAGAATCGACTCAACAATCACTCGACGGGCCGGTGGCTTCGCGAGACGAGGTGTCGGACCTCTCGGTCGCTGAAGCACTGGCGATCACCGATGATGCCGCCCTCGCCGAGGTCGAATCGATCGTCGATCCGGACGAGGAACTCTGGCAGCGTTGGGCGAAGGGCGCTGATCTCGACGTCGTTCCCGAAACGAAGAGCCGATCCGTTCGAACCTCGGCGAGGACCGAAAGACGCGGCAGAGGTTCCGTCTGAGCGGCGAGTAGGTCCTCAGGCGGCTGGGTTGCTCTTGGCCGCCAAGTACACCTCCACCGAACGGCCGTCCGGCAGGATGTGCTGACTACGCACAACCGGGGCCCGTCCTTCGGGGAGGAGGGCTTTTGAGCCGTTGTCGCTCGAGACGGCGAGCGAGCTGGCAAGGGTCTGGCGGGAAAGCCAGTCACCCCATACCTCGATCGCCGCCCGTATCTGTTGTGGCACGACGAGAGCGAGGTCGATGCGGTCGGTGATGCGAAGGCCGGCGTCGCGGCGGGCCTGTTGAACGATACGGACTAGGTCGCGGGCCGTCCCCTCGGCTTCGAGCTCGGCGGTCGTCTCGGTGTCAAGGACGGCGACGCCGCGCCCGCCGTCGATCACCCGGCCGGTCTCGGGGTCCTTCGCGACGACGCGTAGATCGAACTCGCCCGACTGCAATCCGACACCGGCGACCTCGATCGAGCCCACCGCCGTCTCCTTCCAGTCCCCCGAGCGAACGGCGTTGATGACTTTTTGAGTCTCTGGGCCAAGGCGCGGCCCGAGGGCGGAGGGAATGACAGAAAGGACCGTCGAGGCGAGCGCCGCCGTTTCGATCGACAGCTCGACCGACTTCACGTTCACCTCGTCGGCGATGAGGGACAAGAACGGGGTCAGACGGGCGGAGTCCGGATGGGCGATCGTGACGCGCCGGAGCGGCAGACGGGCGCGCAGCCCGCGCGCCTTTCTGATCGAGTGGATCGCCGAGCACGCCTCGCGCACGAGGTCCATCGCCGTGACGAGCTCGGGGTCGAAGGGAAGGGCGGCAGGGTCGGGCCAGTCGGTGAGATGGACACTTCGCTCGGCCGTGATCCCTCGGAACACCTCTTCTGAAAGAAACGGCAGCAACGGTGCGCTCGTGCGCGCAAGGACGTGAAGGACGGTATGCAAGGTGTCGTAGGCGTCGGCCTTGTCGGCGCTCGTACGAGGATCGTCTGACGCCGGGCGCCAGAAGCGCTCGCGGCTCCTTCGCACGTACCAGTTGGTCAAGGCGTCGAGGTATCCGGGATACCGGGCGGCAGCGCCGGCGAGGTCGTAGGCGTCGAGGGCAGCTGTCACCTGCTCTACGAACGTGCGCGTCTTCGCGAGGATGTAGCGGTCGAGCACACCGGTCTGGTCGGTGCGCACCCGACCGACCGTTTCGTCGGCCCTTCCGTAAAGCGAAAGGAAGTGGAACGAGTTCCAAAGCGGGTTGAGCACGACCCGGATCGGCTCGGCCATCGCCTGATCCTCGATGGCGACGTCGAGGCCGCGTAACACCGATGACGAGCACAGGTACCAGCGCATCGTGTCAGCGCCCTTTGAGGCAAAGAACTCCTCTGGGTCGGGGAAGTTTCGCAGCCGCTTGGAGAGCTTGCGGCCGTCGTTTCCCAACAAGATGCCGTGCGCGATGCAGTTTGAGAACGCCGGACGGTCGAACAGCGCCGTCGACAGCACGTGCAAGGTGTAGAACCATCCCCGCGTCTGTGAGATGTACTCGCAGATGAAGTCGGCGGGAAAGTTCTTCTCGAAGCGCTCGGCATTCTCGAACGGGTAGTGGAGCTGCGCGAACGGCATCGAGCCCGAGTCGAACCAGCAGTCGAGCACGTCTTCGACGCGACGCATCGTCGAGCGACCGGTCGGGTCGTCGGGGTTCTTTCGCGTGAGCTCATCGATGCGAGGACGGTGGAGGTCGTCGGGGCGCATGCCGAAGTCCCGCTCTATCTCGTCGAGGCTCCCGTAGACGTCGACGCGCGGGTAGTTCGGATCGTCGCTCTTCCACACCGGGATCGGCGATCCCCAGTAGCGGTTGCGCGAGATCGACCAGTCGCGCGCCCCTTCGAGCCATTTACCGAACGCACCCGGCCCGACGTGTTCGGGCATCCAGTTGATCTCCCGGTTGAGCTCGACCATGCGCGTCTTCAGCGCCGTCACCTCGACGAAATACGAGCTGACGGCGCGATAGATGAGGGGAGTGTCCGAGCGCCAGCAGTGCGGGTAACTGTGCGCGTACTCCTCGCGCCGAACAAGGGCGCCCATCTGCTCGAGCCCTGCGATGATCCGCTCGTTGGCGGCGAAGACCTGGACGCCCTCTAGATCGGGGACGTTGGCGTCGAAGCGTCCCTGCGCGTCGACCGGGCACACGACGGCGATGCCGGCTGCCTCGCAGATGCGCTGGTCGTCCTCGCCGAATCCCGGCGCCATGTGGACGACGCCTGTTCCCTCGTCGGTCGTGACGAAGTCGTCGGCAAGGACTCGAAAGGCGTTCTCGGCGTCGACGAAGTACGAAAAGAGCGGACGGTAGCTGCGACCGACGAGGTCTCTGCCGAGGATCGAACCGACCGGCGTCGCCCCCTCGAGCTCTGCTGTGTACTCAGCGGCGCGAGCTTCGCCGACTAGGTAACGGACGCCGTCGCGTTCGTAGATCGTGTAGGGGATCTCCGCACCGACGGCGAGCGCGAGGTTCGACGGCAGCGTCCAGGGCGTCGTCGTCCAAGCGAGGGCGCGAAGCTCGCCCGCGTGTGGACCGCTGACACTCGGGTCGGCATCTATCGTCATCGCGACCGTGACTGCTGGGTCGACGCGCTCGCGCAGCGCGTCGTCTTGTCGGGTCTCGAAGTTGGAAAGCGGCGTCTCGCACTCCCAGCAGTAAGGAAGGACACGGAGCGCTTGGTAGATGAGCCCGCGGTCGTAAAGGGACTTGAACGCCCACATGACGCTCTCCATATAGGAGAGGTCCATCGTCTTGTAGGCGTTCTCGAAGTCGACCCATCGTGCCTGGCGCGTGACGTAGCGCTCCCAGGCGGCGGTGTAACGAAGAACAGAGGTACGGCAGCGTGCGTTGAAGCGATCTATCCCATAGGCGGTGATCTGCGCGCGCCCGGCGACCCCGAGCTCACGTTGGACCTCGTTCTCAGCAGGAAGACCGTGACAGTCCCAACCGAATCGTCGTTCGACGCGCTCGCCGAGCATTGTGTGATAGCGGGGCATGACGTCCTTCACGAACCCGGTGAGCAGGTGTCCGTAGTGCGGCATGCCGTTGGCGAACGGCGGGCCGTCATAAAATACGTACTCGTTCGACTGGTCGCGCTGATCGACCGACGCGGCGAAGGTGTTATCGGACTGCCAGTAGGCGAGCGTCGCTTCCTCGAGACGCGGGTAATCGGGCGTGGCCGGAACTTCGGGGTACCTAGAAAGTTCGGAGTGTTCGGCCATCGCCCTAGAGTATTCGGCGATGACCGAGCAGCTGTTCGACGTCGAGCAAGGTGCGAAGTCAGATTCCGCGAAGAAGCCCGCTACTGAAGACGCATCGCGCGACGCGATCATCCTGCGGCTATACGTGCGGCCCGGTTCAGGACGACCCGCGGTGGCGGGACGAAGAGGTGATGCGCTCTACGTTCACGTGGCACCACCACCCGTCGATGGGAAAGCGAACATCGCCTGTATCGAGTTCGTCGCGGAGTTGTTTGGCGTGAGCCGTGCGGACGTCGAACTCGTCGGCGGCGAGCGCAACCGGTCAAAGAGGGTGCGTGTCCGTGGTGTGACCCCAGATCGAGCGCGCCGCGTGCTCGATGCGGCAATCGAAGGAGCCGAGGCCAGTTCGCGGCGCTCGAGGGGTTCGCCTCCAAGGCGCTGAGTCGAAAGACGCGCTTGCCAAACGACCGGTTCACGAGCGCGATCGGATAACCTGGCGGACCTTCGAGCGCCCAGCACGGGTGAGGGACGATGCCTGCGAAGACCCCGAAACGCTCAACAAAGAAGGCGGCGCCGACGCGGCACAGCCCTGTGCCGGCGCGACCCGCCAAGAAGGCCGCGAAATCGACCGTCAAGGCGAGCGCGAAGAAGGTTCCGGCGAAGAAAGCCTCGCCGGTCAACAAGGCCACACGACCTGCGGCAGCCAAATCACAGCGGACCCCGGCGCGAAAGGCAGTCCCGCCGTCGCGCACGCGCCCAGCCGTGACAAAGAAAGCTCCGACCGCGCCGAAAAGAGCACAAGTCGCCAAAAAGGCGCCGATCGCGACCAAAAAGACGATCAAGAAGGCGCCGCCAGCTCCAGCCAAGCGGCGCCCGGACAAGGCGCCCCGAACGACGAGCGCAACCCACGTACGCCCGGCGGCGACGAAGGTGGTCACGGCCCCCAAGCCGGCCCCGGCGGCGCGTCCGTCGCTCGAACCCGTCGCAGAGCAAGCGCCGGCTGCGGCTCCTCGCGCCAGCTTGGCGCCCAAGGCGGTGCCAAAGCTCCCAGCGCGCCCGCCGGCACCGAAACCGCTCGAGAAGGGCTACACCGACGAGCGTTTCCTCGCCCATCAAAAAGCGGCGCTAGAGCGTGAGCGGGCGACGTACGTCGAACAGGCGAACCTCTTGCAAGCTGAAGCCGACCAGCTCGTGGCCGAGATGGAGCCAGGCGACATCCAGTTCGACGAGGAGTCGGGCGAAGGCGGAACAGTTGCCGTTGACCGCGAACGCGATCTGGCGCTGTCGGCTCAGGCCCTTGATGCGGTCGCAGAGATCGACGCCGCGCTCGCCAAAATCGCCAACGGCAAATACGGCATCTGTGAGAACTGCGGTCAGCTGATCACGAAAGCCAGGCTCGAAGCGCTTCCATTCGCGCGGCTGTGCATCGCTTGCAAAAGCGGGGGCCTGTCGCGCCGTTGACACCCGACGACGGCGTCGGCTCACCTCGACGCCGACGATTGGCAACGATCGTGCTTGTTGCTCTCATCATCGTCGCAGCGGATCAGATCACGAAGACAATCGCGATCGACAACCTCGCTCACGGGCCGATACAACTCGTCGGTCCGTTGTCGCTCGCGCTTTCGTTCAACAGTGGAGTCGCCTTTTCCATCGGCACGGGACTCACCTTGCCGATCATCGTCGTCGTCATCGTCTCGATCTTCTTGTTGGCATGGTTCGCTCGCGGGACGCCGAGCATGCCGGTAGCGGTCGGAACAGGACTGATCCTCGGTGGAGCGTTGGGAAACCTCGGCGACCGACTGTTTCGCGGACACGGGGGAGCCGTCGTCGATTTCGTCCATCTCGGTTTCTGGCCGACGTTCAATCTCGCCGATGCTTCGATCGTCATCGGGACGATCGTTGTCTTGATTTCGATCCTCTGGGGTGGTCGGCATCCCTTCGTGCCCGTCGAAATGGAGGATCACGAGCCGTGACGGCGGTCGAAGTCCCGGCGGTCCTCGAAGGAGAGCGGATCGACAAGGCCCTGGCGCTCGTCACCGGACGCTCGAGAACCGAGATCGCGTCGCTGATTGCCTCTGGGGGGGTGCGCGTCGGCGGGTTGCCGGTGACTTCGCGCCACTCGCGCGTGCATTCCGGCGCGCTGCTCGAATTTGAGCTTGCCGAGCGAGCGGAAGAAGAGAGCAACCCCGTTGTGCCGGAAGAGGTCGCCTTTTCCGTCATCTACGAAGACCCTGAACTGATCGTCGTCGACAAGCCGGCCGGGTTGGTCGTCCACCCGGGCGCCGGCCAGCGCACAGGAACACTCGCCGCCGGTCTGCTCGCCCGATTCCCGGATCTCGTCGTCGCCGGCGAAGCCGGCGCCGGCGACTCAACTCGTCCCGGGATCGTTCACCGATTGGACAAGGACACATCCGGCCTGCTCATCGTGGCGAGGACGCCAGAGTCCTGGCGGTCGCTCACCGACGCGCTTGCCCTTCACGAGATCACTCGGGAATACCTCGCTCTCGCGATCGGGAGGCTCGAGGCCGGGGAGGGCTCAATCGACGCCCCAATCGGGAGGTCGCGACGAGATCGGACGAAGATGGCCGTCGCGGTCGGCGGGCGCCCGGCGCTGACCCATTATCGGGTCGCCAGTCGCTACCGGGTGCCGCTCGATGCCGCGCTGCTGGAGCTCAAGCTCGCGACCGGGCGGACACACCAGATCCGCGTCCACCTCGCCGCGATCGGTCACCCGATCGCAGGAGACTCCCGCTATCGCGGGGGATTGTCGTCGTCAGTCCGAGCAGAGACGGGCATCCGCCGACCGTTCCTTCACGCGACGCGGCTCCGTTTCGTCCACCCCTTGACCAGAAAAGAGATGGTCGTCGAGTCCCCGCTTCCCCCCGAGCTCAAAGATGTGCTGACGCACTTCTCCTAGTCGCGCCGAGTGGCGTGCACCGCTCAGGCAGCGGGGTTGAGCGAGGTCACCTCGGGCTGGTCGGCGAGAACACGCAGTGCGGTGGCCTCGAGGCTGCGAACACGCCGCACCCCAATGCCGAGCGACTTCGCGGTCGTCTCGAGCGACGCCGGCGGCTTACCGTCGAGACCGAAACGAAGACGCAGCACGTCACGCTCGAGGTCGGGGAGACGCCCTATGGCGTCTTCCAGCCCTTCGAGGGCCACGTGTTCTGCCACCGCCTCGTCGATCGGCGGCTCGTCGCCCGGGATCAAGTCTCCGAGCGAGGCCGTCGCGTCGGCGGACAACGGCTGGTCGAGACTGGCGACGACCCGCGGCAAGTGCCGTTCGTTACCCTCGCCTGCCCGCTCCGCCGCGTTCTCGGCCGCAACGGCGTCTTCTGGCAGACGGATCGCACGACCCTTTGACTGCACGGCGCGTTGCAGGGACTGGCGGATCCACCAGGTGGCGTAGGTCGAGAACTTGAAGCCGCGCCGCCAATCGAACTTCTCGACCGCGCGGATGAGCCCAAAAGTTCCCTCTTGCACAAGGTCGGTGAGATCGACTCCACGTCCTTGATAGCGGCGTGCCCAGTGAACGACGAGGCGGAGGTTGCCGGCGATCATCTCGTTCTTTGCCTCGTTGTCGCCTTGTTCGATCCGCTGTGCGAGCGCTACCTGTTCCGCCGCGGTGAGCAGCGGGTAGCGGCCGATGTCGTCGAGCATCAGCCTCATCAGGTCCGGCCCACCAGCTGGCTGGTCGACCACCATCTCGTCTACGGATTTCGTTGCGATGACTCCATCTCCAGTTCTATACATGCCCATTTCGAGCCGTTACTCCTATTAACGTCACCGCCGCAGGCTCCATTCCAGTTGGGGCCCGGTTTTTTGTGGATTTCGGCGGAGGAGGTCCCGGTTTGCGGCGAGGTCGCCGGCACCCCGGATGAGCCCAGGCGTCGCATCGCGACTCGTCGTCGTCCGTCACGCCTCGACGGCATGGAGCGAGGAAGGACGCCATACCGGGCGAACCGACGTCCCTCTCGATGACCGAGGGTGGGCAGCCGCCGCCGAATTGGGGACCCGGCTGGCCGATTTCGACGTTATCAAGGTGTTCACAAGCCCGCTCAGCCGTGCTCTTGAGACCTGTCGGATCGCCGGTTTCGGCGAACTCGCCGAAGTGACGGACGACCTCCTCGAATGGGACTACGGCGACTACGAAGGGTTGACGACGCCGCAGATCTGGGAGTCGCGTGCGCACTGGGAGCTCTTCGCCGACGGCTGTCCGAACGGCGAGTCGGCTGCCGACGTCGGCGCAAGAGTCGACCTTTTCCTCGACCGGGTGGCGACGGCGCCGGACGGCAATGGTGACCTTCTTTGCTTCGCGCATGGTCACATGCTGCGTGTCCTCACCGCTCGATGGGTGCGGCTGTGGCCAGAAGAGGGGCGTCGCTTCCTCCTCAACGCCGGGCACCTCGGCATTCTCGGGTATGAGCGGGAGACGCGGGTGGTGACGGCTTGGAACACGTGATCCGTCCCACGCCTCATCCTCGCCCTTCGTCGTCACCGGCTCTTATTACAAACGTACGACGGTCGCCAGTATTTCCTGAGCCTTCCGATGTGATTAGGCACATTCGACGAGGACGGTCGTCGGGCAAGGACGCCGCATCGGCGAGGGCCGGTTAGCAAACTGGGCTGAGACGCCTCGAAGGCTCCAGCCGAAGGGCCGCCCGTCGTGTCCGAGGCGGCCTCGGGAATCTGTAATTCAGCGGCCGGCCGGAACAGCAAGCGACCCGGTCCGCGACCGAGCGACCATGTCGCTCAACAGGAACGAGTCGAGGTGATGGCGCATTCGCCCCGACAGGTCCGACCACACGTCGAGCAAGATGCACTGTCCTTCGTGGTCACAGGCACCGTTTTCGTGCGGGCGTCCGAAGTCGCCGACGACGATCGGACCGTCGACGGCAGAGACGATCTCGCCGAGGGTGATCGCTTCTGGGAGGCGGGCAAGGACGTAGCCACCTCCGACGCCGCGCTTCGACCGGACGAGACCGGCGCCTTTCAATGCGAGGAGGATCTGTTCGAGGTACGGCTGGGGGAGCCCGGTTCGTTCGGCGATGTCGCGCACCGATGTCGGCGTGACCCCGTCGTCGTGCAGGGCCAGTGAGAGAAGGGCCCGGCACGCGTAGTCCCCCCGCGTCGAGACCCGCACATCCCCATGGTACGGCGATTGGGGAGGTCATCGTATGCTCGGCCGGTGAGCGAACCGACGGTTTTGGCGGAGTCGCCGTCTGTCCCCGCTGCCGCTGAGCTCGAGCCGGTCCACCCCGACTACGGCGGCGCCTGCCTGAGCGAGATCGCGCCGACCCTGTTCGGGAGGGACGGACTGCGCCGCGAAGACATCGTTCCCACCTGGCTACCGTCCTCGCTGCACGAAACTGGCCCGGTAGTCCTTTTGGTCCTCGACGGCCTCGGGGCGACTCAGCTCTCGGCGCGGGCGGCGATCGCACCGACGATGGCCGCAATGGAGCAGTCGACGATCACCTCCGTCGCACCGACGACCACCTCGACGGCCTTGACCTCGATCGTCACGGGCCGTCCTCCGGCCGCGCACGGCGTCGTTGGGTACCGGGTCCGCGTCGGCGCCGAGGTGATGAACGTCCTTCGATGGACGACGCCGTCCGGTGACGCCCGCGCCCGGGTGCCGCCGCAGGCTTTTCAACAGCTGCCAGCCTTCCTCGGTCGTCACGTGCCGGTCGTGACGAGGGCCGAATTCCAAGGCACCGGTTTCACCGAGGCGCACCTGCACGGCGCCGAGATTCACGGCTGGCGGCTGTCATCCTCGCTGCCGGTGATAGCTGCCGACCTCGTCCGCTCCGGAGCGGCGTTCGTGTACGCCTACTACGACGGGATCGACTCGATCGCCCATGAGACCGGCCTCGGTGAGCGCTACGAAGCCGAGCTTGCGGCCACCGACCGCATGGTGGCCGACCTGATCGACCGCCTCCCAGCCGGGGCGGCGCTGGCCATCACCTCAGATCACGGTCAAGTCGAGGTGCGGAGCGGGCCGATCCGCCTCGACGACGAGGTGATGGCCGAGGTCGAAGGGCTCTCGGGCGAGGGCCGCTTCCGCTGGCTGCACGTGCGAGACGGCGCCACAGAGCGGGTCGCCAAGCGCGCCGCCGAGCGTTACGGCGACGTTGCCTGGGTGAGAACGGTTGACGAGCTCGTCGACGGAGGCTTCTTTGGCGGACACCTTCCGGACGCGTTCTTGAATCGGCTCGGAAGAGTCGCCTTGATGGCGAAGGCGCCGATCTCGTTCGCAGACCCGTCAGACACCGGCGACTTCCATCTCATCGCGCGTCACGGCTCGCTCACCAAAGACGAAGCGCTCGTCCCGCTGCTCGGCCTGCGGCGATGAAGATCTACACGCGCCGCGGCGATGACGGAACGACAGCACTTCGCGCCGGCGGGCGCGTCCGCAAGGACAGTCCTCAGATCGAGGCGCTCGGCTCGCTCGATGAGGCGCAAGCAGCTCTCGGCGCGGCGCGCGCCGAGCTCGTCGGAACGGAGCTCGACGAGGTCCTGATCGGTCTCGAGCGGGACCTTTGGGTGTTGATGGCCGAGGTCTCGACCGATCCCGCCCACCCGCGCCGCCTCGAGCCGGGCGTGACGGCGGCGACGAAAGAGATGGTGGACCGCCTCGAGCCGCTGATCGACACCTATACCGCCCAGCTCGGTGAGATCGCGGTGTTCACCGTCCCCGGCGAAGACCGCGCTTCGGCCGCCCTCGACGTCGCTCGCACACTCGTCCGCCGCGCCGAGCGCCGCATTTCGGCTGCCGGTCTTTCGGTCGACAGTCACGTGCCGTCGTACGTGAACCGCCTCTCGGATCTTTGCTGGACGCTCGCGCGTGTGACCGAGAAGCAACATCGGCTGACCAAACCGGATGGAGGAGCAACGTGACGATCGTTGTCGAGTCGGGGAGTGTGGTCCCCGACGGGGTACCCGCTCGGGCGCGCGCCGTTTTGAAGGGCGAAGCCCTCGACGGCGAATCAGGGGGGGTCACGGCCACGCTCGACGCGCAGGGATTCTCCGGGGCCACCGGGGAGACGGCTGTCGTCACGAACAGCGACGGCACCCCCGAGTTCTTCGTCGGTTTCGGCGAGGGGGCCGAACTCGATGGCGAGGCATGCCGGCGGGCAGGCGCCGCGCTCGCCAAGGCGGCTCATCGCGTCGACGCGATTGCCTGTGACTGTTCGAGCGTCCTTGTCTTTGGCCTTTCCCCCGTCGAAGTGGCGACGGCAGTGGGTGAAGGGGCGATCCTTTCTTCGTATCGATTCGCGGCGAAAAGACAGAAGACGGATCCCCCTCGCCTTTCGCGGGTGATCCTCATCGGTCCGGACGAACGAGCCCTCGCTCTCGGTGCGGAGCGCGCCGAAGCGCGCGGCGAGGCGATCACGTTCACCCGCGAGCTCGTCAACGAACCCCCGGTCGAGCTCACCCCGACCCGCTTTTCCGAGCTCGCTCGACAGCGTGGAGCCGAAAAGGGCTTCACGGTCGAGGTGCACGACGAGCACGCCATCGCCGAGATGGGCCTCGGCGGTCTCCTCGGCGTCGCCAAGGGCTCCGCCGAGGAGCCGCGGCTCGTCCGCGCCGATTACACGCCCGAGGGCGGCGCCGAAACCACCGTCACGCTGGTTGGAAAGGGCATCACCTTTGACTCCGGAGGGCTGTCGATCAAGCCGCTCACCGCGATGATGTCGATGAAGTACGACGTCGCTGGGGCTAGCTCGGTGCTCGGCGTGCTCGGGGCGTGCAAAAAGCTAGGAATCAAAGTGCGGGTCGTCGGCTTCATGCCGCTCACAGAGAACATGCCGGGCGGTAACGCGACGAGGCCGGGCGACGTCGTGCGGACACGCAATGGAAAGACGATCGAGATCTTGAACACCGACGCAGAAGGTCGTCTCGTCCTCGCCGACGCGCTTGCTCTTGCCGCCGAGGAGCATCCTGATGCCATCGTCGATATCGCCACTTTGACCGGCGGAATCGTCGTCGCGCTCGGCAAGCGCCTCGCCGGTCTGATGGCGAACGACGACCGCCTTGCCGCGGCGGTCGAGCGTGCCGCCGAGCGAGCCGGCGAAGGTTTCTGGCGCCTTCCGTTGCCTTCTGGCTATCGCTCGATCGTCGACTCCGATGTCGCCGACATGAAAAACGTCGGACCGATCGGGGTCGGCAGCGCGCTGATCGCCGGACTTATCCTCGAGGAGTTCGTCGACACATCGCCGTGGGCGCACCTTGATATCGCCGGGACGGGATGGAGCGACGAGAACGACGGATATGTGAGAAAGGGTGGGACCGGGTTCGGGGTTCGCACCCTGCTCGAGTTCCTCGAGCACTACGAGCCGCTCGGAGGAAAGGCGAACGACAACCCGGCTGGCAGAAAGGTCGTGCGATGACGAACAGCGACGTGGCGCGCATCGACGTGTCGACAACCGCGCAGGAACCGACGCCGGAGCCGGCGGAGCGAACGGCGCCAATGCGCCCCCTCACGCTTTCGATTGACGTCGGGGGGACGGGTCTCAAGGCGTCGGTGCTCGATACAGCCGACCGGCTCGTCGCCGACCGCGTGAGCGTGCCGACGCCTTACCCGCTTCCTCCTGAGCGGTTCGTTTCGACTCTCGTCGAGCTCGTTCGGCCACTGCCTTCATATGACCGAGTCTCCGTCGGCTTCCCGGGCGTCGTGAGAAAAGGCCTGGTGATCACCGCTCCGCAATTTTCGGCCGCCCGCGGGCTCGGCTCGCCGGTCGACCCGGCGCTCTTGAAGGCCTGGACCGGCTTCGAGATCGCAGACACGCTCGCCAAAGCCTTCGGCAAGCCGACGCGCGTCGCCAACGACGCCGACCTGCAGGGCCTGGCGGTCGTCTCGGGTGCCGGGCTCGAGTTCGTTGTCACGTTCGGGACTGGTGTCGGAACGGCGATGTTTTTCGACGGCGTCCTCGCACCGCACCTCGAGCTCGCCCACATCCCTTTTCGTAAAGGCGAGACCTTCAATGACCAGCTGGGCGAGGAGGCACTGGCGAAGATCGGACCGAAGCGGTGGCGACGACGGGTGACGGTGGCGCTCGAGGTGTTCCGTGTCCTTACGAACTTCGACCACTGTTACTTGGGCGGCGGGAACTCGCGGCACCTGAAGGGAAAGGTGCGCGATCCCTACTCGGTCGTCGACAACCTCGCGGGGATCCTCGGGGGCCTTCGCCTTTGGGACGACGAGCGCTCGATGGAACACGGTCGCTGATTTGGCGGCTCGTCGCCCTTCGCCCTCGGCGCTACGAGCACTGTGCGGTAAGAGCTGGGATCAGCTTTTGTTCGGGTACGCGGTTTGATTCCGAAAGGGTCGTCATAAGTGCTTGCCAGTCCCCACTCGAGCTTCCGGCTAGCGCAGCCGGCCGGAGAGCGACGCGCAACAGGTTGAGGGCCTCGGCTCGTTCGGACGCGGCGCGCGCCGGATCCGCCGTGCGTTGCGAACGCGCATACAAAGCGAGCGACTTGTGCACATCGACGCAAGCTTGGCGCCCGAGTGCGTCGGCGCTTTGCCCACAGCCCGACAACATGCAACTGGCAAGCAGTACAACCGCAGCGCCAGCCCCGACGCGGCCAACGAGTCGAACTCGGCCGCGTCGCTTCGTCACGAACCGAGCCAGGCAGGTGCGGCGTCGAGGAGGAACCGGCTCACAGCCAGCGTGTGGTCGAACGTGTCGCAAAGCAGCTCTTCTCCGGCGAGGACCCGCGCCAGCGAGACCTCACGCCGAGCAACGATCGTGAGCCTCCTAACCGGCGGGTCGGTGACCGAGCCGAACGAGTCGGTCGCCGAGATCTCGAGTGGCAGCTCGACCCCTCCGACCCCGGCGAGGTCGATGGCGAGGCGCAGCAGGTCGGGACCGTTCGGGAGCGGCGGGATTCCCCACGTGAAGGTGAGCGGGAAAGACCATTTGTCTGGTGGCTCCTCTTCTTCTGGAAGAGCGACAACCGCATCTTCGAAGTCAAGGAGGGTTCGCGGGTCTACTTCCAGCGCCAGGTGGAGGTCGATAGGTCCGCCGCACCCCTCTTCGGGGTGCAAGTCGACCTCCCAGAACTGGCGCAGCGAGTACGTCTCGACGAAGTGACGTTCGTCGTGGACGTGGAAGCCGTGATCGACTGCGTGATCTTTCAGCTCGGCGACGTACCCCGCGACATCGATTACCGCCATCGCGTCGAGTGTAGGCGGGACTTGTTTTCTTGACCTCGACGACAAGACCACCAATCTTGGGGCAAGGCGCTCGGTCGTGCCCAACGGTAGGGTGCGAGCGGTGCCGGCCGACTCCACCCTCGCCGTGCTTGGAAGGGCGGCCGACGCAGTCGCCGAGGCAATCGCGAAGCAAAAGGACTGGTTGGTCAAAGGAGACCGTGACGGCCAGTACCGGATCGACCTCGTCGCCGACGAGGCCGCACTCGGCGTTCTCCTTAGCGCCGGGTTCGACGTCTTGAGCGAAGAGAGCGGGCTCTCGACCGCAGATGGCAAAGGCATGCTCGCCGTTGTCGACCCGATCGACGGCTCGACGAACGCCGCGCGGGGAATTTCGTATTTCGCGACGAGCATCTGTGTCGTCGACGAGCACGGTCCGCTCTGCGCGCTTGTCGTCAATCAGGCGCAAGAGTCACGTTACGAGGCGACTCGCGGCAAGGGAGCGACGAGAGACGGTCGCGTGATCAAACCCTCCAAGACCGCGGCGCTCTCGGACGCTGTGGTGGGCATATCGGGGATGCCGCATCAGCGGGTCGCCTGGCGCCAGTTCCGAGCGTTCGGCGCCGCCGCGCTCGATCTGTGTGCGGTCGCCGATGGACGACTCGACGGCTTCGTCGAGTGGGGCCGCGGCTCGCTCGGCGTCTGGGACTACTTGGGCGGTGTGCTCATTTGCCGAGAGGCTGGGGCGCACGCGGCCGAAGCGCACGGACTCGACCTTTTGACCACAGAACACGCCGATCGCAGGAGCCCGATCGCAGCCGGTACGAAGTCGCTCCTCGACCAACTCCTCGCGGCGCGTGCGACCTGACGCCTCGGTAGGGTCAGGCGACATGACCGAGGACACCGAGACCGACGCCTCGGCGGCGCTCGAGACGCTGCTCGCGTTGCAAGACGAGGATTCGGCAGCCGACATCCTCAAGCGTCGGCGAGCGACGCTGCCAGAGCGCGTCGCCCTCGCCGAGATCGAACACGAGATCGCCCGCAGCCAAGGTCAGGTGTCGGAGGCCGAGACGGAAAAGAGCGTCTATGACGCCCGCCTCGAGACGCTCGCCGCTGAGGTGACTGAGATCGTCGAGCGCGCGGCGCGCATCGACGACCGTCTCCGGTCAGGAGAGGCGGGATCGTTCCGCGACCAAGAGGCGATGGCGACCGAGATGGGCAGTCTCGACCGGCGCCGGCATGACCTCGATGATGAGCAACTCATTTTGATGGAGTCGATCGATCCGTTAGAAACCGAGCTCGGTCGGCTTGCCGACGAGCGTCGCTTACTCGAATCGGAAAGGACGCGCGCCCGCGCGGCGCTCAGCGCAGCTGAAGAGGTGATCGACGTCGAGCTGGCCGCGCTGTTCGAGCGTCGTTCGAAGCTCTCGAACGCTGTACCTCCGCAGCTCCTTTCCGAATACGAGCGACTGCGCGCCCGGCTCGGTGGAGTCGCTGTCGCGCGCCTCGTCGGCGGAGCCTGCAGTGGATGTCATCTGACCCTCTCGGCGAGCGAGCTCGACCACATCCGTCATCGAGGGCCGGGCGAAGTGATCCATTGCGAACAGTGTGGGCGGATCCTCGTCGGTTGACAGGGCTTCGTCGTCTCGAACTCAGCGCAGGCTCCGTCGCCTGCTGCCTCCTTGTAACCCGACGATGATGAGCGCCGTACAGCCGACAGCTAGCACGAGCGCCAACAAATACGAGTACTGATAGCGGAACCCGAAAACGAGGCGGCCGAGGAGGCCGCCGAGGAACGAGCCGGCCATGCCGACAAGTGCCGTTGAAAGGATTCCCATCCGCTGCGGTCCGGGGACGACCAGGCGTCCAAGCGCCCCGATAATGAGGCCGGAAATCAAGATCCCGACGATGAGGAAGAGCACGACGTAATTTTCGCACTCCGAACCGCGATTGTGACGGCGTGTCGAGCGGGACCTGGCGTGTTCGGCAAGACTCGGATGCGATGACACGTCGGAAGTCGCTTCGCAGCCAGCTATACCGCTCGGCACGCCTGCTCGGAAACGTCCAGGCTGCCGAAAGAGGTCCCGGGGCTTACGTCCGCCGCACCGTGCGCCGCAAGGTGTATCGCAAGGCGAACGGACTGCTCGGCAAGCTCCTGCGCGGGCTCGGGAGCTGATCGCAGCGGGCGTCCAAACGCGCGCCTCACCCACGCCACGAGATCTTGATGCGACACGAGCTTCATCGAGCCGCCGGCGATGCTCGGTTTTAGAACTCGAATAGGAGATGGAGATGATCGTCGTCGACAAGCTCTTGCCCGAGGATCGGCCGGTCTGGGAGGAATTGTTTCGTGCCTACATGGACTTCTATGGGCGAGACGAGCCTCAGGAGATGTACGACCGCGCGTGGCGTGAATTCGAAAAGGACGACACCCTGCACGCGCTCGGGGCTCGGCTTGACGGCCAATTGATTGCCATCGCCCATTTCTTGGTGCATCCGGGCACCTCAGGGCCGGACTTCTGCTACCTCGAAGACTTGTTCACGGCAGCCGCGTCACGCGGTCAGGGCGCGGCGAGTTCGCTCATCCTGGCGGTGAAAGAGTGGGCGCGGACCAGAGGTTGCGGCGAGCTCTACTGGCAAACCCACGAGTCAAACGGGACCGCTCGGCGACTATACGACGAGATAGCGGAAAATCGTGGGTTCATTGTTTACGAGATGCAGCTGCAGCCATAAGCCTCGGTGTTGAGCTGAACAAATTCACGGGCACCGGCGACGCCTCGAGCATCGTCGGATAACAGGACCAGTCGGCGCAAAAGAAATCGCTGAGACAACGACTCGGAAACGAGAGGGCGCCAATGCCGTCAACGAGTCCGGTGTTTCAGCCGACGCCGGCAGGTTGGTTGGCGAGGGATTCGGCACGGCGGGCGAGTGGCGGGCACCTAAGTCGCCGGCCGATTGCGTTTGCTTCCTCGACGGCTGCGGCCGCCTGCTCCGCCCCGCCGACGTGCGCCACGTAGGCGGCGTGGTCGAGCAGCCCGTGGGCGAGGTGATAGGGGCTTCCAGCCGCGCGCAACCCCTCGATCGCCTGATTGAACGCCTCCGCCGCGTCCGGTTGGTCGCTGTCGCCTTCGTTTCGGGCGAAGGCGAGGAGGCGCTCGGCGCGGAGCAGCGCCGGTAGGTGACCGGGCGGATGTGAGTCGAGCAGGGCGAGCAGCTCGGCGCCGGCGGCGCGGTCGTCGACCTCACGTGCGACACGCGCGGCGAGTGGCCAAGACCAACGGATTGCTTCATGGCGAATGCCGAACGCCGGTGCGTGGCCGAGAACCCCGCGGGCGCAGGTGAGCGCGTCGAACATGCGTCCCCGAGTCGCTGCGGTGAACGCCTCGACTCGACCGATCAGTGCCGGAGCCTGAACATCCTCGCTCTTCGCGTACGCCGACAGCGAGGAGAGCACAGTGCTCGCCTGTTCGCCATCGCCCCGCAGTGCGGCGAGCAGTCCAATGAGGCAAAGCACGTTCCCATTGTCACCGAGTCCGTCGTCTTCGATCGCCGAGGCGAGCACCGACTCAGCCTCATCCCATTCGCCGAGCTCTAAGAGCGCGTTCGCGAGATTGGCGACAGAGACGCTGAGCGGATGACGCGCGCCGATGCGCCGGGCATGTTCGGCACCGGCTCGTGCCGCCTCGGCGGCACCGAGTGGATCGAAGCCGCCGAGTACGTCGGACAGGTTGAGCAGAGCGCGGCCGAGGGTTGCCGCGTCACCCGCCCGCTCGGCGAGACGCGCTGCCTCACGGTTGTATGAAGCGGCTTCGGCTATGCGACTGGCGAAGGCGTGTGCGATCCCCCTGCTAGTGAACAGGTCAGCGAGCAGTGAGCCGTCGACATCGAGCGCCTCGCCCATCGCCAAAGCTTCCGCGGACAATCGATCACCCTCGGGGTTTCCGCTCCACAGCTCGAGCTGGGCGAGCTCGCCGAGCGCAGCGACCGTGTCAGCGTCGCCGTCGGGGCGCAACACGGCAAGAGCCTCGCTGAGCTCCGTCCGTGCCTCGCTGTGACGGCCGGCGCGACGAAGCGTCAACCCGGCGATCGTTTGGGCACGCGCCGCGCCCCGTGGCGCGCCATTGTCCAGGTAGCAGCGACGGGCAGCTTCGGCATGCTCAATCGCCCGCTCGTAGTCTGCGGCGATGACGTCGGCGCGCGCCGCACGCTCCCACAGCCCGGCCGCTCGCAGCGGAGCCGCAGTCTGGTCGGCGCTGTCAGGCAGGTCATTACGTCCGACGAGTTCGGCGGCGGCGACGTAGCTGAACGCCGCCCGAGCCGGTGCACCGGCGCGCTCGGCGCGCTCGGCGGCGCGCACGAGCATCTCAAGGGCCGCTTCGCGGGTGGTCGACACGTCGGTGTCGTCGGGGGTCGCCGCGAGGGCGTCGAGGTAGTGGCGGGCAATCACCTCTGCGATCTCCTCGCCGTCGTTGGCGAACGTTTCACGCAGGTAGCAGGCAACGGCGAGGTGTCGTGCGTTGCGCTCGCGTCGCGAAAGGGTCTCGTAGGCGACCTGGCGCAGCATCTCCTGGGAGAAGCGGTAGTCGCCACGCTGGGGAGAGAGCGGGTCAGCAGAAACCTCGAGCACGTCGCGGCGGACGAGCTCGTCGAGATGAGCGCGCACTTCTGCCTCTTCTTCACCAGAGACGGCGACGAGCGCCTCGGCGGGGAAGCTCGAGCCGAGGACCGAGGCGACGGCGACGAGTGAGCGAGTCCCTTGGTCGAGGGCGTCGAGGCGTGCCGCCAAGAGAGCGTGCAGGCTCTCGGGGACGGCGAGCGCGCTGAGCTCGCCCGTCAGGCGGTAGGCGCCGTCTTCTGATCGGACGACGCCCGCGTCGATGAGCGACCGGATCGTCTCGACGGCAAACAGCGGGATGCCGTGGGAGCGCCCGGTGACCACCGCCCGTGCGTCGGGCGCCATCCCGGGAACGAGCGCCTCGACGATCTGCTCCATCGAATCAGGATCGAGCGGGTCGAGGGAGAGCGTTGATCGGTTGCGCCCGACCCCGAAGCTCGGTCGTCTCTCGGCGAGCTCAGGACGCGCAAAGACGAGCACGAATACCGACAGGTCTTTCACCCAGTCGACCAAGTGATCGAGGAAATCAAGCAGCGCCGAGTCGGCGTACTGAATATCTTCGATCAACAAGACAACCGGGGCGACCTTTGCGAGGCGCTCGAAAAACAGCCGCCAACCTGCGAAGAGCTCCTCGCGAGAGACTGTCATCGCTCGCTCGATCGCGGTCCCGACGCCGAGGAGACGAGCCAACCGGGCGCCGACGTAGTCTCGCTCGGACTCATCGACAAATCGGACCAGTCCCTCGGTCAACTTGGTTGCCGCCACCTCTGCCGGATCCTCCTCGGCGATGCCGAGGCGCTGGCGGACGATCTCGGCGAGCGCCCAGAACGACACCCCCTCCCCATAGGACAGGCAACGGCCACGGTGCCACAGCACGGTGTCGACGAGGCCGTCGGAGTATTTCTCGAACTCCCAGCCAAGGCGCGACTTGCCGACGCCGGCGGCCCCGGAGACGACGACGAGGCGCGGGCTTCGCCGATCTATCCCCGAATGGAAGAGGTCCTTCAACGCGCGAAGCTCGGCATCTCGCCCGATAAACGGCGCCTCGAGACCGTCGGCCCGCTGCTTGCCGCCGACGCCGGCGACAACCCGCAGGGCCTTGTAGAGGTGCACGGGCGCGGTCTTACCTTTGAGCTCGTACTCACCTTGGTCGAGATAAGCGATGGCGGCCGAAGTAGCGTTCTTTGTTGGCTCGTCGACGTAGCACGAGCCCGGCGGCGCGACCGATTGGATGCGCGAGGCCGTGTTGACGCGATCGCCGATGACCATTCCTTCTTCTCGCGTCTCGGTCGTCGCCGCCTCGCCGGTCGCCACCCCAACCCGTGCCGCTAGGGGCGTCGTGTGCTGTTCGCCGTAGACAGAAACGGCCGAGGCGAGCTCAAGGGCAGCGCGAACAGCACGTTCGGCGTCGTCTTCCTTCGCGACAGGGACCCCCCAGACGGCCATTACCGCGTCACCGATGAACTTGTCGAGTGTTCCGCCGTAGCGGGTGACGATCGAGCGGGCGAGATCGAAGTACCCCGACAAAAGGTCCCTCACCTCTTCTGCGTCCTTCGACTCGGCAAAGGAGGTGAATCCGACGAGGTCGCAGAACAAGACCGAACACAAGCGCCGTTCTGTTCGCGGGTTCCAGTCCCGATTCGCCGTTGCCTCGACCCCGGGAGTTCGCCGCGGTGAGTCGGAAACCATCAATCCCGGGGCGGGCGTCCCGCACTCAACGCAAAAGGACATCCCAGCCAAGAGCTCTGTGCCACATGATTGGCAGACCTCGGCTAGCGATCCGCCACACTTCCCACAGAACCGCTTGCTGTCCGGCGTCTCGCCCCCGCAATTTGGGCAACGCATTCATCCCCCTCTGCCCGGCACAGAAAGGCTACGACTCTCTGGGCGACCCTCGGGGAGACTTTCAGGCAGGGCCATGGATGGTTGGGGTCCGTCGCCAACAATTGCACCGCGACTGATCCGAAGGATCGGAAGCCCGAATTCCAGTAGGGCGTCTGAAAGGGGTTATCGGTATGGGCCTGGGCGACTCCGAAATAGAGGTCTCGCTCGCCGTCCCGGAGCAGCTCGCGGCTCTCGGGTCGCTCTTTGGACGCGCATTTGTGAACGAACCGATGATGTGCTGGCCGATGGGCGACGTGCGGGACGCGGCAACGCGGTTCACCCGTTGTTTCTCCTTCTTTTTGGAGATCGTGCTTCAACTCGGGCTCGTCTGGGAGGCGGGTCCAGCGCTCGGGGCTGCCGCGTGGGTACCGAGCGGGCAATTCGAAAGGTGGGACGACCATCCCTGGAATCAACGGCGAATCCGCGGGCTGGCCGATGACGGCGGCGTGCGCTACGACGAGTTCTGGCGCTGGGTCGACTCGCGAAGCCCCCAAGAGCCCTCGCTGCAACTTGACTCGATAGCAGTAG
>Ga0070733_10000930_pt1 | contig 22513 bp, 21 predicted proteins | sample Coa_R1_9_FD_66450 | JGI IMG/M metagenome (GOLD analysis project Ga0070733, IMG submission 66450) | Surface soil microbial communities from Centralia Pennsylvania, which are recovering from an underground coalmine fire - Coalmine... | ecosystem: Environmental > Terrestrial > Soil > Unclassified ...
GAGATACCCAACATCCCGACGCGGCCCGAGATCGGCTATCGCGCGCAGAACGCGCTGATCGCCCACGACGAAGACGTGATTATTCCCGCGACCGCGACCGACAAGATTCACTACGAGGGCGAACTGGTCGTCGTGATCGGCAAGAAGGTAAAGCACCTCCACGCGCACGAGGCGATGTCCTGCATATTCGGCTACACCATCGGCAACGATGTCAGCGAGCGCACCTGGCAAAAGGCCGACCGTGGACTGTGGCGATCCAAGAATGCCGACACCTTCAAGCCGATGGGACCATGGATCGAGACCTCGGTCGATCTCGACAAGATCGAAACCATCGTGAGGCTGAACGGCAAGGAGAGCAACCGCTTCCGCACCAATGACATGATCTTCGGCATCAAGGAATTCATCGTCGAAATGACGAAATATTTCACGCTGTGGCCGGGCGATGTGATTTGGATGGGAACCGACGGCACATCGCCGGATATCAAAGCCGGCGATGTGGTCGAGATCGAGATCGCCGGGATTGGCACATTGCGTAATAGATTCGTTGCAGAAGCTGCATCGGGGAAGACGGCATGAGCCGCCACTCGACCGCGCATCATTTCCTGCAAGGCCTGGTCGATCTCGGCGTGGAGTACACCTTCGCCAATCTCGGCACCGATCACGTGTCGCTGATCGAGGCGTTGGCCCAGTGGGACCGCGAAGGGCGCAAGCACCCCGAGATGATCCTGTGCCCGCACGAGGTCGTCGCCGTGCACATGGCGGCTGGCTATGCGCTGGCGACCGGGCGGGCGCAGGCGGTGTTGGTGCATGTCGATGCCGGCACCGCGAATGCATGCATGGCGATCCAGAACCTGTTTCGCTACCGCCTGCCCGTCATGCTGTTTGCCGGCCGCGCGCCCTACACGCTGCACGGCGAGCTGCCGGGATCGCGCGACACCTACGTGCATTTCGTGCAGGACCCGTTCGATATTGCCAGCATCGTCAGGCCCTATGTCAAATGGGAATACTCGCTGCCGTCGGGCATCGTGGTGAAGGAGGCGCTGGCGCGCGCCGGCGCCTTTGCGCATAGCAACCCGCCGGGCCCGGTCTATATGATGCTGCCGCGGGAAACGCTGGCGGAGGAATGGGACGATTCCGACATGCCGGCCTATCCGCCGGCGCGATACGGTAACGTGCAGGCCGGCGGCATCGAGCCCGCGAGGGTTGACGCGATCGCGCAGGCCCTGATGGCGGCGGAAAACCCGATTGCCCTGACGGCCTATCTCGGCCGCAAGCCGCAAGCCGTCACGGTGCTGGAAAAGCTGGCCGAAAGCTGCGGTATTCGCGTTGTGGAGTTCAACTCGATCGACCTCAACATTTCGCAAGCCTCGCGATGTTTTGCCGGCTTCGATCCCATGCCCTTGCTCGAATACGCCGATCTTGGTCTGTTGCTTGACTCAGACGTTCCCTTCATTCCGCAATATGCCAAGCGGGCCGTCGCGCTCAAATGGATACAGATCGACATCGATCCCCTCAAGTCGGATTTTCCGATGTGGGGATTTCCGACCGACATGCGAATCCAGGGCGATTGCGCGACCGTACTGCGGCAAGTGCTCGAGGCGGTGGAAGCGCGCGCCGACGACGCATGGCGCCGGCGCGTCGTCGAGCGCATGGCAAGCTGGAGCGACGCCCGCGATGCGGCGGCCAAGCGGCGGGCGGCCGCTGGCGCGAGCAAGGGTGTTTCCGGCGCGCTCAATCCGGCGTTTCTGTTCGCGACGCTCGACGAAAAACTTTCGCAGGATGATATCGTTGTGAACGAGGCAATCCGCAACGCGCCTTTCCTGCAGGAACACATCCGGCGCACCAGACCCGGCAGTTATGTCGGGCTCGCCGGCGGCGGCCTCGGCTTTTCCGGCGGCATGGCGCTGGGGCTGAAACTGGCGCAACCCGATCGCCGCATCGTGCAGGTGATCGGCGACGGCGGATTTCATTTCTCCTCGCCCGACAGCGTCTACGCGGTGGCGCAGCAGTACCGGATTCCGATCCTGACGGTCGTGGTGGACAATGGCGGATGGCAGGCGGTGAAATCGGCGGTGCAGCGGGTTTACCCCAAGGGTGTGGCCGCCGAAACCGATCAGTTTCAATCGCGGCTGACGTCGGACCGCCAAGGCGAGCGGCGGGACTTTTCCGCCGTTGCGCAAGCCTTCGGGGCGCATGGCGAATGCGTCACCGAGCCGGATGAACTCGCACCCGCCATCGACCGCTGCCTGGCGGCGCTGGACGATGGCCGTGCCGCCGTGCTCCATGTTCACGTCACGCGGCTTTGAGACAAAATGTTCGCCGTTAGCCCGCAGGCAAGGTCCGCAAAACTTTCGGGAACATACTCCCTGATCGGCAGATGTCTCGGACTGATGATGTTCACGGCGGCTTCGGCCGGATACGCTTTCGCCCAGGAAGATGCATCGAAATATCCGACACGCGCAATTCATATCGTGGTCGGCTTTGCGGCCGGCGGCGGCAACGACATCATCGCGCGGATCTTCGGGCAAAAATTATCCGAGAACCTTGGGCAGCCGGTCATCATCGAAAACAGGCCGGGCGGCGGCGCGATCGTCGCGACCGAACACGTCGCCAAGTCGGCGCCCGACGGCTATACGCTTCTCGTCAGCGCCAGCGGCATGGCCATCAATCCCGCCGTCTACGCCAGGCTGCCTTACGATCCGATCCGCGATTTCGTTGCGGTTTCCGAACTTGCTTCGTTTCCGCTGATTCTGATCGTCAATGCGGCCTCCCCTATCAAATCCGTCGCCGAACTCGTCGCCTATGCAAAGGCCAATCCGGACAAGACGAACTACGCGAGCTCATCAGCCTCATTCCAGCTCGTGACCGAGCTGTTCAAGCAGAAGACCGGGGCACCGATGCAGGTCGTTCCCTACAAAAGCGCAACCGAGTCGGTCACGGCGGTCACCTCCGGTCAGGTGACCATGACGATTGCCGACGCCGGCCCGGTATTGAGCCAGGTGCAGGGCGGTCATTTGCGCGCGCTTGCGGTTGCGGCGCCGGCACGGACTGAGGATTTTCCAGATGTTCCGACCATGAACGAGGCCGGCGCCGATGTCGATGCGGTGCTCTGGACCGGGCTCTTCGCACCCAAGGCAACGCCACCCGCTATCGTGAAAAAACTTGAGAGCGAATTGATGCGGATCGCCAGGCTACCTGACGTCATCGCCCGTCTGAAGCCGCTCGGCGTCGTATCGGTAGGCAATTCGTCGGAGGAATTCGCGAAGGTGCTGGCATCCGATATCGCGCGGTGGAGCGACGTGGCGAAAGCCGGCCATATCAGGATCGACCAGTAGCTAGGCGATCAACCCAAACAGTGGCGTTGTAGGCGGATCGCAGCGACGCCGCGGACGATACCCCGCCGCGGCGTCAAATAGCCTCAGACGAACGAGTCCCGGCGCAGTCTGGCGCGCCGGGACAGCGACGCGCTTTTATTTTACGAGATCGGCGCCAACCTTGCAGATCAAGGCATCCTGATCGCCGGTACCGCCGCTGCAGCCGATGCCACCGATGAGCTTGCCGTTCTCGACCAGCGGGAATCCGCCGGGGCTTGCGACCAACGTGGGATCGAGCGTTGCGACATAGTGGTGGCCGCCTTCAAAGGCATTGTAGAACAGGCGGGATTCGCGACGGAAGCGCGCCGCCGTGCGAGCTTTGTTGATTGAAATCGTCACCGACGCAATTTGCGCCCCTTCCATGCGCTCGAACTGGACCAGCTCGCCGTTGGTATCGACGATGGCGATGTTCATCTTCCAGTTCCGCTTTTTGGCCTCGGCGTCAGCCGCAGCCATCAACTTGCTGGCCTGCTCAAGCCCGATCGAGGTGCCGTAGGGAATGTCGAAGGGCATCTTGTCGGGCGTTCCACCGGCCGACGGAGGCGCCGGAGGCGTGGCCGGCGTCTGCGCCTGTGCGAGGGCCAGCGAACCCACCGCTGCAACGGCGCAAGCCGCCAATGTCATCGAAATAATCGGACGCATAATACTCTCCCAGTTGTGTTTGTCTTCAAAGGTAGTGCGCTAAAGTCGACGCCGCGTCACATCGGCGGCGTCAACCCGTCCTTGCCGTAGGTGACGCGCGGGGTTTGCACCGTGCCATCAGCCTGCTTCTTTCCGGCGCCGACAAAGATCTTGATGCCCGGCTTGAGATCGCTCTTGTCGCCCTTGATGTAAGTGACGACCGTGGTTTCCGGGGTGACCAAGACCTTCTTTTCGCCGTCCTTGTATTTGACAGACAACACCGGTCCTTCGACACCGGCAACGGTCTGCTCGACGTTGGCGTTGGTCATCTTGGTATTGGGCTTGAGGTCCCAGTCGTAATGGCCTTCGCCGGTGCCGCGCATCGATTCCGGGAAGATGTGGACCTCGATGGCCTTCTGGCTGCCGTCGGGTTGCGTCGTTCCGGTCGCGCCGACGAACATGCCGGGCTTGATGTCGGCCATGGTGGACTTCACGATCGCCACATACAGGCCGGGGTCGCTTACCGTCACCTTGTACTCCGCGCCGTCACGGTTCTTGACCACGTAAGCCGCGCCGTCGACTTTTTCGATGGTGCCGCGGATGCGGACCGTATCCTGTGCCGACGCTGGCAAGGCGAAGCAGATCAAAGCAAAACTCGCAGCAGCGAGCGTGCGCTGGAGCGTACTGGACATTGTGATCCTCCATTGTTTTCGAATTGCCGGCTGGCAGGTTGATACCGGGCCGAAGGCCGTCCCGCCAAGTGCCTGAAAGGCGCCTTTTCTGCAACCCCGCTATCCCTCCAATATTCCGCCGCACTGCAACAGAGTGTCATCCAGCCGTCATCCCGATCATCTTACTCGACCTTGATCCCGGCGTCCTGGATCACGCGGCGCCAGCGTTGCTCCTCGCCGCGGACATAGCGGTCGAGCTCCTCGGGAGGACGCGCAATCATCGCCAGACCTTCATTCGCGCCAAGCCTTTTGAACGCCTCTGACTTCACCGCAAGGGCCGCCGATTTATTGAGCCGGTCGATGATGCCGGCCGGCGTCCCGGCAGGCGCGAACAGGCCGTACCAGCTCTCGGCGGCATAGCCGGGAACACCTGCTTCTGCCACCGTCGGCAGTTGCGGAAAGGCGGGCGAACGCTCCGCCGATGTCACCGCGATCGCGCGCAATCGCCCGCTTTCGACCAGCGCGGCCGCGCTCGCCACCGTCGTAAACATCACCTGGATCTGGCCGCCGATCAGGTCGGTGATCGCCGGCGCCGCGCCCTTGTAGGGCACGGCCGTCAGATTGACCTTGGCGAGATCCTTGAACAGTTCGCCCGCCAGATGGGCCGAGGTGCCGACGCCAAACGTCCCATAGGACAATTTGTCCGGATCGACCTTCGCCGCCGCGATCAGGTCCGCAATCGATAGAATAGTAGATTTGGGATTGACCACGACGATATTGAAGGAACGCGCGATCATGGCCACGGGTGCGAAATCCCTGTGCGGATCGTACGGCAAGTTCGCGCTGAGGCTGGAATTGACCGCGTGCGAGAACGTCCCCATCAACAGCGTGTAGCCGTCCGGCGCGCTGACGGCGACCGCCTGGGTTCCGATGATGGTCCCTGCGCCGGGCTTGTTCTCGATAACAATCGAGACGCCGAGATCCTTCGCCATCTCCTGCGCGAGCGTGCGCGCAATCACGTCGGTGCCGCCGCCCGGCGCAAAGGGAACGACGATCCTGATGGCCCTTTCCGGGTAAATGGCCCTGGCATCGCTGATCGAGAAAGCGGCGACCACGAGAGCTGCAAGCACCGACAACAGCGGCGATTTCGTCTTGCCTTCAACGAGCATGAGCGTTCGCACCAGACGGTTCCCAGCATAGCTTAGCAGATTGCGCGCACGCCACTGCCCGGCTGCCGATTCACACCGCGGTAGCGCGGGCGAAATCGATGTAGATTTCGCGAAGGCGCGTGGCCATCGGCCCGGGCTTGCCGTTGGCAACCGTCTTGCCATCGATGCGCACCACCGGCTGCACGAACAGGGACGCGCTGGTGATAAAGGCTTCTTTTGACGCGAGGGCCTCGTCAACGGTGAACGCCCGCTCCTCGACACGCAACTGACGCTCCTCGGCAAGCGCGACCACCGCCTTGCGCGTGCAACCCGGCAGAATCGCGGTCGAGTTCCGACGTGTGACCAGTACGTCGTCCTGGGTCAGGATGAATGCCGACGACGATCCGCCTTCGGTCACCTTGCCGTCCTCGATCATCCAGGCTTCGCCGGCGCCGGCCTCCGCCGCCGCCTGCTTGGCGAGCACCTGCGCCAGCAACCCGATGCTCTTGATGTCGCGCCGCGCCCAACGAATGTCGGGCATCGTGATGACGCCAATGCCGGTCTTGGCCGCCGGCGCGTTGACGATGTCCTTGACCGAGGTGAACATCACAAGGGTCGGTTTCACATTGTCCTTCGGAAACGCAAAGTCCCGCCCGACGTCGGCGCCGCGCGTCACCTCCATATAGACCAGGCCGCTTTCGAGCTGATTGCGCGCGATCAGCTCGCGCTGGATTTCCACGATGCGCGGGAGCGGCTCCGGCAGCGCAAGCGCGATCTCGCCGACCGAGCGTTCCAACCGGGCGAGATGCGAGGCGTTGTCGACCAGTTTGCCGTCGAGGACGGCCGAAACCTCGTAGATGCCGTCGGCGAACAAAAAGCCGCGGTCCAGGACGGAGACTTGGGCCTCCTTAAGCGGCACGAACGCACCATTGACGTAGGCGATCTGATCCAAAACGGATTCTCCTCTTCGTCGGCGAAGCGACTGACAGCACAATATACGCAAACTGCTCAGGTTTGATCGACGAAATTAGGAGCAGCCAGCGCGAATTTGCATGCCTTCGTCATTGCGAGGAGCACGGCGACGAAGCAATCCATCTTTCAACGCGGTTAAATGGATTGCTTCGCTGCGCTCGCAATGACGGTGACCGCTAATGCGACAATATCTTCGACAAAAACTTCTGCGCGCGGTCGCTGCGGGGCTTGCCGAAGAAATCGTCCTTCAGCGCGTCCTCGACGATTTCACCCTTGTCCATGAAAATAACCCGATGCGCGACCTTGCTGGCGAAACCCATTTCGTGGGTGACGACCATCATGGTCATGCCCTCGCGCGCCAAGTCCACCATCACGTCAAGCACCTCGCTGATCATTTCGGGATCGAGCGCCGAAGTAGGCTCGTCGAACAGCATGGCGATCGGGTCCATCGCCAGCGCACGCGCAATCGCGACGCGCTGCTGCTGGCCGCCGGATAGTTCCGCCGGATATTTTTGCGCCTGCTCTTTGAGGCCGACGCGGTCAAGCAGTTTCGAACCCTTCGCGACCGCCTCGTCACGCGATCGACCAAGGACCTTTTCCTGCGCCAGGCAAAGATTCTGGAGTATCCGCAGGTGCGGAAAGAGCTCGAAATGCTGAAACACCATGCCGACGCGGGCGCGCAGTTTCGGCAAGTCGGTTCGGGGATCGTTGACCCCGATGCCGTCGACGATGATCTCGCCGCTCTGGAACGGCTCCAGCGCGTTGACGCATTTGATCAGCGTCGATTTTCCCGATCCCGACGGGCCGCACACCACCACCACCTCGCCCTTGGCGACGCTGGTCGTGCAATCCTTCAGCGCCTGAAAGCTAGGCCCGTACCATTTGTCGACGTGGCTGATCTCGATCATGATGGGCTCGCGGCTTGCAGCGGCGAAGACGTGCTCCCTCTCCCATCGGGAGAGGGTCGGGGTGAGGGGTTACGATCTAACGATGTACCGTAACCCCTCACCCGGATCGCAAGAGCGATCCGACCTCTCCCGATGGGAGAGGTGGTCGGATTGTTATGCTCCGGTTTTAAATTCATGGACCTATCCTAGTGGACGAAGGCGATGCGCGCCTGGAGGCGCCTGACGCCGAATGAGGCAACACAGGAAATCAGGAAATAAACGACGGCGGCGAACAGATACATCTCGACCAGCCGCCCATCGCGCTGTGCGACCTTGCTGGCTGCGCCAAGAAAATCCGTAATCGACAGCACATAGACCAGCGAGGTGTCCTGAAACAGCACGATGGTCTGCGTCAGCAGCACCGGAAGCATGTTACGGAAGGCCTGCGGCAGCACGACGTAACGCATGGTCTGTCCATACGTCAGGCCGAGCGCCTGTGCGGCCGCAGGTTGCCCCTTCGAGATCGACTGAATGCCGGCGCGCATGATCTCCGAGAAATAGGCTGCCTCGAAGATGGTGAAGGTGATGAGCGAGGACGCAAAGGCGCCGACACGAATCGGCCGCGAGGCCCCGGTCAACCACTGCCCGATATAGGGCACGAGGAAATAGAACCAGAAGATCACCAGCACCAGCGGTAGCGAGCGCATCAGGTCGACATAGAGGCCGGCGATGCGCGAGAGCAGCCAGACGCCCGACAACCGCATCAGCGCGATCAGCGTTCCGAAGATGATTCCGCCGAACGTCGCCAGACCCGTCAGCGTCAGCGTGAACGTCATGCCGTCGAAAAACAGATAACCGATCGAGCGGCGGATGACGTCGAAGTCGAAATTGGCAAACATGTGCTATTTCCCCGAGATGTAGCCGGGGATTGCGACGCCGCGCTCGACGAAGCGCATGGCGATGACGACGACGATATTGACCATCAGATACAGCAGCGTCGCGGCAGTGAAGGCTTCGAAAACCTGAAAGGAAAACTCCTGCATCGCGCGTGCCTCGGCCGTCAGTTCGACCAGTCCGATGGTGATCGCCACCGAGGTATTCTTGATCGTCGAGAGAAATTCCGAAGTCAGCGGCGGCAGGATGATGCGGAACGCCATCGGCAGCAGCACGTAGCGATAGGTTTGCGCGGTCGTCAATCCGAGCGCGGTCGCGGCGAGTTTCTGTCCGCGCGGCAGCGCGCCGATGCCGGAACGTGTTTGTTCGGCGACACGGGCTGACATGAATAATCCGATTCCGATCGCCGCGGTATAAAACGGCCCATTGGACATTTGCTTCAGCCAAAGGCCCCAGGAATGCGGCACCAGTTCCGGCAAGACGAAGAACCATAGGAACAACTGCACCAACAGCGGCATGTTGCGGAAGAATTCGACATAGGCAAAGCCGAACCCGGACGCGGCCTTCGACGGCAGCGTGCGCAGCACGCCGATCACGGCCCCGGTCAGGAGCGCGATGATCCAGGCGCAAATCGCAGTCTCGATCGTCAGCACGAGTCCGGACAGCAACATATCGAGATAGTCGCCGGTCCCGTTCGGGGCCGGCTCCCAGAAAACGCGCCAGTTCCAGTGATAATTCACGACGCAAGCCCCCACGCCGCTGAGGATGGACCGGGCGTTTGCGCCGCTCGCTCAAACAATGTCCGCGCCATCGGTTGGGTCCACAAGCCTCACATTGTCTTGTAGGAGTCAGGATCGGGCGAATCGGTGGGCTTGGCAAACGCCTTCTTCAGCTCTGCCCCGATCGGCACATTGAGATTCAGGCCCTTCGGTGGAATCTTCTGCATGAACCATTTGTCGTAGAGTTTTTGGCCTTCCGCGCTTTGATAGAGCGCCGCGGTGGCCTGGTCCGCCACTTTCTTGAAGGCCAGGTCGTCCTTGCGCAGCATGATGCCGTAGGGCTCCGGCTTCGAAAAGGCGTCGGCGGAAATGAGGTAGGCGCCGGGGTCTTTCGAGCCGGCGGCAAAACTCGCAAGCAGGATGTCGTCCAATACAGCCGCGACTGCACGGTCGGTTTCGACCATCAGGAAGGATTCGGCATGCTCCTTGGCCGGGATGATATTGATGCCAAGGTTGCGCGCGGCGTTGGCTTCGGTGAGTTGCTTGATGTTGGTGGTGCCTGAAGTGGAAGCAACCGATTTACCCTTGAGGTCCTCGATCGAATTGAGCTTGCTCGACCTCTTCGAGATGAAGCGGGTCGCAGTCAGGAAATGGGTGTTGGTGAAGGCCACCTGCTTCAGCCGGTCGGGATTGTTGGTGGTCGACCCGCATTCGAGGTCGATGGTGCCGTTGGCGAGCAAGGGAATGCGGGTCGATGAGGTCACCGGGTTGAATTCGACCGTGAGCTTGTCGAGCTTGAGTTCCTTTTTCACCGCGTCCACGATCTTGAGACAGATGTCGATCGCAAAGCCGATCGGCTTCTGATTGTCGTCCAGATAGGAAAACGGGATGGACGAGTCACGGTAGCCGATGTTGATGACGCCGGTGTCCTTGATCTTTTTGAGCGTCCCCGTCAGCTCCTCGGCGTCGGCCTGCGCGGCACAAAAAGCGGCGGCGAGCGCCAAGCCCATAATACGCAGACGTTTCATTCGCACTCCCCCGGCTTCGGTAACTTCAGCCATGCTTGCATAATTCGATCCGGAATAGAATGTAACCTTCGGCGACCCATTTCGCCCCGAGGCTCTTGCGAGCCCCCTCATGACGGGTCATTCATGCAAGGACCGGGCCGCGGCATGAACCGATAAATCCTACATCGCCTTATAGGAATCGGGATCGGGGGAATCGGACGGCCGGGCGAACTCATGCTTCAGCTCCGCGCTGATCGGCACGTTGAGATTCAAACCCTTCGGCGGGATTTTCTGCATGAACCATTTGTCGTAGAGCCTTTGGCCTTCCCCGCTCTGGTAGAGCGCGGCGGTGGCCTCATCAACCACCTTCTTGAAAGCCGGATCGTCCTTGCGCAGCATAATGCCGCAAGGCTCGGCCTTCGAAAAAGCGTCGGTGGAAATGACGTAGGCGTCCGGCTCCTTCGATCCGGTGACGAAGGCGGCAAGCAGTATGTCGTCCATCACGAATGCCACCGCCCTATCGGTCTCGACCATCAGGAAGGCCTCGGCGTGATCCTTGGCCGGGAGGATGTTGATACCGAGGTTGCGGGCGGCATTGGTTTCGGTGAGCTGCTTGATGTTGGTGGTACCGGAGGTCGCGACCACCGACTTGCCCCTGAGATCATCGATCGAGTTGAGTTGGCTTGATTTCTTCGAGACGAAGCGGGTTGCCGTCAGAAAATGGGTGTGGGCGAAAGCGACTTGCCTCAGCCGTTCGGGGTTGTTGGTAGTCGATCCGCACTCGAGATCGATGGTGCCGTTGGCGAGTAACGGGATGCGGGTCGACGACGTCACCGGCTCGAATTCGATCGTGATCCTGCCGAGCTTGAGTTCCTTCTTGACGGCATCCACGATCCCATAACAAATGTCCATCGCATAGCCGATCGGCTTCTGCTTGTCGTCGAGATACGAAAACGGGATCGACGAGTCGCGATAGCCGAGCGTGATGACGCCGGTTTCCTTGACTTTCTTCAAAGTCCCTGCGAGTTCGGCGGCATTGGCCTGCACCGAGCAAAACGCTGCGGTGAGCACCAAGCTCATCGTGCGCAGACGTTTCATTCCAACTCCCCTCACTTGAACGATCGTGTCAATGCTTGCACGGTTCGAGCCGATTAGAGCGCAGCTCACGGCGGCAGACAGGCCGGAGTTGTGCAAGACTCCGGCCGTTGCCTGCGGTGCCAGAACCTACATCGTCTTGTACGAATCCGGATCGGGGGAATCGGACGGCTTGGCGAATTCGTGCTTCAACTCTGCGCCCATCGGCACGTTCAGATTCAACCCCTTGGGCGGAATTTTCTGCATGAACCATTTGTCGTAGATCTTCGCGCCTTCCCCGCTCTGGTAGAGCGCAGCGGTTGCAGCATCGACCACCTTCTTGAAGGTAACGTCGTCCTTGCGCACCATGATGCCGTAGGGCTCGGGCTTGGAGAATGCATCCGTTGAGATGACATAAGCGCCGGGCTCCTTTGAGCCGGCCACCAGGCTCGCCAGCAGAATGTCGTCCATCACGAACGCCACTGCCCGGTCGGTCTCGACCATCAGGAATGCTTCGGCATGATCCTTTGCCGCGATGATGTTGATGCCGAGATTGCGGGCGGAATTGGCTTCATTGAGTTGTTTGATGTTGGTGGTGCCGGAGGTCGAGACCACCGACTTGCCCTTGAGATCGTCGATTGAATTGATGTGGCTGGCCTTCTTCGAGACGAAGCGGCTCGCGGTCAGGAAGTGCGTATTGGTGAACCAGACCTGCTTCTGGCGTTCGGCGTTATTGGTGGTCGAGCCGCATTCGAGGTCGACGGTGCCGTTGGCCATCAACGGAATGCGGGTCGCCGAGGTGACGGGGTTGAGCTTGACCTCAAGCTTGTCGAGCTTGAGCTCCTTCTTCACGGCCTCGACGACCTTGTAGCAAATGTCCATGGCGTAGCCGATCGGCTTCTGACTGTCGTCAAGGTAGGAAAACGGAATCGACGAGTCGCGATAGCCGAGCGTGATTGCGCCGGTCTCCTTGATGTTCTTCAACGTTCCCGTGAGTTCATCGGCATTCGCCTGGCCCGCGCAGAACGCCAGAGCGAGCGCATAGCCAAGAATACGCGTGCGTTTCATAAAAATACTCCTTTTTTGACGGACGTGGTTTGCTCGAGAATTTGGTTCAGAACCTGCGCGAAGCGTTGGCAAGATTGTTCGACCGGATGCATCCATCTTATGGTCCGAACGGCCGGCCATCGCAAGACGCCTTTAGCCACGCCAGTGCGCCACTCCGTCACGCCCGGTTCGAGGTGGCGGAAATGGCTCCAACGGTCAATCAGGGTGGCCACGCGCAAGATACAAAGCAATTTCGGTTAACGCCCCGCCACGCGATCCCCGACAGCTACTGTTGCAATTTTGACGTGAGACGGTTGACGGGCCCGATATTTTATGCCATTTCTGAAAAAACAGAAATATCGGAAATATATGAATCTGTCGCCGGTCACCGAAAAGTTCGTATTGCACTGGGGTGAAATGGGAACGCGCTGGGGCGTAAGCCGCACCGTGGCTCAAATTCATGCCCTTTTATATCTCTCGGAGCGCGCGCTCAATGCGGAGGAGATCTCCGAGACGCTTTCGGTTGCACGCTCCAACGTCAGTACAAGTTTGAAAGAGCTGCAGGGCTGGGGTCTCGTCAAAATAACCCATGTAATGGGCGATCGCCGCGATCATTTCGTGGCGCTGCAGGACATCACCGACTTGTTCCGTGTCATCGTCGAGGAACGCAAGCGCCGGGAGATCGATCCGACCCTGGCGCTGCTGCGGGAGTGCGTGAATGAGGTCGATCCCAAAATCGAATCGTTTGCACGACGCAAGATCAAGACGACCCTGGATTTTCTGGAGATGCTGAACAAATGGCATGACGAAATGAAGGGCGTGCCCGTTCCTCTGCTGGTGACGCTTTTGCGCATGGGCGGCAAGGTGCAAAAGTTTTTGAGAAAGGCCGCCTGAACGGACTGCCTCTAACCCGGCAGGGCTCCAGTTATCGACGCGGAGACTTTATTCAGACAAGCGGGATCAGCTCAGACGGACGCGCGTCGTGAACACCGATGAGGAATACGATGAATGAACGTAACGCTCTCAGTCTGTCAGCGATCATGGCGTCCCAAGACGCCCGTCGCGGCGGCTTTTTATGGTTGAGTGCGGTATCGCTTCATCGCCTATTGCTCGTCATCCCCGCGCTGTGCGCGTTGGCTTATCCGTCGTTGTTGAGTTGGCTGTCCGCTGGCCTTGTCCTGGTGCACGGGTCGGACTCGCCGATCGGACCGATCGTTTGGGTCAGTCTCATCGGGTCGCTGACACTGGCGCTGGCGGTCATGCTGGTCAGCTTTGTATTTGGACTGACGCTCGGATCGCCGCATGTCGGGAGGCCCGGGGACTTTCGCGCCCGATGCGTTGCCCTTCTGGCGTTTGCCACACCCTCTCTCTATGTGGGGTTCGCAAACGTCGGAGGCGTGCTGCGTGCGCCTTCAGCAGTGCCAGTCGCATGGCTCATCTTTTGGACGCTGACGGCGATGATCGTCCTGCTGGGCTCGAGGTCGTCATCGGCAGCATCTGCCATATCGCCCGTCGGGCATCGCCGACTGGCCGTTGCCCATCGCGTTTCCGCTCTCGCAATCCTGCTGCTGTTCGTCGGGCCTCACATCGGGAATCATCTGGCCGGCTTCTGGAGCGGATCGGTACATACTGAAATCATGAACGCCGCGCGCCGCGTCTATCGCGACGATATTGTGCAGCCGATTTTACTGGCGTTGATCGGTTTTCAGATCCTGAGTGGCACCGTGCTGGTGCGGTGGAAGATGAGAATGCCGAGCGATATCTTCGGCACCGTGCAGACCATGTTCGGCGCATACCTCGGCGTTTATTTTCTCGCCCATATGACGGCGGTGTTTGCCGCGCGCTATGCAGGCACTGACACGAATTGGGCCTGGTTGACCCGCCCCAACGACAGCATGCTGGTTAGTCTTTCCAACCTCCGCCTGATTGCGCACTATTGGGTGGGACCGATCGCAATTGTCGCTCACGTTGCGTGCGGCCTGAGAGCGGTCTTGCTGCAACATAATGTTTCAACGGCGACGGCCAATCGCCTCGCGCTGGCCCTCATCACTATGGGCGTCGTTGCCTCCAGCCTCATCATAGCCGCGCTGCTCAACGTCCACATCGCCTGAGAATGCTCGGGGGCTATTTCAGGCTCGCTCTATCTCAAACCATCGGTGACCGAGATGACGAAACTAGAGCAAAACAAGGCGATCGCCCGCGACTACCTGAATGAAATCGTGAACAAGGGAAACCTCGCCGCATTCGACAGCTATTTCTCGGCCGATGTGCTGTTCAACGGCTCCAGGGATTTAAGACAGATTCTTGCCCGTGGGCAGACAATGCGCAGAGCGTTCTCCGGCTATCATCTGATTGTCAGGGATCAGGTCGCCGAAGGAGACAAGGTTGTGACCCGGGTGACTTTCCACGGGACACATACAGGTCCGTTCAACGGTATCGCTCCAACCGGAAAGCAGGTCGAATGGCCGGGTATGGCAATGGATCGAATGACCGACGGCAAGGTCGTCGAGATGTGGCACCTCCAGAACATGACGGCGCTGATGCAACAGATAGGCGGCGCGCCGCCGTCGACTTCAAAGACGTAGGACCGGTGCAGTTGCCCGCGCCGCCTTTTACAAGGCCCGCGGCATCTCGCCCAAGTCCCAGAACAGACCCGCCATGATGCCGAGCGCCTCCTCGGCGACCGACAGCAGAATATGCTCATCGGGCGCATGCTGCGAGCAGCCGGGATAAGAGTGCGGCACCCACATCGTCGGCAGCCCAAGGATGTCGGTAAACACATCGTTCGGCAGCGAGCCGCCGAAATTCGGCAACACCGCCGGCGCCTTCCCCGTCGTCGCGCGGATCGATTCAGCCGTCCAGTTGATCCAGGGGCTGTCGAAATCGGTGCGTGACGCGGCAAGCCTCTGCGTCGCCTCAACTTCCACCATCGGAAAGCCGCGATCGTGCAAATGCGCCCCTATCACCTCGGCAATATTGTCGACCCTGGTGCCGACGACAAAGCGAAGCTGCAGGACGGCCGAAGCCTGTCCCGGAATGGCGTTGGCCGGCTGTTCGATATTGCCGGCAGAGAGCGCCAGCACTTCGAGCGTGTTCCACGCATAGAGCCGTTCGGCCGCCGACAAGCCTTCCTCGCCCCAGTTTTCAGCGAGCGCAGGCTCGTCCCCCATCGGCTCGATCTTCACGTCGGCAAGGCTCGCGCGAATCTGGTTGGAAAGTCGCGGCGGCTTTAACTGTTCCACCTGCAAACGTCCCTGGCCGTCGACAAGGCTCGCGATGGCGGCGGCGAGGATGGTCGCGGGATTGGCGAGGACGCCGCCCCAATTGCCGGAATGATGCGCGCCGTCTCGCAGGTTCACGCTCAGATGAATCCGTATGCCGCCGCGGCACCCGAGGAATAATGTGGGACGGTCCGCGGAAAGCCTCGGCCCATCGGATGCGAGAAGCAGATCGGCCTTTAACTCCTCACGATGTTGTTCGCAGACCTCTCGCAAGTCCGGCGACCCAATCTCCTCTCCGGTCTCGACCAGAAACTTGGCATTGAAGCCAAGCCGGCCGCCGCGCGCCTCGCGCACCGCCTTGAGCGCCGACATATTGATGCTGTGCTGCCCCTTGTTGTCGGCAGTGCCCCGGCCATAGACGCGATTGCCGGAAATCGTCGTCCGCCATGGATTGAGATTATCGCGCCACTTTCCGGCCATGCCGTCGACGACATCGCCGTGTCCATAGATGAGAACGGTGGGCGCCGATCCGCTCTCGCGGTATTCGGCCAAAAGATAAGGATTCTTTCCGGTCGGGGATTCGATCAACCTCGTCGAGAAATCGAGTTTCGAGAAGGCAGGCTGAAGGTCTTCGGCCAAGTAGGCGCGCAACGCGTCCCGCTTTTCGGGGTTCTGACTTTCCGTCTGGTAAGCGACCCTACGATCGAGTTCGGCGAGAAATTCGCCGGAATGAAGCATCTGGCGAGCCCGGGCGATGGCATCGGTTCTGGTCATGTCTTCTTTTCTTGTTTCGGTCGCTACGTTTGGATTTTCGCAGGTTAACGGGATACGCCGCCCGCTGGAAGCCTCAAGGATTTGCCTTTGCTAAAGCCTTCCGGAATGCAACAATTTGAAAAAACATCCCGGCATCCGACCGGGGCGGATTCAAGGGGAGAGCCTCATGAAAAACATTCTGCGTGCCTCGGCGGCTTGCGTCCTGTTTGCAGGTTCGGCGCTGGCCCTGACCGGGGAACGCATGCCGGAAATCCCGCTCGACAAGATGACGGCCGCGCAGCGTAGCATTGCCGATTCCATCATGTCGGGCCCGCGAAAACGGATGAGCGGCCCGTTCAACACGTGGCTGCGCAGCCCGGAGCTGGCCGATCGCCTGCAAAAAGTCGGCGAGTACGTCAGGTTCAATACCTCGCTCGATAAACGCATCAACGAGATGGCGATCCTGATGACCGCGCAAGCCTGGGGCTCGACCTATGAATGGTATGCGCACGCGCCGCTGGCGCTCAAGGCGGGCCTCGATCCCGCGATCATCGCCGCCATCGGGGAGGGGCGAAAACCCGACAACATGAGGGATGACGAGGCTATTGTGTGGGAGTTCACCACGCAGCTTCGGCGCGATCACGAGGTTGACGATGCGACCTATGCACGCGCGCTGGAAAAATTCGGCGAACAGGGCATCGTGGACCTCATCGCAGTGAACGGGTATTACGACGTGGTCTCGATGACGCTCAATGTCGCGCATGTGAAGCCGCCGGCGAATGCGCAATTGCCGTTCCAGCAGGCCGGCCGGTAGCCTGCGATTTTGTAATCGTCGCGCAGGGAACCATGCTCTGCGCAACAAAGCGTCGAAGGTCATCTGATTATGAAAAAAGAAATCCGGCTCAACGCCTTCGCGATGAACTGCGTCGCGCATCAATCGCCGGGGCTGTGGACCCATCCGCGCGACCGCACCGGCGGGTATAATCGGCTGCCCTACTGGATCGATCTCGCCAAGACGCTGGAACGCGGGCGGTTCGACGGATTGTTCCTGGCGGACGTGCTCGGCGTCTACGACGTATTCGGCGGCAGTCCGGACGCGGCGCTGCGCAACGCCGCGCAGACCCCCGCCAACGATCCGCTGCTGCTGATCCCGGCGATGGCCGCGGTCACCGACCATCTCGGCTTTGGGGTGACATCGAACTTGTCCTACGAGCCGCCCTACACGTTCGCGCGGCGGATGTCGACGCTCGACCATCTCACCGAGGGACGGGTCGGCTGGAACGTCGTGACCGGCTATCTCGACAGCGCCGCCAAGGGCGCCGGCAAGGACAAGCAGACCGCGCACGACGACCGCTATGACGTCGCCGATGAATATATGGAGGTAGTCTACAAGCTCTGGGAAGGAAGCTGGGAAGACGATGCGGCCTTGCGCGACCGCGCGCGCGGCATCTTCGCCAATCCTTCGAAGGTGCATCGCGTACGGCATCAGGGAAACAACTATCGCCTCGACGCAATTCACCTCTGCGAACCCTCGCCACAACGCACGCCCGTGCTCTATCAGGCCGGCACCTCGCCGCGCGGCCGCCAGTTCGCCGCGGCGCATGCCGAATGCGTCTTCATGTCGGGTCCATCGGCCAAGGTCATTGCCCCGCGCGTCGCCGGCATTCGCGAACTCGCCGCCAAGGGAGGGCGCAACCCGGCGGAGATCCTGATGTTCAGCATGTTCACCATGATTTTGGGCCGCACCGAAGCGCAGGCCAAGGCGAAATACGACGACTACCGCAGCCACATCAGCCCCGAAGGCGCGCTGACGTTGATGTCGGGGTGGACCGGTGTCGATTTCTCCACCTACGATCTTGACCAGCAGGTGCGCCATGTCGAGAACGACGCCGGCCGCACCGCGATGGACAACGTCACCCGCGCCGATCCGGACCGGGTCTGGACCGTACGCGAGGTCGCCCAGCATGTCGGCATCGGCGGCATTGGACCTGTCGTGGTCGGCACGCCGGATAAAGTCGCCGACGCGGTCGAGGCATGGTTCGACCAGACCGATGTCGATGGACTGAACGTTCCGTTTGCGATCTCGCCCGGCGATTTCGAGGACATCGCCGACATGCTGGTGCCAGAGCTTGTCCGGCGCGGGCGGTACGAGGCCGCGTACCGGCCGGGCACGTTGCGCGAAAAACTGTTCGGCGCCGGCCGCGCGCGGCTCGCAGCACCGCATCCGGCGGTGCGGTTTCGGCCGGGTGTTGCGGCGACGTAGCTTTCCATCGTCATTGCGAGGAGCGACACGACGAAGCAATCCACCTTTGTGCCGCTGGTGGGACATGGATTGCTTCGCGGAGCCCGTCATCGGGCGCGCATTCGCGTGACCCGTTGGCTCGCAATGAGGGGTTAGACCGAACCGTCAACCATCACCTCGATCAATTTCGTGCCGGGTCGCTTGAATGCCTCGCCAAGCGCGGACTTCAACTCGCTCGCCTCCGTGATCCTCATCGCCTCCACCCCGAGCGATTTTGCCATGCCGGCAAAGTCGACGGGCGGATCGGCGAAATCCATGCCGACGTAGTGGTCGTCGCCGTGAAAGGCGAGCAGCCTTTGCTTGATGATGCGATAGCCGCCATTGTTGGCGATCACCACCGACAGCGGCAGCTTGTGATGCGCCGCCGTCCACAGCGCCTGGATCGAATACATCGCGCTGCCGTCGCCGGAATAGCAAACCACCGGCCGGTCGGGATTGGCCATGCTGACGCCGACGGAAGCCGGCAGTCCCCAGCCGATGCCGCCCGAGGCGAGCGCGTGATAGCCATAGCGATCGCGATGCGGCCGCAGCGCGAGCGTCTGCCGCGAGGAGGTCAATCCCTCGTCGACGAGGATGGCGTTTTCAGGCATCGCCTCGACCAAGCTTAACGTCAGGTATTCCGGATCGATCGGCGAACGATCCCCAAGCTTGGCGATCTGCCCGACTAGCGTTGCGCGCCGCACGGTCCAGTTCTTTCCCGCCAGCGCCGCGATCCCCTGTTTGGCGCGAGCCTCCAATGCCGCGCCGCCCCTGGACTTGAGCGCGGGCAACAGCGCCCGCAGCGTTTCCCTGACGTCGGCCTTTAGCGCGATCTCCGCGCCGTAATTCTTGGCGAGATCCCATTCGACGAGGCCGATCTGCACGATCGGCATTCCTTCCGGCAACGGCTCGACCTCGCTATGCACCGACATCCGCAACGGATCGGCGCCGAGCACGATCAGAAGATCGTAAGCCGACAACACGTCGCGCACCTGCGGCTGCGAACGCGACAGCGCGCCCATGAAGCATGGGCTCTCCGACAGGAAATGCGCGCCATACGGCGCGGACTGCTGATAAGCGGGGCAGCCGAGGAGTGCGGCCAGCGAAGCCGCCTCCTGCAGCGCGTCGCTTTTGACGATCTCGTCGCCGGCGACAATGACCGGCCGCTCGGACTTCAGAATACGTGCGGCGAGCGCCTGCAGCGCCTCGTCGGAGGGTTTGACGCGGGTATCGACCCGGGTCGAGCGGCCGAGCTCGATGCCGGCCTCCGAATTGAGAATATCGCCCGGCAGCGAGATGAACACCGGCCCGGTCGGCGGCGTGGTCGCGATCTTGGCGGCGCGACGCACGATCCGCGGCAGGTCCTCCAGGCGTGCGACCTCGACCGCCCATTTCACCAGCGGCTCGGCCATTCGCACCAACGGCCCGTAAAGCAACGGCTCCATCAGCCCGTGGCCCTGCTCCTGCTGGCCGGCGGTCAGGATCATCGGCGTGCCGGTGAATTGCGCGTTGTAGAGCGAACCCATCGCATTCCCAAGCCCGGGCGCGACATGGACATTGCAGGCGACGAGGCGGCCCGAGGCCCGGCTGAAACCGTCGGCGATGGCGACCACGAGGCTTTCCTGCATCGCCATCACGTAGGTGAGGTCCGGATGGTCCTTCAGCGCATGCATGATCGGCAGTTCGGTGGTGCCGGGATTGCCGAACAGATGCGTGATGCCCTCGTCCTTCAGAAGCGCAAGGAACGCCGAACGCCCGGTGACGCGATTCTTCATGTTTCCTCCTGCCCCCGCTTCGCGCGGCCGGGCATCATGATCAAACTTGGCGGCGTGAGGCAAGAAAGCGCGCTCATGGCTGCCCTGCGGAGCGCGGGCCGCGCTTTGCGGCCGGCTCAGATCATGCCCTCGCGATCGCTGCGAATTTTCTTTTTCGAGCGTTGCCAGACCACGCCCGGAAAACCCTTCAGCGGCACCAGCGGCGCGCCGGCATAGGTCCATTCCTGCAATTCTTCGATGCCGACATGATAGAGCGGCTGCCGCCCGGTGCGGCCGGAAAACAACGCGCGCGGAATGTTGACCATGTGCGGCGAACGCGCGCGCTCATAGATCAACGGCGTGCCGCAGCGCTTGCAGAAACTGCGCGTGGCTCTGGCCTCCTTGTCCTCGAACCGCGCAATCTCCGCCTCGCCCCTGGTAACGCGAAAACGCTTGCGCCAGCTTCCGACATAGGTCGCGTAGGCCGCGCCATGCGCCCGCCGGCTCGCCGCCGAATGATCGTGCCAGGCCCAGCGCGCCGGCACGTCGATCTCAAAGCCGACGTTACCGCACAGGCACTGGCCTTTTGCGATGCCGACAAGAGTTGGTGTTTTTGGCATTTTCAGTTTTCGTCGTCCTTGCGTAGCCCGGATGAGCGCAGCGATATCCGGGACAGAGTGGTGGCGGTACTCCTGGATGTCGCTTCGCTCATCCGGGCTACATTCACTCGCTCTTTCGTCATTGCTCGCAATGACGGTTGGGTCACTACGCCGGCTCCAGCTCACCATAGACCGGATAATCCGTGTAGCCCACCTCGTTGCCGCCGTAGAACGTCGCGCGGTTATAGGGCGTCAGCGGAAAGCCGTGCCGCAGGCGGCGCGGCAAATCTGGGTTGGAGATAAAGATGCGGCCGAACGCGATGGCATCGGCGTGGCCGTCGGCAATCGCGGCTTCCGCTGTCTCTCCGGTGAAGCCGCCGGCCGGGATCAGGACGCCGCGCCAGATCGGCCGGAACAGCACCATCGCCGAGGGCACATTCTGGTGGTTGACTTCGGCGCGCCCCGCCCCGCTCGATCGCGGCTCGATGAAATGCAAGTAAGCAAGGCCAAGCCGGTCGAGCGCCTTGATGACGTGGGTGTAGAGCGGCATCGGATCGCCCTCGCCGCTGCCGTTGGCGACGCCATAGGGCGACAAGCGCACACCGACGCGATTCCCACCCCAGACGTCGATCGCGGCTTGGGCGATTTCCAGCAACAACCGCGCGCGATTTTCGATTCCGCCGCCATACTGATCGGTGCGCAAGTTAGTGTGCGACTGCAGGAATTGTTCGATCAGATAGCCATTTGCGCCGTGGATCTCGACGCCGTCGAATCCGGCCTTCATGGCGTTCCTTGCCGCCTGCCGGAACGCTTCGACGATTTGCCTCACTTCGCCGGTCAGAAGCGCGCGTGGCGTCTCGTAAGGCACCGCTTTGCCGTCGGCCGTCATCGCCAACATCCCGTTGCCCGTGATCGGGACGGCCGAGGGCGCGACCGGCAACGCGCCGCCGGGCTGGAATGAGGAATGCGAGACGCGGCCGACATGCCAGATCTGGAGGAAGATCAATCCGCCCTTGGCGTGGACCGCATCGACGACGCCGCGCCATCCCTTGACCTGCTCGTCCGAATAGACGCCGGGGGTTCCGGGATTACCGCGTCCGGTCGGCATCACCGGCGAAGCTTCCGCAATGATCAAACCGCCCGGCGTGGCGCGCTGCCCGTAATATTCCGCGTTCAGCGGTCGCGGCGCGAAGCTCGAGCGCTCGGCGCGCATCCGCGTCAACGGCGCCATCACGACGCGATGCGAAAGCCGGTAAGGGCCGACCTGAAGCGGCGAAAACAACGAAGGGAAATTCATGGGCGCCCCGAAATTTCCTGTTAGGTGCGGATTTGTAGCCGGATTATGCGTATGCAGCCCTAACTCAGGTGTCGTACCCCGCGCAAGCGGGGTATCCAGTACGCCGCGGCTTCTCGGTTCAATTATGGATGTCTCTGGAATACTGGATCATCCGCTTTCGCGGATGATGACGACCTGGAGCCAACAATATTCCC
>Ga0070733_10000931_pt1 | contig 22493 bp, 22 predicted proteins | sample Coa_R1_9_FD_66450 | JGI IMG/M metagenome (GOLD analysis project Ga0070733, IMG submission 66450) | Surface soil microbial communities from Centralia Pennsylvania, which are recovering from an underground coalmine fire - Coalmine... | ecosystem: Environmental > Terrestrial > Soil > Unclassified ...
AATCACCTTTACGATCGCGCCGCCCGAATGCGCCGCCGCGACCACGGCGTCAATATCGCCGCGCACCGCATCGTAGTTACCCCCACGCAGCTCGCCGATATTTAGCACAATATCGATTTCCTGGGCGCCCGCCTGCACGGCCGCTTTCGTCTCGGCGACTTTAATTTCCGTCGCGCTCGCGCCTAGCGGAAATCCCACCACCGCGCACACTTTGACCGGAGATCCGGCCAGCTCTGCGGCTACCAGCGGGACCCAATACGGATTCACACACACGCTGGCAAAGCCGTACAGGCGCGCTTCCGCGCAGATCTTGCGGATGTCCACGGCCGTCGCATCCGGGCGCAGGAGAGTGTGGTCGATCAATCCGGCCACCTCCTGATCGATGCTCCGTCCGATGCCAATTGACTCTTGGGCTTCCACTGGATTTCCTTATAGGAACGCAAGGGTGTCGCCGAGCAGCCGGCCACATGCTGGCCGCGCTCACGGCTGAATTGCGGAGAGCTAATTATAACATAGGGCTGACGGACATCTCGCTGGTCCGGATGGTGCCCAAACCCGGCAAATTCTGACCATATACGGTCAAATGACCACGGGCGGTCAAAAAACACGCCAGCCAAGCCAGTCTTCACCGCGTGCTCCGGCGGGAAGCTGCTAGCTGAGTCGATTGTTTGCGTCAGCGGGAACTAGTTTCAAGCCCTCAGACGGTGTTGGATGTCGTAGTGCTCTTCTCCTTAATGCAGATTGAGTGCCAATACTATGATCAAAAACGCCCTACACCTTTCGCTGAATACGATTCCCGACGATCCGGAAGGGAGCACATATCGCTTCGTCGTCGTCTCAGCGTTGCGAGCGCGTCAACTCCAAGGCGGCGCACGCTCCGTGCTTCTGCCCGTGTTGATGAAGCCCACGATCGCCGCGATGCAGGAGGTCCGCCGCGGACTGATCCCGTGGACCGACACCCGAACACTCCCGATCATCGCGACGCTGCCTTCCATTTAGATTTCGGCTGCGTAGCCGGGCCGTCCGCGCGGATTCGTCGGGGCATGCCAATGGAGTATCATGCTCTAAAAGGAGTTCCATGGCAAAGAAGATCGATCCGTTGAATAAGAAGGGTTATGGCGCCGTTAGCGCGGCGATCACCGTGAGCGATATTAAGGCTGCGGTGAGTTTCTACATGAAGGCTTTCGGCTTCGCCAAGCGAGCCATCATGAATGGGCCCGACCGCAAACCGATTCACGCCGAGCTCATCCTGCGAGGCACTACTTTGATGCTATCGCCGGAGGGTCCCATGGGCGGCAAGAGCGCTAAGTCGCTTGGAGGCTCGCCGGTCACGTTGTATCTGCTAACCGAGAATGCGGACAAAACCATCGCCAAGGCGGTGAAGCTTGGCGCCACCGTCACATCACCGGCCGCGGACATGTTCTGGGGCGATCGTTCCGGAACAGTCATGGACCCGGATGGCAATAACTGGATGGTTTCGACGCACATGGCGGAACCCACGCCGCAGGAAATGATGAAGAAGATGAAGGCGATGTTCGCCCAAGCCGGGAGCGCGGCAAGCTCTTAGTCCGAGGTTGTCCCGGACCTGTCCCAGTTGGGGAGACAAGAGCGACTTGAACGAGTCTAGCCCGAACAAAATCCTGGATGGCCGCGTTGCACTGATCACCGGCGCCAGCCGCGGTTTGGGAAAAGCCATGGCGCTGGAGTTGGGCGCAGCCGGGGCGGCTCTGGCGCTGGTTGGCCGCGACCGGACCAAGCTCGAGGAAACCGCATCGGAAGCCGCCGCGCAAGGAGCCCAAGCTGCCGTCTTCGTCGCTGACATCTCCCAGGAAGCGCAGGTGCTCGCGCTCCAGCAGCGCGTCGCCGAGCGCTTCGACCGCGTCGATATTCTCATCAACAACGCGGGAATGAACCTGCGGAAATCGCTGACCGATTTTACGCTCGAAGAATGGCGCAGGGTGATCGACGCCAACCTCACCTCTGTGTTTCTGATGTGCCGCGCCTTTATTCCGATGATGCGCGGCCGCGGCTGGGGACGCATCATTAATATGACGTCGATCATGAGCCACGTCTCCCTTCCCGGCAGAACCGCCTATTCTGCGAGCAAGGCCGGGCTGCTGGGGTTCACCCGCGCGCTGGCGCAGGAGCTGGCGCCGGAGGGCATCACCGTCGTCGGCGTCAGCCCCGGCCCCTTCGCCACCGACCTGAACACTGCCCTGATCAACGACACCGAGCTGAATCGCCAGTTCCTCACCAAAATTCCGCTGGCGCGCTGGGGCCGTCCCGAGGAGATCGGCAAGTTAGCCCGCTTCCTGTGCTCCGACGACGCCGGCTTCATCACCGGTACCGATGTGCTGATCGACGGCGGCTGGACCGCGCAGTGACCGCGTGTGATCAATGCCCGCGCTACTTTGCAGCCTGCGGCAGTTCGTCCGGATTCGACCCGCCCAAGAACAGCCTCTTCCCATCCTTGAACGTGATGTTCGCGCCGTTGGCCCGATTCTCCCCGCTCTTGGCCTGATAGCCGGTGATCACGATCTCCGTTCCCGTTTCCAGGGAGTGTTTCGTAAAGCCCCGCCGCAACAGAATGTTCGGGCTGCCGCCTTCCACCATCCAACTGGTGATCTTTCCGTCGGGGCCCTTCACGTCGATGTGGATCCAGGCGTGTGGATTGATCCATTCCATCTGCGTCACCGTGCCCGTCAGCGTCACCGGCTTCGCTATGTCGAATTCGGCCGCAAAGGAATGATGCGCCCACACCGAAACCGCCGAAAGCATCAACCCCGTACAGGAAATCGCGAACATTCTGCGCATTATTTCGATCCTTTTGTCTTGGCTTCTTCGACACGAGCTCCCTTGAGCGCATTCACCATATAATAATTCCCCTCGTGGCACGCGTACTCATACAGCACATATTTGGGTTCGCTTCGCAAAGGAAAGGCGATGGTCCAAGGCTGCGTCCACGTTTTCGGATCGTCGACGGTGACCTGGTAGTTGAGCGTATTGGCGTCGACCCGCGTGAAGCGCTCAGTTAATCGCAGGCTCTCGCTGGCCTGAGTATTTCCCACCACCGTCCCATCTTTGAAATTGGTGGTCTCCACCACCAGCGTGTTACCGTCCCAATGGCCTCGCGAGTCCCCCATCCACGTGCGGATATTCGCCGGCGCGTGCGGCCGCCCATCCACGGGAATCAACCGAGTCTCGTGAATCATTTCGTTCCGCAGCACTACGTATCCCGGAGTCTGAAGAATCTGGTTGCCCTGGTTATAGGTATTCGGCACGATAGATCCCACCGTCCCGCGCGTGATGCAGCGATCCCATAGGCTTTCGTCTTCCCACGAATCGTGACAGCCGCCGGCCGTGGTCGAGCAGGGGCGCAGTCTCCTCGCCGCGGCACGATCGGCCGCCAGCTTCTGCGCCTCCGCAGTCAGCGCGGGAATGCGCCCATCCGCCGGAGAAACAACCAGCGAGGCTTGCCGATTCGGCTTTCCACGGTCGTCCCAGTACAACGGAGGACCGATGCTCACGCCGTCCTTGCAGGTCGTGGGAGTATTTCCTAGACCGCCGCGGTTCGGATCGCACTTGGTGACTTCGTTCACCGTTTCCTGCTCGTCGATTTCAGTCTGCGTCTTGGCGCGAGCCTGCCTTTGAGCGAACTCTTCATCGGTGAGAACGTTCCTGGTCCCAAAGTTTCGAGGCCGCTCCAGCGGAGTGCCCACCATGTCCGTCCCCGGCCACACGCCTTGCAGATCCGGATCGCCCCACGCGGTTTTGGGTTGCGTCCACTTCGGCGCGGACTGCGCGGGTAGCGGCAATCCCGTCAGCATCAGGAACGCGCACACGGCTCCACATCGCATCGGCCAGGATCTCCTCTCCCACGGCTGCCAGCGTATCGTAACGCTTCGTCGCGAGCAAGGGTTAGCGCACGAATATAGACACGCCGGACTGGCTGCTGACGACATCAACAAAGTTGGCGTCGCCCGCCGCCACGAACACGGGCAGGGTGCCCGAAACAGCCGGCACGATGAAGTTCACCTGCATCACTCCCGCGACCAGATCGGGCGCGGCTCCGGCGTACACCACCTTCGCCGGCTTTCCGCCCGCATACACCAAAACAGTGGCGGCGGGCATCGGCAGTCCCGAAACTCCCGTCCCTGGAACAACGATGACAGATCCATCGGCGCTCTGCGGCGTCGTCGTCCCGAGCCCCGTCAGATAAATCGCGACCTCCGAGCCTTGCGCCGCGGGATTCGTGGGACCGTTCACCGTGCCGTCCTGATTCACGCACGCCGCCACGCCCGACGCGGTCGTGAACACGCCCGGAGCAACTGGAGGCGCCGCGGTTGATCCGGATGCCTCGATCTGCGCGATCTCGATTGTCTCCGCCGGGCCGCTCACTTGATTGGTCTGGATCACCACCGGCACCTGCTGCTGCCCCGCGACTTCATATGGAGTCACCACCGTGATGTGCGACGCATCCACGTGAATCATCGGCGCGGGGGTTCCATTGAACAGCACTTGAACTCCCCCCAAGGTTGTCGAGACCAACCCCGAAGCGTTCAGTGTCAGGTCGGCTGGCTGCGCGGGGCCGATGTAGCTTCCCAGCAACGTGACCAATTCCCCCGGCGCTATGGCTCCGGGCAAAAGGCTCGCGGCATTCACGACTTCAAACGGCTTCCGGGACGCCGGTATCCCCGAAGACAAATTGAAGTGCGCCACGAACGCGTCCGAGCACGGCTCGGTTCCCTGCGCTGTAGGCGAGCTCCAATACGTGCAGCTCCCGTTTCCCGTCAAATGCGTCGACCACGCCCCCGCTGTCGCCGGCAGATTCACCGATTCGGTCGACCCCGCCGCGTACACCGAACCGTCCGTCCCCATAGCCAGCCCGTAAATCAGATCGCCGCCGTTGCCGCCGAAATAGGTCGAGTACAGAGCCTGCGTCCCGGTCGGATTCAATTCCGTCAAGAACGCGTCCGGGCAGTTAATCGAAAGGGAAGTCGATTGGAACGGGGAGTAAATTCCTAACGAGCACGGCGCGGCTTCGTAGTTCGCTTGATATGCGTCGGCCGTCATCGGAAGATTGGCGTCGTCGCTGAGTCCGCCGATCCAGACATCTCCCGCCGCGTCCACCGCAATTGCGTTCGGCGTCGTGAACACGCCTCCTAGAAACGTCGCGTAAGTCAGTGACGTTCCCAGCGCGCTCAGCTGGGCCACAAACCCGGCGCTGCCGCTACCAACAAAGCCGGTCTGCATCGCCCCCGCCGTAACCGGAAAAGCATTCGAGGCCGTGCCGGTCACATAAACTTCGCCGGCCGCGCCCAGCGCAACTGCGCTCGCAAGCGATGCACCCGTCAGAAATGTCGAGTACACCAGCCCCGAGGCCGTCGAATTCACCCGCGTGACGAATGCGCTCAGGCCGGGGTTTTTCATTTGGAACGCGCCTTGCGTGACCGGAAAATCGGTCGACGCCGTGCTCCCGGCAATTACCACTTCGCCGTTCGCTGCCAGCGCCAGGGCGTCGGGCCGCGCGCCGTCTGAGCCGCTCAAGTACGTCGCGTAGTCCAGCGCCGAGCCGGCCGCGTTCAGTTTCGCGACATAGCCGTGATACAGCGGCGAGTATGCGGACCCCTGGGCGGCGCCGGTTTGAAGAACCCCTTGGGTTACCGGAAAATCGAGCGAACTCGTCGAGCCCGTGATGTATGCGTTGCCCGCGCTGTCGATGGCAATCGCGACGGCCTGGTCCGTTCCCGTCCCCGCGATGAACGTGCTGTACACCTCCGCCGATCCCGAAGCGTTCAGCTTGGTCACGAAAATATGGCTCTGCCCGAGCCCGTTCGTGACAAACGAAGCCGTGGTCTGAAACGCGCCGGCGGTCACCGGAAAATTCGTCGAGTTGGTGGTGCCGGCGACATACGCGTTTCCCTGCGCGTCCACCGCGATGGCCGTGGCGACGTCGGTGTTCGCTCCACCCAGATACGTGGAGTAGACGATCTTGCCGGTGGGGTCGATCTTGGTGACAAACGCGTCTGAGACTTGCCCCACGCCGATGAGAAAGTATTGGCTTGGCGTCCCCGCTTGCTTGGATTGAAACGCCCCCGGTGTCACCGGAAAATTGGCGGAGACCGTCGACCCCGCGATGTATACGTTGCCCTGCGCATCCACCGCAATCGCGTTGGCGACATCGACGCTGTCACCTCCGACATACGTCGAGTACAACAGCGCCGAACGGTTCGGCTGCGCCACCAGACCCGCCGCCAGCAGCAGCGCCGGCCACCATGAGCCTGATCGCGCATAGAGTGGTCGCATGCCTACAGGATAGGACGGATTTGCGAGCTTAACGCGGCGCGCGCGGTCCCGGCCCCCGCGCAAAGCTCGACATCGGCGGAGGAGGAGGCGGAGGCTCCGGCACCGGCTCGGGCTTCTTGGGCCGGGCGTCCAGTCGCTTCAGAATCATCTCCTCCTTAGCCTTCTGGAATTTCGGAGTTCCCGCGGCCACGCCCGTCGCCGCCACCATCTCATCGGTGATCTCCGCCGCCGCCGGCAGGTATTTCTGGAAATAGTTGCGGATGCGATCCTGCACTATCCGCTGCGTGGAGTACACCGCCAGGTACAGAATCTGCTCGCCCGGCGCCTTCACGATAACCTTGTAGAGCTGCGACGGTTTTTGCAGCTTGGGGCTCTTCAGCTCACGATCCAGCTTCTTCGCCGCCGCTTCCAGTTTTTGCCAGGCGCTGACTTCGGCTTTGGTCAAGGCCGCCGCCTTGATCAGTTCCTGCCGCTCCTTGGCGCTGAGCTTTTCGAACAGCACCGACAGGAACAGAGGCAGGCTGGCCAGGCGCATGTCCCATCCGAAGGGCGCCATCTGCCGGGCTTTTTGAAGTTTGCCGAAACCCACTGCATTGGCCCCCGCTCCGTTAAGCGCCGCCGAGTACAAACTCAGCAGCCGCGCCTCTTCCAGCGCCCTCACCAGGTCGGCCGGATTGGATTCCCGGGCGATATGGCGAAGCTCCCCGCCGAGTGCCTCCGGCGAAATGCGCTCCAGCATCTCCGCCTCGCGCGCGTTTTCCGACTGCAAGCCAGTGCGCTCGTCGATGGCGTACCCCAGCCGCACCTTGAAGCGGATCATCCGCAAGAGGCGCGAGGGATCGTCGTAGAAGGAATAATTGTGGATCGCGCGCAGCTCCTTGCGCTCGATATCTCCGGCTCCGTTGGTGGGGTCGATCAGCAACCCCAGCGAGGCCTTATTGAGCGACAGCGCGATGGCGTTGATGGTGAAATCTCGGGCGCGCAGATCCTCGTGAATGGTGGCTGGCGTAACCTGCGGCTTACCGCCGGATTTGGGAAAGCGTTCGGCGTGGGCTGTGCCCACTTCGGCGGTGACGCCGCTGGGAAACACCAGCTCCGAAGACTTGCGCAGCTCGTCGGTGGAGACAATCTTGGCGCCGTATTTTTGCTCCGCCGAGCGCGCCAGCTTCAGCGCGCTGCCCTCCGTGGTGAAGTCCAGATCGCGGACCGGAAAGCCGCCCAGCATGTCGCGCAGGGCTCCGCCGGTGAGGAACAAGCTGGCGCCCGCCGCGGCGGCCAGGCCCTGCATTTCACCCACCACGCGGAACTGATCCGCGCTCAGGTGGCTTTCCAGCATAAACATGTAGTCGCTCATTCGATCCTCGCCCTTCCCGCTTCAGGCACGCGGGTGATGTTCGTCGACCACCTCGCGCAGCCTCCGCCGGGCTACGTGAGTGTACACCTGTGTTGTGGAAATGTCCGCATGACCCAGCATGATCTGCACGCTCCGCAGGTCCGCGCCGCCCTCCACCATATGCGTGGCGAAGCTGTGCCGGACCACGTGAGGCGTCAGGCGCGCCGTGATTCCCACCTTGCGGCCATAGCCCTTGAGCAAAAACCAGAACGCCTGGCGGGTCATGGCTCCGCCGCGGGCCGTGACAAACACGTGCGGGCTGGCCGAACCGCGAAGTAGCTTGCCCCGCCCCTCCCGCAGATACCGGTCCATCGCTTCCGCGGCGCTTTGGCCGAACGGAATCATGCGGTGTTTGTTGCCCTTTCCCACAACCCGCAGCACCCCCAACTGCAGCTCCACTCCGGCAAGCTCAAGCCTGCACAACTCGCTCACCCTCAGCCCCGTAGCGTAGAGGAGCTCAAGCATCGCTCGATCCCGAACACCGGTGGGCTTGGTGTCCGGCGGAGCCGCGATCAGCCGCTCCACTTCTTCCCGGTTCAGATATTTCGGCAGCGTCGACCACTGCCGTGGCGGCGTCAGAAATTCAGCCGGGTCCCGGGCGATGGTTCCTTCCCGCGCCAGGAATCCGTAGAAGTTTCGCAGAGTCGCGATATGGCGGGCGATCGATCGCGCGGACATCCCGGCATTATACAAGGACTGGACGTAGCTGCCCAGATGGTCCGCCGTGGCGTCTGCTTCGCGAACTGGGAGCGCCGATATAAGTCTTTTCAAATCAGTTCGATATGATGAGATAGAATTAACTGCCAAGCCTTTTTCGACACGGCAAAAGTCGAGAAAAGCCCTGGCTGGTCCCGACAAGGGTGCCACCACCGGCGCCTTCGCCTGCATTTAGCCAATGATACAATACTTGCGAAATTGTTTGAAAGAAATTCGAAACAAACGCACCCATGGCTCTCTCTTCCAATAAAAAAGTCCTCGTCGCCCGCTTCGACCGCGAATCCCTCCAAGGCTTCGTGCAGACTCCTGCGGGCCTCGAAGGCGATGCCTTGGAGTTGCTCCGTCCCGAGGGAAGCCTGGTGCGGGTTCCTCTTGCCGAAACAAAACTCGTCTGTTTTGTTCGCGACTTTGAGGGCGGCGAAACCTGGCAGGATCACCGCGCCTTCGCCACCCGTCCCAAGACAGCTGGATTGTGGGTCCGCTTCCGCTTTCGCGATGGAGATTGGCTGGAGGGCATTCTGCCCAACAACCTGCTCCAGTTCGAGGCCGCCGGCTTCAGCGCCGTTCCCGCCGACCCGAGTTTTCAGAACCAGCGCATCTTCGTGCCGCGCCTGGCGCTTGCGGGCGTCGAAGTTCTGGGGGTGATCGGAAGTTCAGCGCGCCTCCGCCGCCCCGCCCCCAAGCCGGAAGACGACGGCCAGTTGAAGATGTTCTAGGCCAGAACGGGGGACTGCAGTTCCCAGGTGCACAGGTCCACCCAGCAGTCTTGCGAAGCGTTTTCGAGAGCTCTTGACTCAAGGGCGCGCCGCACAAACGTCAGGTTGTCGAGCGTGAAAGAGCGGGGTCCCGAATATTCCCGCCAGCGCCGAACGGCTAGCTCAAAAGCCGGACGAACTGCGGCCGGCTCCAGATCCTGGGCTAGCGTGATGTGGGGCTCGAAGCGCCACAGCTCAGGCGCTTTGCAGGCATCGTGATTGAGTTGGGCATGCAGTTCGCGGAGCGGCTCCAGGCCATCCTCAAGCGCCAGATGAACCACTTCCGAGATCGGAAAGATCCTTACTTCTCCGGCGGATACCCGAAAGGATCGCGCCTCGCCGATGAGCTTCTGAATTTCCCTGGAAGCGATCTCGATCCCACACGCCAACTCACGCGGCGGCAGGATCGTAATGTGCGCCCGCAGCCGGCACCCCGGCGACAGCTCGTCCCGCACAGCGTCAACGAATCCCGCCAGAGGCCCTGGGATATATGCGACTAGCGCGAAGAGCTCGATTTGCTCCTCGCTTGAGGACCCTTTCATCTTTTTACAACCCGCCCATCTCTACAACCCAGAATATCTTATCACAAGATCTTATTCTACTGTGGCAGGAATGGGTATCGCGTCTATAGAAGATTCCGGCTTGGGCTCGGGGATCACCCAGCGGGCCTCCTCGAAGCCGACGAATTTGTAGATCCGCAGCTCGCCCGCGTCGGATTCAAGCACGTCGCCAGGCTCCAGCGGCGTCGAGCTCCGGCGCAGTTCAAAGTAGGCCGCGTAGGGAGACTTGGCCTCGACCTCACTCCCGGGATTGTAGTCGCGCGGCTTGACGCTGGCGGCTCCGCTGACGTGCGGCGCGTGGCGGAAATACTGCCGCAAGTGATCTTTCAAGCGATGAATTCGATAGCTGGGCATGGCGCTCCTGTCCATTATCCCTCAAGACAAATCACAATGGAAATGTTTTTTCCGTGACGACCGCGAGCGGCGACGCGTCCGTGTAACCCTGCCCCAGCCAGCGCTCGATATTCTCCTGCTTCCAGTGCAGCGCGTCGCGAATCGAGCCCAGCCGGCGGCCCGGCTCCAGCACCTTCAAGCTCACTCCGTCCGGCAAGCTCGGGTTGTATCCAAATACTGCCCGGAATCCCAGCACCAGGGGTTTCAGCACAACCGACGGAATCTCAGGCAGGGCTTGCAGGCCGATGATTTCGGTCGCCCCGAGTTCCACGGCCGCGTACACAGGCAGAGGGTTCAGCAGGCCTCCGTCGGAGTAATAGCGGCCATCGATGCGGATCTGCGGCAGCACCAGAGGTACCGCGCAGGAAGCCGCCAGGTGCCGCCAGGTGACTTCGCTCCCGCGAAAAATCTTCGGCTTCATCCGCAGCAGGTCGGTGGCGACCACGGCGTAATCCAGGAGCGGCTGGCGTCCATGCGTCAGCAGCCGAAGGACCGCCCCCAGCCCCCGCAGTCGGGCCACATCTTTCTTCAGCCACAACTCCCTCAGCATCTCAGGAGTCGCGCCGCAGGCGATGGCGTATCCGTTCAGCGAACCCACCGACGCCCCGACGATCAAGTCGGGCTGGAACACCGGCGCCAAGGCTGCCCACGCTCCCGCCTGCCAAGCGCCGAACAGACCGCCTCCGGATAGAACAAGAGCTCGCATTACAATAAGAGGGTATCCTGTTCAATGGACTTTGATCCAGCTAAGTACGGACCCGAGGTGGCCCGCCTGCTCGCGTTAGACGGGAACGGGAACCGGCTCATGCCGCTGACCTGCGGCCCTTCCTCAAGCCCGGAAGCGCACCGTATTCTCAAAGCCTGGGAGCCGGCCCGCTTGTTTCCCGCGAGCGAGGAGGCGGAGGCCGCGATGGCGGGTCTATGGCTGTACTTTTCCTGCTTCGAGGAGGCGCACGAGTTGGCCGACCGCTGCACCAGCCCCGAGGGCTATCTCTGGCACGCGATTCTGCATCGCCAGGAGGGCGACTCCGGCAATGCGGCGTATTGGTTCCGCAAGGCCCACACGCATCCGGTTTACTCGGGACTCAGTGCGGAGGCGGCCAAGATCCTGGTGCGCTATCCGCGCGCCGAATTCCGGGTGGGCCATTGGGATCCGTTTGCGTTTCTTTCCTTCTGCGACCGCGCCCGGGACCAGCCGGGCTCGTCCCACGCGCAAGCCGCGCTGGAGATTCAGCGCGCCGAGTGGCAGCTCTTGTTCGATTATTGCGCGAGGCCCGCTCAGTGAGGTTGCGTTACTGGGTGTTGCTGCTGGTGCTGGCGGCCGCGGGCGTGACCGCGTGGCGCATCGACAAATGGAAATCTTCGCCGCCCGAGGTCAACTTCGCGCGCGTGATGCGGGAGACTATCGTCAGCATTGTTCCCACCAACGGCAAAGTCGAGCCGGTGGAATCCGCCGTAGCGCACGCGGAGCGCCCCGGAGCGGTCCAGGAGATCCTGATCCAGCTCCGCCAGCACGTTGCCAAGGGCGACGAGCTGCTGCGCCTGGACGCCTCCGACGCGATTGCCGATCGCGACTCGGCGGAAGCGCGCATCGCGCAGATTCGCACCCAACTCGACGTGATTTCGAACGGCGGGTCCTCAGCGGATCGGGCGCGCCTCGAAAGCGACCTGGCCACCACCCAGCAGAGTTTGGACCACGCGCGCACCGACTATCAAAACGCGCAACGCTATCTCGCGGAGAAGATCGGCACCGCGGCTGAGGTCACCGCGCGCAAACAAAAGGTAGACGAGCTGGAGGTCCAACTCAAGGGCTTGAAAGACCAGAAGGCCGCGTTGGTGGCGCCCACCGATCGCGCTTCCGCCGAGGCCCGCCTGCACGAAGCAGAAACGGCTCAGCGTCTCGCCGAGTCGCGCATCAACCAAAGTGTAGTCCGCGCGCCCATCGACGGCGAGGTGTATCAGTTCGACTTGAAGCGCGGATCGTACCTCAACGCCGGTGACGCTGTGGCGATGATCGGACGGCTGGATCGCGTCAACGTCAAGGTGTACGTGGACGAACGCGATCTCGGGCGAGTGAAGAAAGGAATGCCCGTGCGCATCACCTGGGACGCTCTCAGCGGACAGGAGTGGCAGGGCGTGGTGAACAGGCTGCCCACCGAAATCAGCGCGCTCGGCACCCGGCAGGTGGGCGCGGTGGAGTGCCTCATCGATAATCCCAAACGCGAGCTGCTGCCCGGCACCAACGTCAACGTGGAGATCCGCGCGGAAGCGGCCGAGCACGTCCTTACGATTCCGAAGGAAGCCCTCCGCAACGAAAAGGGCGTCGAAGGCGTGTACGTGTTGCGGAGCGACGCGATCCAATGGCAACCCGTGAAGCTGGGTATCGACAACACCACCCGTACGCAAGTCACCAGCGGATTGACCGATAGCGATTCCGTGGCTCTGCTCAGCGATAAAACCCTCAAGGACGGGATGCTGGTTGCCCCTGTGAAACAGTAAGCAACTTCTCTACATGCTTGGCAAGCACATCGACCTCGATGTTCAGCCGCGTCCCCACCTTGGCGAAGCCCAGCGTGGTATGCGTCACCGTATGCGGAATAATCGTGACACTCACAAGTGCAGCCTCCAGCGCCGCAATCGTAAGACTGATTCCGTCGACGGCGATCGAGCCCTTGTGAACCAGGTACCGATCCAGCGCCGCCGGCACCCGCAGCTTCAGCCACCAGTTGCCTCCGCCCAATTCATCCAGCGCCTCGATGACGCCCGTGGCATCCACGTGCCCTTGCACGATGTGGCCCGATAGACGAGTTGCCGGAGTCACCGGCCGCTCCAGATTGACCCGCGATCCGGCGGCGAGATCGCCCAGATTACTGCGCTCCAGCGTTTCCGGAGCGAGGTCGGCGGCGAACGAATCCGAGCCGATGGCAAGGGCCGTGAGGCACACGCCGTTAACCGCAATACTCGCGCCTTCGGTGAGATCGGAGAGCACGGTCGAGCAGCTAACACGCAGCCTCGCCCCCGCCGGACGAGCCTCGAGCGAAACAATGGTTCCTAGTTCTTCGATAATTCCCGTGAACACTCGCTAAATCCTAGCGTCTTGGCCACTATTGAACCGCGATGGTCACGCCGCTCTGCGATTGCACTCCTCCCACCGAAACGACGATCGGGATCGCCGATCCTGGCGGTATGCTCTGCGGAACCACCGCGTTCACTTGTAGTAATCCGGCGACGGAATCGGGCGCGGAGCCCGAGTATTGCACTGCGGCATTCTGACCGTCGATGCTCACGGTCACCGGCAAGAGTGGCTTCTTCAAATCGGTCACGATCACCTCACCCGTAATTCCCGGCGGCGACGTTTGCCCTTCGCCGGTTGCATAAATCTGAATCACGCTGCCGCGTTGAGCCGGATTGGAAGCACTGTTCACCGAATTATCCTGGTTCAGGACCGCTCCCTGGCCCAGACCCGTCGCGCTGATTGTAAAGATCGCCGGCGCGGTAGCCCCGACCGGAACCGTCCATCCGCCCGAGGTGGCGCCTCCGTATTGCAATTCAATCGTCGCCGTCGCCTGGTTCGCAACTTCATACGGCACGATCACGTTCGCCTGGTAAGCCGAGCCATAGATCATCGGCGCGGGCTGGCCATTGAACAACACCTGCGCGCCGCTAAGATTGGTCGCAACGTTGCCCGCGGTGTTGGCCGTGAACCCGGTCGCGTTCGAAGGTCCGGCGCCCAGGCCGTAGATGGTGAGAATCTCGCCGGGAGCTATGGCCAACGGTAGCTCCGAAGCCGCGTTCACGATCGACCCAGGGAACGGGGGCTCCGCGGCACTGGTGGTGGGGATGGTCGTCACCGGTACGACTACGGTCTGGCTCCCGGAAGTAATCGTGACGTTGTACTTGCATTCCTGGTTCACACCGCACGCTAAATAGGGCACGACCGGAATGGACGCAGGAGTCGTGGCTAATAGGGTATTGATCAGCCCTTGAGAACCTGACGGGATCCCACTCACCGCCAGGTTCACTGGGACGCTGGAGGTAACTTGCAACATCTGGTTCGGAAACAGCTGTGCGCCGTCGGCAATCGTAAACGTGATACTGGAGGGCGTTACCGTAAATGCCGGCCGTTGATTCCAGATCACCAGCGTCACCGGAAGCGACACCGGGCCTTGAACGGTCGACGTCGCCGTGACCGTGCCGTTGTAAGTGCCCACGCCCAAGCCTGCGGGATTCGCTGTAATTAAAGCGCCTCCCGAGCCTGACGCAACGCTCAACCAGCCTCCCCCCGAGCTTGTTGACGCCGAAAACCCCGACACGGCGCTAGGATTATTCACCGTGACACTCTGCGTCGATGGCGGCGACCCGGCTTGTACGGAGAACGTCACCGAAGGTTGCGACACAGAGAATAACGCTCCGACCGTGAATTGGACCGGCACGACAACGGTGTCGTTCGAGCCGCGGATCGTGATCTGGCCGTTGTAAACGCCGGGGGCAAGACCGCTCGCATTAGCGGTCACGGTGACTTGGGCTGGAGTGATTCCGTTGGAGGAAGCCGCCGACAGCCAGGTCGGGCCGGTGCCATTGGTCGCGGTTGCCAGGAACGCAAGCGGGTCCCCGCTGCTGGTAATCGAGAGCGCTGCCTGTGTATTGCCGGGAGCCGCGAGCGTCAAGCTCGCGGAGCTCACATTCACGAACGCCGACGCGTTGACGATCAAGGAGAGAGGGATGGTGGTGACCACCGCATTCGGCCCTTGCGGTGTTAGGGTGACCACTCCGCTATAGGTCCCCGGACTCAAGCCGGCCGGATTCACGGTGATGCTGATCGTCGCAGGCAGCGTGAGTTGCGTCGCGTTGACCGAAAATGGCGCGCTTGGCCCTGTCACGGCAACCTGGAGCTGCGACCCTGCAAGCGCCCCCGCGAAATTAAGAGAGACGCTGGCAGGCGCTGGCGCCGCGGCTCCGACTTGCCAGTTAAACAAAACCGCCGCTGGCGTCGCCACCACCTGTTGCAGAGGCGCAGCGGTCGGACTCGCGCCTACCGGCGTCACCGCAGCCACGCTTTCGCCGCCAACCTGCACCATTGCACCGTTGGTTGGAAACGCCAATCCTACGATGTGAATCGGCAGCGTCGAGAACGCATTAAAACCAAAATTCGGTCCCGATCCCAGGCCGGGGGCGCCTGAATAAAAGGGTTGCAACGCCCCAGGTGGAATCGTCACCGTGACTTCCCCAGCGAGAGGGGCCGCCTGTCCCAGGGATTGCAGAGTTACATTCACCGGAACGGGATTCGGATTCTGAAGTACGATGGCGCCATTCTGACTAAAGCCGACTGTGGCCGACGTCCAGGTCTGCATCGAGAGCAGCGGTTGGTAGATTGCGTCGGCAGCCGGGGTCTGCGTCGGGACGCTCGGAATCGACGAAAAGAATTCGATCTGCGAGCCGTTCGGATTCGTGAGCACCACCTCTTTGCCCGCGAGGTCCGCGGCTCCGCCCAGCGTCAAATCGATCTCGTTCGGCCCGACGAATCGGGCGCTCGATAGGCTGACTCCGGCGATGCTCACCGTAGTCGCCGTAGTGAATCCAGTCCCAAGAATGCGGACCAGCGTCCCCGCGGCTTGAAGTCCTCCGCCGGGAGAAAGATTCTGAACCGACAAGCTGCCTCCGATGGTCACCGATCCCGGCGTCGCGGTTACGGTATACGCGTTGCCATTCTCATCCGTCCACGGACCCTGGCTGGCGTCGACGCTGATCGCTCTCACCGTCCCCGTGGCCGCGCTCCCAAGCACCGGGACCGTCACCGTGAGCACCGGAAGCTCCGGCAACTGCCCGATTCCCGCTGATGCCGCGGCAAAAGTCACGCTCATGGATTGGCCCACCACCTCCGCCACTCCATCCGCGTCGCCTGTAGCGCTGAACACCGCGACGTTGGCGATGGGGCCGAAAACCGCGGGATCAAAATTCACCACAATACGCCCGCTGGCGATCAACGCCGGCGCGCTCGCGGAGATCTTGATCTGCGCATATCCACCGGGCGGGGCGGTTTCATTCGATACCTGGAGCGCAAGGCTGGCAGCCGAAGCGCTGCCCGCCACAAGTACCAGAGCGACACATACCCTGCGGCAGTCTGACGCAGAACGCCGTTGAAGTTTCCACATTTTAAGCCCCTAAACCGGAATGCTCCGCACTCCAGCCTCCGTTATATCAGACCGTCTTTTCCAGCCATGCTTCCACCGCGAACTCGTCCGTAGCCACCGGATGCAGGCGGACGCTGCGCACGCGGATGGCGTCGTTACGGCGGCGGCGGCCCACGCCCCCGGCCACCGGAAGCGAATGCAGGCCGCCCAGAATCTTGGGCGCGTAGTAGAAAAAAATCTTGTCGGCGACAGCGGATTCCAGCACGCTCCAGTTCACCTTGCTGCCCGCCTCGATCATCAAGGATAGATATTTTTCCCGAGCCAGCAACTCCACCACGCCTTGCAGGCTGGCTCGTCCGTCTTTGCGCTCCAGCACCTCCACGCGCACTCCCAGGGATTCCAAACGCCTGCGCCGATCCGCCGACGCCGCCGAAGTGGTCACGGCCAGCACGTCCTGATCGCAGGAGCGGACCAGGTGCGAATCCGGCGGCAGGCGCAGCAGCGAATCCAGCACGATGCGCAGAAGCGGGCGGCTGCGCTCCCGGCCGGTGCGGTCGGTCAGGCGGCAATTGTCGGAAAGGACGGTTCCGATGCCCGTCAGAATCGCGTCGTGAGAATGCCGCACCACTTGCACGTGCTCGCGAGCGGTCTCGCTGGTGATCCAGGGAATTTGTCCCGGGGTTCCAACGTGTCCCGTCTCATCGTCCGGCGCCGCGATCTTTCCATCCAGCGTCATCGCCGCCTTCAACGTCACCAGGGGCCGCCCGGTGCGCATGAAATGAACATAGGCTTCGTTGATCTCAACCGCTCGAGGCGCGGCGCTCGGGTCCAGCTCCACTTCCATTCCGGCCTCCCGCAGGCGCGAGAAGCCACGGCCGGAGACCTGCGGATTCGGATCCTCCATCGCCGCGACCACCTTGCGCACTCCCGCGGCCAGCAGCGCGTCGATGCATGGAGGCGTCCGCCCGTGGTGCGAGCAAGGCTCCAGCGTGACATAGACCGTCGAGCCCTGCGCCTTTTCGCCGGCGAGCTCCAGCGCCAGAACCTCCGCATGCTTGACGCCCGCCCAGGTGTGGAAGCCGCGGCCTGCCACCGCGTCCTCGCGCACCACCACCGCGCCTACGGCCGGATTCGGCGAAGTGCTGCCCATGCCGCGGGCGGCCAGTTCCAGCGCTTCTTCCATAAATCGGTTCATGGCGTCTCTTAATCGAATAACGACGACACGAAAATCTGCGGATCGAAGGGCAGCAGATCGTCAATCTGCTCGCCCACGCCCACGTAGCGGATGGGCAGATTCAGCTCGCGCGAGATGGCCACGACGACGCCGCCCTTGGCCGTGCCGTCGAGCTTGGTGAGAATGATCCCGGTCACGGCGCTCGATTCGGTGAACTTGCGCGCCTGCTCCAATCCGTTTTGACCGGTGGTGGCTTCCAGCACCAGCAGGACCTGGTGCGGCGCATCGGGAATGACGCGAACGGCGGTGCGCCGCATCTTTTCGAGCTCGGCCATCAGGTTGACCTTGGTGTGCAGGCGGCCGGCCGTGTCGGCGATGACCACGTCCACCCCGCGCGCCTTCCCGGCTTGCAGCGCGTCGAAGAGCACAGCGCTGGGGTCGGAGCCGGGCTGCTGGCGGATCAGATCCGCGCCGGCGCGTTGCGCCCATACCTCCAGTTGTTCAATCGCCGCGGCTCGAAACGTGTCGGCGGCGCACAGCAGCACCGTCTTGCCTTCCGATTGCAGACGCCGCGTCAGCTTGCCGATGGACGTAGTCTTGCCCGCGCCGTTCACGCCAACGACCATGATGACTTCGGGAGGCTCGGCCACATGCGGCAGCGGCCGCTCGGTGGCTTCCAGAATTTCGAGCAGGTGTTCCTTGATCAGGCCCTTGAGCTCGGTGGAGTCGGAGACCAGGTGACGCTCCACCCGCTGGCGGATGCGCTCCAGGATTTCGGTTGTGGTGCGCGCGCCGATGTCGGCGGTGATGAGCGCGTATTCCAGCTCATCCAGAACATCCGCGTCGATCTCCTTGCGCCCGCTGACGGCGTCTTCGATCTTCTCCAGCAGCCCGGCGCGGGTCTTCTGGATGCCGGCCTTCAGTCGGTCGAGGAGACTTGGTTTTTTGAGCATGAATAGGACGGAACTATGATTCTAGCAGCGCCCCGCCGCGCGCATCCGACACCCCGAAAAATACTCTTGACCACGCCGCGAAACAGTGGTACATTCCGTACCATGACAAGGCCGATTCGATCCGGCGCCCGCGTGCGATCCCCTCTGACGGAGCTGGAGAACGAAGTCATGCAGGCCGTCTGGGACACGGGACCCTCTGCCGTGGAAGCCGTCTATCTGGTGGTGTCCCGCAAACGCGACCTCAAGGAAACCAGCGTTCGCACCATCCTTCGTCGCCTGGAGCAGAAGGGCTATCTCAAGCATGAGGAACAGGGCCGCGCCTATGTCTATCGCGCCGCGGAACCGGCCCGCAGCCTGGCTGCCCGCGCCGTGCGGCAGATCATCGATCGTTTTTGTAAAGGCTCCGTCGAGGAGCTGGTCAGCGGCATGGTCGAGGCCAAGATGCTGAGCAATCGCGAAATGGAACGGTTGGAGGAGTTTGTTCGGGGCAATAAAGGAGGCAAGTGAAATGGAACGCCTGTTTTTCGAGTTCGTCTTACGAGCGTGTCTCATTGTTCTGACCGCGGCCATCGTGCTCCGCGCCCTGCGGATCAGAATCGCTGCCGCGCAACATGCCATCTGGAGCGGAGTGCTGATCGTGATGTTGCTGCTCCCGGCGTGGCTTGCGTGGGGCCCGAAAGCCGCCGTGCCAGTGCTGCGCGCCAGCAGCGAACCTCTCGTCTTCACCGCGCCCGGCGACGATCCCGCGCCGCCAATGCCGCTGGCAGTACCGCAACCATCTGCGCCAAAGCCGCCCGTTCGGAATTGGAGCGATCTATTCCTCGGCGTCTACCTCCTCGGAGCCTCCGTGCTGTTGCTGCGCCTCGCCATCGGCACCATTCGCGCGAACCGGCTGACCAGCCATTCTTGCGCCGCCCCGGTTACCGTCGGCCTGCTTCGCCCCAGAATCATTCTCCCGGCAACTTCGGTCGACTGGTCACGAGCCCAGCTCGATGCGGTGTTAACGCATGAGCGAGCCCACGCGCGCCGCCGCGATCCTCTCTTCCAATGGCTGGCTCTATTCAATCGAGCCGTGTTCTGGTTTCACCCGCTGTCGTGGTGGCTGGAGCGCAAGCTGTCGGCTCTCGCCGAAGAAGCCTGCGACGCGGCGGTTCTTGAACACGGCCACGATCCGCGCGAATACTCGCGCTATCTTCTGGAGTTGGCTCGCGCCGTCCAGCTTGCCGGCACGCGAGTCAACCTCGTCGCGATGGCCATGCCCGGCAGTTATCTCCCGCAACGCGTGAAGACGATCATCGACGGCATCCGGTCGCCGCGCATTTCCCCGATGCGGATGGCCTGTGCCGCACTTGCCTGCGCGATTCCGGCGGCTCTCTTCGCGGCGGGAAGGCTCGACCACATTCCGCCGGCTCTGCCGCTCCGCCCCTGGCCGGCGTTGACTGTGCCGCAGCCTCCCGTCCTGGTCGCTCAAGCCTCGCAAGCGGCTCCGGCAAGAGCGCCGCAGGCAACGCCAGAGGCCCCACAGCAGTTTGAAGTCGCCGTAATCCGGCCGAACAAGACCGAGCCGGACGTGCAAAAGCCGGGTGATGGACAAGGAAGCGTCCTCGGAGGCGGACAATTCGCGATGCGCTATGCCACGCTGCGAAATCTGCTCGCCTACGCGTTTCATCCCTTCAACCAGAGATTCCAGAACGACCTGATCGTCGGCTTGCCGGCCTGGGCCGACTCCGACCACTTTGACGTCATCGGGAAAGCGCCCATCAATATGCCGCCCCGCGAATGCTTCTTCTCCAACTTTTGCCTGCCGGATCAGACGCTGGCGACCATGCTGCAAGGGTTTCTCAAACAAGAATTCAAGCTGGTGGTCCACGAAGAGCAACGGCCCGCCGACGTCTACGCTCTGGTGGCCGCCAAGGGCGGGCCAAAACTCAAGGAGGCGGCCGAGCCGGGTGAGCGGCACTGCGAGAGAATCGTTGCCGGCAGCGAGAACCCTGCCGCCAAGGGCCTGTCTTCGATCCAAGGCGGATTCGTGTGCACCAACATGACCATGGCGAATTTGGCGGCGCTTCTGCCGGAGATGGCCGGCGGCTATATCCATACGCCTGTGGTGGATTTAACCGGCCTGAACGGCAAATACGATTTCAAGCTGGTCTGGACCGGCGTAGCTCTCCTCGATCAAGGCGGCATCACCGTGTTCGAGGCCGCGGAAAAGCAGCTTGGACTCAGGCTGGAAAACCGAAAGCTGCCGCTGGCCGCCACTGTGATCGATCACATCGAGAAACTCTCCGACGACAATTAAAGATAAGAATATAATTAAACGACATGCGGCGGACAATCCTGGCGGTCTTTCTCTCGCACGTGGCCTTCGCCCAAGCGCCCGCCTTCGAGGTCGCGTCCATCCGGCCAGCCTCCTTTCCGAGCGACTCGTACTTTATGGGCTTCAGCGCCGCCGGAACCTGTGGCGCACCTCCGCTCGCGATCTCCGGCAACAGAGTCACGTTGCCGCGAGTCACGCTATGCACGCTCATCCGCCTCGCCTACGACGTTCCGGATTACCGCATCTCCGGATTGCCCGGCGCGATGACCAAGGCCGATCAATCCAACTATTTCGATGTCCGCGCCGAGGCCGAGGAAGGCGCTCTCACCCAAGACCAGGCGCGAGCCATGCTTCAGACTCTGCTCGCCGATCGATTCCAATTGAAGCTTCATCGCGAGACCAAGGAATTGCCCATCTATGCTTTGGTGATCGGCAAGAGCGGGTCGAAACTCAGCACCCAGCCCCTTCCCTGCGCCGCGAATCCACGGCCTGCGGCGACTCAACCGGGCCGCGGATTCTCAATGTGCAACGCCACCACGCCGATGTCTCGGCTCACGCTGATGTTATCCCAGCAAATAACCGACCGGCCGATCCTCGACAAAACCGGGCTCACCGGACAATACGCCTTCATTTTGCGATGGAGTCCCGAGGGCACAGACAGCCAGCCCGACTCTCCGCCCTCGATTTTCACAGCGGTCCAGGAGCAGCTCGGACTCAAGCTCGATCCGCAAAAGGCGCAGATGGAAATGCTCGCCATCGATCACGCGGAACCGCCGAGTACGAACTAGCCGGTCAGTTGTCGGTCGGCTTCTCCTCCGCATGATCGATCACCAGGACCGGCATGGGGCGCTTTTGCAATTCCATTTTCAGCCCGAGCTGTTTATACACGGCATCGGGAAGCGAGAGACCGCCGCTCGGGTCCGAGTTTCCGCCCTGCTGGCCGGGGAGTCCGTTATTGAGTGCGCCGATCGCGCTGAAGCTCAGGGTCATATCATACGCGCCTTCAATCCCGGTTGAGTCTAAAACCGGCGTATGAACATACCCGTTGGCTTGCAGCGGAAGCATTTCCGCAAGTTGCGCGATGCTCATGTTCTGGCAGGTCAGCAGCCGCGTCAGAATCGGAGTCGCGATCCGGGGATCTTTACCGTCCGCTCCCGGACCTTCGTGGCATCCAGTCCGATTGGAAGGATCCGCCTTCTGGAGTTTCGTCTTTCCCGCCGGCGCCGTCAGAACATACCCGTTCACAGGGCGGTCTTCCGTGTGGACCTTCATCTTGAAGCGATCGATCAACAGCGCCCGCAGCATCAGCCGGACGTCATCGATGTCCACCTGCGGGGCGTCCGCTGGTCCGTTGGTGGTGGTCGACGTTTTTGCAATCACGTCGAATTTGGCTGTATCCAGGAATTTTGGTCCGGAGATCATATCGTCGGGATTATTGATGTCCCAGGCGATTTGGATCAGGACCTTCAGAGGGAAGGCTTGCAGATCCAGGCGTCCGCCGGGTTGAAGTCTGCCATTCATATTTTCGTCCGGCTTGCTCGGTTTGATATCCGCCACTTCGAACTCACCCGGAGGCGGAGGCGGCAGTTTTGTGATCACTTCAGGCGGATTGTCGCTGGGCTTCTGATTCACACTCACGACGACGATCACCGGCAGCGCGACCTTGGAGGCTTCCAGCTTGAGCCCCAGTTGTTTATCGACGGCGTCAAAGATGCTGATACCGTCAGCGCCGGCCGCCGTGAGCAGGGCCTTCCCGGTCCAGGTTATGTCGAAGTCCCAGTTTCCCTTCAGGCC
>Ga0070733_10000932_pt1 | contig 22484 bp, 14 predicted proteins | sample Coa_R1_9_FD_66450 | JGI IMG/M metagenome (GOLD analysis project Ga0070733, IMG submission 66450) | Surface soil microbial communities from Centralia Pennsylvania, which are recovering from an underground coalmine fire - Coalmine... | ecosystem: Environmental > Terrestrial > Soil > Unclassified ...
CGGCGACGCGAAGTGACTGGGATAGGTTCGAAGCTGGAAGTCGCACCGTTGCCCGCCAGCAAATTTCCTCACAGGGAGAGGAATCTGAAAATGAAAGTTCGCGCGTCATGGCACGGGGCTTTGCTGTTCATGGTGGTCTGCGCTCTCCCTGTTGCTGCGGTCTCCGAGATCATGCAGCAGCCAGACCCCGCGGCTCCGTCTCAGGCCGCCGCGTCGCAGAGTGCGTCCCAAGGCACGGCGCCACCGAGTCAGGCGCCCACCGGCACCCCGACCACGAACCTTCCGCCGCAGTCGCAGCAGGCTTCGCAGGGATCGGCACCCTTGCGCGTTATGGTGGGCAAGTCGCTGCTGATTAATACAACCGAGGCCCTCAGCCGCATTTCCGTGACCGACGGGGCGATTGCGTCTCCACAGGTCATCACCCCGACGCAGATTCTGGTTCATGGCAAGACCCCGGGCGAAGTTTCCCTCATCATCTGGGATGAACTGGGACGCACCCGCAGCTTCGACCTGCGCGTCGACGTTGACGTCAGCGCCTGTGCCGACGAAGAACACCGCGTCTTTCCCGACGAGCAGATCAACGTAAATCCCTCGCGGGCTGCGATTGTGCTTTCGGGACACGTCTCCACCGAAGACGTGGCCAAGCGCGCGGGAGAACTGGCCTCCGCCTATTCTCCGAAAGTGGTCAACGTGCTTACGTTCGGGCCGGTGGGCTCGCAGGAAGTTCTGTTGCAAGTAAAGTTCGCGGAAGTGGACCGTACCGCGATGACGCAGATGGGCGTCAACTTTGTCTCGACAGGAGCGGGCAATACGCTGGGCACGGTTACCACCGGCCAGTTCGGCGGCTTCGGTCCGCAGACGCTGGGCCAACCTCCTACGACCACTACCACCGCGAACGGCATTACCACGACCAGCATCGCGACGCAGTCCATCAACAACGTGCTGAATCTTTTTCTGTTCCGATCCGACATTAATTTTGGCGCGGTGATCGAAGCCCTGGAAAGTAAAAACCTGCTGCAGATTCTGGCCGAACCCAATCTGATTGCGATGAATGGCACGGCGGCCAGCTTTCTCGCGGGCGGTCAGTTCCCTTTTCCGATTGTGCAGCCGGGCGCAGGGTTCACTGCGGTTACGATTTCGTTTAAAGAATTCGGTGTGCGGCTGCAGTTCACTCCGGTCATCATGCCCAATGGAAATATTCATTTGAAGGTGGCGCCGGAAGTGAGCACTTTGGATTTTGCCAACGCGCTGACCATTTCTGGATTTACCGTTCCCGCGCTCAGCACGCGCAAAGCAGACACGGAGTTTGAGTTGCAGGACGGGCAGAGCTTCGTAATCGCCGGCCTGATGGACAATCGGGTCACCGACATCTATAACAAGATTCCCGGTCTCGGCGACATTCCGATCCTGGGGAATTTTTTCCGCAGCAAGAGTTTGCAGAAGAGTAATTCGGAGCTGGTGGTGTTGTGCACGGTGCATCGGATATCTCCCGGTACGGAACCGGCCCCTTTGCCCAAGAATCCGCAACCGTTCCTGAATCCAGATAAGTTCGATAAGAGCAAGTAGAACGGACGCGCAGAAACAGCATCAGTTTTGCAGTACGTGAAACCGCAGGGTAGTCATGCCAGAGTTGTCAGTCGTTATCGTCGCCACGGACAATGAGCAGCGCGCCGTACTGCAGGTGCTGGTTGACGGCACCAGTGTGGCGCGCACCGTCCACACCTGCGCCAGCTTTCCGGTCGCTGGATCCGACCCGATCACGCGGCGTGTGCGCTCGGCGAATCCCGACGTCACTCTGGTCGACATCCCTGCCGACAATACCGCGCTGGCTCTGCGGGCCATCGAACTTCTTCACCAGGAGATGCCCGACGCCGCCATTTTTGCCATCGGCAACCTGAACCAGCCGCAGACGATCGTCAACGCGATGCGGGCCGGAGCGCGGGAGTTCATCGAGCGTCCCACGAACACCACCGACCTGCTCGAAGCATTCGTCCGTCTGACCACGGCGCAGCGCCGGGTGCGGCAGGAAGGGCCGCGGGGCAAGATTTTTTCCGTCATCAATGCAAAAGGCGGAAACGGCGCGACCACGGTCGCGGTCAATCTCGCACTGGCTTTGCAGTCGGCGCATGGACAGACGGCCATGGTGGACCTGGCTCCACTGGGCCACGCCGCGTTGCACATGAATCTCAAGCCAGTGTTCAATGTGGCGGACGCGACGCGCAATCTTCACCGCATGGATGCTTCCCTGCTCGAGAGCTTCATGACGCGTCATAGCGGCGGTTTGCAATTACTGGCTGGGACCAACGTTCCGGCTGCGGTCGATCCGTCCACCGCCGAGTTTGTGCGCCTCTTCGACATGCTGGTAACGCACTTTCGTTACGTTGTCGTGGATGCGTCGTCGCGGTTTGACGCCGCGAGCCGGCTCATCGCCAGTCTTTCCGAGGCGGTCCTACTGGTGGCCTGCACAGACGTGGCATCGCTGTGGAGTGCGGCCCGGGTGCAGCAATATCTGGGGGAAGCCGGGAGCCGCGAGCGAGTGCGGCTGGTATTGAACCGCTTCCGGAAAGTTCCGGGATTCAGCGAGACCGACGCGGAGACGGCAGTGGGCGCGAAACTGCTGTGGCGGATTCCGAACCAATATTTCGCAGTGTCGGGAGCGATTGACCGCGGCACGCCGGTGATGGAACAGCGCAACACCGAGATCGCTCGCTGTTTTTCAGGGCTGGCCCAGGAATTGACGCGTAACGATGTCGACGTGAAACGCGCGGCATGGTCGTTGTTCAAGTCGGTGTAGCGTCGTTATTCGAATCGTATTATAAGGAAGCGAGCCAAACGCGCGATTATTGCGTCGCAAAAGAACGCGACGCTGCGCGCGCGGAATCCGACCTTTATTTGCACATTCTTCGGATTCCAGGCTGGCCCAGGTCCTTCGGCGGACAAAATGCGCCCGCCTCAGGATGACAAAAGCGAAATTTTATGGCAAATCTGCAATCGTTCGAGCGCGCCGATTACCAACAGGTAAAAGCGGACCTGCATCGCAAAATTCTCGACCGCCTCGACCTGGAAAAACTGGGAAAGGCTTCCGGCGACTCCGCCCGCGACGAAGTACTCGTCGTCATTCGCAACGCCGTCAACAGCGAAGTCGTGCCGCTCAGCTTTGCCGAGCGCGAACGGCTCTCGCGCGAAATTCTCGATGAGATCTTCGGACTTGGCCCACTCGAGCCACTGCTCAAGGACCACTCCATTTCCGATATCCTGGTCAACCGTTTCGACCGGGTCTACATTGAGCGTGCCGGCAAGCTTGAACTGACGGGCCTGTCGTTCAAAGACAATGTTCACCTGATGCAGATCATCGAGCGCATCGTTTCGCGGGTCGGACGCCGAGTGGACGAATCGTCTCCCATGGTTGACGCCCGCCTGGCCGACGGATCGCGCGTCAACGCCATCATTCCTCCGCTGGCCATCGATGGACCGTGCCTCTCCATCCGGCGCTTCGGGCGCGATCCCGTCACCGCCCGCCAGATGCTGGAAAACCAGACTCTCACCGAGTCGATGCTTGAACTGCTTTCCGCCATGGTCAAGGGACGGCTCAACATTCTGGTCTCCGGTGGAACCGGCGCCGGCAAAACGACCGTGCTGAATGTGCTCTCCGGCTACATTCCGAATTCGGACCGCATCGTCACCATCGAAGACGCGGCAGAATTGCAGCTCAAGCAGGAACATGTGGTCCGCCTTGAGACGCGCCCGCCCAACATCGAAGGCAAGGGAGCGGTGCGGCAGCGGCAGCTGGTCATCAACAGCCTGCGTATGCGGCCCGACCGCATCGTGGTGGGCGAGGTGCGCGGTGAGGAAGCCTTCGACATGTTGCAGGCCATGAACACCGGTCACGAGGGCTCGCTGACAACCGTCCACGCCAACTCTCCGCGCGACGCCATGGCCCGCGTGGAGAACATGGTCTCGATGGCGAACCTGAACATTCCCGAGCGCGCGGTGCGCCATCAAATCGCATCGGCGGTGCACGCCGTGGTTCAAGTCGCCCGTCTTTCCGACGGCACGCGCAAGATCATCACGATTTCCGAAATCACCGGCATGGACGATCAATCCATTGCCATGCAGGATATTTTTAGTTTCGACCGCACCGGCATCGATGAAAGCGGCAAGGTGCGGGGAATGTTTCGCGCGACCGGCGTGCGTCCGCAGTTTGCGGAACGGCTGGCGACCGGAGGGGCTCGGCTGCGTCCCGCGCTCTTCGAATCGAAAGCGGAGGTCTGACCTTTATGACCGCAGCGCTCATGGCGTTTCTGGTTTTCGTTATGGTGGCGGTCGCGGCCTTTGCCCTGGGGTCGCTGGTCAACCAGCGCAGCGCCCAGGCCCGCCTGCTGAAGGAGCGCCTGGCCAGCGAGCGCAAGGCTCCCGAACGCGCTCCTGAGGAAGAACTGGCGCTCCTGCGCGACGAGCAGATGAGCCGGATTCCGGCGCTCGATAACCTGCTGCGGCGCTCCGAACGGGTTTCCAACATTCAGAAGATGCTGGCGCAGGCCGGCATGCAGGTACGCGCCGGAAATTTTTTGGGACTGTGTGGCCTGGCTGGAATCGCGGGCGCGATCGTTTTCTACATTGTCAGCAAGCGAGTGGAAGTCGCCTGGATAGCCCTGCTGGTCGGCTTTGTGCTGCCGTACTCGGTGGTTTCCTACCGGCGTAACAAGCGTTTCGAGAAGTTTGAGGAACTCTTCCCCGAGGCCATTGACACGCTGGCGCGCGCCGTCCGTGCCGGACACGCCTTCACCACGGCGCTTGAAATGATTACCGACGAGGTCGCCGAGCCGGTTGCGGGTGAATTTCGCCAGCTTTACGAAGAACAGAAGTTCGGCATGCCGGTGCGCGATGCGCTCATGAACCTGACCGAGCGCATGCCGCTGGTCGACGTGAAATTTTTCGTGACTGCGGTCATGCTGCAACGCGAAACCGGCGGCAACCTCGCCGAAATTCTCGACAATCTTTCTTATGTGATCCGCGAGCGCTTCAAGATTCAGCGCCAGGTGCGGGTCTATACGGCGCAAGGCCGCCTTACGATGGCCCTGTTGATGGGCATGCCGCCGATCATTGTCGTGGTTATGCTGGTGTTAAATCCGAGTTTCATTCGCCCGCTCTTCTCTGATCCCATCGGCCACACGCTGTTGGTCGCTGGGATCACTTTACAAACTGTCGGATATTTCGTGATCCGTAAGATCATCAAGATTCAGGTGTAGTCATGCTGGCCTTAGTCATGACCATCGTGGTGTTCCTGACCGTTGTGCTGGTGGTGTTTGCCTTCGGCGCGGCGGCGGTCACGCCCAGTTCTGTTCTCGGCGCGCGTCTGCGAGCGCTGGGCGGGCAGCAGCAGCAGGCCAGTGATAACAAGCCCGCTCTCCGGGAACGCATTGAGCAGGCGATGGACCCCATCAGCAAGGCCATCCCGCTCTCTGCGGCGGACGTTTCCCGCACCCGCGCCTGGCTGATTCAGGCGGGATTCCGCGATGCCATCCACGTCAACTACTACTTTGGCGCGCGTATTCTCATGGCGGCGGCCGGTTTCGTGGGAGTGGCGCTGTTTTCTGGTTTCGATAACGTTTTCCTTCTGGCCGGCATCCCTGGCCTGGGATTTTTCCTGCCGCGCTTCATTTTGAAGCGCATGATTAAAGACCGCCAGCAGCGCATTCGACTCGGCCTGCCAGACGCCCTTGACCTCACCGTGATTTGCGTGGAAGCTGGACTGGCGCTCGACCAGGCCTTGATGCGAGTGGGCCAGGATCTGCACCACGCCCATCCCGATCTCAGCGACGAATTTCACCTGGTCAACCTGGAGATGCGCGCCGGCAAACCCCGCGCCGAGGCGCTGCGCAACATGGTCGACCGCACCGGGGTTGACGATATTCGCTCCCTGGTTGGTACACTGATTCAGACGGACCGCTTCGGCACCAGTGTTGCCCAGGCGCTCCGGGTGCATTCCGACTCCCTCCGCACGGAACGCCGGCAGCGGGCTGAAGAGCAGGCTGCCAAGACTACGATCAAGATGGTCCCCCCACTGGTGGTGTTTGTTCTGCCGTCGATCATTTTTGTCACGATCGGCCCGGCGGTCATCGACCTGATCCGGCAACTGGGGCCGGTTTCGGGCCACTGATTCGGCGGAGAGGCAGGGGCCAGGGGTTAGGGGCCAGAAAAATCCTAGCGTTATGGTGTGGCTTTGACGGACCCTTACTCCTGATCCCTAATCCCTGACACGCGGGAGCGTCCTTATTCATGGCAGTTTTTTCGCCGCAGAGCCAGGCTTTCAATCGAACACGGCAGGCGTTCCTCGCCACCGCTCTCGCCGTGGCCGATACTCACTGGACGCGCCTCCGCGGATTGCTGGGCTTGCGACGCGATGACTTCCGTAACGGTTCGGGCCTCTGGATTGTCCCCTGCCATGGCGTTCATACTCTAGGCATGGGCTTCGCCATCGATGTGGTGTATCTCGATGGCTCCCTCACGGTAGTGCACGTACAGCATGACCTGAAGCCCTGGCGATTCGCTCCGGTGCGGATGCAGGCAGCCACGGTATTGGAACTGCCGTGCCGCACAGCCGCCGAAACAAGAACCGAAGTCGGGGATAGAATTGAGATCACGACTCAGAAAGATGTTCAGAAAGATTAAAGAGTGACGCCCGCGTGAGTGAGACGCTCCAACTCGAAGAGGCCCAGGGTAAGGAAGGCGAGCTTCAGACTGCGCCGCCCAAGCTGCTGGTCGAGTGGTCGTCGCCATGGCACGAGTTCGTTACGTCCATTGGACCAGCGTTGGGCCGTTCCCAGGCGCGCCTGGCCGGCGAAGCTCCCTTTGGATTGCTTCCCCTCCGGATCTCGATCCCGGCTTATTTGCTCGAGGCATTGTTGATCTTCGCCGTGATCATTATTCCGGTGAAACTGGCCCAACTGCGGCCCTACGTTGTGACCAGGCCATCCAGCCACGACGTGATCTATTACTCTGGCGACGAGCTTCCCCGCACCGAGGACTTGGGCGGCGCGCAAGCCGGAACAACGGGACGCGCGGGCGGGGACGAAGCCCACCATCGCACGCAGACTATCCGGATCGCCCGCGGGGGCTCGCTGGTTCCACGGATTGTAGACGCGCCCAACCTGAAGATACCTTCCTCGCGCGACGCCGTGGCCAACCTGCTGGCGGTGAAACCGAATCCCGGGCCGCCGCCACTCGAGGGACTGCGCTCGCTTCGCAGTGCTCCTAACTTGCCCACGACCGTGGTCGCTCCCGCTCCGAATGTCATCCGCGATTACACGCGCAACGGCGTTTCTCTGGAGGGAGTGATCGCTCCCGCCCCCACGGTCCAGCGTGAGCAACCGCTGGCCGCACCCAATTTCAGCGCAAGGGTGATTCCTCCCGCGCCCGATGTTTCGCGGGATCATCCTCTGGTTGCGCCATCGCTGGTGCCGGCTGTGATTCCTCCGGCGCCGAACGTCTCGCGCGACCACCCATTGATTGCGCCATCGCTGACGCCGTCGGTGGTAGCGCCGGCTCCGACGGTGGCGAAAGGCAGTGTGCGCTCGGCTCCGGCGCTGGCCGCCAATGTGATTCCCCCGGCGCCCGCTTCGGCGAGCCGCGAGATTTCCAACGCGCCGGTGCAGATGGCAAATGTTGCAGTGGTACCGCCGCCAGTGTCTGCACCCGAGCGCACAAGCCGACGCGATCCCATGGTGAGTTTGCCCTCGCCTGCAGTCGTCGCACCGCCGCCATCGGCTGACATGGCCCGTGATCTGCGCCGGCTGGCCAGTGGAAACATTCCCGATCCGTCGAAGGCGGTCGTTCCCCCGCCGCCCACGCAAACCGGCAGCGGATCGTTATTGAGCAGTCTGATGGGCAAGATTTTTGGCCCCTCGGAAGTGGTTCCACCACCACCCTCAGTGAATGCGAGTGGCACGACCACCGGATCAACCTCATCGCTTCCGGCCAATGTGGTGCCGCCGCCGCCGAGCGTTGCAGCCAGCGCGGCCAACGCTTCCAGCGGCAACCCGCACGGCAATCGCAACGGCATGGGAGCGACGCTGAGCAGCAACGTGATCGCGCCACCGCCTACCGCCGGCGTATCGGGTGGAACTGGCACGCGCCCTCTGGCTTCATCGACCGCCCCGGCTCTCGGCGTTCCGACCGTTGTTCCGCCTCCGCCCGCGCTCACGGGCGCAGGAGGAGGCACCGGACACGCTGGCGGGGGCACGGGAACTCCGACCGGCACGCTGCTGGCGAACAACGTGGTTCCGCCGCCGCCGTCGATCGGAGAAGGTTCGGGCGCGACTGGCTCTGGACTCGGCCGCAAGGGTGCAGGCCTGGCTGCGCCGATGGAAGTTGGGTCTCCGGTAGCACCGTCAACCGCTGGCGGCAGCGGTACGAATGCGGGCGTGGTGATCTCCAGCCAGCCTGGCCCGAAAGTTGGATTGCCCGCAACTGCCAGCAGCGGATCGCTCTCCATGTCACCTGCCGGTGGCGACAAGCCGGGACTGGGCGGCGCGGGCGGCGGTACCAGCATTGGCCGCGGTGATGGATCGGGAAGCGGACTGAACGGCGCAGGTCCGGGCGCTGGAAAAACCGGCGCGGCTCACGGATCTGACCCCAATGCTCACGGTGGAATCTCGCCCAATCCTGGCCCTGGCGGCGCGGGGAATGCAACTAGCGGCAATCCCCCTGTACCCGGTGTCTCGGTCAGTGGCGGAACGACGATGGTCAATCTAAGCAGCTTTGGCGACGACCCTGCCGGCGATCCGAAAACTCCAGGGCGTTCCTCGGCCAAGGCGCACGGGGAAACGCTCGGAGTCACCATTGTGGCTACCGCGAATTCCGGCGGAGCGTTCGAACCCTACAAGAATCTGCTGCACGGCGAGACCTACACCACCTATATCGATACTACACTCGGCAACGTATCGATGGAGTTCGCCGATGAAGCTGCGACCAGCCATGCCTACGGCGCAACGCTAACCGCTCCTGTGAAGATTCGGACGGATTTGCCTGATAGTCTGCCGCATGCGCGGATGATGATCAAGTGCACGCTCGACGCTTCGGGCAACTTAAAGAATGTGCACGTCCTCGAGGCTGGCCCCGCTGAGATGACCGCCAAAGTCGTTGCCGCTCTGCCGGGATGGAAATTCCAGCCAGCAATGCGCGGCGACCAGCCAGTGGCGGTGACGGCCATCCTCGGGTTTAATGTCGACACTAACGACAGGTTCTAGGCGGCGTACGATATCGTCATGCTGAGCGAAGCGAGCTCGAAGGAGCTCGCGGAGTCGAAGGATCCCTATCGCACACGGCACTCTCGGCTAGCCTATAGGGATCCTTCGACTCCGCAGGAGGGTTCGCGTTGCTCACCGTCCCGTTGGGGTCAGGATAACAGTTCACTCTTGATGACAGTTCGCGCTTGCGGCCCAAGCAACAAGCAACGCGGCTACTTCGCGCTGCGGCTCGCCTTGCGCGAGGGCGGGACTACGCCTTTCTCCGGGCGCTCGCGTTCGATTTTGTCCGAGAGCTTGTGCAGCGGGTGATCGGCTGCGGATGATAACTGCCGGCCCGCCTTCGTAACGGTCAGCCCTTGGCCTGTGTACATCGCCTCGTTGAAGATCGTGCCGGAGTTCGCCGTCGCGACCGCGAATAGCCCATGCGGAACGCCGTTGGTGAATGCGGTCGCGATGTAATCTCCGACCATGAGGCCATTCTGCGATGCCGGCAGCCAGGTCAACTGCATGGGCCCGGCGAGGTTGACCGGAGAGTTCCACGTTGTCCCGCCATTGGCCGACGAAATGAAGCCCACGCTAAGGGTGCAGGTCGACTGCGCGCAGTTGCTTTGTGAATAGTAGTAATAGTGAATGGCCACATGCGCCGTCGCGCCTGAGGTGGCCGGATCAATTCCAATCCCGGGAATGAAATGATCGATCGTGCTGGAGGTGTCATCAATCGGGACGCGGGTTACGGAGATCCAATTCACGCCATCGGAGGAAGTGCTGTAAACCAGGTCGTTGGTTGAACAGCCTGGCCGGAAGCGACAATCTTCCCAGACCACCCAGATCGTTCCTGCCCCGTCAATCGCCGCGGAGGGCAGCGGGCCGCTGCGGATTCCGCCGGCATCAACATGGATCTGGATGTCGGCGATGGTTGCCGGAGCACTCCAAGTGATTCCTCCGTCAGTCGAACTGAACGCCGACATGCCATTGGTTTCAATCGGCACAACGACCGTGCCGTTCGGCTGGACCAGAGGCTGTCCGCCGATGCCCTGAGACAGATTCGCGGTCGCGGTGGCTGGTCCCCAGGTCAGACCACCGTCGCTCGAAGTGCTCATGAAGATTTCGTCACCCGCGGCGGGATTGTCCCACTCCGTATAGCAGTTTCCGAAGTGCGGACTGGCCGGCCAACTGTCGCAGACGATCCAGTTCTTGTCGGAACTGATCGCAGTGGCGTCGACGCTGACCGGATTCTGCCAGGTGAGGCCGCCATCGGTTGACCGGCTCACCACTACGGCGGGTATCTGCGATGTGTTCGAAATCGGCAGGGACGCGATCATCCACACGCCGTGGTTCGCGTCGTAGGCCACCGCGGGATCGCTGGCCGCGTCGTAAGGCCCCGTACCTTCACCCTTGGTCAGGCCGGGCAGAAAACCGTGAGTCCAGGTGGTGCCGCCGTCGGTCGACGTGGCCCATCCAATGTCGGTCGATCCCCCGGGCGCGATGCGTCCGGTCTGAAATGCCGCCACCAAGGTGGATCCGTTGGCCAGCATGTGGGGCTCAACCTCAGTCGCGTGCTGGCCCGGCCCCACTGTGTAGGGATCCGTACTCACCTGCGTGAGATTCGCGCCGATGGGATTCACGGGTGGGGTCTCTGAAGCGGGAGAAGAGGACGATCCAGAACAGCCCACGAGCGTTGCGGTCAACAGAACGAGCAATAGAACAGGCACCGCGTGCATACTGAGACAATCTTCTGTTCTTCTGGTCACAGATTCGTCCTGACTCCGCGAGCGCGGGGAACTGAAAATACGCCGACGACCCCCATCATCGGCGTCTTCGATTCAAATTTCAAACGAGTTTGGTAGTATCCAAAATTGATCAACCACAGGGGACACAAGGTTACACAGGGGTTTATGCCGGCGTCTCTCCGTGTGTTCCTCTGTGTCCTCTGTGGTGAATGACTATTACTTCGCTTTGCGCTTCGAGGGAGGAGCCACGCCCTTTTCCGGCTGCTCCTTCTCAATCTTATCGGAGAGAGTGTGCAGCGGCTTGTCGCCAGCCGAAGACAGCACTGCACCTTCGGTCGGCACTGTCAGTCCTTGCGCCGTGAAGATCGCCTCGTTATAGGGCTCGCCCGCCTTGGCTCTCGCGACTGCGAACACTCCGTGGGGCACGCCGTTGTTGAAGGCGGTCGCAATGTAATCCCCGACCATCAGTCCGTTCTGCGAGTTTGGCAACTCGCTGAGCGTCATCGGGCCAGCCAGTCGGATATGCGGACTCCAAGTGGACCCTCCATTCGGGGACGAAATGTAGCCCACATAAAGACGGCAGCTTGAGAACACGCAGTTACTCTCTGTGTAAAAGTAATAATGGATCGCGACGTGGGCGCCCGTGCCCGACGTTGCCGGATCGATGCCAATGCCGGGAATGAAATGATCGAACTGGCTCGTAACCGGATCGATGGGAATGCGCCGCACCGTGCTCCATTTCACGCCGTCGGTGGAAGTGCTGTAGACCAGGTCGTTGGTGGCGCACTGCGCCCGGAAGCGGCAATCTTCCCACACCACCCAGACCGTTCCTGCGCCATCCACAGCCGCCGAAGGCAACGGTCCACTGCGAATGCCGGCCGCATCGGTGTGGCTCTGAATGACTCCGATTGCCGCCAACCCTGACCAGCTTGCGCCGCCGTTCGTGGAACGGAACGCCGACATGTAATTGCCCTCGATTGGGACCACAACATTGCCGTTGGGTTGCACGAGGGGTTGGCCGCCGATGCCGCTGGCCTGGTTGACCGTGCCGATCGCCTGCGACCAGGTCAGCCCGCCATCGGTCGAGGTGCTCATCAGAATCTCGCCCGTGTCGGGATCGTCCCACTCTGTGTAGCAATTGCCATAGTGCGGGCTGGTAGACCAGCTGTCGCAAACGATCCAATTCTTGTCGGAAGTCGGAGCGGTCGGGTCGACGCTGACGGGGTCATCCCACTTGAGTCCGCCGTCGGTCGAACGGCTCACCACCACCGCCGGGGTCTGGAAAGTGTTGGAAATCGGCAACGACGCGATCATCCACACGCCGTGCTTGGCGTCATAGGCCACCGCGGGATCGCTGGCCGCGTCGTAAGGGCCGGTTCCCTCGCCCTTCGTGACTCCGGGCAGGAAGCCGTGAGTCCAGGTAGTGCCTCCGTTGGTCGAAGTTGCCCAGCCGATGTCGGTCGCGCCACCGGGCGCGATGCGCCCAGTCTGAAACGCCGCCACCAACGTTGAGCCGCTGGCCAACACATGGGGCTCAACTTCCGTCGCGTGCTGGCCCGGGCCCACGGTAAACGGATCGAAGCTGATGCGAGTCAGGCTGACCACAGGAGTCTGCGCCGAAATGAGAGCCGGGACGGCAAAGAGCGCCAGGATCAGGAAGGCGACCTTCATCCTCCGGCTAATAGAATCAACACTCACAGAAACGGGGCTAATGGAGTCAGGGCACGGTCGATTCATTCGGAGTCTTCCTCGAGGGATGCAGAGTGAATGGTAATTGCGTTTCGCCCAGAGTCGCAGGAGTACTCGCGGACGGCGGTCACCAGCAACAATGTTTCATAGTTGCGAAGGCAACTGAACATATCCCGGCGTCTCTGGCGCTGTCAATGTGAATGGTTTTGCAGTTTTTGTCGTCAACTTGAACTTCTTCGCGAGCTTCGCGGCTCTTCCTCTGCGAACTTCGTGGTCAAAGGCTCTTGCTCTAGCGGAGATTAAAAGACTCTAGCCGCGAAGGACGCGAAGGAAGGGCCGCGAAGAGCGCGAAGAGAATCGAAATCGAGGTTTTACTCGTTTTGCATCCGCCGGCTTCTCTGTGTGCCCCGGTGTTCTCTGTGGTTATTTATTGGTTGGCCGGTGCACAAGAGCGACGGCGACGTCGTCGGCATAGATCGACTTCCATGCGCCGCTATTCGCCAGCCTGTCGGCCAGTGCCGATTGCCGAGGCAGGATGATGCACGAACTCTCATGCTCGCGCAGAAAATCTTCCCAGCCCGGCTCTACGTGGATCAGCTTCAAGTACGACTTGAAGAAATCTTCGCCATACAGATCATGGCGATCGTCGAGCACGACCTGCAACTTCGGCGAAAGCCGATAGATCAAGTATCCGCCCCAGTAATCGGGACTCAGCACCGGACCCTTCACATTATTTTCTTCAATATAATTCACGGCCTCCACTGGCATGCGCTTGGTGTCGAAATGCGCGTTCATTAGAGGATGCGACCCGGCACGCCCGCCATTGACGGCGATCAGGAGAGTTGCGAGCAGCGCGAGAATCGGCCACGCGTGGCCACGGAGGCCCGACTCGACCGCCGTCATTCTCTGAAAAAATCCTTTCGCCGACGCGCGCGATGAGAACAGTGGGCCCACCACCATAACGAGCAGCACTGCCGAGACGGGAATGTTTCGCGACGCATACAGGCCCGCATACACGGCGAACAGCAGGGTGAGTATCTGGCTCATGCGCAACTCGCGACTCCGAACCACCACCGCACACAGAGTGATGAGGAGCAAGACGAGGAAACATTTCTGCGCGATCCCATGAAAATTCGGCGACTGAAACTCGTCAATGTGATCCATGAGGAAGCGGCTCGACAGATATGAGTAGACATGCGCGTGCAGCCTCCATCCGTAGGGATTCGCGAGGCTTGCCACGAGTGAAAGAAATCCCACCCAAGTCAGATTCTGCGTTCGCTCTGCTGCTGCGATTTTTCGAAGTGATTCCTCAATCCGGTTTTCTTTTGCACCGAACCACGCCCCAACCGCACCCAGCCAGAAGATTCCTAACAAGACGAATCCAACCAGAAATCCACCATGCAGATTCACCCACACCAGCATGAGCGGTGGTAGCAACCAGAGCCGTCTGCGATGTCCTGCATGACTGTTCAAGCACTCGCGCTCGGACGAATCGAGAATCCAGAACCAGGCGAGCGTGAACAGCCAGCTCACCACGTGCGGCCGCGCCAGAAAGTGAATCGTCGACGCCGAGATCGCCAGGAGCACCAGCGCGAGCGCAACCCAGATCTGCGTCCCACGCGCAATCAACAGGCGGAACATGCAGGCGAATAGGGTCGCGATTGCGACGGCGGTGAACCACACCACGCCGTTCAGTCCAAGACTGGCTTCTAACTGGCCAACAACAACGTCATACAGCCACTCCCAGGCAAACCACGGCTTACCGGCCATAGTCGAGGAAAACGAATCCACGCGAGGGATAGCGTGTGTCGCCAGAATCTGCTGCCCGGTGCGAATGTGCCATCCGATTCCGGCGTCGCCCAGCAGGCGCACCGAGAGCGGCGTGAACACCAGCACCGTCAGCAGCGCGACGAAGATTAAATCCGCCACTGACGGCATGGCCGCACGCGCCCACGATGGAGCTTCGCGGTCGGAAGAACTTCTGGAACCGTCTGCCATCGCGCTGAATCTTATAGAGGTGAGACTCATAACAGCAAGGACGGCAAGAACGACGCCGCAGACTCGTGATGAGCAGCTCTGACAATCGACGCTCTGACAAACCACACTCTGACAGACCACGAGTCGTAATTGTGGGCTCCGGATTCGGCGGCCTGAATGCCGCGCGCGTCCTGGCGAAGGCTCCGGTTGAGATCACGATCATTGACCGCCGCAATTACCACACGTTCCAGCCGCTGCTCTATCAGGTAGCCACCGCCGGGCTTTCTCCAGGGGAAGTCGCCGCGCCGATTCGCTCGATATTCCGGTCAGACAAGAATGTCGAAGTACTGATGGCGGAAGTCACCGGATTCGACCTTGAGCGCCGCGTGGTTGAGACCCCCGACGCCGAAATCCCCTATGACTATCTTATCGTCGCCGCGGGCGCGAGCCACGCTTATTTCGGACACGACGATTGGGAGCCCTTCGCTCCTGGACTGAAGACCATTGAAGATGCGCTCGAAATTCGCCGCCGGGTGCTGCTCGCGTTCGAACTGGCGGAGCGGCAGACCGCGACCGGAGAATCCGCGAATCCTCTCAACTTCGTCGTGATCGGAGCGGGACCAACTGGAGTAGAACTCGCCGGCACGCTGGCCGAAATTTGCCATCACGTTCTGGCCCACGACTTTCGTTCGATCGATCCAACGCGCGCGCACATCCTGTTGATTGAAGGCGGCCCGCGGGTCCTGGCCGCGTACCCGGAAGATCTCTCGCGCAGCGCCCAAGAGCAATTGCAACGCCTGGGCGTGGAAGTCCGCACCTCGGCGTTGGTGACGCAGGTTGAGGCGGGCGCAGTGCATCTGGACGCAACGCGACTGCCCGCGGCGGTGGTGCTGTGGGCCGCGGGTGTTGCGGCCTCGGACCTCGGAAAGCAGTTGGGCGCGCCGGTGGATCGCGCCGGTCGGGTGCTGGTGCAGCCTGATCTCAGTGTGCCCGGCCATCGTGAGGTTTTTGTGGTTGGCGACCTGGCTGCTTTGAAGAATGAGCACGGCAAAATGCTCCCGGGCGTTGCGCCGGTCGCGATCCAGGAAGGCCGCTTCGTCGCAAAGTTGCTTCGCGAAGAAGTTGCCGGTGGGGAGTTCGAGTCCCGCCGACCTTTCCACTACTGGGATAAAGGCAGCCTGGCGACGATCGGCCGGGCCGCCGCGGTCGCTGATTTCGGCAAGATTCATGTCTCAGGATTCATTGCTTGGCTGGCCTGGCTTTTCGTACACATCTTTTTTCTCATCGGATTCCGCAACCGGGTTCTGGTTTTCATTCAGTGGGCATGGTCGTACGTCACTTACGAGCGGGGCGCACGATTGATCACCGGCAGTACGTATTTGCCGGGATGGAGTGCCGATCCGCACATCCCGATCCAGACCCCGATCGCGAACGCGCAGCCCGCTCCGCAAGAAATTCATACTGGTCCTGGCAAATAGAGCGACAATAGGTATGTGCCCGGGTTTCTGATTGTGGCTCAGCTTGAACTTCGCGTTTCCTTGGACTGCAAGGTCAAAAGACTTTAACCGCGGAGGACGCGAAGAAAGGCCGCGAGGCGCGCTGAGAAATTCATATTGCGACTACCGGGCTTTTGTGCCGAGTAGATTCTGAGGCTTGGTCTATGCGCTCTTCTGTCAAATCGATAAGAAGCAAGTCGAGGTTGCGGCTGACCGGCGCCATCGTAACCGGCATCGCAGCCGTTGTTCTTTTCTCGTTTCCCGCTTCCGCCCAGATTCTGAAGGTCGTGGTGAACGACACAATCCAGCCCATCAGCGCCGAGTACATCACGCGTGCGATCGACGAAGCCCACCGCAGCAACGACCAGGCGGTATTGATCGAGATCAACACTCCTGGCGGACTGCTCAGTTCGACCAGCGCAATCATGGAGAAAATCACAGGGTCGACGGTGCCGGTGATTGTGTATGTCACGCCGACTGGCGGTCATGCCGGGTCGGCCGGAATTTTTATCCTCGAATCCGCTGACATCGCAGCTATGGCTCCGGGAACGGCTGCCGGTGCGGCTCATCCCGTCGCTCTGATCGGCCCGGTCCAGATTAAGCAGGACGACGAGATGAAGCGGAAAGTGGAGAACGACACCGCCGCGCTCATGCGCTCCGTAACTTCGAAACGCGGACGCAACATTGAAGTTGCCCAGAGCGCCGTGCTCGAATCGAAGTCCTTCACCGACCAGGAGGCGCTCTCGCAGCATCTCATCGACTACGTCGCGGCGAGTCCCGAGGACCTGTTCCGCCAAATGCAGGGGAAAACATTCAAGCGGTTCAATGGCGAATCGGCCACGCTAAACCTCGCGGCTCAGCCGGTGATTCCGTTTAACATGACGCTGAAGGAAAACATTCTCGACACGCTGATGGAGCCTGATTTCGCGTTCCTCCTGCTGGTCATCGGAGCGCTCGCGCTCTACATCGAATTCAACCATCCCGGTGCGGTGATCCCTGGGACGGTTGGAGTCGTGTTTATTCTGGTCGCCGCTTTTGCGCTGAATCTTCTTCCCACGCGCTTTGCCGCTCTGGGCCTGATTCTGGGCGCGTTCGCGCTTTTCGGGGCCGAGGCCAAGTTCGCGACCCATGGCGTGCTTACCGTTGGCGGCATCGCGTTGCTCACGCTGGGTGGCCTGCTTCTGGTTGACTCGCCGATTCCGGAAATGCGGGTTCACCTGCTGACCGCGCTCGCCGTCAGCATTCCCTTTGGCCTGATCACCGTGTGGCTGATGATCATTGCGGTCAAGGCGCGCCGCAACAAAGTGGTCACAGGAGCACAAGGATTGGTCGGCCTGACTGGAGTGGCGCAGACTGTGCTCTCGCCACAAGGCAAAGTTTTTGTTCATGGTGAGCTTTGGGACGCAGTCGCTTCCTCGACTCTTCCCGTCGGTCAGCTCGTAGTGGTTCGCCAGGTTGAGGGCTTGACAGTTCGGGTCGATCCGTTAGGAGCGACCCCAGCGCCGGGCACGCCGGAGCCTGCGATTCTCTAGCGCCGCGCCTTCAGATGTGCTACTTCAAATTAAAGAGTGCATTCACGTGCGCTGTGACGGTCACCGTCTGCGGCGTAAATTCCTCGGTCGGCGGCGGAGCAGCGTTGGCCATGGCGGTCATGGAGCGGGCCATCGGACGCACGATGGGGCGCTGGTTCTCAAACGTGTCGATGGATGCATAGGAGAGCTCTCCTAGTGTGCGGCCACTCGCGTGGGCCAGTGTGTCGGCAGAGTTGCGGGCTCGGCGGTAAGCATCTTCGACGGCCTTATTTTTGGCGTCGTCGATGTTCTCGAGCGTGTAGTTCAGAGTCTGGCTCTCGCTCACGTTGGCGTCGGCGAGTCCCTGTGTGATGGCGCCGACTTTGGAGAAATCCTTCAGCTTCAGCCTGACGTCGGTGGTGACCCGGTATGCGATGAGTCTCTGCTTCGCGTTGCTCCAGTCATAGACCGGTTGCACGGAAAGGAAGCCGATGTTCGCGGCTTTGGGCTCAATTCCATTCGCGCGCAGCACTTCCCTTACCTGCTCCACATTTTTTGAAGCACGCTGGAAGGCGGCCTGCGAAGTGTCGTCTTGTACGGAGACGCTGAATTGAATGAGCGCCGTATCGGGAGCGGACTCAAACTTCCCGTCGGCGCCAACATAGACGGTGTTTTGCTGCGCGGTAACGCTGGCGTGTTCTTGCGCGAACACGGCGGGCGCGGCGAACAGGAGCAGACCGAGAAACGCCTGAGCTGACTTCATGGCGGGCCTCCGAAAAGAATTATCCCACCGCAGCCGGTTCGGGGCCGGCCTACGCTCCGGAGGCAGGTCCGGCGATGGCCAGCACGTCGACCTGAAGACCCGACGAGTGCAAGCCCTCGACCGTTGTTGCAGGAAGTTTTCCTGCCGCGGGCAGCATGCCGACTGCGCGATTCTTGCCTAACTGCTTGGCCTGATGCAGGCCACGATCGGCGAGCGTGAGAACCTCCTCATACGTTACGGCACGGGGATTGTCGGGAAACCAGGGAAATGCCGCCCATCCTATGGAACAGGTGCGGTGGATCGTTTTGTTGGACGCGCCCACGGGAAATGGGGTGTCCGCAACCGCGGACAGAACGCGCCGGGCAAGCAGTTCCGCCTCGCTGCGATCGGTGTAGCGCGACACGATCAAAAATTCTTCGCCGCCCCAGCGCACCAGCACGTCGGAGTGGCGAATCGAAGAACTGAGAGTCCGGGCCATCTCCAGCAGGACTTTGTCGCCCACGTCGTGACCGTAGCGGTCATTCACTTCTTTGAAGTTGTCGGCATCGATCAGATAGAAGACCAGATCGCGGGTGTGGGTGTCGTGACTGTCGGAGTGCGAGCGCAGAGCCTGGCTGACGTCGGCTTCGATGGTCGCAGAGAAATATCGGCGATTGCGCAGACCGGTCAGGGGATCGGTGAGCGAAGCCTCCTGCAACACGACGTTGGTGCGCCGCAACTCCAGGTTCAGACGATGGTGCTGCAGGAAAAGCAGGAACGCCATCAGAAACATGGTCACGAGCGTCACCAGCACGCGGAAATGTGCGGCAGGCTGCGGCAGGCGCGGATCTAGCAGAGCGTAGAAAGCGATCACCGGCAGCGACAGTACCGACATCATGGCGAGGTTCGCCATCCATGCGTTGTAGGATCCGTCGGCCGCGGTCTCGGCTGCCGGAGACAGGCTTTGCCCCTGCAGCCCCACGACCGTGAAAAGGGCGAAGGAGACGGCGTATGGAGTGTCGTACCAGCTGCCCGTGAAGTATACGTTCTTCTCGATGGAGCGATTGAGAACGTAGAACGCTACGCCGTTGAATGCCACTGCCGCGCCGAAATACGCGTAGAACTTTCTCCATCGCCCGGAACTCTGGCGCCAGAAGATTATCGCGACAGCGGTGATCAGGATGCTCTCCGCGCCCGCGAGCCAATCGAAATTGCGGTTGTATGCGTCTTCGTTGGGTGAAATGTACTGCCAGCACACCACGAATGAGACGTAGAGATAGAGCCACCAGAGCAGCAGGAGGGAAAAGTCCAGCGCACCCAGCCGCGAGCTGCGCTCCGACGGCTGCTGGTGGGGACGCAGCAGAAGCCCGGCGAACATGGGAGCTCCCGCCAGAAACAGTAACGCGTCCGCGGGATACATGGAAGGAACTTTGCGCTGCAAAAACAGATCGAATACGACCCAGACCACCTGATCGCTGAACCACAAGGCCCATCCCGCGGCTTGCAGCATCCAGAACCAGCGCATGCGGCCCTTGCTGGCGAGACCGTTCAGCGCAAACACCAGGAGCGCGCTCAGCATAAGCACGCCGATGACGGTATCGCTCACCGCGACCAGAATCAGGCTCTGGGGAAGCCGCGCGGAGGCCGCCACCAGCAGCGCCGTCAACAAAAACGCGCTGCCGATCCACAATTTCGGATGTCTCAAAGCGTTCAATTTTTCCAACCTTGGATTCCGGTTTTCTCAGGGCCCGATGTTTCTTTGCTAAGACAATTCCCGGGGTCTAATCCCTGGCGCCGGCGGTATAGGCGAGGGGGTCGGTCTGTTCGCTGATCGCGCGCCGCAGTTCTTCAAAAATCTCGTCCGGCATCTGCAGGAACACTTCAACCACTTCAGGATCAAACTGTCGGCCGGACCACTCCTGAATCTCTTTGCGCGCCACCGAAAGCGATCGGGCCGCCCGGTAAGGGCGGTCGGACGTGATGGCGTCGAGCGTGTCGGCCACGGAAAAAATGCGGGCCCCCAGCGGAATTTCTTTTCCCTTGAGTCCCCGAGGGTAGCCGGTGCCATCGAAACGTTCCTGGTGGGAATAGATGATGTCGCAAGCTTCTTTCAGGAAGGGAATCTTTTTTACGATCTGATAGCCCTTGAAGCAGTGCTCGCGCATGATTAGGGTCTCGTCGGCGTCGAGTTTGCCCGGCTTGTTCAAAATTTTATCCGGAATCGCCATTTTGCCGATGTCATGCAAGAAGGCTCCACGGGCGATGGTCGCAACCGATTCGTTCGGCAGTCCCATGGCTCGTGCAATCGCCATGGTAAAGGCGGTCACGCGGCGGGAGTGACCTTCGGTCTCGCGATCTTTGAGGTCGAGGGCATCCCCCAGCGCTTGCAACGTGATGTCGTAGGAGCGTTCAAGATCGCGCAGCGTGGCCTGGAGCTGATCAGTGCGTGCTTTGACCAAAGATTCCAGATTGGTCTGGTAGGTGCGGTTCTCAACTTTCAGTCGTCGGTTCTCGAGAGCGCGGCTCACCGTGTTGAGCAGTTGCTCGCGCTCGAAGGGCTTCAGAAGGTAGTCGTAGGCTCCGTTGCGGATGGCCGCCAGGGCTACGGAAATGTCGTGCACGGCGGTAACCATCACAACCGGCATGTCGGGATAGCGTTCCTTGGTGCGCTCCAGCAGTCCAATGCCGTCCAGGTCCGCCATCATGAGGTCCGAGAGCATCAACTCGAACTCTTCGCCGGAGGTGAGGACGGCGAGCGCCTCCATGCCGGAACCTGCTTGTTTGCAGGCATATCCGGCAGCACTCAGCATCGAGTCGATGATTTCTCGAATCGGCTCTTCGTCGTCAACGACAAGAATGCGGTCTGGCATGCGAATACACGAAAGTCTATCGGCGATTGTAACCGTTCCGCGAGATTCCGAAAGTAATCACCCAGGTCCGGAATCTCCATCGAGAAAGCACCTGCCCGTGATATTCAGAAGTGAGGAAGACCTACGTCCGGCTTAGCGTATTAAGATGAACGATTCACTCGGGTCGATCTTGAATTCGGTGGCAAAGCTTGGACTTGCCAGGCCAACGGCGGCAGAACTGTCGCTGCTGATTCTGCTGGGCGCTTCATTGCTCGCGCTGCGTGCTTTCCGCGAAAACTATCTCAAAGTCTGGGTTGTGGGCTGGATGGTATTCGTGGGTTCGCGCCTCGCCGAGCACTCCTTCGCGGCGAGGATACCCGCGCCCTTCGACCAGGTGGCGGTGCAAGCTTCGTTCGCACTCGCCGTCGGATTGCTCGCCGGCGCGGTTTTGGTCTACACCCGCAACCGGGATCTGATAGTTCCCTTGACGGTAATCACACCTGTCCTGGTGGGGTTTGCCGGCGCAAGAGTCCTGTTATGGCCGGATTCCCTGCCCTTGCGAGTGGCCGTGGAAGTCGGCTACCGCCTCATTCTCTTAACGGCTTCGATCGCTCTGTTGCGCGCGCGCCGCGGACGGCGGGAACCCTCCGCGTGGCTGCTGGCGCTGTGCCTGCCGACATTACATCTCTCTTGGTCACCCTTCACCGACCGCGTGCCCGCAGCGGCGTTCTTTGCGGCTGAGATCGCACTCGGACTCTCGATGCTGCTGGTTGTATTCGACCAGGCTCGCACGCGTTCGAGGAGGCTTGCCGTCATACAGGCACTCACTGGCAACATTGTGAGCGCACAGCAGTACGGCAATATGGTGCAGTCCGCGGTGGAAGAACTGCAGCGGCTCACCAAAGTGCGGGCTGCGTGGTTCCGCTTGCTGGAAGGCGGCCATCTGGTCGCGACCCATGCGGTCGGGGTCTCGCCGGACTTTCTGCGCGATGCCGGATTCGCCGAGGTCAACGAAGATCTCTCGAAATTGCTGGAGAAGTCGGAGCCCCACGTCACCTCGCGCGACGAGGCCAGCCCCGAGACGGCCCTCTGCCTGGAAAACGAGAAGATTCATCAGGTCGTCATGCTGCCCGTGGTTGGGAAGAAAGCGCCCATCGGACTGCTGTTGCTGGGCCATTCTGGTAACCGGGGTTGGACCAGCGAGGAACTCGACTTCCTGCAGACCTGCGCTCTGCAACTGGC